>Ga0272442_10000292_pt1 | contig 84295 bp, 54 predicted proteins | sample SSMForm2O_FD_200262 | JGI IMG/M metagenome (GOLD analysis project Ga0272442, IMG submission 200262) | Marine sediment archaeal communities from Little Sippewissett salt marsh, Falmouth, MA, United States - SSM-Form-2O | ecosystem: Environmental > Aquatic > Marine > Wetlands > Sediment ...
ATACCGTCGGTACAAACTACGGTGCCCGGTATGATCCCGTTGAGAGCACCTGGACCCCGACTTCGCAGGGTGAAAACTGCCCGTCGCCCCGCACAGATCATGGCGCTGTGTGGACTGGCGAGGAAATGATAATTTTTGGGGGGGGGGTACGCAATACTGGCGGGCGCTATAATCCCGTAACCGATACCTGGCAGCCCACGTCCGTCGGTGCAGGCGTGCCCATTCGCAGAGCCCTTATTCGCAACGCCGTGGCATGGACCGGAGAGTACATGTTCGTCTGGGGCGGCGTCGGGATCACCGGCATGCTGGGGGATGGCGGGCTGTATGATCCGGCCTCTGACTCCTGGACACCTGTTTCGTCCGTCGATGCACCAGACGCACGCGCAGATCACACCACGATCTGGACCGGATCCGAGGTCATCGTCTGGGGTGGCCGGGATAACGATAGGGACGAGTTCAACGACGGGGGGCATTACGATCCTGTGACCGACACGTGGCGTCCGACGGCATCTGCCGACGCGCCTTCTGCTCGATTACACCATAGCGCGGTGTGGACAGGTCACGAGATGATCATCTGGTCTGGGATGGAAGATAATGAGCCCGCTGATGTCTATCTGGACCACGGCGCCCGGTATTTCTGCAAACCCTGAGCGGAGTACAACCGCTCTGACCTGTACTCCCGGTCTGCGATCTGTGCGAGTGATCCTCCTGCAATCCAGAGGGATCTCCACATCGAACTGACTCCGCAAGGAGAACCACCCGATGAAGATTGAAGTACCGCTGCTCAACGCAGTGCGGTTCACACCGGTCAGCGCGTCGGTGCTGTACGTCAACACCCAGCACGTACACCCGAACAATCCCCTACAGATGAATGCACTACCGGCCCTTGCTGTGAGGCTGGACTCTTCAAGGCCGACACTGAGACTTGCAACACTTCGACAGAGTACGGCTGTACAGACATGACCTGCGGGGCGGACGCCCAGGAACGCAGCGTAACCCAGCACTGCTCTGGCTCAAGTTCCGACTGCGACGGGGCCACAGTTGAGGGTGATTGGTCGATCACGGGTGACTGTGCGCTAGAGCAGGCGTGCGAGGCCGATGCTTCGAGCGCCGTCTGCCTGGACTGCACCTATGGCTGCGCCTCGGGTGCCTGCAATCCACCAGAATGCGATCCCGGCCCCTGTTGCGACAACGGCTTCCTCAAGGTGGATACTGAGACCTGCGATACCTGGATGGAGTACGGATGCACAGACACTATCTGTGGGGCTGACCCACAGGAGCGTGAGGTCACCCAATACTGCTCCGGCCTGACTGGTGAGTGCGATGGGGCCATTGTGGAGGGCGACTGGTCTATCACGGGTGACTGCGATCCCGACCAAGAGTGTCAGGCCGACGCTGTTGGTGCAGCCTGCCTTGAATGTGATTACGGCTGCGAAACCGGCACCTGTGTCATCCCAGAATGCACATCAGGTGATTGCTGCGATCTGGACACATGGAAGTTCCGTGGCGATTCGTTCGAGTGTTCCACAGAGGATGGACACCTATGTCAAAACGGTATCTGCGGTGGCGTGCTTCGTCCTGCGACAGTTCGGACTTTCTGCTCTGGGACGAGTTCAGATTGCGATGGCAGGGTTGAAAGAGAAAACCAAGGAGGGTCTATCCATAACTGCGAGGACTACCAACGCTGTGATGCGGACAAGGGCGATTGCTTCACGTGCGTCGGCGGGTGCGAGAACGACGAGTGCCAGGATTGTACGTGGACGTGGGAGGCGATCAACAATCTGGGGCCGAGTCCGAACAAGACGGCACACCATGCGGCGATGTGGGTGCCCGAGTTCGAGGAGATGTGGGTATACGGAGGAGTTCCGACAGCCAGCAACTTCATGCACCGGTACGATGTTGCAGGCGATGATTGGAGTGTTACCTCGTCGTCAGGAGGTGCTGAGGATTACCCGGAAATGGTTTGGACGGGCACCCTAGCACTTTTTGGATCCGGCGGATATTATCGACCTTCAGACGATTTCTGGGACAGCTTCCCGAACGATCCAGATCGTCCGACAGTCACCATGTACCTAACCGCCGTCTGGACCGCCACCGAGATGATCGTCTGGGGCGGTGGCGAGGTCGTGACCAACTACGGAGCCAGATACGATCCGGTTGCCAGGGACTGGGTGCCGACATCCCAAGGGGCGAACTGTCCAGCGGCAAGACGATATCACACAGCGGTGTGGACCGGGACAGAGATGATTATCTGGGGGGGAGGGGATACGGGTACGAATACCGGCGGGAGGTACAATCCGTCCACAGATACTTGGCAGGCGACGTCCACCGGCTTTGATTCTCCTTTGAATCGAACAAGGCACACAGCCATCTGGACTGGCCATGAGATGATTGTATTCGGCGGCGCTTGGAGCAGTGACATTTGGAACGATGGAGGAAGATACGACCCAGTTGCTGACAGTTGGGCAAGCCTTGAATCCGCAGGTGCGCCCCACAGACGAGGTCGTCATACAGCGACTTGGACCGGAGCCGAAATGATCGTATGGGGCGGTCACTACATTGAAGGCATTGATTTTGTCGAATTAGAGAGCGGCGGACACTTCGATCCCTATCAAGGAAGTTGGCGTCCGACTGAGACCGTCAACGCTCCTTCTCCGAGGTATCATCATTCAGCCGTATGGACAGGTCGGGAGATGATCGTCTGGGGAGGCAAGCACAAGGACGACAGCACTGATTACTACCTTGACGACGGTGCCCGGTATTACTGCGACCCGGACTGACCCAGTCCTGCCCTGCCCCAAGTATCCTTGATCCCTACCAGACTCCTTCCCTTGATCACCGGCGAGAGCACCGTGGGCAGTTTCTTTGCCTTTCGGCGGGGTCTACCCCTTGACCGTGCCGCTAGGCCAACTATTCGGTCAGGACTCAGCAGGCGAGCACCTACACCTGATCCTGCTCCCAGGCACAGGGGAGCCGGATCTGTAGCCTGCCCGGCGGCAACCACAACCCTGATACGATTCCTGCCTCCCCGCTGACCGGCAACGCCTCCCCTCCCGAAAGGGGGCTTAGCATCGGCTGTCCCAGAGTTGTCCCCGTGGAGGTTGGAAACGATGACGAGGACAACGCCCAGACGGATGTTCAGTGGCCGGTGCCGCCCCACTGGCGTACTCCTCCACCCGGGATCTTTTTTCCAACGGGTGCACTTTTTTTCTCGCCTCTGCTGCCCCGTTCTGAAAACAGCAATTATCCTCCTCTGTTCCCTCATCTGGGTTTCCGCAAGTTTTTTCCACCAGGGCCCCGAATCACGGCTCCAGGGCCCCGGCCTGCCCCCCTGTCTCCGCTGGCCCACCGGGTATCTCCCCCCGGAGCGGGGCGATGTGCGCCCCAGTCTCCGGGCGGAGAGCCGCCGTGAGCTTGGGGACGCAGAGGGTGACGGGATGCCTGTGACGAGAACAGCGGCAGGCCAGTCAACTCCGACGATCCGTTGCACACGGTCTCTCTCCGCCTGCGGAGGGAGCCGTGGAAATCGAGGTGGCCAAAATGGTCGAGGCAATCCAGAACCTCACGCCCAAGCAGCGCGAGTTGGTGGCCAAGCTGGTCGAGGAGCTTGGTAAATGGGCGGCAAGGGATCAGGACGGAGACCAGGAGGAGAGCGAGTCCTCGGGCCATACCGGCGAGGGGACGGACGATTCGCACTGGTTTTCCGTGGGCCGTCGGTTGAAGGCGCGGGGGCTGACCAGGAGTGGTTCTACTTCCCGACGAAGAAAGCGGCACTGAAGGCCAAGAAGGGAATGGAGAAAGGCCTCAAGGCTCCCACCTCGGTCTCACTGGCCGACGCCATCCAAGCCTTCCTGGATCACCTCCGGGCTACTGGCAAGCGTGACATCACGATTGTGGATGCGAGATACAGGATCGCAGCGTTGGTCGGGATCGTCGGGGGTGATGATCCGCTATTGGAGGATGTACAGAAGCGGCACGTCGAGGCACGGCTCTCAGCCCACAAGGCCGTGGCTGGGAAAAGGGGTACCCTCTTCCGGATGAATGCGTTCTTTGAATGGAGCATCAAGCAGGGCTTCATCTCCAAGAACCCAGCCCGTGGCGTCGTGGCCGAGGGATTCGCAGAACAAGGCAAACGAACCTTGACCAGAGTTGAGGCGACACGGCTTTCTCGCACGCTGGCAGTAGCCATCAGGCAGGCCGAGGACAACGAAGCTGCACTCGCTGTACTCTTGCTGCTCTACTGCGGGCTCCGTTCCAGAGAGTTGCTCTGCCTCCAGGTGAGGGATCTCGACCTCGATTCCGAGCAGCCCGTCTTGTCAGTAGAGAGGCACGGCAAAACCCGCCGCTCCATTCGGGACGTGGAACTGACCCCGGAGTTGGCCACCCTACTCCGAGCCAGAATCAAAGGACGCAAGCTGAATGACTGGCTCTGGCCGACGCCCCACTCTCGTTCAGGTCATCGAGGAAAGACGTGGCTGCTCAAACGCACCAAAGCGTTCTGCAAGGCGGCTGGCATCGAGAAGGTCTGTCCCCAGGGTCTGAGGGGAACGCACGCCCGCACCGCCCGCGAGGCCGGAGTCACCGCACACGTCATCCGAGACCAACTGGGCCACGAACACATGAGCACAACCGTGAAAGCCTACATCGGCCAAGAAGTCGAGGATCGGGAGCGGAGCCGGACGGCGCTCAAGGTCATCAAGGGCGGAGAGGACTCGTCGTGAGCCGGATGCTCTGATGGTTCCCAGAGCGTTGTAAAGTGCATCGTGAACGCAGGCTACCAGCGTTCTTTGACTCGTACACGGGAGACCACAACAACCGAGATCCAGGCTTGATCTTGGAATAGGACGGAGTATGCTATCCGCTATCAGGGAGGGAACCAGATGTATGCAAGGCCAACTGGGTCGTTCCGAATGAGAAGGCTGTGTGCGTTCGTATTGCCAGTGTGCCTGCTGACGTGTGCCTGCGACTCGGGCGGCGACGGCAAGGGCGAGGAGTTCGAGCCTGGTGGCTGCGGTCTGGCAGGATATTCCTGGCTACCCAAGGAACAGGTCGGGGCGATCATCTCTCACGCCGAGGTTGCGGGAGTCACGTCGGAAGACATGGATCTCCAACTCATCATGGCGGGCATGGAGGCGCTCACGCCAGTACCGTATGGTACTCGCGTGTTCAAGCTCCGCTACACCACCCAGGACAAGGGCCAGCCGGTCGAGGCTACAGGTCTAGTCGCACTGCCATGGAATGACGGAGCAACAGGAGAATCGCACTCCACCATGCTCTATCTCCACGGCGGAATCGGCATGGCGCACGAATGCGTTCATGGTGATTGGGGTTTGCTGATGGAGATGCTGGCCCAGCTATGGGCCACCATGGGTTTCGTGACCCTGTTGCCGGACTACATCGGCCTCGACCGCGACGCCGATCCGGACAACCCGCCCACGACTCGTCACCCGTTCCTGGTCATGGAGGCGACCGCGATCAGTGCCCTGGACATGCTGCGGGCAACCGAGCGACTGCTTGCAGAGGATCTTTCAGATCTTGTCACAACGGACGACAAGCTTGCAATGGCCGGAGTCTCTCAGGGCGGACACGCCGTGTTCTCTTGCGACCTGTTCACGCCGTTCTACGCACCCGAGTTCACCTTCGATGCCGCCCTCGCCTCAGTCCCCGGCGTAGACCTCGTCTCCTCCATGCGGCTCGGGATGTCCGAAACCAACGACACCACCGGCATGATAGCAATGCTGTTCACGACACAGCACTTGTGGTACGAGGGGGAAGACTCGATGGACGACCTCCTGGTATCGGGCGAGCCCTGGAAGGCCAGAGAGAAGGCGACCGAACTCTTGGAGTCGGGCTGTGTAGAGGACATGGTGGTGTCCTTCCGAGAGATTCCAGTTATCAGCGATGTATTCCGTTCTGATGTACGGGACGCCTTGATGTCGGGACGGTGGGACGAGGCAGAGCCCTGGTCTTGCTACCTGCTTGACAACTCACCGCTGCACACCACCAGGGTTAGTCGTGCCCGCGAGACGCCAATGCTGTTCCAGATCTCTGAGCATGATGAGTACATCCCAGCCGAGAACATGCGGGAGAACCTGGGCACGCTCTGCGATGATGGCTACCGCCTCGACTTCCTCGAATGCGCCGGGGTCGAGCACACCAAGGGAGCGTTGGACTCGCTTCCCGAGCAGGTGGATTGGCTTGCAGATCGGCTCTCCGGCAACCCGATTCCTGCCGGAGATCTTTGCCGGGTCAAGCCACCGGTGACATGCACCGGGGATTCGTCGTTCTAAGATCCACCAGAGCAACTCGGCTTCCCACACCTGGCAACCTGCGCTGCGACAACTTGGCGGTCAACTACTCGGGTCACCGCAGCAGGTGCCAGACCCTCTTCTGGCATGTTCGGCAGCCTTGTCCAAGCGGGTGGCTCCGACAGGAGCGGGCGGCGATGCCCGCCTCCGGTGCCGTTTTTTTCGTTGTTTTTTCGTTGTCAGCCGCCCTACCCTGTCAGGTGGCGTGCTCCTCAGTACATGGAAAAGCCCGCCGATATCGGCGGGCTAGGAGTATCCGGTGGTGGAGCTGAACGGGATCGAACCGTCGACCTCCTGAATGCCATTCAGGCGCTCTCCCAACTGAGCTACAGCCCCTCCGTCATTTCAGAGAACACGCCCCTCGCGGGGAGGCAGTCTATTAACAGAGCGATCCGGTCGCTGTCAAGGATTCCGCAGGCTTCGCCGCGTAGCGCTGCTTGAGGAAGTTCGGCAGCACGAAGCTCGCCCGGTGCAGCTCCGGGTTGTAGTACCGGCAATGCTCGCTGATCGCGGCTGCCTGGGCCTCGTCGAAGTCCGTCGGATCGAGCGCGCGGTTGGCGCAGACCACGAAGGTGAACAGCCCGCCCGGATACGTCGGCACCGTGGCCAGGTACGGCCTGCGATTGGCCCACACCGGCGCCAGGCTGGCGAACATCTCCTCCTGCTCCTCCTCCTGCAGCCAGGGCGACAGCGCCTGGGCCGCGAAGAGTCCGCCCGGCTTCAGCCCGCGCCGGCAGGCGCGATAGAAGGCCTCCCCGAACAGCACCTTCCCCGGCCCCACCGGATCCGTCGAGTCGACCAGCACCAAGTCGTAGCGCCCGGTGACCTTTTCCACGAAGGCCGCGCCGTCCTCGTGGTGCACCCGCGCACGCGGATCGTCGAAGGCCTCGCCGAGTGCGGGCAGGAACTCCCGCGCCGCCTCGACCACCGCCGGATCGATCTCGACCAGCTCCACCCGCTTGACCGTCGGGTGCCGCAGCACCTCGCGCATCAGCCCGCCGTCGCCGCCGCCGATGATCAGCACGTCCTCGGGCGATCCGTGGAGCAGCATCGGAACGTGGGCCAGCATCTCGTGATAGACCCACTCGTCGCGCTCGGTGGTGTTGACGAAGCTGTCGAGCACCAGCATCCGACCATAGGTCGGATTCTCCATCACCAGGATCTCCTGGAACTCGCTGCGCCGGCGATAGAGCTCCTGCTCGACCGCGTACTGGAAGCGCACCGTGTGCTCCAGAGTCTCGTCGTCCTCCCAGTGATGCTCGGTGTGCCACACCTGCGGACCGCGGGCGCGCGCCGCCTCGGGCACGGCCCACTCGCGCTCGCCCACGTCCTCGCCGCGGGAATGCCGGGTCTTGACCGCCTTGGCCGGCTCGAGCAGCCGCTCGAAGTGACCCAGCGCGGCCTCGATGTCGATCCGGTCGCCGCAGGTGAAGTAGTCCATCGCGATGTACCCGAACTCGGGCCAGGAATGGAACGAGAGATGGCTCTCGGCGATCACCACCACGCCCGAGACGCCCTGCGGCTCGAACTGCTTGAAATACTCGCCGACGATCGTGGCGCCGGACCGCCGCACACCCTCCAGTGCTGTCTCGCGCAGGAAGTCGAGGTCGTCGAGGCGGTCGGGATTGCATCCATAGAGGTCGAGGAGAACGTGGGTTCCAAGTCCATTCATCGACGTCGCCCCCAGGGCTGGCTGCCGTGCCGGGCCCGACAGCGTTCGCGATACGACTAACCCTGGGTACTACGCTCCTCTCCGTCGACTGCGATCCACCGCCACCAGCCTGCGATCAACTGCTCGCAAGACACGGTGAAGCCGCAGTCCAAAACCACCTCCTGGCTGCCTCGCCGAAATGACGAGAGGATAGCCGCGTGTACCTAAGGCGCGAGGGAGTGTCAAGCGGGTAGCGGCAGCTCGGCAGAGGGAGCGCTATCCCCCGCCCAGCGGGGGGAAGAGCTCGATCCGCGCGCCCTCGGGGAGCGGGGTGTCGTCGCCCTGCAGCAGCTGCACGTTGACCCCGTCGACCAGCAGGATCGAGCCCTCGGCGCGGAACAGCGGGCCGTGGCGCGCGGCGAGCGCGTCGAGCAGCTCACCTGCGGTGGCGGCGTCGGCCTCGACCTCGGCCGCTCCGGCCTCGCGACGCAGGGTGGCGTAGAGCTTGACGATCATGGTTATAGGCTAGCGCGCCTCCAGCCTGCGGATCAACACCCGCTCACACCCCGTGGTCATGGTACCTTGACACTACAGAGCGCCCGGAAAATACTGATCCGGCCAGCAAGGCGAGGAGCATCGTCATGGAGATCACCCGCGAGCAGCTCTGCAAGATGATCGACCACACCAATCTCAAGCCCCACGCCACCGAGGCCAAGATCAAGAGCCTCTGCGCCGAGGCCGCCGACTACGGCTTCATCGCCGTCTGCGTCAACGAGCTGCACGTCCCCCTCGCGGTCAAGGAGCTGCAGGGCACGGACGTGCTCGTCGCCGCGGTGGTCGGCTTCCCGCTCGGCGCGAGCAGCTCCAAGATCAAGGCCTACGAGACCCGGTCCGCCGTCGACGCCGGCGCCGCCGAGATCGACATGGTGGTCGACCAGGGCAGCCTGCGCTCGGGAGACGGCGGCCGGGTCGAGGACGACATCCGCACCGTGGTCGAGGCCGCGGCGCCGGCGCATGTCAAGGTGATCCTCGAGACCTGCTACCTCACCGACGAGCAGATCGTGGAGGGCTGCAAGCGCTCGGTGGCGGCGGGCGCGCACTTCGTCAAGACCTCCACCGGCTTCGGCGCCTTCGGCGCCTTCGAGGACCACGTACGGCTGATGCGCCAGACCGTGGGCCCCAACATCGGCGTCAAGGCCTCGGGCGGAATGAACTCGTTCAAGGACGCCTGGCACATGATCAAGGCCGGCGCCAACCGCCTCGGCGTCTCCGCCGGTATCCCGATCGTCCAGGGGCTCGATCTGCTGAAATACTCCAAGGCCTGGCTCGAGGACGAGATCCCGTGCCACCTCTGCCCGAGCCGGGCCGCGGTGCGGGGCAAGGTGCCCAAGGAGCTGTACCTCTACTTCAAGGAACGCTGCCGGACCTGCGAGCACCGCGAGTACAACCGGTACTACGAATAACGGGGGCACCCGATGCACGGCTGGACAGGAAAGCTACTCCGGGTCGATCTGACCACACGCAAGACCGAGGTGGAGGCGATCCCCGAGACCTGGCTCCGCGAGTACCTCGGCGGCCGCGGTCTTGGCGTGCGCTACGCCGCCAAGGAGATCCCGGCGGGCGCGGATCCCCTTGCTCCGGAGATGCCGCTGTACTTCTTCAACGGCCCGCTCACCGCCTCGCGCGCGCCCACCTCGGGCCGCTTCTCCGTGATCTCCAAGTCACCGCTGACCGGCACGATCTTCGACTCCAACTCGGGCGGTCAATGGGCCACCGAGCTCAAGCGCGCCGGGCTCGACGGCATCGCGATCAGCGGCGCCGCGGACAAGCCGGTGATGCTGTCGATCGCGAACGAGAAGGCGGAGATCCGAGACGCCGCCGAGCTGTGGGGCCTCGACACCGCCGAGACCCAGGTCAGGGTTAGGGAGATGACCGACGCCAAGGCGCGGGTGATCTGCATCGGCCCGGCCGGTGAGAAGCGGGTGCTGCTCTCGGCGCTGATCAACGACCGCGATCGCGCTGCCGGCCGCGGCGGGCTGGCCGCGATCGCCGGCGCCAAGAACCTCAAGGCGATCTCCGTGCGCGGCACGGGCCAGTTCGATCCGGCCGACGGCGAGGCCCTGCAGGCCGCGGCCAAGCGGGCGGTCAAGGCGATCAAGAAGAACCCGGTCACCGGCGATGCGCTGCCCACGCTGGGCACCGCGGTGCTGGTCAACGTGATGCACGCGCACGGCATGCTGCCCACGCGCAACTTCACCGCCGGCACCTTCAACAACGCCGAGGGCATCTCCGGAGAGAAGATCACCGAGCGCATCCTGGAGAAGAGGTCGGGCTGCTTCAACTGTCCGATCGCCTGCGGTCGCACGACCAGGCTCGACGACGAGAGCGGCGAAGGACCGGAGTACGAGACCGCCTGGTCCTTCGGCGCCCAGTGCGGGATCAGCAACCTCGAGGCCGTGACAAGGGCCAACTACCGCTGCAACCGGCTGGGGCTCGACACGATCTCGATGGGCTCGACGATCGGCTGCGCGATGGAGCTGTCCGAGCGCGGACTGCTCGGCGAGGAGCTCAGCTTCGGCGACGCCGCGAGCATCGTCGGCTTGGTCGAGGACACGGCCTTGGCCCGCGGCCTGGGCCAGCGCCTGGGCCAGGGCAGCAAGCGGCTGGCCGAGGACTGCGGCGCGCCCGACGCGGCAATGCACGTCAAGGGGCTGGAACTCCCGGCGTACGACCCGCGCGGCGCGCAGGGCCACGCGCTGTCCTATGTCACCAGCAACCGCGGCGGCTGCCACCTGCGGGCGTACATGATATCGCCCGAGATCCTGGGCCAGCCCTGCCTGCTGGACCGCTTCTCGACCAAGGGCAAGGCCGAGTTGGTGATTGTGATGCAGGACCTCTCGGCCGCGGTGGACGGGCTGGTGCTGTGCCGCTTCGTGCAGTTCGCCATGGGCCCCGATCCGCTGGCCGAGATGCTCTCGGCCGCGATCGGTGAGGACGTTTCCGGCGAGGAGCTGATGCGGGTCGGCGCGCGGACATACGCCCTCGAGCGGCTGTTCAACGCGCGCGAGGGCTTCGGCCGCAAGGACGATATCCTGCCCCCGCGCTTCCTCGAGTCACCGCTGGCCGAGGGCGCCTCGCGCGGCCGGCTGGTCGAGCTGGGACCGATGCTCGACGAGTACTATGCGCTGCGCGGCTGGGACGACGACGGTCGCCCCGGAAACGACCAGGTCGCCGGGCTCAACCTGCCATCCCTGTAGCCCGTCGCTCTCTCGCGTGCGCCCCCGCGTACTCGCGAGGGCGCATCCCGCGCCCTTGCCCGCACTCACCTCTTCGCGTTACCATGATCCCGGGTGTCCAAAGAGAGAGGCCGAAGGAACGAGGGCCCTTCACCTTCGGGCCTCGCAGAGGTGGATGATGAAATGCAATCAGGTTTCGAGCTGGCTGGCCGTCACGGCGGGCCTGGCCTTTCTCCTCGCGCCGACCGCGGCAGGCGCGCTGACCAAGACCTGGACCGACGACCCGGACTGGGCCTCGGGCGCCGAGAACAACGTCAACCACACCGACACGGCGAACCAGATCCAGCTCGACGCCGACACCCAGGAGGAGATGTACACCCCCTTTATCTGGATCGCCAACTCCGGCAGCAACACCGTGGCCAAGATCGACACGCGCACCGGCGCACAGTACCCGGGCAGCCCGTACCAGGTCTGCGCCAACCCCTCGCGCACCGCGGTCGACGTGTTCGGCAACTGCTGGGTCGGCTGCCGCAACGACGGACGCGTGATGAAGCTGGCCAGCGACGACGGCCGGGTGCTGGTCGACGTCAAGCCGGGCGGCAACGTGATCCGCGCCCTGGCGATCGATCCCGAGGGCTTCATCTGGGCCGGAGAATGGACCGGGCACCGGCTGTACAAGCTCGATCCCAACAGCGGCGGCACGGTCGCGGTGGCGAGCAACGTGATCTGCCCGTACGGCGCGGCCGCGGACAAGGAGGGCCGGATCTGGGCCGTGGGCTCCTGGTGCGGCGAGGCCGGCGTCGGCGTCGTCACCCTGGTGGACAAGAACGGCTCGCAGATCCGCACCTGGACCTCCTCGGTGGGCAACCTCTACGGCATCGGCATCGACTCGCACAACCACGCCTGGATCGCCTCCTGGCAATCCAAGACGGTCACCGAGTTCGATCCCAACAGCGGCTCGCCGGTGCGCAACATCAGCCTCCGCGGCGTGGGCCGCGGTGTGGCTGTCGACGGCGACGATAACATCTGGATCGCGATGTCCAACAACTCGGGCGACACCAACGAGGTGGCCAAGCTCACCCGCGCCGCCGGCTTCAGCGTCTCGTATACCAGCGTGGGCGTCGGCCCGGTGGGCGTGGCCGTCGACGATCAGGACAACGTGTGGGCCGTGAACATGGGCTCGTCCAGCGTGACCAAGATCCGGGCCAGCGACGGCGTCGCGATCGGCACCTACCCCACCGGCGGCTCCGGGCCCTACACCTACTCCGACATGACCGGCTTCCAGCTGCAGAGCATCGCCAAGCCGGCCACCGGCACCTGGATCGTGCGCTTCGACACCGCGTGCACGGCAAACTGGCGCGACATCACCTGGACCGGCAGCATGCCCAACGGAAGCACGGTCACGGCCCGGGCGCGCAGCGCGGCCTCGGAGGCCGGGCTGGCCGGCGCGGGCTGGACCGGGCCGTACACCTCCGGCTCGGCGCTCACCGTTGCGAACAACCCGTGGATCGAGGTCGAGCTGACCTTGAGCTCCACCGACGCGAGCCGCATCGTGCCGACCGTACAGGACCTGACCCTGCGCTACGAAGGGGTCGACGAGATCTGCGACACCCTTGACAACGACTGCGACGGCGAGGCCGACGAGTCGCTGGTCCGCGCCTGCGTGACCGCCTGCGGCCAGGGCACCGAGACCTGTATCGCCGGACAGTGGGCCAACTGCGACGCGCCCCCGGTTCTCGAGGAGGTCTGCGACTACATCGACAACGACTGTGACGGCGCGACCGACGAGGGTGTGCAGAACGCCTGCGGCGAATGCGGGCCCGTACCAGAGGAGATCTGCGACGGCATCGACAACAACTGTGACGGCGTGATCGACGAGGGCTGCGACTGCATTGCCGGCCAGACCCGCCAGTGCGGCACGGACGTCGGCGAGTGCAAGAGCGGAGTCCAGGTCTGCATCGAGTTTCCGGACCATAGCACGGTCTGGGACACCGAGTGCGCTGGCGAGGTCGGTCCTACACTCGAGATCTGCGACGGCCTGGACAACGACTGCGACGGGATCACCGACGAGGGCTGCGACTGCGTGACCGGCGAGACGCGGGCCTGCGGCTCGGATATCGGGGCCTGCCGGCCGGGCATCGAGATCTGCGACGCGAACGGCCGCTGGGGCGAGTGCCTCGGCGACCTCGGACCATCCGAGGAGATGTGCGACTGCTTCGACAACGACTGCGACGGCGAGATCGACGAGGGCGATCTCTGTCCGTCGAGCTCGGTCTGCATCGCTTGCGCCTGCGCCGAGCCCTGCGTGTTCGGCGAGTGCCCCAAGGGCCAGAGCTGCTCGAACGGGTACTGCATCCCGCAGGACTGCACCGGCGTCACCTGCGGCGCGGGCGAGGTCTGCGAGTGGGGCCAGTGCGTGCCCTCCTGCGAGGGCATCGAATGCCCCGCGGGCCTGCGTTGCCTGCACGGCGACTGCGTGTTCGACGACTGCCGCACCGACGGCTGCCCCGAGGGCCAGAAGTGCGCGAACAAGCAATGCGAGATCGATCCCTGCCACGGAATCTCGTGCGGCGAGAGCGAGTTCTGCCGCGACGGCGTGTGCATCGCCTCCTGCGGCCGGGTGAGCTGCCCGGCCGGTCAGGTCTGCCTCGACGGCGCCTGCGTCGCCGACCCCTGCGCCCCGGTGACCTGCGAGCCCGGCACCTACTGCCTCGACGGCTACTGCGTGGGCGATGCGATCGAGTGCGCGGAAGGTGAGATCCTGATGCCCGACGGCACCTGCACCGACGACCCCTGCGGCCTGATCGAGTGTCCGCTCGGCGAGGTCTGCGAGCGGGGCCAGTGCGTGGCCGGCGACACCGACGGCGACGGCACCGTGGACTACGACGATCCCGACATCGACGGCGACGGCGTGCCCAACGACGAGGACGTCGGCCCCAACGGCGAGGACTGGAGCCGCGACCACGACGGCGACTACATCGAGGATCCGGCGGATCCGGACGACGACAACGACGGCGTGCTCGACGAGTTCGACCGGTGCGGCGATCCGGAGCGGGACTGCTCGCGCGACCACGACAACGACGGGATCGCCGACGCGCAGGATCCCGACGACGACAACGACGGCGTGCCGGACACGAACGACGACTGCGGCGTGGGTATGAACTGCACCTACGACCACGACAACGACGGCCGGATGGACGAGGTCGATCTCGACGACGACCAGGACGGCGTCAACGACCGCGAGGACCGGGACGCCGAGGGCGAGGACCGCTCCCTCGACCACGACAACGACGGCACGAACGACGGCGCGGACCCCGACGACGACGAGGACGGCACGCCCGACGGCCAGGACATCTGCGGCGAGCCGCCCAAGGACTGCTCGCGCGACACCGACAACGACGGCGAGGACAACGCCGACGACGCGGACGACGACGGCGACGGGCACGACGACGCCGAGGATGCGTACCCGCTGGATCCGACCCGCTGGGGCGGCGAGGAGCCGCCCGAGGAGGAGGCGCCGCCGCCCGACACCTGCGGCTGCGGCGCGACCGGCGCCGGGGGCCTGCTGGGGCTTCTCGCGCTGCTGGGGCTGGGGCTGCGGCGACGTAGCCTGGGATTTCAATCCCAGGCCGGAGGCGACCCTACTTCGTCTCGGTGATCGCCATCCCCGCGGCCTGCCGCAGCTCGAAGTACTCGTCGCTCACCGCGAACAGCACCAGCTCTCGCAGTGCCTCCGAGGCATCGAGCACCTTCTCGAAGTCCTCGCGCTGCTTGAGCAGCACGCGCTTCAGGTTCGGGTCCTCGCGCAGGATAACGCCGGCGGCGGTGGTGATGTCACCGCAGAGCACGAAGCCGGCCCGATTCGAGGAGTGGATCACGCCGCCGAGGTAGCGCTCCCAGTCGATCTCGCTCTGCCGGACCACGAACTCGCGGACCGGATCGAGCAGCGTGCGGCGGATACGCCGGGTCAGGGCGCGAGCCATCGCGGCCTCGCGCTCCTCGTCGGTGTCGTACTCGCCGCCGAGGCCGTACTCCGGGAAGAGGATCTTCACCGTCGCCCGCACCAGATCCTGGAGCTTGTCCGGCCCGAGCTTGGCGGCCAGCAGGTGCTCCGGACGGGTCGAGTCGACCGCACGGCCGATCAGGAAGCGCTGCTCCTTGTTGAAGCGCCCCTTGATCTTCCCGTAATCGACGACCACGCACGGCGGATCCGTGTTCTCCACCGCCACCATCCGGCCGATCCGGTCGCGGGAGTACAGGCCCACGTCCGGCAGCTTGAAGGTGTTGCGAACGTACTCGAAGGTCTTCAGCAGCGGCGGCGGCACGTCCCGGTCCGGCGGCTCATCCGCCCCGATGCCGTAATCCGAGAGCTCCGGCGGATAGACGCGGTCCGAGATCCCGGCCAGCGTGGTGAGGATCGTCGCCAGCGGCTCGATCTCGCCGGGATGGATCAGCGTCTTCTGACGCAGCTCGTCGGCGACCGGTGACTCGAAGTCCTCACGGGCCTTGAGCTTGTGCCGGTCGTAGAACTTCTTCTCATCGGAGGTGGCCTCCTTGAGGAAGTTGAGCACCGCGCACACGCAGAAGGCCTTGTCCGATTCGCCACTCTCCCTGTAGGTCTCGGCGAGCAGGTGATAGGTGTCCACCCGCATCGGCCCCGAGCGAAGCAACGCGCGGTGGCTGTCGAGCGCCTGCACGCGGTACTTCTCCTCCTCGCCGTAGAGCTCGACCAGCGCCTGATGAACATCCAGGTCGTCGCGATCCAGCTCCGCGGCCTCGCGCAGCACCACGACCGCCTGCTCCGCGTCGTCGAGCTTCTCGCGGTACAGGCTGCCAAGCGCCTTGAGCAGCCGCGCCTTGCTCGCGGCCCGGCCGTCGACTATCGTGTCGGCGATCTGCTTGAACTGCTCGGCCAGCTTGTCCCAGGAACCGTCCCGCTCGTGGAACGCCACCAGGGCCTGCTGGGCCCCCTCGTTGCCCGGATCGCGGGTCAGGGCGTCGCCGTAGGCCTGCATCGCCTTGTCGGGCTCTTCCAGCCCGTCGCGGTACAGATCGCCGAGCGCAACGCTGAAGACAGCCGCGCGGCTCGGATCGTCCTCGGCGTCGAGCAGCCGGGAGACGTAGTCCACCGCCTCCTGCCACTGACCGGCCTTGCGGTGCGCGTCGAGCAACCGCGTCTGCACCTCGTGGTCGTCGGGCGCCAGCTCGGCCGCCTCGGCCAGCCGTATCACCGCGCCGGCGGCGTCATCGACCCGCTCGACCAGCAGGGCGCCCACACGCGAGAGCAGTCCCGAGCGCAGCCCGGCCTCCTTGGTGATATCGAGCAGCCGGTCGTACACGCCCACGGCCTGGTCCCACTGCTCTCCGGACTCGTAGGCCTCGGCCAGCGCATCGAGGGAGGGCAGGTGCCCCGCATCGGCCTCCACCGCCTTCTCGAAGGCGGCGATTGCGCGCTCGGCCTCCTCGGCGTCGCGCGCCACGGTTCCCACACGGTGCCACAGACCCGCCGCCTCCTCGGGCGGCACCTCGGCGGAGCGCGCCTCGGCCACGGCCTCCAGGTGCGGCATCGCACCGGCCCAGTCCTCTTCCCGGACGAGCAGCTCGGCCAGGGCGGTCCGGGCATCGATCAGTGCGGGATCGAGCTCGATCGCCGCGCCGTAGAACTCCCTGGCCTCGTGGGCATCGCTGAGCTGCTCGGCGACCCAGCCCTGCCGGTAGCGCAGCAGCGCCAGCTCGCCCGGGCTCGCCTGTTCCGCCTGGTGGTCGCCGATCTGCGTGAGCAGCGGGGCAACGTCCTTCCACTGCTGGCGAGCAAAGTACAGCTCGGCCAGCGGCGTCAGCGCGGCGAGGTAGCCGGACTCGGCCTGGAGCGCGGTCTCGTACGCGCGGACCGCGTCATCCTCGCGACCGAGCTTCTCGGCGGCCAGCGCGCCCAGCTCGCAGAGCACCGAGGCGCGGTCTTCGCCCTTGCTGGCCACACGCTCCTCGTGGGCCTTCAGCTCGAACAGCTCATCCCAGCGTTCCTCGCCTTCCAGCACACGCGCCGCCGCGCTGATCGCCTGACGGTTGCCCGGCTCGAGCTCGATCGACCGCCGGAAATGCTCCAGCGCGCGATCCGGGGCCTGAAGCTTGTCGAAGAAGATCTCCCCGACCCGCAGGTTGAGCGAGGCGCCGGCCGCCGCGTCCGGAGCCAGGGACGCCTCGCGCGCCCCGACCTCGACGCAGCGCTCCCACTCGCCGAGGTTGGCGTAGATCCGCCCCAGCGCCTGCAGGGCCGGCTGATGCTCGCCCTGCAGCTCGAGGATCTTCTGGAAGCTCTCCACGGCCTTCTCGGCGCGTCCGAGCTTCATCTCGTAGATCTCGCCGATGGCCTGGTACAACGAGACCTGACGGCTCGCATCGCCCTCGAGCGGAACCTCCTGCACGTAGGCTTCGATCAAGGGCTCCCAGTCCTCGGTCTCGAAGTAAAGCCGCTGCAGGCCGCGAATCGCCGGCAGGTGATCGGGATCGATCTCGAGCACCCTGCGCAGAGACTCGATCGCGTGGCCTCGGTCGCCGACCTTGCGCTCCCAGAGATTCGCCGCCTTGGAGAGCATCACGACCTTGATATCGGCCTCGTCGAAGAGCTCCACCTCGCGCCCGTACACCTCGGCCAGCTCGGCCCAGCGGCTCAGGGAATTGTACAGCTTCTCCAGCGACTTCAGCGCCGGCAGGTTGGTCGGGTCGAGGTCGAGGATCTGCAGGTAGCTGTCGACCGCCCGCTCCGGTGCGGCCAGCTCCCGCTCCCACAGCCCGGCGACCTGGTAGCGCAGGGAGACCTTGCGCTCGGCGTCGTCGGTGGCGTCCACCTCCTTGTCCAGGATCTCGACGAGGTCCTCCCAGCGGCGCTCCTGGTTGTAGATCCGTGAGAGAGCCGACAGCGCGTCGTGGTTCGTCGGCTCGGCCTCGAGCACCTCGCGGTATACCTGGACGCACTGCTCGGAGTCCTCGATGTCGTCCTCGAAGACCTGCGCCAGCTGCAGCAGGGCCTCGGCCTTGGCGCTGGGCTGCTCCCGCGCCGCGGCCAGCGCGCGCAGCGCCTCGGCCAGCTCGCCGTAGCGCTCGCCGCGGCGCAGCTGATCGACCAGGGCGTCGTGGGCTTCCTCGTTGTCCGGGGCGTAATCGAGGATCTTGCTGTACGTGGCGATCGCCTTGTCAGCGCTTTCCAGCTTCTCCACCGACAGCCGCGAGACCCGGAACAGCAGCTCGGTCTTGCGCGCCGGCTCCTCCTCGTTGTCCGCCTGGATCTCCAGCACACGCACCAGATCGACCCACTGGTCGAGCTCCTCGGCCAGCCGGGAGAGCTGCCCCAGCGTCTCCTGTGCATCTCCGCCGATCTCGAACATCCGGGAGTAGGCCTCGAAGGCCAGATCCTTGCGCCCCAGCTTGTTCTCGTAGATGTCGGCCATCTGCAGCAGCAGCCCGCCCTTGATCTCGGGATCGTCGGAGGCATCGGCGCGGTCGTTGAACAGCCGCACCAGCTGCTCCCACTCGCCGCCCTCCATGTAGATTCGCTCGAGCGCGTCGGTGGCGTCCGAGTCGCCGGGAGACAGCTCGAGCAAGCGTTCGTACGCCGACGCGGCGCCGCCGTAGTCGCCCAGCTCGCGCTCCTGCAGGACGGCCAGCTCGCGCAGGATGTCCGCCTGCTCGGAGCTGTCGTCGGCCAGCTCGAGCCGGCGCTCGAGGACCTCGACGCACTCGTCCCAGCGCTCGGCCTCCTGCAGCAGCCGTGAGACCTCGGCCACCGCCTCGGGGTGCACCGGCTGGAAGTCGAGGATGCGCTGCAGGGCGCCGATGGCGTCGTCGAGCTGAGACAGCTTCTCCTCGTAGAGCTTGGCCAGCTCCAGGTTGAGCGATATGAAGTCCTCCTCCTCGGCCACCGCAACCTTGCGCTCCAGCACCTGGGCCAGGCCCTCGTGGTCGTCGGCGGCCGCCGAGAGCTCCTGCAGCGCGGCCAGCGCGTGCTCCTGCGCCGGATCGTCGTCCAGCACGAGCTTGTACTGATCGCGCGCCATCTCCGAGTCGCCCAGCTTCTCGTTGGCCGAGTCCGCGGCCTTGACGCGGATCGCCGCGCGCTCCGCCGGCTCCTCGGTGGCCTCGGCGAGCTTGAGCATGGTGTCGACGTACTCCTGCCACGCCCCTGCTTCCTCGTACATCCGGGACAGGGCGGTCAGTGCATCGCGGTCGTCCGGACGCACCGCGAGCACCTCGGACCACAGCGCGGTGATGGCGTCCGTGTCCGCGCCCGTCTCGTCGGGATGCTCGGCGGCGATGCGCGCCGCACGGGACGCGATCTCGGCTCGCCGGCCAGGCTCCCGCGCCAGGTCCCGCTGCTTGGCGAAGACCTCGAACAGGCCGCGCCAGTCACCCTTGTGGCCGAACAGCTTCTCCAGGGCGCCGAGCGCTCCCAGGTTCTCGGGATCGAGGCGCAGGATCTCCTGATAGCTGCGAATCGCTCCGTCGAGGTCGCCTACCCGCTGGGTGTAGAGGTACGCCAGCTCCTCGCGCAGGGCCAGCAGCTCGTCTTGATCCTGGATCGTGTCCGCCCGGCCCTCGAGGGTGGCGGCGAGGCTGGCGAAGTCACCGGTCTCCCGATGGAAGTGCGCCATCGCATCGAGCGCCGCCGGGTCGGCGGGCGCCAGCTCCAGCAATGCCTGGTAGTACCCGACCGCGCGGCTGTGGTCGGCCAGCGGGCCGACCGCGATCTCGGCCATCTCGCGCAGGGCCGAGACCTTCTCCTCTGCGTCGTCGAGCCGGTCGACATCTCGCTGGAGCAGCGCGATCAGGCCTTCCCAATTGCTCACTCGCCGGTACAGGTCGCGCAGGGTGGCGCCGGCCTCCTCGTGCGACGGATCGAGCCCGAGAACCCGCTCCCAGACCTGGATCGCCTTGGGCACCGCCACATCGGGCGAGAACTGGTAGTCCTCGGCGGTGACGAACAGGCGCGCGGCCTCGGCGTAGTGCTGGACCTGGGACTCCACATCGGGCGCCTTCTCGGCCTTGGCGAAGAGCATGTTGATCAGCGAATCCCAGTCACCGCGGGCTCTGAGATACTCCTCGCGATAGGCCTGCGCCTGGTTGTTGTTCGGATCGATCTGCAGCACCTGCATGTAGTACTCGCTGGCCTTCTCCTCGTTCTTCAGCTGCTCGCGCCACAGGTCACCCATGCGCAGCAGCAGCTCCACCCGCTGCCCGGGATCCTCGATGCCGTCGAGCTTCAGGCCGAGAACGTCGAGGTACTCGGTGTAGCGACCGGCCTTCTCGTAGGCCTCGAGCACCGGGCCGAAGGCCGCGTCCTTCTCGACTCCGCTCTCCAGGGCCGCGCGCAGGTGATCGAGCACCTTGCGCGGCTTCTTGATCTCGGTGGCCGCGAGCAAGGCCAGCTTGCAGAGGAAATCCGCCCGGCGCTCCGGCTCGTCGGCGCGTTCCGCCTCGCGCTCCAGCAGCTCCGCCAGGTCGTTCCAGCGCCGCTCCTTGCGGTAGGTCTCCTCGAGAATCTCGAGGGCCCGCGCGTTGCCCACCTCGATCTGCAGTGCCTTGTCGCAGTACTCACGGGCCTGCTCGTAGTTCGGCGGCTCCTGGATCTGGATCTCGGCCAGCGAGATGTAGTGCGCCGCGGTCTCAGCGGCGCCGGCCTGCGTCACCGCGGTGGGCTCGGCCTCGGGTGCGCCCGGCGCCGCCTCGAGACCGGCACCGGCACCGCCGCCGGCACCGGCGCCGGCGTACAGGTTCCCCATCGACTCCAGGGCTTCCATGTTGCCCGGCGACAGCTCGAGCACCTTCTGATAGCACTCGATGGCATCGTTGGTCTGGTTCAAGCGCTTGGCGTAGATCTCGGCCATCTCCATATAGGCATCGGCCCGCTCCTGGTCGTCCTCGAGCACCCGGAGCTGGATGTTGAGCAGCTTGACCACCATGTTCCAGCGGCCGAGGTTGCGGTAGATCTCCATTCCGGCGCGAATCGCCTTGGTGCAGCCCGGATCGGTCTTGAAGGCCTCCTGGAACACGCTCATCGCCTTGCCGGGCTCGGAGAGCTTGTCACGGTAGGTCTCGCCGATCTCGAACAGGCACTCGGCCTGCTCCTCCGGAGTCTCGGCCTGCTCGGCCTCCGACTGCAGCAGCTCGATGTGCTCGTCCCAGTTGCCGGTCGCGCTGTAGTGGTCCTTGAGATGGGCCAGCGCCGAGAGATTCTCCGGATCGAGCTCGAGCACCCGCTTGTAGTACTCGATGGCCTTCTCACGCCGCTTGAGCTTGGCGTTCCAGACCATACCCGCCTTGAGGACCAGCGGCGCGGCCCGCTGCCCGCCGATGGCCTCTGCGGTGCCGTCGTAGAGCTCGATCAGCTCTTCCCACCGGCCCAGCTTCAACAGCAGCTTCTCCATCGAGGCGAAGGCCTCGCGGTTGGCTGGATCCTCTGCAAGCACGCCGCGGAATTTCGCTATCGCCTTCTCATGGTCCATCGAACCGAACCTCCATTACACCAGGCGTCCCAGCCTTCCTCGGACGTCACTCTTCATCGCGCCGACAGAATGAACGGGTACTCGATCGGTATCGGCTCCCCGCGGAACCGGGGAAAGTGAATCTTCTTGATCTCGCGCGAGAAGCACTGCGCGAGGAAGGTACCACGAAACTTGCGCGGGGAGATGTCGAGCCGCTTCACCCGGCCGCTGTTGCCGATCTCGAAGCTGACGACCATCTTCCCCTTCATGCCGGGATCGCGTTTCAGCGCCCGGTTGTAGCAGGACTCGATCCACCGGCCCTGGAACCGTGCGGCCACCACCTCGCCCGACAGCCCATCGGGCAGGAAACCGCCGCCCGCGCCCGAGACATCGGCGCCCGACCGGCGCCCCGAGCCGCTTCCGTACCCGCCAGCCGACGCCATCGCCCCGCTGCGACCGATACCGGGCAGATCCCCGCCTGCGCCGACGGCGGTCCCGGCCATCTTGCCCCCGCCCATGGCGGTTCCACCGCCCCGCGTGCCGCCCTCTTCACCCAGGCTCTGACCGACGCGCGCAAAGGCCGCGTCCAGGCCGGCGGTCGCGGTGCTGCCGGTGTCCTCGACCGTGGGAACGAGGCCCGTGCCCGGGGCCTCGGCCTTGGCTCCCGCCGCCTTGCGCGCTGCATGCCGGCGTCCGCCCGAGCGCCTACCCGCGCCCTTCTTGGTCTCTCCGTAGAGTTGGTTCTTGAGTGCCAGCAACTCGGGCGTCAGCACGATCTTCTTCCGCTTGACCTTCTTCTTGGGCGCCTCCACGGCCTTGACCGGAGGGGGCGGGTCCTCGAGCAGCGCCATCACGACCGCGGTTCCGATGATCGAGAGCATCGACGAGGCCAGGGTCATGGCCAGGGCCGCGCGCAGCGTCACCAGCTTGCCGGTGATTGCCGGCGCGATGATGATCTCGTCGTCTTCATCGGGCATCGGCGGAGGCATGCCGGGCAATGCGGCGGCGCGCCGGTCCTCCTCCTCCCACTTCTCCTCCGCGGTCTTGGCGTCTTCCTTGGCCTCGGCTCCGGCCTCGGCCCCGGCCTCGGCCCCGGCATCGGCCCCGGCATCGGCCCCGGCATCGGCCCCGGCATCGGCCTCGGCCGTTGCCTCGTCGCGACCTCGGAGCGGCACCACCTCGGCCCTTTCCGCAGCTTCGGCCGGCTCATCGCCGGGCTCTGCCTCGGCCTCGGCCGGAGCGACGAGGCGGGTCTCGTCCGCGAAGGCCGCGGAATCCGGGGCGGTGAGGTCAGCCTTGGCCTTCGGCTGCGCCCGGTCCTTGGCGGCGGGCTTCGCCTCCGCCTCCTCCTCCGCCCTGGTCTCGCCCGTCTTGTCCTCGCCCGCCTTGGCCGCGCCTGTCTTGGCCACCGGCTTGCGCTTCTCCGGCAGGAGATGGCGGACCTCGGGACAGCGTGCGGCGCGGACCCAGTCGTCCATGCCGTCGCGCCAGACATAGGTGCCGTGCACGATTCGGCCGACGCCGATCGACGTCTCGAGCTCCTCCAGCGTCATCGGACCGACCTGCTCGCCGCGGAGAATGGCGAACCACTCCTCGCCAGGTGTGGCCTCGCCGAACTCGCGCTCCAGCCCGGCGTCGGCCCGCTGGCGCACGCCGGATTCGGGCTGCTCCGGCTTCTTCTTGCCGCCGGTCAGCCGATCGAAGGCACGCTCGAACTCGTCGTCGAGGCGATCGCGCTTCTTCTTCTCTCCGCCGGCCGCGGCCTTGGAGCGCGATGCCGGCTCGCGGACCACTATGATGTTACGGCACTTCTTGCACCGGATCTTAAGAACCTTCTTCCGAACCTTCTCGTCGGCGATCGAGTACTTGGTCCGGCATTTCTCGCAGACGAACCTCATCGAAACCTCTTCCGCCCGCGCGTCCGAATCACAGCATGTGGAACAGGTGCGAGCGGATCTTCTGCCGCGTCTCTACGTCGGGCGCCGCGTACAGCGCCCGCTCCCACATCTCCACCGATTTCCTCTGAAAACCCTTCTTCTGGTACAGAATCGCCAGCCCCTTCAGTGCCGGGAAGAAGTCGGGTTCTAGCTCGATCGTCTTCTCCAGCGCGTCGATCGCCTCGTACAGATCCTGCCGCGCAGCCAGCAAGTTCGCCAGGTGAAAGTACAGCCGCGGCGACATCGGATCGACCTCGAGACCCTCCCGAAAGCGGGATACCGCCGCGTCGATATTTCCCTCTCGCTGCGCCTCGAGGCCCTCCTCGAGCGCGGCCCGGCTCTCCCGCAGCAGCGCCTCCTCCTCCTCGGTCCTGTTCTCCCGCTCGAGCAGCTGACGCACGCGATTCTCCAGCCGCTCGAGGGAGAATGGCTTCTCGAGGTAGTCGTCGGCGCCGTACGCGCGCTGCACATCCTCCCGGTAGCGCCAGCCCTTGTACACCGCGCTGATCATGATCACGGGCGTGTTGCCGAATCGCTTGCTCTTCTTCACCTTCTGACAGATCTCGAAACCGTGGACCTCGGGCAGCATCGCGTCGAGCACGATCAGGTCCGGCTTGCCCTTGCGGATCTTCTTCAGCGCATCGCGCCCGGCCGCGGCCTTGGTCGTCTGGTAGCCGTGGCTCTCCAGATAGCGCACCACCATCGCCAGGATGTCGGGATCGTCGTCAACCACGAGGACCCGCTTGGTGTCGGCCGATCCGCCAGCCATCTGCGGACCGGTATCTCCTGTCTCGTGATCGAGCGCCGCGGTCAGCCCGTCCGCCGGCGACGCCCCGCCGACTCCGAGCCAGGCCGCCTCGACGTCGTCATCGGCGGCGATCATGCCCTCGAGGCCGTCGTCCCGGGCGGCCGCCGATGAGGTCGATCCGTGGAGGGCGAGCAGCTTGTTCCCGTTGCCCAGCGTCGCGGGATCGGCCTCGGCGCCATACCAGTAGCCCGCGTCCGGATCGCCGCCGAGCAGCTCGTAGCCCGCGGTGATGGCCGCGCGCAGCGGGCCGGCCAGCCCCACGTGCGGCACCACGCGCTTGCCGCTGACGAACTCGACCTCTCCGATGGTACGCACGTCGTCCGGATCGGCCAGGGCCAGCAGCAGGTGACGCCCATCCAGCGCCAGGGGCAGCATGAGCTGCTGCTGCGCCACCTCGAGCGGCACGAGCGCCAGAGCCTCGAGGGACACCGCGGAACGGCTCAGCTCCACGCCGGGTACGCCCTTCTGCTTGCCCAGATGCTCGACGAGCACGGCCTCGCTCGCCAGCTCCAGCGACAGGCAGCAGCTGCACAGCCGCTCCCCGGTCTGCTTCTGGCGAGCCAACGCCGCCTCGAGCTGCGAGGCATCCAGCTTGCCCGCGTCACGCAGCATCTCGCCTATCCGCCTCGGGTGGCCGCCGATCACCCTGCTGCTCCTTTAGAAAGCGCTCATGTCCGTCGTCCCGAAGGATTCCATACCCCTCGGAATCCGTGGGAAATTGAGTCTATAGCATCGGCCTGAAGTGAATTCAAGGCTTTTCTCGCGCGGGTCCGGCGCCCGAGTGCGTGACAGGAAAGGGCCAGCGCGCCTCTCCCTCGCTCCAGCGAACGTGAAGCTCCCGCGGTGCCTCCCCGCGAGGGGGCGCGCAACCCGAACGTCTCAGCACGTGGCGCTTCCGCCGCTTCTTTCCCTTCCTGCGTCGCTTCTGCTTGATGCGCTTGTCCACGCAGCCCGGCCGCCGGAAACGATCGAGACGGACGGTGCGAGAGGTGGCCGGCAGCAACTCGTCCAGCTCGAGCTCGTACACCCCGTTGAGGGTCAGCCGCACATCCTTCCAGCAGTCTTCGCTTCGGTTCTCGAGCTTGACGTGGAACTCCTCGTCCAGCACCTGGTACCAGGCGCTCGCCCGGAACAGGCCCTCCTTCTCCCCCGTGCCGACGATGAATCCGAGCAGACCGAGGAACACCACGACGTACCCGGCGATGATCAGCGCCCGCGCGCGGTCGTAGCCGCTGGCCGTCTGCCAGCGCTGACCCACGGCCCGGGCCTGCTGCTTCGCCGACGTGCCAAGGCGAACTGCGGCGGCCCGGATCTGAGTCGTGCGCGGACGGCGGCCGCCAGGCGCGGGACGGCCCGAGGTCGACGCGGGTCCGGAAGCGTCTCCACCGTCTGCGGCTCGCCGATCCGCGGCGGATTTCGAATCCTGCTCGCCCTCGCCCATTGAAACCTCTCGATCCCTCTTCCGGAAGTCCCCCGAAACTCTTTTCATAGCTCAAGCCCGACCGTGGTTCAACGCCTTTCCGATCAGTATATCGCTGTACTCTGAATACCGAGAAACCGCTTGACACCCCTCGAACACGCGGAATATGGTAGCGCAATTCCTTGTGCCCGGATCAACGGGCGGAGGGTCAACAGCCGTGCTTGTCCGCGAGCTCCGCGAAAGGGTAGTATCATGAGAAAGAGCCTGGTTGCCGCCTGCCTCGCGATCACCGTTGCACTTGTGTCGAGCGCGGTGTTCGCCGGCCCCTTCGGCCGCAAGGCGTCGCAGGTCGATGTCCCGAAACTGATCGTCGAGCGCCCCCTGTCCCTGGGGCGCGCAGTTCTCGAGCTCTCCCTCGGCGTGGGATACCGCTCGGTCGACAGCGTCTTCGACAGCGACGGCGGCGTGGAGCGCTCGGTCAAGACGATATCGGTCGCCACCAAGGACATCCTCAAGAGCATGCCCGAAGAGGTGACCACGACCTACACGATCATGGACGTCGGCGTGAACTTCGGGCTCACGAACAACCTCACCCTCGGCTTCAACATCCCGTTCTATTTCGTCGGCCAGACGATCGACGACTTCGACAGCATCGTCGCCGCCGAGAACTACCCGCTCCTCGAGGACAGTCTCGGCGATCAGGAACCGTCGGCGACGAACATGGGCGACGCCACGCTGTGGGCGATCTACCAGGTGTGGGGCAAGGCCGCTCCGCTGTCCTCGCTGGCGGTCAAGCTCGTGCTCAAGACCACCTCGGGCAACGACAGCTTCGGCGACGTGACGTCCGAGACCATGTTCAACGATGAGAAGGGCGAGTGGCATCCCGACACCGTGGAGTTCCAGGAAATCAAGGACTCGCGGACCATCCTCACCGGCACGGGCCAGACTGACCTCGCGCTCTCGCTGCTGTTCAAGCAGCAGTTCGGTCCGGTAGCGGGAACCCTCGAGGCGGGATACAACGCGCGTTTCGAGGACCGCGTGATGTACATCCCCTACCTGCTCGGCAACACGGTCGGCTTCACGGGAAAGATCGATCCCGGCGACGAGATCTTCGGCAACCTCGAGCTGGTGGTGCAGCCGATCGAGTACGTGGCCATCGGTGCGGACCTGCGGTTCTTCTATCGCGGGAAGTCGCGCGCCGCCTGGCCCAAGTACTACGCCGCCGAGCCGAGCGACACGGATCCGGTGTACCGGCCGAACGACATCTTCGTCGGCGACCACTACCGCGACGTGCTGATCCCCGAGTTCGCCAAGGACCCGCGCGGCAACTACGTACTATCCTGGGAAGGCAACCTGGCCACGCCGGTAATCAGCGATTGGCACAGCAGCGCCGGCTACCTGCTCACGTTGAGACCCAAGCTGTTCTTCTTCATCACCCAGTACCTCGACATCACTATCGCGGCGGACATCCACCTCGTCGGCAAGAATGTCGGCAACCTGACGAACTACAACATGGGCGAGATGCGGGACGCACCGTCGATCACGAATAACGAGCAGGTGATCTTCCCGAGCGACGCGCTCGGCACCGGAACGGGCGGTGTGATCATCGGTGCGGTTACCGGCACCGCCACGGTCCGTTTCTAGCGGCGGCACGACATCATGGCACGAGCCAGGCTGAATCTGCGGAGGACGCGAATGAAGTTCAAGCATGCGAAGCATCTCACTTCGCTGACCATCGCTACCGGGCTGCTCCTGGTTGCCCTGGCCGGCTCGGTACGGGCCCAGTACTTCGATGTCCCGTACCCTGACAACGAGTGGATGTCGCTCGAGACCGAGCACTTCTATTTCCACTACGTCAAGGGCAGCGAGTTCACTGCCTACAAGACGGCCAAGTGGGCGGAGATCATCTTCCCGCAGGACTGCAAGGTCTACGACTACTGGCTCATCGAGAAGACCCACGTCGTGATCCGCGATCAGGAGCAGAACGCCAACGGCTTCGCCGCGTACGGCGACGACTGGGTCACGATCTGGGCCACGCCGCTGTACTACAAGCTGCGCGGGCGAGGCGACTGGATCCCGATGGTGTTCTCCCACGAGTTCGGCCACATCGTCTCGCTGAAGTTGAACGATCCAATGGCCGAGAACGCGACGATCCTGCTCGCCGCCGGCCTGTACGAGGACGGCGCGCGGCGGCTCGACCTCGGCGCCCAGGTGGTGGGCGGGCACGGCCAGTCGCCGGTGTGGTGGTACGAGGGCGCGGCGCAGTACGCCTCACACGAATCGGGCGGGTACGATCTCTGGAGCACGAGCCGCGAGATGCTGCTGCGGATGGGCATCCTCGAGGACAACTCGCTGGACTGGAGCGAGATGCAGACCCTCGCCGACAAGCGCGGGTTCTACGGAGAGATGGCGTACAACCACGGCTTCTCCCTCGCGCTCTACGTCAAGGAGAACTACGGCGCCGAGAAGTGGGCCGAGCTGGCCAAGAACCACCGCGACAAGGGCAGCATCCTCGACTGGAATCAGACGATCAAGATCACGCTGGGCATCTCGGGCGAGCAGCTCTACGCCGAGTGGAAGGCCTGGCTCAAGAAGAAGTACGAGGGCCAGGCGCAGAAGGTCCGCGACGCCGGCGAGGTCGTGGGATCACCCTACATGCAGCTGACCGATCCGGAGGAAACCGAGAAGAGGATCAAGACCATGGATCGGCGGGAGCGCCGCCAGTTCAAGATCGAGCAATGGGGCGGCATGTGGAACGGGTACCTTAGCTATTCACCGACCGGCAAGTTCCACGCCCTGGTGATGCTGAACAACCTGGTCTACGAGGAGCCGCTGGCCCGCGACAAGCACCCGGCCTTCACCGGCAAGTACTTCACCAAGGAAGAGGCCGGCAAGATGCAGATCAAGAAAGCCGAGGAGAAGAAGGTCGGCACGATCCCCAACGTCTCCTGGGACAGCACGTACTCCTTCTCGCCCGACGAGAGCCGCGTGCTGGTCGCGGCCCTCGACGAGGAGCACTGGTACGGCAACTACTACCCGGACGGCTACGCCTGGAGCAACCTGATCGTGTACCAGCTGGCGACCGACGAGGTGCGCCAGAAGGCCTGGGTGCTCACGAGAAACGCACGCGCCTCCGACCCCGAGTGGTCGCCCGACGGCCGGAGCATCGTCTTCCGCCGGCAGAAGGATCAGCAGAACGAGCTGCTGCGTCTCGACCTCCCCGACGATCACCCAGAGCTGATCGCCGAAGAATGCGGCCCCCTCGACTTCGGCAACGCCTGGAACATCAGCAAGACGGACGGGCCGGAGGATCGCGAACTCGTCAATCCCTGCTGGAAGGAGAAGGGCGCGCGAATGCGCGTGCTGCTCTCTCCGGGCGACGGCGATCAGATCGAGGGCGTCGAGTGGTCGCCCGACGGCACCAAGCTGGTGTTCCCGTTCTACCACACCAACCAGGCCCTGGGCGAGCCGCGCTACCACGACCAGCAGGATCTGTACATCATGAACGCCGACGGCACCGGCTTCCGGCCGATCACCTGGGACAAGGCCGAGGACACCGACGTGGCCTGGGCTCCCGACGGCAAGAGCATCGTCTGGTCCTCGGACCGTAGCGGTATCTTCAACGTGTACCGCATGGACCTCGAGTCCGGCGAGATCACCCAGCTGACCAACGTGATCGGTGGCGCCTACTACCCGGCGCTCAGCCCGGACGGCGACCTGGAGTATCTCTTCTTCAGCTCGTTCGGCTTCAAGCCCTACGTGCTCCCGAAGGAGAAGCTGTTCAACAAGAAGGTCGAGAACAACTATGCCGTGACCGAGGAGGAGGTCAGGGAGAGGCTGACGGCGGAGGACATCCCCGACTTCGAGAACGACGCGTTCCAGTACAACACCTTCATCGGCATGCGGCCGATCTTCGGCCTCCCGGAGATAATCTACGAGGGCGGGGGCGTCACCGCCGGCGCCGAGGCCTACTTCGCGGACTACACCGACACGCACTTCCTCTACACCCGCGCCTGGCTGGGCAAGGACGAGACCTATGTCGCGGCCTACTTCAACCAGATGTGGTACCCCGAGTTCACCATCGGTGCGGTGCTGGGCTATCGCGACTTCGTGATGGGGCTGGGCCTGCCCGCCAACCGGCCCGAGCCCGGCGAGCTGACCAGCGCCACGCCGGTCACCGGCGGAATCAGCCAGGCCCTGCGCTACTTCTTCTACTTCGCCGGCGTGAACATGCCGCTGGGCAACAACCTGGGACTGTCCGCCGACTTCGTGCGCTTGAGCTACGGTATCCGCAGCTATCGCGAGGGCGGCGGCTACGACCCGTACCTCGACCGCAACGGGCTGTCCCTCACGCTCAACTTCTCCAACATCAACCCCTGGCGCGGCAACAACGACGTGAACCCGCGCGGCGGTCGCTATCTCTATCTCTCCTATGCGTACGCCAACACCGACCTCGACTTCCCGTTCATGGACGGCGGCGAGCACATCGGCGGATGGTTCACCTACGACTTCCCTGAGTTCGACCCGAACGATCCCGCCACGATCACCGTGACGGACGACAACGGCAACGACGTGATCTACACGCTGGTGGACGAGTACGGGACGTACCGCAGCGCCGACGGCAAGATGACCTACCGCCGCGAGGACGCCACGCTGCACCGCAATCCGCCGGGCGAGCCGGACTACCATGTTCACATGCTCGAGTTCAGCTACCGGGAGATGATCGCGGTGCCGTGGTACGAGAAGGCCGGCCACACGCTGACCCTGGGTCTGCGCGGCGGCTGGGTCAACCGCAACGTGGCCTGGCTCGACGAGTTCGCGGCCGGCGGCGTGCACCCCCAGCGCTATCGCATCGACATCCAGTCCAACACCGAGTTCTCGGGTTACCCGGGCTGGAGCATCCGCGGTGAGACGATGCTGATCCTCTCTGCGGTGTACACCTTCCCGGTGTACAAGGACATCGACTACCACCTCGGCCCGTTCTACTTCGACAGCGTGTACGCACAGCTCTTCGGCACGGCCGGCAACTGCTGGGGCTACAGCCCGAAGTACATCATGGACGAGCGCACCGGTCACCCGCGGACGGACCCGACGATCCAGATCGAGGGCACCCAGTTCGTCAGCGGCGGCACGCCCTGGATCTACCCCGGCTCGGTCCGCCGCGAGATTCCCTTCGTCGACATCCCGGAGGCCAACGGCAACTACCTGCTCTACGACATCGGCTTCGAGCTGCGGATGAAGGCCTTCCTGCACAACGTGTTCCGCTGGAACAGCTTCGTGCGTTTCGCCTACGGTCTGAACGACATCATCGGCACGGGCGACGTGAACGGCGACGGAATCTCCAGCGATCACTTCCCGAACGACCCGCTCTACGACGAGCAGCAGACCAAGAGCTTCCGCGTGTTCGTCGGGCTCGGCTCCAACTGGTAGATCCTCGCAGCAGAGCCGGAAACCGGCTTCCGCGGAAAATAAGTTCCGGGTATCAAAGCGCAATCCGGCGGTTGACAGGATCCGGCCTCCCGAATATACTCCCCTGACTTTTGAGGCAGCTGCCGCTTCGAATGTGACGAAGCGGCCACGGTTTGAGTTCCCGGGTAGGGAGAGGAGGAGCGTTCGATGAAGAAGAATAACGGTCTATTGTGGTTGGCTGTCCTGGCGCTGGCAGCGATGCTGGCATTCTCGGGCACCGCGTGCACGAGCGAGGAAGGCGACGCGGACACGGACGCGGACACGGACATGGATACGGATACGGACACGGACACGGACACGGACACGGATACGGATACGGACACGGACACGGACACGGACACGGATACCGACGACTGCAGCGACCCCAACACCTGCTACAACCAGGGTTGCGGCGTGATCTGCCAGACCGACACCGATTGCACCGCCGGCTTCACATGCCTCTCCTACGTCGGGCAACCAACCGGGTTCTGCACGGCCAACTGCGATCCGGCCGACGACAAATGCGGCTGCTTCTGGCACTGCGGAATGGTGCCGATCCAGGGCGGCGGCTCGATGGACCTATGCCTCCCGGGCGGCGAGTTCTGCGACTATGATGGTGATTGCGGCGACACCTCGAAGTACTCGTGCAACCTCGGCAACGAAGACATGGACAGGAACGGCAAGGTCGATGCGCTCAAGGGACGATGCGCCGAGCGCGACGGGGACGGCGCGGCCGGCGGCGAGGCATGCGGCGAAACCGTGACCTGCTACAACGGCGCGTACGGTTGCCTCGGACAGGAGGTAGACGGAGTGTTCGAGGGTATCTGCTATTCCCTCTGCAGAACCGACGGTGACTGCCCGCAGACCTTCACCTGCGAGACGATCAATCTCGGCCTGGGTGATGACGCCGACGTCGATTCGGCCGCCATCGACGTCTGCGTGGCTCCAGGCGAGGAATGCGCCATCGACGAGGACTGCTCCGGCGGCAAGGTCTGCGGCATCGAGATGACGCTGACCCCGACCTGCATCGAACCGGCATGCACCCGTGGCGAAGCGAACTGCCTGGACTCGGGCGACGAGTGCGGCCCCGCCACCGACCCCTGCTACAACTCGGTCTGCCTCAATACCGGCGGCCCGGGGGCATGCTACGAGTTCTGCCGTGATGGGCACGACGAGGACTGCAACGTGGCCGGACAGGGCTGCGTGGGCTTCAACGGTGGAGCCCTCTGGATGTGTGTCGAGAAGGGCACGCCCTGCGAGCATGACGAGGGGTGCGAGGTCGACGAGGTCTGCGGGATCAACGCGGCCATCGCTGGCGAGTGCATCACGCCGCGGTGCACTCGCGGCGGGGCAGACTGCCTGGACTCGGGCGACGTCTGCAGCGCCTCCACGCCTCCCTGCTACAACTCCGCCTGCCTCGGCCCCGAGGGCGGCACGTCCATCTGCTACGAGTACTGCCGCGAGGGGCACGACGAGGACTGCGATGTCGCGGGACAGCGCTGCAAGGCGCTGCCCACCGTGGACGGCACATACTGGTTCTGCATGGAGTCCGGCGACACCTGCACGCGCGACGAGGACTGCAGCGGCGGACAGGTCTGCGGCCTTGACATGTCGCTCAACCCCGAGTGCCAGGACATGGACGGCACCGACCAGAACCGGGTCTTCTCCGGCGATGACTGCAAGAGCACGGACGCCCCGTGCTACAACGGCGTCTGCCTGGGCCAGCAGGTCGGCCAGCAGATCGAAGGCACCTGCTTCGAGCTCTGCGACCCCACGGTCGACAACGGCCCGACCTCGACCTGTCCGCAGGGCCAGGTCTGCTCGACAATGAAGGTCCAGATCGACACGCAAGGCAACACCGAGGATGTCGATGTCTGCATCGAGGGCGAGTGCGTCGATGACGGTGACTGCACGGATCCCGAGAAGTGCGACACGGATATCGCCACGTGCGTGACGCCGAACAGCATGGGGCTGTGCGATCCCGACTGCGAGGGCAACCTGGTCTGTGGCAAGGACGCCGACGGCGACGCCTTCGACGACCTCTGCCTCACCGATGGCGGCGGCAACTCATTCTGCAGCCAGGGCTGCTCGGGCGACGGCGGCGCATGCCCCACCGACTTCGTCTGCGAAGAGATCGGCGAAGCCGGCTCCGGTATCTGGCAGTGCATCCACAACTCGGGCGCCTGCCCGTAGCAGCGCGAACAGCTAGCTGAACAGCAGGAGGCCCCCGGCGCCATCGGCGTCGGGGGCCTCTTTTTTTACCTTGACATCGACCGAGCATTTGGTGCACTGTACCGGTAACGTTCCGGCGTGACTGGAATCGCCGGATGCGCTGCGCGGCATGGAATATCGCGCGGTATTGATAGTTCAAGGGATCGTGGCTCGAGCGGCACTTGACCCCAGTTTCCCGGTCGGACTCCCTCCCCCCTGCCGACCGGGAAGGTGCCGCTCAGCCTTTTTCTTGGACCGCTCTATACCTGTAGCTAGGCCTCGGGCTTCAGACCACAGACCAACGACGACTGACTACTCCTGCCCCGCCAATCGCCGTACGAGCTCCTGGGCGCCCTGATGCCCTGGCGAGACCTCGAGCAGCCGCTCCACCAGAGCCCTCGCCTCGAGCAGCGCCGCCTCCTGCCGATCACCTGGCGGCAGCTTGAAGCCAGCCTCGGCGCGGAGCGAGGCCAGACGAAACAGCGCCGCAGGATGGGCGGGCTGCTCGTCGAGCACGGCCCGCAGCTCGACCTCGGCTTCCTGATCGCGCCCGTACCCGGACAGGGCGCGGGCCAGCCACAGCCGCGCGCCTGCTGCGCCGCCGGTCAGCAGCACCAGCTCACGCAGCACCTCGGCCGCGCGCTCGAAATCGCCTCGTTCCGCCAGGATCTGAGCGATCCCGCTCCGTGCATCCTCGGACAGGGGATCGAGCTCGACGGCCTTGCGGTACTGCACCAGGGCTTCGTCGTGGCGTCCGAGCGCTGCGAGCACCGCGGCCAGGCCGCGGTGGGGCTCGGCCCACTGCGGCGCCAGCTCCGCGCTCCTGCGCAGGCTGACGATCGCCTCCGAATGCCGGCCCATGCGCTCCATGGCGAGACCCCGCGCCTGGTGCAGGATCGGCGTCTCGGGCTGCTGCTCGATCAGGCCCTCGATCGTCCGGAGTGCGGCCTCCACGTCTCCACCAGGTTCCAGCTGCTCGAGCGTCGCAGTCAGCTCGGCCTTCATCGACGCGTTGAGCCCGCGGTCCGGGGCGACGGCGAGCGCCAGCGCCTCCCGTCCGAGGCGCACGTCGCCCAACCTCGGACCCAGCGCAACCAGGCTCGCCAGCAGCTCCAGCGCCCGTTCGCGCTGACCGGTCCGCAGCAGGGCGTCCACGGCCGCCGGGTAGTAGCGGCTCCGGTCGGGTGCGAGGTTCAGGGCTTGCTCGAGGCGCTCCCGGGCCTTCTCCGCCTCCCCGGCAAGCAACCACGCCAGCCCCGCACGATAGCGGTACTCGGCCTCCCCGGGATCGAGCTCCGCCGCCTCGTCGAGCCAGGCGGCCGCCCCGGCTTTCTCCCCCTCCCCGGTCGCGGCCAGCCGGGCGAGACCCAGCACGTAGCGCGCCACCGCGTCGCGAGGTGCGCGCTCGGCCCGGACCCGATGCTCGGCGACCAACTCGGCGAGATCGCCGGACCGCGCAGCACACTCGACCCATCCGCGGTGCGCATCGAGGTCATGCGGCAGCTCGCCCACGAGTCGCCGGTACTCGGCGATGGCCGAACCGCAGTCACCGGCTTCGGCAAAGCGCCGCGCGCGGTCGCGGCGCACGTCGGCAGACAGTGTCTCGGCGCAGCCGCCGATCAGAGCGAGCAGCGCAGCGGCGAAAGCGCACGAGCCGAGCCGAGCGCGCGGTCCCCCGTCGAAACGTCCAGTGCTCATTGCCGCAGCTACTCCGATGTGAAATGCGACGAGAATGGCGACTTGTGTACCGAGGAGCCCTCAACGACCTGGATGAACACGTCGTGGCTCACCTCGTAGTCCTTGATCCGGCCGCGCGTATCCCGGATCACCAGCGTGTACCGACTCTCCTGCTGACGCTCACCGCTCCGGTTGATCATCACCCGCCTGATTTCCTTGCTCAGCACGGTGCCGTCGACCGAGGCCAGGAAGAAGACATGATCGGCGAGGAGCGGCCACGCCGCGGCCAGCGCCAGACCCACTGCGGCGAGCACGATCAACCGCCGCAGATTCCGTTTGCGGCTCGCAGCACGACGCACCTTCTGGCTATGGGTCAAATCGTCCGTCGCCGCTTCTCCGCTCCGGCCGGTCCGGGGTGATCGACGAGTCTGTAGCCAAGGTATCTGCAGCCCAGAATGCTGTCAAGAACGGCTGGATCACCGGCTCCACGGCGCGACATTCTTTTTAAAACCTTGACAGGATAACGTGCGCATGCTAGCCAAACGACAAAGGTATTTTCAGTACCCGGCGGCGGTGACGTGTGTTTTAAGGCCGCGGGGCGGGAGGCGATACATGGGCAGGGCCATCCTCCTCGCCGATGACAGCAAGACAATCCAGAAGGCGGTCGAGATGACCTTCGACAAGGAGGACTTCGAGGTCGTTTCGGTCTCCTCTCCTGGCGAGGCGCTCGCCCGATGCAAGGAGCTGAGCCCCGCGGTGGCCCTCCTCGATCTGAACTTCAACGATCCTTCCGACTCACGCACCGGGTACGAGCTCTGCTCCGAATTGAAGCAGGATCCGTCCTGCGCCGGAATACCGGTGATCCTGCTGTACCCGTCGATGGGCGAATACGACGAGGCCAGGGGCCAGCAGGCCGGCGCCGCGGCACACATGCCCAAGCCCTTCGAGTCCCAGGCGATCATCGACGCGGTCAAGGGTCTGGCCGACCAGACCGGTGCCGCGCCGGAGGCGATCGCACCCGAGCCGATAATGCCCGAGCCGATCACGCCCGAGCCAATCGCGCCCGAGCCGATCGCGCCCGAGCCGATCGCGCCCGAGCCGGAGATCCCCGAGGCCCTGCTCACGCCCGAGCCGATCACGCCCGAGCCGATCGCGCCCGAGCCGATCGCGCCCGAGCCGGAGATCCCCGAGGCCCTGCTCACGCCCGAGCCGATCACGCCCGAGCCGCCCGAGGCGATCATCGCACCCGAGCCGCCTGCACCCGAGGCGGTGCTCGAGCCGCTGGCAGAGGAAGTCGATCTTCCCGAGGCCGAGATCGAGCCGATCGCGCCCGAGCCGGAGATCCCCGAGGCCCTGCTCACGCCCGAGCCGATAGAAACGCCCGAACCGATAGAAACGCCGGAACCGATAGAAACGCCGGAACCGATAGAAACGCCCGAGCCGATAGAGACGCCCGAGGCCGTGCTCACGCCCGAGCCGATAGAGATGCCCGAGGCCGTGCTCACGCCCGAGCCGATAGAAACGCCCGAAGCGCCGCCCGAGGCCATCATCACTCCCGATCCATTCGAAGCCGAGGCGGATTCGGCGATGGAGCTCGAGCCGGTCGCGCCGATCGAGCCCGCACCAATAGAAACACCGCTGGCGCCCGAACCGATGGAGGTCCCCGAGGCCGAGGGCGTGATGGAGCTGGAGCCCGTGGCTCCGGCAGAGGACGCGGTGAGCGCGGCCGCCCCCGTGGTGGACCGCGTGGTGCAGACGGCCACGGCCCGCGTGGCCGCGACCGGCGACCGGGCCGAGACCCAGCAGGCTCTCGGTGCCCTGGTCTACGAGGTCATCGAGCGCGTGGCCTGGGAGGTGGTCCCGGACCTCGCGGAGGCAATCATCCGCGAGGAACTCGACCGCCTGATCCAGGCCAAGAAACAGGGCGGGGGCTAGCCCCCGTTTCCGAGATCCCCCGGACCCGACGTGAACCTGGCTGACCACCCGCACGTCGCACGGCTGATCGAGCTGGCGCTCGAGGAAGATCTCCCTACGGGAGACGCGACCAGCGAATCGATACTCGGCTCCGACAGCAGGGCGACCGGAATCATCGCGGCTCGCGAAGCCTGCGTGCTGGCCGGGCTCGACGTGGCACGGGCCGTCTTCCTCCGGATCGACGCCGAGCTCGAGCTGGTGGCGCACAAGCAGGACGGCGACCCGCTCACGGCGGGCGACGAGGTGCTCCGGGTTGCCGGCAACGCGGCGTCGATCCTGACGGCGGAGCGAACGGCCCTCAACTTCCTGCAACGGCTGTGCGGCATCGCCACCCTCACGGCACGCTACGTGGAGCGACTGGCGGGCACGGGCACGGTGTTGTTGCCCACGCGCAAGACCACGCCCGGGCAGAGAGTGCTCCAGCGCCACGCCGTACGATGCGGCGGAGGCGGTCTGCACCGTGGCTCGCTCTCCGACGGCATCCTGATCAAGGACAATCACGTCGATTTGGCAGGCGGCATCGAGCGTGCCATTCGGCGAGCCCGAGCGGCCGCACCGCAGACCCTCAAGATCGAGATCGAGACCCGCACGCTCGATGAGGTGCGCGAGGCGGTGGCCGCGGGCGCGGACATCGTGATGTTCGACAACATGTCCGTCGCCGAGGTACACGAAGCGCTGGCGATCTGTCCCGAAGGCGTACGAACAGAGGTCTCGGGCGGCGTGACCCTGGAGACGCTCCGGGATTACGCCGAGACCGGCGTCCACGCGATCTCGGTCGGGGCGCTGACGCACTCGGCCCCGTCGGCGGACCTGGGCCTCGACGTGGTCGTTCCCGGCGGGGGCGCAGCGTAATGGTACTCGTGATCGATGTCGGCAACACCAACACCGTGCTCGGTGTGTACGACGGCGACAACCTAGCCGCCAACTGGCGCATCGAGAGTAAGAAGCAACGCACCGCCGACGAGTACATGCTCTTCGTTCGCTCGCTGATGAGCGCCTCCCGGCTCGCCTCGGAAACTTTCACCGGCGCGATCATCTCCAGCGTCGTACCTCCGCTGACCGCCACCTTCATCGAGCTCGTCCGCAAGCTGCTCTCGGTGGAGCCGCTGGTGGTCGGGCCCGGCCTCAAGACCGGGATGTCGATCCTGTACGACAACCCCAAGGAGGTCGGCGCCGACCGCATCGTCAATGCAGTGGCCGCGTACGAAAGATTCGCGCAGGGTCTGATCGCTGTCGACTTCGGCACGGCCACGACCTTCGACGTGATCTCGCCCCGGGGCGAGTACCTCGGCGGCGCCATCGCGCCCGGTCTCCGGATCGCCCACGACGCCCTGATCTACCGGGCGAGCAAGCTCCCACGAGTCGAGCTCACCGCCCCGGCGCGCGCGGTGGGCAAGAACACCGTGGAGAGCATCCAGTCAGGTCTGTTCTTCGGCTTCGTGGCGCTGGTCGACGGGATGGTGCGTCGGATCGCCGCCGAGCTCGACTTCGAGGCCAAGGTGATCGCCACCGGCGGTATCGCCCAGGCCGTGACCGAGGCAACCAAGACGATCGAGGAGGTCGACGAGCACCTGACCCTGCGGGGGCTCAAGATTCTCTACGACCGGAATGGCTAGCGCCCGGACTACTCGTATACCGAGATCTTGTAGCCGTTGCGCGCGGCAAAGGTGAACACCTCGAGTGCGATGTCGCACTCTACGCCGATGCCCTTCGCAGTGGCGAGGTTGATCGCGATCTCCAAGCCCCGCGGCGACTCGACAGGGATCATCTCCGGGCTGACTCGCTGACGCAGGATCTTGTTCGCCATGCCGCCCGCCTGGCGGCCGATCGAGGACGGATCGGCTGCGAGCGAGACCAGCGCGCCGGCCTTGACCATCTTCTCCGAGATCGAGAACAGCGGAACCTTGTTCTTCCGGGTGAAGTCGACCAGCGCGCGGAACGCGCGGCTGTTCATCAGCGTCGGATCGGCGACCATCCACAGCGCATCCACCCGCCCGAGGAAGGCCCGTGTGCCCCGCGGCACGTCCTCCGGTCTGTCGACCTTGGAGGGAATCAGCGCCATGCCGAGCTGCTCGCAGGACTGGAATGCTTCCTCGATCAGCTTGTGGGAGTACTTCGGATTGTACATCACGCCGACGTTCCGCGTACGGGGCGCGATGGTCTGCAGCGTGGCGAGCTGGGTCTTGACCGGCAGGTTGAGCGAGATACCGGTTACGTTGGCGGCCGTGAAGTCGTATTTCCCAGGATTGGGTACCATGCAGAACAGGACCGGGATGTCCGTTATCTCGCGCACGGCCAGGGTCGCGGCCTCGGTGCCTATCGCGAGAATCAGGGTCGGCCGCCTGGAGCGGATCCGCTGGAAGATGGTCTTGCCGCGCTTGAGATCGCCGGCCATGTCGTACTCGACCACGCGAGCCCGCGCCTCGATGGAGAAGCCGGTGAGCACATCGCTGTAGATCTTGAGATTCCGGCTCTTGACGGCGGCCACCTCGCCCCCGGCGTGGGCAGGAATGGCGATGAGCACGACCATCGCCAGGCCCAGCAACGCAGGCAGGATCGCTGCGGTGCCTCGCTCCATCAGCCTCCTCTCCGGATGCGACGGGCCGCAGCCGCACTCACTTCGGCTTTGGCGTCGCGCAGCAACGGAATCCGACGGTAGGGCTCTTCGAGCCAGGCGGATGGTTCTCCCGGCTGGCGCAGCGGGTGGCCCAGTCCGGCCGATCCGACGCCCCGCCCTTCTGCACCCGATCCCGGATCGTCGAGGACCAGACGCCGTCGGTCCACTCGGAAACATTACCGCTCATGTCGAACACGCCATACGGGCTGCGACAGCTACGAAAAGTGCCAGAGGGCGCCACTTCCCGGTCCTCGCCCGCGGCATCTTCGGTGTTGCAGCGGTCCGGGCTGAACTTGCTGCCGTACGGGTAACGGCGCCCGCCGCCGCCCTTGCATGCCTTCTCCCACTCCTCTTCCTTGCACAGGCGCTTGCCTCGCTTCTCGCAGAACTTCCGGGCCTGTCGCCAGCTCACGCCGGTCCTGGGCTTGAGCCCGCGACCGTTCGGATACTCGTAGTAGTCGATGCAGAAGGCGGGCATCTCGATGCGGGAATTCGCCTTCTCCCCGAAGTTCCGCATCGGATCGCCGGGTGAACTGCCCATGGTGAAGGCGCCGGCCGGCACCAGGACCATGCCGCGCGGACACTTCAGATCGCCCGAGGCGGCCACCACGACCTCCTCGGTCTTGCGGCTGGCTGCTTGCTCGGCCGCGAGGCGGGCCTCCTCCTCCTTCCGCCGGCGTGCTTCATCTTCCTTGCGCTGACGGGCCTCCTCGCGCTCGAGCCGACGCGCCTCCTTTGCCTCCTCCTTGCGCTTGCGGGCCTCCTCGCGCTCGAGCTTGCGCGCCTCGGCCTTGCGCCGACGCTCCTCGAGGCGACGCTTGCGCTCGTTCTCCTGCTCGGCCTTGAGGCGGCGTCGCTCCCGCGGCGTCAGCTTGGCCGCCTTCTCCGGCTTGAGCTCCTCGGCCGGCTTGAGCTCCTCGGCCGGCTTGAGCTCCTCGGCCGGCTTCAGCTCCTCGGGCCTGGCCTCCTCGGGCCTGGCCTCCTCGGGCTGGGCCTCCTCGGGCTGGGCCTCCTCGGGCTGGGCCACGGCCGGCGGTCCGGTCACGGGCGCCGGAGGCACGGGCTTGGCTGGCTCCCGGGTGAGGTACCAGGCGCCCACGCCGATCAGCGACCCGACCACGAGAACAACCGCAATGGCGATCGCGAGCCCCCGCGAACCGCCCTGCCCCCGCTCCTCGGCGAGGGGCACGCCGCCGACACGGCGACTGGCAAACTCGATCTTCGAGGCGGCCGGCTTCTCCTCGGCCCCATCCCTGGCGGGCGATGCGTCCGGGCCCTCGGCCTCGGCGGGCCGCGAGCCGGCGCGCGCCTCCTCGCCACCCATCATCCGCGCCACCGTCTCCTCGCCACCCAGCCGCTCGGCGGTTCGCACGCCAGCCTCGCGCTCGACCTCTGCCAGCGGCGCGGACAGCTCCCCCTCCTCGCTCTCCTCGTCCTCGCCCTCCTCGTCATCATCGAGGTCGATGTCGATGGAGAAGCCCTCGCCGTCGTCCTCCAGCTGTTCGGCCTCGGCCACGGTCGCGTCCCGCGGATCGGTCTGGCGTTCCGGCTCGGCCGCCACCTCGGCCGCGGGCTCGGACACCTCCTCGACCTCCTCCTCCGAGATCACGAAATCGTCGTCCACGGCCACCGGGGCCTCGTCCCCGCCCACGATCTCGTCCCAGCCCGAGTCGTCGAACTGGCCCTCGTGCCCGTCAGCGATGGCTTCGGGCTCGGGCTCGGGCTCCGGCTCCGGCTCGGGCTCCGGCTCCGGCTCTGGTTCCGGCGCGGGCGGTGCAGGCTCGGGCTCGGGCGCCGGAGCAGCGCCAGCGGGCGGGCCGGCGCCGGGCAGCGGCGGCGGCGCGGCAGCCGGCTGCGGCGCGGGCGCGGCCATATCCAGATCGTCGATCGAGTAGGCGTAGGTCAGATCTCCGCGCTCGAGGATCTCCAGCACGTCCTCGGCCAGATCCTCGATCGCCGGGTAGCGGACCGCCGGCGCCGGATGGACCGAGCGCCTGAACACGTAGTCCAGCGCGGGCGGGATCTCGGAGTTGAACTGCGTCAGGTTGAACGGAATGCCCCGATAGCGCTTGCTGGCGAGCATCTCGCCCAGGATGATCCCAACGGCGTACACGTCGGCCCTGCGATCGGCTCGCCCACCGACCTGCCGCTGCTCCGGAGCCAGGTAGTCCAGCGTCCCCCGGTTCGACTGCACGGTGAGGTATGCGCTATGAGGCAACGCGCGGTCGAGGCAGAAATCGGTAACCTTGAGCAGATCGGGCAGGACGATCACGTTGTCCGGTTTCAGGTTGCCGTGGAAGGTGTACTGATGCGCGTGCTGCAGCGCGAGCGCTATCTGGCTCACGATCGGCTCGATCTCTGGCAGCGCGAAGAGCTGGCCCTTCTTGCGCCGCAGATCGATGATCTGCCGCAAGCTCAAGCCCTCCAGCAGCTGCATCGTGGCGTAGTAGCTCCGCCCCTCCTGACCCACATCGTAGATGCGGACGATGTTCGGCTGCGAGAACCGGCGCACCGCCCGCAGCGCCTTGCCGAAACGATCGAGGGCCCGCGAATCCGGGAACAGTCGTGGATCGAAGAACTTCAGCGCAACGTCGACATCGATCTCGAGATCGCGAGCGCGGTACACCACGCCCAGGCCTCCGCCGCCGATGACCTCGATAATCTCGTAGCGGCCGTCGATCTGCTCGCCCTTCTCGTGAAACGGGCGAACTCTCATGGTGGGCTTGACCTGTCCGCGGGAGCGCTTCCCTCCGCGGGCGCGGCGTGGCTGATAGCGATGCCCGCAGTTCGGACAGGTCTCGCTATCGTCAGGCAGGAGGCTACCGCAGCGGTAACAGAGCAAGCCCGACTCCTCGCGCTCTCGTCTGGTCTTCCGCATCACCGCTTGACCAGCGATTCTGCGGGGTTCACGTTTCGAGAGAGGCTAGCACACGAGCAAGTGGGTGGGCAAGGGCAAATTGTGGGGTATTTTCAGTACGTTTTCCGCAGCGCGGCGCTACTGCTCGTCCGTCGATCCGAAGCCGCCGGCACCACGCTCCGTGCCAGGAAGTTCCGATACTTCCTGCACTTCGGCGGAGACAACCGCTGCCACCACAAGCTGGGCCACGCGCGCGCCGCGCTCGATCCAAAACGGCTCGGCCCCGTGGTTGATCAGGATCACCCGGATCTCGCCCCGGTAATCCGCGTCGACGGTGCCCGGACTGTTGAGCAGGGTCACGCCGTGCCGGGCAGCCAGACCCGACCGTGGGCGGACCTGCCCCTCGAACCCCGGCGGCAGGGCCACGGCGAAGCCGGTGGGCACCATCAGGCGCTGACCAGGAGCAAGCTCGATGGTCTCGCTCACCGCGGCGGGCAGGTCGAGACCGGCGGCGGCCTCGCTCATCCGACGCGGGAGCGGCAGATCGCCGTCCTCGTCGGGGCGCACCCGCATGAACCGGATCGTGAGAGCATCAGACATCGAGGAGGCCGCTCCTCTGGTTGCGGCGTCAGTCCTTCTTCTCGTCCTTCTTCTGTGCCGCGAGATCCGCCATCGCCTCCTTGCGCGAGAGGCGGATCTTGCCGTCGCGCTGGATCTCGATCACCTTGACCGACACCTCGTCGCCCTCCTGCACCACGTCGGTGACCTTCTCCACCCGCCGGTCGGCGAGATGCGAGATGTGCACCAGGCCGTCCATGCCGGGCAGGATCTCGACGAAGGCGCCGAAGTCGGTGACCCGGCGGACCGTGCCGAGGTAGATCTCTCCGATCTCGGCCTCGCGGGTCAGCGCCTTGACCATCTCGATCGCCTTCTGCGTGGCCTCGGGATCCGATGACGCGATGTTCACCTTGCCGTCGTCCTGGATGTCCACGGCGCAGCCTGACGAGGCGACGATCTCCTTGATGTTGCGGCCGCCAGGACCGATCACGTCCTTGATCCGCTCGACCTTGACCTGGATCGTGGTGATCCGCGGGGCGAACTCGGAGAGCTCCTCGCGCGGCTTGTCGATCGTCTCGAGCATCTTGCCGAGGATGTGCAGCCGGCCCTCCCGCGCCTGCTCGAGCGCCTGGATCAGCACATCGCGGCCGATGCCGGCGATCTTGACATCCATCTGCATCGCGGTGATGCCGTCCTTGGTGCCGCAGACCTTGAAGTCCATGTCGCCGAGGTGATCCTCGTCGCCGAGGATGTCGGAGAGCACGACTAGGTCGTCGCCCTCCTTGATCAGGCCCATCGCGATGCCCGAGACCGGCGCATCGATCGGCACGCCGGCGTCCATCAGCGCCAGGCAGCCGCCGCAGACCGAGGCCATCGAGGAGGAGCCGTTGGACTCGAGCGTGTCGCTGACCACGCGGATGGTGTAGGGGAAGGTCTCGCTGTCCGGGATCTGGGCGCGCAGCGCGCGCTCGGCCAGGGCGCCATGCCCGATCTCCCTGCGTCCCGGACCGCGCATGAAGCGGGCCTCGCCCACCGAGAAGGCCGGGAAGTTGTAGTGCAGCAGGAAGCGCTTGAACCAGGTGCCCTCGATGCCGTCGATGCGCTGCTCGTCGCGCTCGGTGCCGAGCGTGGCCGACACGCAGGTCTGGGTCTCACCGCGGGTGAACAGCGCCGAGCCGTGGGTGCGGGGCACGAAACCGACGTCGCAGCTGATCGGCCGCACCTCGTCGAGCTTGCGGCCGTCGAGGCGGATCTTGGTGTTCACGGTGGTCTTGCGGACGTGGACCTTCTTGGCCTTGTCGACCGCGTCGGCGATGTCTTTCTCACGGCCGCTGTACTTCTCCTCGTCCTTCTCGACGAACTCGGCGACGACGTCCTGCTTGACCTTGTGCAGCGCGCCATAGCGCGCGAGCTTCTCACGCACCGCCAGCGCCTCCACGAGCCGCTCGTGGCAGGCCTCGGACACCTCGGCCTCGAGCGCCTCGTCGGACTGGGGCGGCTCGAAGGGCCGCTTCTCCCGGCCGCAGGCCTCCATCAGCCGGCGCTGCAGATCCAGCAGCGGCTGGGCCTGCTCCTTGGCGAACAGCAGGCCGTCGACCATCACCTCCTCGCTCACGCCCGTGGCCTCGCCCTCGACCATCAGGATCGCCTCGTCGCTCACCGCGACGATCACGTCCATCTCCAGCTCTTCCTTCTGCGAGAGCGTGGGGTTGATCACGAACTCGCCGTCGATGCGGCCGACGCGGACGCCGGCGATCGGACCGGCGAAGGGAATGTTGGAGATGCACAGCGCGGTACTGGCGCCGGTGATGGCGAGCACCGATGGATCGTTCTCCTTGTCGTGGGAGAAGACCAGGTTGACGACCTGGGTCTCGAAGGCATAGCCCTTGGGAAACAGCGGCCGGATCGGCCGGTCGACGATCCGGCAGGCCAGCGTCTCGGCCTCACGTGGCGCGCCCTCGCGCTTGAAGAAGCCGCCCGGGATCTTGCCGCCGGCCGCAGCGCGCTCGCGGTAGTCCACGGTGAGCGGGAAGAAATCCACGCCCTCGCGGGCCTCGTGCATCGAGACCGCGGTGGTGAGAATCATCGTGTCGCCGTAACGTACCGTGACCGAGCCGTCGGCCTGCTTGGCCACGCGCCCGGTCTCGACGGTGTAGCTCCGTCCGCCAAGTTCAATCGTCTCTGTGTGAACCGCCATCGGTTCCTCCTATTCGATGTGCCTTCGAAGACAAACCGGGCGGCGAGAGGCGGGTTAGTCTAACAGCGCTGGGCCCGACCGCGGTCGGACGCACCGATGAAAGACTAGGTCCGCGTCCCTCTCGCCCCCTGGACGTCCGGCACGTTGTGTCGCGCGGGCCGACCCCTGTGGCCGGCCCGCGACCAGAACCCGTTACTTGCGGATCCCCAGTTCCTTGATCACCTTGCGGTACCGCTCGATCTCCTTCTTCTTCAGGTAGTCGAGCAGCCGCCGCCGCTGGCCGACCATCTTGAGCAGGCCGCGCCGTGAGTGATGGTCCTTCTTGTGCGTCTTGAAGTGCTCGGTGAGATACACGATGCGTTCGGTGAGCAGCGCTATCTGCACCTCGGGCGAACCGGTGTCGCCTTCGTGGGACTGGAACTTGGAGATGATCTCCTGCTTGCGTTCGGTATGGAGCGCCATGGTCTCTCCTTTTCTCCGCCGCCGGCGCGCCCTGCCAGCGGGGTGGAGTGCGCTGTATAGCCGCATCGGTGCGATATGTCAAAAGCTTTCTCGCAATCCGCCGGCCAACCTGGTACACCTGGCTCGTGGCACGGACCGGCGACCAGCGCAGGATCAGGCAGGGCCTGTGGGCCGAGGAGCATCGGTTCTTCGCGCCGACAGCGCCGGGCCTGGAGGCACTATGTGCCCGGGAACTGGAGTCTCTCGACGTTAACGGGATCACGCGGACCGCCGGCGGGGTCGCCTTTGGCGCGCGCCTGGACGCGGCGTATCGCGCCAATCTCTGGCTGCGCACGGCTGACCGAGTGCTGGTGCGGCTGCGCGATTTCCGCGTGCACCGCTGGGACAGCCTGGTGCGCCAGGCGGCTCGTGTGAGCTGGGAGGCCTGGCTCCCGGCCGGCGGGCCGCTGGCCGTGGAGGTGAGCCTCAAGCGCAGCAACCTCAAGCACCGGGGTCGGATAGCCGAGGTGGTGCGCGAGGCAATCGGCGCCCGCCTCGCCGAGCACGGCCTGGCGCCGCCCAGCAGCGCCCGCCGCGGCGATCCGCTGGCCCACAGGCTGCTGGTCCGCGGCCAGGGCGTGAGGGCCCTGATCAGCCTCGACGTCACGGGCGAGCACCTGCACCGGCGGGGCTACCGCCGGGCCGCCGGAGCCGCGCCGCTGCGCGAGAACCTGGCCGCGGCCCTGCTCCTGCACTGCGGTTACCACGGCGGCCTGCCGCTGCTCGACGGGATGTGCGGCGCCGGGACGCTGGCGATCGAGGCCGCGCTGATCGCGCGCCGGCTGGCGCCGGGTCGGCATCGCGAGTTCGCGCTGCTGCGCGCTCCGGCGCACCACCAGCGGACCTGGATCCGGCAGAGGCGGGAGGCCGATGCCCGGGCGCTCCCCGAGGCGCCCGCGCCGATCCTGGCGATGGATCAGCGGGCAGCGGCACTGCGAGCAACCGCGGACAACGCCGAGCGCGCCGGCGTGGATCGAGACATCGGCATCGCCCGGGAAGACTTCCTGCGCGCGGAGCCGCCCGAGCTCGACGAGCCCGGGCTGCTGGTGCTCAACCCGCCCTATGGCCGGAGGCTCGGCGATCCTCGCCAGGCCCGCCGCCTGCTCGCCGCGATCGGCAACAGGCTGCAGGAGGCGTACCCCGGCTGGCGCTGCGGCGCGGTGGTGCCGCGCGCGGCGTGGGTCAAGCTGCTGGGTCTGCGACAGGAGTCCCGGCTCGTGGTGCCGCACGGAGGGCAGCGGGTGATCCTCGTCTGCGGCGAGGTGCCGGGCTAGATCGGACCTACAGGTCCGGGCCGGCGTCCTTCCTGCGGCGCTGGCGCGGTCTCGGCGGCGGCGCCTCCTGCCGCTCGAGCATGCTCACCAGCCGCGCCGCCTCGAGCGTGGAGTCGAGGTCGGCCGGCGTGCCGGCCGCCGAGGCCACGAAACCGAGCCTGGCCTGCTTGCGTTTGGGTTTCTTCATCACCTTCCCCTTTGCCTTACTCGCGGCATAGCTGGGCCCAGCCAGCCACACCGCTGTCTCCGCTCCTGCCGTTGATCCGAGAAGCGCCATCGCACTCGGAGCCCACGTGCCAGGCCCCTGCCCCGTGCCAGCCGCTGCAGCCGCTGCCATTGGTGCCGCAGTCGTGCGATCCCAGCTCGACCTTGGCCTCGTCGTGGTCTTCGTCCACGCACAGGTGCAGCCAGCCGGCAGACACCGTACGGCCGCCGGCGTCGACGGCCGCTGTGCCCGTGCACCCTGCGCCCACGTGCCAGGCACCCCGCGAGCGTTTGCCTGCGGGGCAGCTGTAGTTGCTGCCGCAGTCGTTGGTGGTGAGGTACGCGCCCACCAGACCCTGCACGCTGCACAGCACGACCCAGCCGTAGTCGAGCGTGTTGCCCTGGCCGTCGTTGGCCTCTTCGCCGCCGGCCGTGTACGGCTGCGTGGCCCAGCGGCCCATCCCGGCATAGTCGGCGTCACCGCAGTTGTGCGAGCCCGGATTGAAGCTGTAGAGCTTGACCATCACCAGCTTGCGGCAGGTGTTCGAGCTGGCCCCGCAGGCCCAGCCCTCGTTGTTGCACCCGCCTCCGGCGCAGCAGGGCTGGTCGTTGCCACCGCAGATCTCGCAGGTACCGCCCACGCAGACCTTGCCCGAGTTGCAGGTGTCGCCCGCGCAGCAGGGCTGGCCGGCACCGCCGCAGGCCACGCAGGTCCCGCCGTCGCAGATCCTCCCCGAGTTGCAGGTGTTCCCCGCGCAGCACGGCTCGCCCGTGCCGCCACAGGCCACGCAGGTCTGCCCCTGGCACACCGAGCCGACACCGCAGTCGGTGCAGGTGCCGCCGCAGCCGTCCGCGGCGCCACCGCACTTGGAGCTGCAATCCGGCAGGCAGCACTCGCCATCGTAGCAGATCTCGGAGCCGCTGCAGTCGTCCTTCTTGTTCTCGCGGCTGTCGCAGGAGTCGAACCACCAGACATCGCCGTCGTAGCACTCAGAGTGGTCCTGGCTCCAGGGCTGGCAGGCGCCGGCCAGGCACTGCGCGGCGCAGCCGCTGCACGTGCCGCAGTCGAGGATGCCACCGCAGCCGTCGTCCGGAGTGCCGCAGAGATGACCCAGTTCGGCGCAGGTGGTCGGGCGGCAGCAGACGCCGGCCCGGCACAGCTCGTCCGGCGCGCAGCAGGCGGTCCCGCACTGGAGATAGGTGCAGGTGCAGCTACCCGCGTCGCAGTCGCCGTAGTCGCCGCAACTGCCGCAGTCCAGCGCGCCGCCACAGCCGTCTTCGCCGCTGCCGCATTCCCAGCCCAGGCCGGCGCAGGTCAGCGGCGTGCAGCAGGCGTCGTCGACACAGACATCATCCTCGGCGCAGCACACGCCGCGACAGTCTACATAGGCGCAGGTGCAGTGCCCGCCCTCGCAGGTGCCGTTGGCGCCGCAGTCGCCGCAGTCGAGCATGCTGCCGCAGCCATCGTCTACCAAGCCGCAGGTCACGCCGAGGCTCTCGCAGGTCTTGGCGGTGCAGCCCCGGCACTTGTTGGCCACGCAGCCGTTGTCGCAGGTCGTGTCCTCGTAGAGATAATCGCAGGCCCCCCACACGCACTGGCCGGTGGTGTAGGTGCGCAGCGTGTCGGCGTCGGCGCAGACCGCTCCCGGAATCTGATCGCAGATCCCGCAATCGAGCAGCTGTCCGCAACCATCGTCCGCCGGGCCGCACTCGTACCCGAGCATCTGGCAGGTCTTGGGCTGGCATTCGGCGCAGCGCCCGGCCGAGCAGCCATTCGCGCAGCGCCTGTCGGCAAAGGGATACTCACAGGCGCCGCTATCGCACCAGCCCGGGGTGCGGTACTCGCGGAGATTGTCCGCATCGGCGCAGACCGGATCGGGCGCGTCGTCGCACTCGCCGCAGCTGCCGCCGCAGCCGTCGTCGCCGCACTGGCGGGTTCCGCAGTCGGGCGTGCAGCCGGCGCAGCGGCCGGCCTCGCAGCCGTTGTCGCAGCTCTGGGGCTCACCCCACTCCAGACACGGATCGACATCCTGCTGGCCGCAGCGGCGATAATGGTCCGCGTCCTGGCACTCGGTGAGGCCGTCACTGGTGCACTCGTCGGCGCAGCACACGCCGGATCGGCAGGTCTCGCCTGGATTGGCGCAGTCGAGCGGCTGGCCTTCCTCGGGCGTGGCCGGATCGCAGTCGTCGTCCTTGCCGTTGCAGACCTCGTCCGGCTTGTCCGGACAGGGCTCGCAGCTCTCGAAGGTGGTGCAGGTCTCGTAGTCCACGCAGACCCCGGGATTCGGGCAATCCACGGGCACGCAGCGGCCGCCCTTGCACTCGGTGCCCTCGGGGCAGTTGCTGTCGGCGCAGGGATCCGGCACCTGGCAGGTTCCGGCGATGCAGCTCTGTCCGGCCGGGCAGTCGCTGTCGCGGCTGCAGAGGTTGGGCGCATAACAGGTGCCGCCGATGCAGATCTGACCCGATGGGCAGTCCGCGTCCGAGCGGCAGTCCTCGCTCGAGTCGCAGGCCAGGACGAGGACCGGCAGCAGGGCAGCCAGCCAGCTGCGGCGATGGGCCTGACGACGCGTGCAGTCCAGCATCAGTCCGCGCGCTCCCTCGGATAACGAACTCAGCTGTTCAGTTTAGCGCAGGCAGACCCCATAGTCCAGGACCGGCGCGCCGGGCTGTATGGGAAAACCCGGTGTTCACGGCCACATCCGGCGTCAGCCGCGCCTTCGGGCGAGGCGCACTCACGCACCCTTGACAGCCCGACAGCGCTGTGTTGAATTCCCCCGCACCCGAAAGCGAATGACGGCCCGCAACTCTAGGAGAATTTGATATGAGCTTTGACAAGGCATTCATCCCGTACGGAGCGTACTGGAGCACGCCCTTCTGCCGCTGGCAGGGCAGCTTCGCCGAACTGCACGCGATCAAGTTCGCCGGCGAGACCGCCAAGGAGGCGCTGGCCGCCCGCAGCATCGATCCCAAGCTGATCGAGGGCGTAATCCTCGGCATCAGCATCCCGCAGACCAGCGTGTTCTACGGCGGTCCGTGGATCGCCGCGCTGCTCGGCGCCGAGCACGCACCCGGCCCGATGACGGGTCAGGCCTGCATCACCGGGATCCAGGTGATCAACCAGGCCGCGCTGGAGATCGAGGCCGGGCAGAGCACCTGCCGGCTGACGATCACCGCGGATCGCTGCAGCAACGGCCCGCACCTGGTGTACCCCTCGCAGAGCAAGCCGGGCGCCACGCCCGTGTCCGAGGACTGGGTCTGGGACAACTTCGGCAACGATCCCTGGGCCCGCAACGCGATGATCCAGACCGCGGAGAACGTGGCGAGCGAGATCGGCGCCACCCGCGAGGAGAACGACGAGGTGGCGCTGCTGCGCTACAACCAGTACCTCGACGCCACCAAGGACGACTTCGCCTTTCAGCGGCGCTACATGGTGATGCCGGTCCCGATCAAGAACAAGAAGGGCAAGGTGGTCAAGGAGCTCGTCGGTGACGAGGGCATCACGCCCTGCACCGCCGAGGGCCTGGCCGCGCTCAGGCCGGCCCTGCCCGGCGGCACCGTGACCTACGGCGCCCAGACCCACCCGGCCGACGGCAACTGCGGCCTGTTCGTCACCACCAAGGACAAGGCCGCCGAGCTGTCCCAGGACAAGGGCGTGACGATCCAGATCGTCAGCTTCGCCCAGTCGCGGGCCAAGAAGGGCTTCATGGCCGCGGCCGTGTCGCCGGCGGCCAAGCTGGCGCTCGAACGAGCGAACAAGGGCATCAAGGACATCAAGACGATCAAGACCCACAACCCCTTCGCCGTGAACGACGTGGGCCTGTGCAAGGAGTTCGGCATCCCCTTCGACGCGCTGAACAACTACGGCAGCTCGATGATCTACGGCCATCCGCAGGGGCCCACGGCGCAGCGGCTGGTGATCGAGCTGATCGAGGAGCTGGTGCTCGAGGGCGGAGGGTATGGCATGTTCGCGGGCTGCGCCGCGGGAGACTCGGGCGGGTCGCTGATCGTCCGGGTAGACGTGGCGTGATAACGGGGGGACGCAGCTTGCTGCGTTCCCAGTCGAGGAGATTCCGATGACGATGATCAAGGGCTGGCAGATGGTCGAGCAGGGCAAGCCCCTGCAGCTCAACGAGTACGAGGCCGCCGAGCTCAAGCCCGGCGACGTGCGGGTGCAGGTCGCCGGCTGCGGCGTGTGCCACACCGACATCAGCTTCCTGCACATGGGCGTACGCACCAACTCGCCGCCGCCGCTCACGCTGGGGCACGAGATCTCGGGCACCGTGATCGAGACCGGCGAGGGCGCCGAGGGCTTCAAGGACAAGCCGGTGATCATCCCGGCCGTGCTGCCCTGCGGTGAGTGCGCGCTGTGCCAGGCCGGCAAGGGCAACGCCTGCCGCAGCCAGATCATGCCGGGTAACGACCTGCAGGGCGGCTTCGCCAGCCACATCGTGGTGCCGGGCCGCTTTCTCTGCGTGCTCGACGAGCCCGTGCCGGGCTACGCCCTGGAGGAGCTGAGCGTGGTGGCCGACGCGGTGACCACGCCGTACCACGCGGTGAGCAAGGCCAACGTGCAGGCCGGCGAGGTCTGCGTGCACATCGGCGTGGGCGGCATCGGCACGTACGCCGTGCAGATCGCCAAGGCCTTCGGCGCGCACACCATCGCGCTCGACATCGACGACGCCAAGCTCGCGGCCCTGGCCGAGCACGGCGCCGATGTGACGATCAACGTGCGGGACAAGGACCCCCGCGAGCTGAAGAAGCAGATCGGCGGCATCGCCAAGGAGCAGGGCTGGCCCAAGCTCGGCTGGCACATCTTCGAGACCTCGGGCACGGCCCCGGGCCAGGAGCTCGGCTTCAGCCTGCTCAACTTCACCGGCTCGCTCTCGATCGTGGGCTTCACGATGGACAAGGTCAAGGTCCGGCTGTCCAACCTGATGGCCTTCGACGCCAACCTCTACGGCAACTGGGGCTGCCTGCCGGATTACTACCCGCCCGTGGTCGAGCTGCTGCGCGAGAACAAGATCACGATGAAGCCCTTCATCGAGACGCACCCGCTTAGCACGATCAACGACGTGATGGACAAGGCGCACCACGGTCAGCTGACCAAGCGTGCGATCATGGTTCCGGACTTCTAGAGAGAGAGGGGAACACCATGGAGCTGATGGACCACAACCTGGTCGACAAGACCGACTACGAGTGGATCAAGTACGTGAAACGGCCGGTGCTCGACCGCGCGGGCAATCCCGCCGAGGGGCTGCACTCGGTGTGGATCATGATCAACAACCCCAAGCAGTTCAACTCCTACACCACGGACACGGTGAAGGAGGTGATCCTCGCCATGCGGCGCTCCTCCAACGACCGCGCCAACGTGGTCACGGTGTTCACCGGCGTGGGCGACAGGGCCTTCTGCACCGGCGGCAACACCAAGGAGTACGCCGAGTACTACGCCGGCAACCCGCAGGAGTACATGCAGTACATGCGGCTGTTCAACGACATGGTCAGCGCGATCCTGATGGTCGACAAGCCGGTGGTCTGCCGGGTGAACGGAATGCGCATCGCGGGCGGCCAGGAGATCGGCATGGCCTGCGACTTCTCGATCGCGCAGGACCTGGCGCGCTTCGGTCAGGCCGGCCCGATCCACGGCTCGGCCGCGATCGGCGGCTCCACCGACTTCCTGCATCTCTACGTCGGCGTGGAGCGGGCGATGTGGTCGCTGACGCTGTGCGAGACCTGGAGCGCGCACAAGGCGTTCCACCTCGGCCTGCTCACCGACGTGGTGCCGGCGCTGAAGATCGACGGCAAGTTCGTTCCCAACCCGACCGTGATCACCGACCGCTACACCGACGAGATGGGCCGCATCGTGTACGGCGACTACAAGAGCGGCGAAGAGGCCAAGCAGGGCAAGGCGCTGCTCAAGCAGGGCGAGGTCGATCTCTCGCTGCTCGACAAGCGCATCGACGAGTTCTGCACGCAGATCCTCTACACCATGCCCAACTGCATCACCAAGACGCTCACCGAGGCGAGAAAGAAGAAGCTCGCTCACTGGGACGCCAACAAGGAGGCCAGCCGCGACTGGCTCGGCCTGAACATGATGACCGAGGCCCTCGCCGGCTTCCGCGCCTTCAACGAGGGCCCGCGCGAGCAGCGTGAGGTCGACTTTATCGAACTGCGCCGGCTGCTGGCCAAGGGCACGCCCTGGGAGACCGACGAGATCTACAAGGCCGTTTGCCCGCAGTTCAAGAAGTAGCTCGCCGCCGTGGCCGAGCTCGGCCGGATCGACCGCAGGACCTACGACGCGATCCAGCGCGAGCAGTCGCGCCGCGCGGCCCTGCTGTTCTTCCTGCTGTCGCTGATCTACCTGCTCGCCGTGCTGGTGTTCTACGTATCGATCAAGGGTGTCCTGTTCGGCTGGTCGCCGATCGGTGGAACGCACGGGCCGTTCTTCGGCTGGAAGGACCTGGCGCTGGTGACCTTGATGGCGGTGCTCGGCGCCGGGCTGCACTGGATCCTCGCCCGCACCGGCATGGTCGAACGTCTGCTCAGGATCCTCGGCGCACAGGAGCCCGACGAGGACGACTCGTACCACCGCCGCTTCGGCCGGGTCGTCGACGAGCTACGCATCGCGGCCGACCTGCCGCCGATCCGCTGCGTGATCATCCCCAACGCCACGGCCAACGCCTTTGCCATCGACGACAGCAAGGAGCACCCGATCATCGGCGTCACCGAGGGCCTGCTGGCCAGGCTCTCGCGACCGCAGCTGCAGGCGGTCTGCGCCCACGAGGTGGCGCACGTGCTGCGCCAGGACTGCCGGCTGGCCACGCTCTGCTGCGCCCTGGTCGGCGTGCTGCTGGCGATGCTCGAGTACCAGCGGGGCGAGGACGAGCGCGGCCGGAGTCGGATCTCGCCATTCTATCCCGTGTTCGTGCTGCTCTACGCCATGGGCCAGCTGCTGAACCTGGCGATCTCGCGCAAGCGCGAGTACCTGGCCGACGCCACGGCGGTGGAGCTGACCCGCGATCCGCTGGCGCTGGCCGGCGCACTGAAGGCCATCGCCCGGGCGCCGCGCGGCGCCGCGCCCGACGGGCTGGCCCCGCTGTTCATCGCCGGCTCCGATTTCGAGGAGCTGGAGGGCTCGCGCGCCGACTGGTTCACGACCCATCCGCCGCTGCGTCATCGCGTGGCCGCCCTGCTCGAGACGGCCGGCCTGGGGCCGATCCAGGCCCGCCGGGCCGCGGCCGAGGAGGCCGAGGCGCGCGCGCCGAGTGACGGCACCGCGCCGGCGCGCTACCTCGCCTTCGACGAGCAGGAACGGCAATGGATCGGACCGCTCTCGCCCGTGGAGCTGGCCGCGACGGCCTGGGTCGGGCCGATCACCTGGCTCACGCCCGAGGGCGGCAAGGGCGCGGCAGCGCCGGCCGCCACCATCGCCGCGGTGATGCAGGCGCTCTCGGGGCGGCCCGAGCTCTCGGGCGGCGCGTGCCCGCGCTGCGGGGTGGGCCTGGTCGAGGAGGAGTACGAGGGGACCCAGATCGAGCGCTGCGGCCGCTGCGGCGGCTGCCTCGCGCGGGAGGACCGGGTGGCGCGGATCCTGGTCCGGCGAGACGCACCGATGGGCCCGGAGGTGCAGCGCCTGGCCGCGCGCTTCCAGCAGAGCACCCGGCTCCGGCCGCGGCGCAACGCCCAGTCGCTGGACGCCGGCCTGCCCCCGCCCGCCTGTCCGCGCTGTCAACGCCCCATGTTCACCCGCTTCTACAGCTACCAGTACTTCGTGGAGATCGACCGCTGCGGCGCCTGCGGCGTGATCTGGTTCGACCGCGACGAGCTGGAGATTCTCCAGGCGCTGGTGGAGGGGGCGCAGAGCGGGCCTTGACGCTCGCGCGCGTGGGCGATATCTACCGGTAACCGCCGTCACACCCGAGAGGTGGTCATGCGATCCACGCCCTTGATCCTGCTCCTGACGATCACTGCGCTGCCATGCCTGGCCGGAGAAGACGCGCCCGCCGCTGCCGCCGCCGCGGACGAGGCCCCGGCCACACGCACCGTGGTCGTGGCCGCAATTCCGCTCTCCCTGCCTGACAACCTGAGCGGTCAGGCCGCAACGCTGGACCAGGTGCTGGTCGACGAGATCAACGAGTGCAACCTGTTCAAGGTGATGGCCGGCGTGGAGCTGCAGGCCGCTCTCGGCGCCGCCGGGCGCGGCGACCTGTCCGCCTGCCACGTGGGGCATTGCCTGAACGAGATGCTCGAGACGCTCAAGGTCCAGCGCGTGGTGGCCGGACGGATCAAGAAGTCCGGTAGCGGCTACTCGGTCGAGGTCGAGCTGGTCGGCGGCCCGCCGGGAGAGAACCGCGCCGAGCTGCAGTGGGCCGGCGCAGAAGCCGAGCTGGAGCACGTGCTCCGCGCGGCGACCCAGCTCGCCGCGGTGCCGCGATCCTGGCACGAGCCGGCGGGCTTGAAGCTCAAGGACATCCCCCAGGGCGCCACGGTGTACATCGACGGCCGCGCCTTCGATATCAGCGACCGCGGCACCATAGGCCCGCTGTCGCTGGGCACCCACGAGCTGCTGGTGGAGCACCCCGACTTTCGGGAGTGGCGCGAGCCCGTCGTCCTCGGCTCGGGCCAGCTGCTCGAGATGCCCTCCGGGCTGGAGGAATCCCGCTTCTATCACGAGTGGTGGTTCTGGACCACGGTCGTCGGCGCGGTGGCGGTGGCCGTGATCGTGCCCGTGGCCGTGGTGATGAGCAAGGGGCCCGAGGAGGGCCACAAGGTGCCGAACGGAGACCTGGGCAAGATCCAGCTGGGGGTGGTCCGATGGTGACTCGCCGCTCTCCGCGAATCGCCCTGCTCTCCGGCCTCGCGCTGCTCCTGCTGCTCGCCGGTGGCGGTTGCGAGACCGAGACCACCGAGGACGAGACCGGCGTGCTGCTGACCATCAGCGGCGACTACGCGGTGCCGGACGAGATCGATCGCCTGGTGCTGCGGATCTACGACATCGCGAGCGAAGACGGAGCGCGCACGCTGCTGCAGACCGAGGAGTACGACCTCGCCGCCATCGGCGTGTCGCTGCCGGCCACGCTGGCGATCCTGGAAACGCGCGTGCCGCCGGCGACCAAGCTGGGCTTCCGCGTCGATGCCTTCGGCCCCGACGGCGTGCTGCCCGTGGCCTGGGACGAGTGGACCGAGACCTTCGTGCCACCTGGCAGCCACGCCGAGCTCAGGCTGGCGCTCGGCGACTACCCCGGGCTGTTCCAGCAGGGCGCCGGCGCGGCCGCGGTGTGCCGCGGCATCATCGACCTCACCTCGGCCGACTTCGACGAGGACGGCGTGAAGGACCTGGCCGCGCTGTGCGGAGATGGCGTGCAGCGCACGATCCAGGCACTGCGCAGCGACGGCAGCGGCGGGCTGGCCGCCGGCTGGCAGGCCGCGCTCCCAAACTGCGCGGACTGCACGCAAGGCTCTATCGCGGCCAGCCCGATCCGCGCCACGGTGCCGGCGGACCTGTTCGCCGGCCCGGAATCCGAGGATCACCTGCTCCGCTTCGCCGGCTCGGGCGACGGGCAGTTCGCCACGCCCGCCGAGTCCATCGGCGCGGCCAACTATCCGATAGGCCTGATGATCGCCGACGCGGACGGCGACAATCACCCGGACCTGATCTGGCTCAACCTCGTCGATCCGGCCGCCAGCCAGTTCAGCGTGCTGTTTGGCAGCAGCACGGGCATCGCGACCGACGGTGAGCAGGTGAACGCCGGCGCAGCGCGCTTCCCCCAGGCCATGGCCGCCGCCGACTTCGACGGCGATCGCGATCTCGACTTCTTCGTGGTGGCCAGGGGCGCGACCGCGGGCCAGGCGCCGGTGGGTGTGCTCGTGCGAAACGATGGTGGCCGCGCCTTCTCGCCCGGGGCCGAGCTCGGCATCGGCGCCGAGGCCGGAGACGCCGCGCCAGCCGTGGCGGCCGGCGACTTCGACGGGGACGAGAAGCTCGACGTGGCCGTGGCCGTGCTGGACGAAACCGACCCCTCGACAGGACACAACGGATTCGCCGTGCTCTGGGGCAAGGGCGACGGAAGCTTCGAGCCGGCGGTGTTCATCGAGGCGGGCCACGAGAACTGGGCCATCGCGGCGGCCGACTTCAACCTCGACGGCATCGACGACATCGCGCTGGCCGACCGCCGGGACGACCTCAACGACTCCTGGTCCAAGTGGGGCGGGGTGGCCCTGTTCCTGGGCAAGGGCGACCGCGAGTTCGAGCTGCTCGACGTGGTGGGTACGGACAAGGATCACCCCAAGCATCCGCGAGCGCTGTGGATCGACGACTTCAACGACGACAGCCATCCGGACCTGGCAGTGGGCATGGCGGCGCAGGTTCCCGCTGGTGACGAGCCGGTACAGATCCTGCTCGCCCGGCCCTGAGGGGGATTGCATGAGACATCGATACTGGCTGGTCGCGCTGGCCGCAGCCGTCCTGACCTCCCCGAGCCTGCCCGGCTGCGGCGGGGGCGGACGCAGCGACGCGGACAGCGACCTCGATCTGGATCTCGACACGGACAGCGATCTCGACCTGGACATCGACGCCGACACCGACGTCGACACCGACGCCGACACCGACGCCGACACCGACGCCGACACCGACGTCGACTCGGACTCGGACGCCTGCCCGGGCGTGTCCCTGTTCTCGGACGGCGTGCTCGATATCGATTTGGCCGGCGGCGACACCACGGTGCAGCGGGTCCGCGTCAGCGGCTCGGTGACCCTGGAAGGCGCGGCCCTGCCCGGCGAGTCCGGCTCCCGGGGCTCGATCGTGTTCGTCGGCACCGACACCGGCGGCGGCGCCACGGTCGATCTGGAGCGCAGCGGGGCCTTCACCTACGAGGTCAGGCTGGTACCCGGCACGTACGACGTGCGCTTCGCGGCCAACGCCGGGCTGTGCCTCGAGGCGAGCGCACCGGACATGCCCTGCACCGGCGGTACGCTGCGCCGCGGCGTGCGGCTGCAGAACGACGGCGTGCTCGACCTCGACATCTCCGCGGTCAGCGCCCAGGGCTCGGTCACGGTGAACGGGAGCCGCATGCCGGACGAAGCCGGCGAGCGGGGCAGCCTGTTCTTCAGCAGCCTGGACGGGGACGGCGCCGCGACCCGCGCCTTCGGCACGAGCGGCTCGGCGAGCTACTCGATGACCCTGTTCCCCGGCACGTACGCCGTCTCGTACTCGGCCAACAGCAGCCTCTGCGATCGGGCCACGGCGCCCGGCGTACCCTGCAACGGCGCCACGATCCGCGCGAGCGTCAACCTGCTCAGCGACGGCGTGCTCGACCTCGACATCTCCGCGGTCCAGGTCCAGGGCACGGTGACCGTGGACGGCCAGCGCATGCCCGATGAGGACGGCGAGCGCGGGCGGGTGACCTTCAGCTCCGAGAGCAGCGGCAGCGTGACCGCGCGAAGCTTCGGATCGTCCGGCGCGGCGAGCTATGCCCTGACCGTGGTGCCCGGCACGTACGACGCGCTGTGGGAGCCCAACGCGAGCCTGTGCCACGACACCAATGCGCCCGACCAGCCCTGCACCGGCGGCACGCTCAACTCGGGCATCATGCTCTTGAACGACGGGGTGCTCGACCTCGACGTGCCCGCGGCGCAGATCCAGGGCGTGGTGACGCTCGAGGGCTCGCCGCTTCCCGCCGAGGACAGCGAGCGCGGGCGCATCACCTTCAGCCGCGAGGACGGGGCCGGCATCACCGCGCCGAGCTTCGGCTCGTCCGGCGCGGCGAGCTATGCGCTGACCCTGTTTCCCGGACGATACGACGTGACCTGGTCGGGCAATGCGAGCCTGTGCGACCGGCCGACGCCGCCTCACGAGCCCTGCAACGACGGCACGCTGCGCAGCGGGTTGAACCTCAGCAGCGACGGCGTGCTCGACTTCGACCTCACGGCTGTCAGCGTGCAGGGCGTGGTGACCCTGGAGGGCCAGGCGCTGCCCGCCGAGAACGGCGAGCGCGGGCGGGTGACCTTCAGCTCCGAGAGCAGCGGCAGCGTGACCGCAAGGAGCTTCGGCTCCTCGGGCGCGGCGAGCTATGCGCTGACCCTGTTCCCGGGTACGTACGACGTGAGCTGGGGCGCCAATCCCAGCCTCTGTGATTCGGCCACTCCGCCGGACGAGCCGTGCATCGGCGGCACGCTGAAGACCGGCGTGAACCTGATGAACGACGGCGTGCTCGACCTCGACCTGCAGGCGGTGCAGGTCCAGGGCACGGTCACGCTCGAGGGCCGGCAGCTGCCGAACGAGAGCGGCGAACGCGGGCGCGTGCAGTTCGTGGCCGAGAACGGCAGCGGCGTGACGGCCCGCAGCTTCGGCTCCTCAGGCGCGGCGAGCTACGCGCTGACCCTGCTGCCCGGGCGGTACGACGTGTTCTGGCTGGCGAACGCGGGCCTGTGCCAGTACGCCTCGGTGCCGGAGGAGCCCTGCAACGGCGGGAGGCTCAAGCGCGCGGTCAACCTGATGAACGACGGCGTGCTCGATCTCGATCTCGAGGCGGTCCAGGTCCAGGGCCAGGTCACGCTCGAGGGCAACCGACTGCCCGACGAGGACGACGACCGGGGCAACCTGCGCTTCGACATGATCGACGGTGAAGGCGTCAGCACACCAGACTTCGACGCGACCGGAGCGCAGAGCTACGGCCTGACGCTGATGCCCGGCCAGTACGTGGTGAGGTACGAGCCGAACTGGTGGCTGTGCAGCGATCCGGACGATCCGCCGCAGGTGCCGTGCTCGGAGCAGGTCGTGGCCGGGTGTGAATGACCCGGGGCTGAAAACCCCGCTTCACGCCAGGCGACGCCGCACGAGCGCAGGCACCCCGAGTAGAACCAGGCAAACCGCCAGCACCGGGTCCGCGCCGACCGCGGCGCAGCCGCCGGATGCAGACACACTTGCCTCGTCGTCGGTGTCCGAGTCAGCGTCCACGTCCGAATCGGCATCGGTGTCCGCGTCAGCGTCCGAGTCTGCGTCAACATCCGAGTCCATATCCACATCCGAGTCCGAGTCAGCATCCGAGTCCGAGTCAGCATCCGAGTCCGAGTCCGCATCGGAGTCCGTGTCCGCATCGGAGTCCGTGTCAGAATCGGAGTCCGTGTCAGCATCGGAGTCCGTGTCAGTGTCGGAGTCCGTATCCACATCGGTGTCCGAGTCAGCATCGGAGTCCGTGTCAGTGTCGGAGTCCGTATCCACATCGGTGTCCGTATCCGCATCGGAGTCCGTATCCACATCGGTGTCCGAGTCAGCATCGGAGTCCGTGTCAGCATCCGAGTCCGTATCCGCATCCGAGTCCGTGTCCGCATCCGTATCCGCATCCGTGTCCGCATCCGTGTCCGTGTCCGAGTCGCCCCCGCCAGCGGTCCTGACCACAACCTGCACCGGCCCGTTCGCGCCACCGGTCAGGGTGAGCAGTCCCTGCTGCCCACCCGCGATCGGGTAGTCGCAGCGCACCCGGACCGCGCTGCCTTCGGCCAGCTCGGATCCCCCGCTGATCTCCTGACCGCCCATCGTCTCCAGCCAGGCCCAGTCCACGTCGATCCCGGCCTCCCAGTCCAGCACGCCGCTGCCGCAGTTGGCGATCCGCAGCTCCACGAAGCTGCCCGGCACCTCGCCGTCGAGCTCCACGCCCGGCGGCAGCTCGCAGAACAGCGGGTCCTTGCGCGCCTCCTCGTGCAGGTACACGTAGGCCCACATCCCGATCGAGGCTGCGCCGTACCTGATGCGGAAGTACCCCTGCTCGCCGTGGTCCTCGTCCCACGAGTTCTTGGCGATCCAGTACCCGCCCGCGTCGTCGTACCCCACCAGCAGCACCGCGTGCATGCCGCCGCGCGTGGCCCAGTGGGTCGGCTCGTACACCCCCCCGCTGTACGAGTAGAAGTCGCTCCAGATGCGCATCGACACGCCCACCGGCCGCTCGACCAGATAGCCCTTGACCTCTTCCATCACCTCGGCCGGCATGTCGTAGTCCGGCGGATCCCAGGGCGGCCAGGCCGGCGCCGAGGAGGTGATCTCGACCAGATCGTCGGCCTTGAAGATCGCGTCCTGGCACTCCTGCGACATCGCGGTCACCGGAGTGCAGGTGCCCTTGGTCCCGGTATCGCCCGAGGTATAGGGGTAGCACGACTCGCTGGTCAGGCCGGTCTGCGCGAAGAAGGTGCCCGGCGTGTACCACGTGATCCCGCCCGAATCGCAGCCCAGCGACGCGCCCGCGCAGTCGAGCATGTGCTGCTCGGCGAGGTCCAGGTCCAGGTCGGGATCGGCGAACCGGTAGTTGGCCAGCGCCTCGACGTTGGCGATCGTGGCAAAGGCCCAGCACGAGCCGCAGTCGCCCTGGTCGCGCACCGGGGTGATCCAGTCGTGGCCGAGGTGATCGCGCCAGTCCATGCGCGGGGGCGGCGCCAAATTGGGCAGCGGCCGATCGCCGTGGTCCTCTCCGGCCGCGACGATGAAGGCCTCGACCCAGGGCGGGACCGCGCCTGGAGCCACGCCGTAGCGCTCGCGCGCCTCGAGCGGCCGCCGCATCAGACGGGTCTCGCCCGCTATCCAGTCGAGCCCCTCGGCCTCGATCGCGGCCTGGATCTCCTCGACCTCGCCAGCGTGCGCCAGCCCCGCGAGGAGCGATCCCAGAGCCAGAGCCGTGAGAGCGAGGCAGCGGCCAACCATGCGCACCTCCCGGGCGGGTACTGCCGGACTCGGGTCATTGTAGGGAGTTCGCCCGCGGCGCGCAAACCGCAGGAGGCGCTAGAAGTAGAAGCTCACGAACAGGGCGCCCGCGTTGTTCACCTGGGTGCCGGTGGTGAGGTTGTTCTCGAAGTCGTCCTTGCCCGTGGCGCCCTTGGCGTCGCGGAACATGTAGTCGATGATCAGCGAGTACTCGGCGGACAGGCTGACCTTGTCGAAGATGTACAGCTCCACGCCCAGCAAGGCGCCGCCGCCCAGGTTCATCTCCCAGGTGTCGTCGCCGGTGGAGTTGAGGTAGTCGATGTGCAGCTTGGCCCCGATGTACGGCGAGATGCGCCGCCAGGCCAGGAAGTGATACTCCAGGCCGGCGTTCAGCGTGACGCCGAAGTTGTTGGCGTCGGCCGCCTGCTGGATGTCGGTGTGATCGAAGTTGACGCCGAGGCTGACCGGAATGATCAGCTGCTCGGTGGCCACGAGCTTGACGCCGAGCGCGGCCACGGTGCTGCCGCCGGGCGCCTTGTCGTTCTGCAGGTCCACGGCGCCCACGGCCAGGGTGGCCAGGCCCTGGAAGGAGAAGAAGATGCCGAAGTCGCCCTTCTGGGCGCGGATGATCCCGATGTCCGGATGCTTGCCGTCCGCCGGGGCCGCGGCCGGTGCCGGGGCCGGAGCCGGGGCCGGGGCCGGGGCGGGCGCCGGAGCGGGCGCCGGAGCCGGGGCCGGAGCAGGCGCCGGGGCCGGGGCCGGGGCCGGAGCCGGAGCCGGGGCCGGGGCCGGGGCCGGGGCCGGGGCCGGAGCCGGGGTCGGCGTGGGCGCTGGCGGCGGAGGCGGGGGCGGCTCTTCCTTCTTCTCTCCGCCCTCGTCGCCGGACTCGCCGCCCTCATCGTCGCCCTTGGGCTCGTCCGGTCCGGCCAGCACCTCGGTGGGCACGGCCAGGGCCAGCAGCGAAAGCAAGACCGTGAGCGTCTTCAGCATCTTCATTGTTCTGCTCTCCTTTCGAAGCGAAAAAACAGGTGCGACCTGATTCTCGTTCGTCTTTCTCTAGGGTATCTGGACCCCGCACTGCTCGATGATCATCATGCACTCGCCATCGAAGTTGGCCACGCATTGCAGCGTTTGCTCCTCGTACTGCGGGCACCAGCTCTCCTGACAGTACTGCAAGCCATCGGTGATGAATCCGCAGCTGATCATCACCTGACAGGCGTCTGTGCACTGGCTGGGCCACGTGCCCGTGTCCGTATCCGTGTCCAGATCGAGGTCGATGTCCGAGTCGATGTCCATGTCCATGTCCACGTCCTGGTCCATGTCGGCGTCGCCAAAGGCCTCCCGGTACCACTCGGCGTCCTGGCAGCTCTCGTCCATCCGCTCGTGGAAGTAGCGGCAGGCGTTCTCGCCCTGTTCGTACCACTCGCCTTCCGTCGAGAGGAACACCTCGCAAGGCAGATTGAACAGACACTGCACGTACGCCTCGGCTGCGGCCCAGCACGTCGGGCTCGAGCCCGCCTTGACCGCGGCCTCCTCGGACTGGCAGATGCTCATGCAGTAGTCGTCGTCGGTCGCCGCGAAATCATACGGATCCTCGCCATGGGCGGACTGGCTATCGCTCCACTCCGCATCGCAGCGCTCGAGGAAGTCGCAGATGTCTCGGCAGAGGTTACTCAGCGCCACGTCCTCCTGGGTCTGGGCCACGTTGATCTGCCACTTGCGGAAGTTGCCGATGCCGGGCGTCCCCTCCATCCCGGAACTGCGCATCGCGACCTTGAGCTTGAAGGCGCGGCCCTCGACCCACTGCATCGGGTCCTTGGGATCGGTCAGCGAGAGCTCCTTGAGCCGGCCCTGCATCTCGATCACGCCCGCCGAGCTGGCCGACTTGGTGAAGTTGAGGTACTGGCCCGAGTTGTTGACATAGACGATCGCGCCGGCGACGTCGGCGGTGTTGCTGAAGTCGGTCTGCACGCGCAGAGTGAAGGCCTCGCCCGAGCGCAGCCCGCTCGGCGCGGACAGGGCGGTCACCTGCGGGAAGCTCGCGTCGCCGGCGTTCTCCTCGGGCAGGTTGTCCGCCGAGTCCTTGGGCGGATCGTCCTCGAACTCGAGAGCTTCGGTCAGGCGGTCGGCCAGCGCCCGGGCGATCCGGTCGGCGTCCTGCTCGCTGGCGCAGCCGCCGAAGGATGCACCTTGCCACAGGCCGAACAGCAGCACGACGGCACAAACAACCAGAAGTCGTCGCTTCATGCGAAGCTCCTCCTGTTACCAGCTACCAGTAAGCCACGAGCCCGAAGGAGAAGGCCAGGCCATGGTGGACCTGGCGCACCACGAACTCATCCTCGATAACCAGATTCCGGTTCACGGGGTTGCCGTTGGAATCTGGCTGCTGGACACTGATTTCGTCGGTGGCGAACCTGGCCTCGAGATCTTCCGGCGCCTTGAAGGCGTAGTCCATGTAGTAGCGCAGCTCAACCTTGAGCCCGATGTTGTGCGTGAGCAGCCACTCGATGCCGGCCGCGGCGACCACGTCGAACCCGACCGTGTCGATCTCGCCCGCCGGCTTGCCGCGCAGATTCGCCACACAGGAATTCAGCGAGAAGTTGTCCTTGCCGATCGGGATCGGGTCGTTCTCGTAGGGATCGGCGCAAGCGCTGTCTGCATCGGCCCAGGGATTGTCCGGGCGCTTGCGCAGCGTCAGCTTCTCGTCGTCGAAGCTGTACTTCGAATACGAGATGCCGATGCCGGCGAGAAAGTACGGCAGGAAGCGCCCCGTCTCGGGGGCGACCTTCAACCCCAGGTTGACCGGAATACGAAACGCCGAGTACTGGATACTCGTCGTGGCGACGCCGATCTCGGTCAGCTGTGCATTCGGAATCCCGTCCGCCGGGTCGAAGTAGAACGACACGTGCTTGTCCTGCATCGCCAGCTCGGCGAGGATCGTCGAGCCGTACGACACCGAGGCGAACACGCGCAGCGGGCCCCACACCGGCATCTCGGCGTCCAGGCGCAGATGATAGAAGTAGGGCACGAAGTAGGCGACGCTGTCAGGATCGCGCACCGGGCCGATCGGCAGCTCGAAGGCCGGCGAGAGCGAGAAGAACATCGTCTTCTTCTTCTCCGAGATCTTGAGGTCGTCGATCAGCGCCTCGCTGATGTCCGGCGCGATGCCCTTCTCCTCCAGCGTCATCGCCAGCGCCGCGGAGCGCACCGATCCGACCAGGCCGGTCGGGTCGCCGACCAGGGTCTGGTTCACCCGGCGCACCACCTTGGCCTGCCTGGCGTCGAGCAGATCGAGCGAGAGCACGTACGCCTGCCCGACCCTGCCCAGCGAGCTGCGCAGCAGGAAGGGCGCGTTGGCGCCCTCGGCGATCCGGGCCAGCGCCGCCTCGGTCTGCTCCATCACGTCGCTGCCGATGAGCTGCTTGTACTCCTCGGCGCGCAGCAGCGCGCGGAAGTCCTCCTCGGACATCACCTCGAACAGGCCGCCGCGCTCGATCTCGAGATCGAGCAGGTCGGTGAGGCTCTTGGCGATCGTGTCGGGCACGCCCTTGGGCGCCACATCGAGCAGCAGCAGGCGCGGCTTGCCGCCCGTCGCCCTGGCACCGCCCTCCCCGGCCTCTGCGGCTGCAGGCGCGGCAGCAGCCGCGGCAACAGGCGCGGCCGCGGGCGCGGCAGCGGGCGCGGCAGCGGGCTCGGCAGCGGGCGCGGCTGCGGGCTCGGCCGCGGGCTCGGCAGCGGGCGCGGCAGCGGGCGCGCCAGCGGGCTCCTCGGACTTGGGCGCGCCAGGCTCGCCGCCCTCGGGCTCCTCGGACCTGGGCGCACCAGGCTCGTCGTCCTCGGGCTCCTCGGACTTGGGCTCGCCAGGCTCGCCGGATCCGGGCTCGTCAGTCTCCCCGGCGCGCGCCTGGACCGCGAGCACGAGCAGGATGGCCAGGGCTGCGCGGCAAGGCCAGCTGAACAGGGTCCGCTTCATGGGCTCACCGCTCCACGATTGTGCCGGTATTGTCGAAAAAACTGTCACACCGAGGGCCGACGCGTCAAGGCCTATCGTGTCGCTGTGCTACTGCGCTACGGCGTGGTCCAGAGCACGATCGTGTTGTCGTACGAGCTGGTGGCGATGATCGATCCGTCGGGCGAGAAGGCCGCGGCGCGGACCGTGTTGCCGTGGCCGTGGAGCTTCTTCACCAGCGCGCCGTTATCGTAGTCCCAGACCCGCAGGTACACCTCGTTGCCCACGCCCGCCACCCGGCTGGCCTTGCCGTCCACGGCCACGCCGTACACGATGTCCAGGGGTCCGGAGAGCTGACCCAGCTCCACTCCGTCCGAGGGCCGGATCCGCTTCAGCCGGTTGTCCGCGCCGCCGGACAGCAGCTGATCACCGGCCGGGGCGAAGCTCAGGCCGTACACCGTGGCCGCGTGGACCGTGAAGCTCCGGATCGCGGAGAGGTTCGTGCCGTCGAGCAGGTGGATCCGGCCGGCTGCGTCACCGGCGGCGAGGATGGCGCCATCGGGGGCAAAGGCCAGCGAGTGACATTCGCTCCTGCCGGTCGATGCGCTGTGCTGCCGCGCGAGCGAGCCCGTCCCCCACAGCAGCACCTCGCCGTCGCGGGCGCAGGTGGCTATCCGGGATCGGTCCGCCGTGATCGCCAGGGCCTCGATCCAGTCCTGGTGGTTGGTGCGGTTCGCCACCGCCTCGGGCGGATCGCTGTCGAGACGCCACTTCTTCACGCAATTGTCCCAGCCCGCGGTGAACAGGGACTGGCCGTCAGCCGAGAAGGCCACGCCGCTCACGTTCTCGGTGTGGCCGGCAAAGCTCGTGACCGGCGTCCCGTCCGCCACCCGCCACAGCCGCACCTCGCCGTCGAGCGCGCCCGAGGCGAGCGTGAGGCCGTCCGGCGAGAAGGCGATCGAGGAGACATCCCTCGCGTGACCCCGCAACCGACGGATGAAGAACTCCCATGAGTCCTGGGCCACGCCAGTATCCGTGCTCGTGTCCGTGTCAACGTCGGTGTCGCTGTCCGTGTCGCCGTCGCCGTCCGTATCGGCGTCGCCCTGGTTGAGCGAGATTCTGCTCGGGCAGCCTGCCGCGGCCAGCGCGAGGCTCACGCCAATCAGCAAGAGCAGCAGGTGCTTGCAGCGGCGTCTCATCTTGCCCGGCTTCAGCGCAGGCGACGCCGGAGGATCAGCAGGCCGACCAGCAGCACGGCACAGGCCGTGTGCAGCCCGCCGGCCGAACCGCTCGCGGTGCAGCCGCTGTCCGAGTCGGAGTCTGCATCCGCGTCCGTGTCAGCGTCCGTGTCGGCGTCCGTGTCAGCGTCCGTGTCAGCGTCCGTGTCGGCATCGCTGTCAGCGTCCGTGTCGGCGTCCGTGTCGGCGTCCGTGTCGGCGTCGCTGTCAGCGTCCGTGTCGGCGTCCGTGTCGGCATCCGTATCAGTGTCCGAATCCGTGTCCGAGTCTCCGGCCTGGCACTCGAAGACGTCGGCCGCCTCGCGGCAGATCCGGTTGGCGTCGTCGGTCTTGCACACGTCGGCCACCGACTCGGCCACGCCGTTCTGGCACAACGGCTCGTCGGCCTGGAGCAGGCAGCACTCGTACACCTCGGTGGCGTACGCCACGCAGTCGTCGAACTCGCCGAGCTTGTGGCCCCAGCCGCAGTCTAGCTGCTCGATGTCGAAGGGGCCCGGGTCAGTGTCGGTGTCGGTGTCGGTGTCGGCGTCGGTGTCGGTGTCCGAGTCGGTGTCGGTGTCGGTGTCCGAGTCGGTGTCCGAGTCGGTGTCGGAGTCGGTGTCGGTGTCCGAGTCGCCCTCGGCCATGGTATCCACGGCCAGTGCGATCCAGCCAAGGATCACCAGATCGTGATCCGGGAAGGTGGGATCGACCACGCCGGCCACGCCGTCTCCGCTGCCCAGCTCCACCTCGAGCGAGGTCTGGCCGGTCTGGAGGATATCGAGCCCGGTCTCGCCGATGTCGAAGCGGTCGATGTCCACGCCCAGCGCTTCCGAGCCGTTCCACAGGTTGAAGGGCGGACTCTCGGGCTGTCCCGGACCGGACAGGTTGTACAGCACCGTATCCTCGATCTTCACCCAGTCGCCGTTGGTGTCCGGGAAGGGCGGCGAGCCGAGCTGCTGGTCGCCCTCGAAGCCGCACAGCGCCAGCTCGCCGCGCGGCTCTCCGACCACGAAGCCGGAAAGCGTGTCGCGGGCCACGCCGTTGAAATCGATCCCGGGATCGTTGTTGCGCTCCTGCATTGCGAGGAAGCCGTCGTACAGCACCACGTCGCGCGTCACCTCGTGGCTCGGCGAATCCCAGACCACGACCAGGGCAAAGGCTCCGTACCGCGCCTGGCAGTGCGGGTCGAACTCGCAGTCGCCCTCGTGCGAGTCCAACCCGGCGAGGGTGTAGCTACCGTTGAGGTTTCCAGCGCCCTGGGCCGCGAGCTGTGCGGTCACGTCCTTGCGGCAGTAGTAGAACCCGCCGTAGTTCGACAGCACCAGGCAGCGGTCCTCTCCCGGCGCGACGTCATCGGCGAGCAAATCGGTGTGGAAGGTGCCGTCGGGCAGGGTGAAGTCCACGAGCTCGTCGGCCACCCCTCCCTCTTCTGGCGGCGTGTGCATGGAGCCGCTCCACCAGAGAAAGGCCTTGACCACCTCTGCATCGTCCGGGATGCCGGCAAGCGTGATCGACTCCTCGGCCTTGAGCCAGCGGTTCGCGTAGTACTGATAGTCCGGCTCCATCATCGAGGCGCCGGCCAGGGCCATCGAGCCCTGCACCCGTACCGCGAGCACGGACTGCTGCGGTGTGCCCTCGACGAGCGCCGAGGCAGGCGACGCGGCGAGCAGGGCCGCGATGGCGCACAGGAACCGACCCGTGGAGGCCTTGCAGGTAGCGCGCTTCATGTCGCTTCCCCCTTCAGCCGCAAGATACACCTTCGCGTCTCGCGGGGCAAACCCGGAGCATCGACCGGTGCGAGCTGACAGAAATGTCGCGGTTCACGGCCGGCCGGATAAAACGCCGATCTTATTTATCATGTTGTTTCAGCATGTTATCCCGCAACCCCGGGATCGGCCCGGGTATTGCAGAAGCGAGCGGTGAGTCTGAAAAGGAGGGACATCATGAGCCGTATTGCCGGATCGCTGGGAATTCTCGTCCTCGCGCTGCTGCTCGCAAGCTGCGGCGACACAGGAACCGAGGACAGTCGCGGTGGCGACGGAGACCTGGACACCGACGCCGACACCGACACCGACGCGGACACCGACACCGACGCGGACACCGACGCCGACATCGACGTCGACGCCGACACCGACGCCGACACCGACGCCGACACCGACGTGGACAGCGACGGTGACATGGACCTCGACGTGGACATCGACGCGGATACCGACGCGGACATGGATGCGGACACGGACACGGACTCGGGCGGTGACGCAGACACGGACGCAGACACGGACGTGGATACCGACACGGACACCGACACCGATACCGATACCAACATCACGTGTACCGAGGACGCGGACTGTCCCGATCACTATCTCTGCCGCGAGAGCGTCTGCATCCACGAACGCGACGTCTGCGATACCGATCCCACGATCACCCGCACGCTGTACCTCTCGGCCGACGACTCCAACTCCCAGGCCTCGCCGATCATCGTGCGCAAGGCGATCCGCGAGAATCGCGGGCTCGACTACCGCATCCTGCGGACCTACGAGTTTCTCAACTACTACAGCTTCGACTACAGCCCCGCCGCAGGCGGCACGGTCAGCGTGGTGCCGCAGGTCCGCCCGATCGAGAACGATCCCGACAGCTTCGAGCTTCAGATCGGCGTCGCGTCCGAGCACCTCCCCGTATCGGAGCGCCGCCCGCTCAACCTGACCCTGGTGCTCGACACCTCCGGCTCGATGGGCGGCTCGCCGATCGAGCTGCTCCGCGAGGTGTGCCTGGCCATCGCCTCCCAGCTCGAGTCCGGCGACATGGTGTCGATGGTCGAGTGGGACACCCAGAACCAGATCGTCCTCGACTCCCACGAGGTCTCCGGACCCGACGACGCGATCCTCAAGCAGAAGATCAACCAGCTCGATCCCGGCGGCGGCACCAACCTGCACGGCGGGCTCGTCGCGGGGTACGAGCTGGCCCGGCGGAACTTCCGCGCCGACCGGATGAACCGGGTGGTCCTGATCAGCGACGGCCAGGCCAATGTCGGCGTCACGGACGAGAACCTCATCGCCGCCGAGGCTGACGACGCCGATGGAGAGGCGATCTACCTCGCCGGCGTGGGCTGCGGCAACGGGTACAACGACACGCTGATGAACGCGGTTACCGACGCGGGCAAGGGTGCATACGTCTTCATCGACAGCAAGGACGAGGCCCGGAAGCAGTTCGCCGACCGGCTGATCAGCAACCTCGAGATCGCGGCGCGCAACGTGCGTGTCGAGCTGACCATGCCCGCGATGTTCCGCATCGAGCGGTTCCACGGCGAGGAGTACTCGCAGAATCCGGACAAGGTCGATCCGCAGCACCTGGCTCCCGACGACGCGATGGTCTTTCACCAGTTCATCGAATCCTGCACCGAGGAGATCCCGCTCGAGGAGTCGATCTTCACCTTCCGCGCAACGTACAGGACTCCCTTCGGCCGCGAGGACCGGGACGAGGTGCAGTCCGCCTCGCTGGCCGAGCTGCTCGAGAGCGGCAAGCGCCAGCTGATCAAGGGCAGTGCGATCGTGGCCTACGCCGAGATGTTCAAGGTCATGGCCCGGTTGCCCGCGATGTACTCGCCGGAGCCGCAGACCCGGCGGGAGTACTGCGACTCGGTCCGGGACCATGTGCGCGACGCGGCCCTGGCGCTCGACGGAGACCCCGAACTGGTGGAGATCGTCAGCCTGCTCGACGTGTACTGCGGCCGGCTCTAGCGAACCCTTTGCCGCGTCATTCTCGACTCCGCACCAAGGCCGTGCTAGGCTGTTTTTGTGAACGCGCAAGCACCAGCCCCACGGCAACTGGCGCTGCTCTGCGCATGCCTGCTCCCACAGCTCATCGCCTGCACCGACATCAAGCCCAAGGGCGACGGCACGGGAACGACCTGCAACAGCCAGCACCTCTGCCACGGCGCCGCCTGCGGCGCTCCGTGCGAGAGCGCTGACGATTGCGAGGAGGGCTGGGTCTGCTTCGAGCGCAATCCGCCCACCGAGACCGGCTTCTGCACAACCCCCTGCGACGCCGGCGGCCCATTCTGCGGATGCGATTTCTACTGCGGGCCACGCACCGGTGAGGAGTCGGACTACTACTGCCTGAACGAGCCGCCCTGCACCGACGACGATGAGTGCCTCGCAGCCGACGCCTTCTGCACGGACCTGCGTCCGGTCTGCGACGCAGACGGCTGCCGCCGACAGCCCTTCTGCGGCGCCGCCGTGTGCGACGCCACCGAGCAGGGCTGCTCGGGCCCGACCGAACCCTGCACGGATGGGTCGTCCTGCTACTCCGGCCTCTGCCTGGGCTACGATCCGCCGCGCTGCCATGCTCACTGCGACGAGGACGCCGACTGCGAGCACGGCTCGGTGTGCCTGCCGGTCACCGTGGACCTGCAGGACGGCACGATCCCCGTGGTGATGGGCCTGTGCGTGCTGCTGGGTCCTCCCTGCGAGAGGGACGAGGACTGCTCCGACGGAAAGATCTGCGGCACCGAGGTCTCGATGACGCCGACCTGCGTCAGCCCGCTGTGCCAGCGCGGCGATCCCGACTGCCGCGACTCGGGCCAGACCTGCGGCGATCGCGACGCCTGCTACAACCGGGTCTGCCTCGGCTCGGGCGAGGAGTTCTTCTGCCACGAGTTCTGCCGCGAGGGCCACCACGAGGACTGCGACGTGGAGGGACAGATCTGCCGGAAGATCAGCACCCTCGCCGGCGTGGTCCATGCCTGCGTGACCGCCGGCCTGCCCTGCAAGCGGGACGAGGACTGTCCCGAGCCGGGCCAGGTCTGCGGCATCGGACGCACGCTCGACCCCGAGTGCCGGGCGCAGGCCGGCGAACCCTCGCTGCGGGTCGGCTCCGGCGATGCCTGCAACCTAACCGACCAGATCTGCTTCAACAACCTCTGCCTGGGCCAGATGGTGGGCGACGAGTTCCAGGGCACCTGCTACGAGCTCTGCGACCCCGAGCAGGAGAGCAGCCAGCCGACCTGCCCCGAAGATCAGAACTGCCGCGTCGTGCGGATCAAGGTCGCCGAGGGCGATATCGTCGTGCTGGACGTCTGCACCGTGTACTGAGCCCGGGCTCGAGATCCCAGGGCCACGAGCACCCTATCTCCGCCGCATCCCCTTCCGCCGCCAGGGCATCGGCGGCAGCAGATTTCCCAGATCGAGGCCCGGGCGCGAGCGGCGCTCCGCCGGCTGACCGTCGTTACCGTTGCCCGGCCTCGGCCGCGCCAGTCCCAGGGAAGGCACGCGCGGCACCCTGGGCAACTGGCCGCCGACCCAGTTCCCCAGGGTCAGCAGCGGCTGACCCAGGGTCGCGGCCCTGGTCTGCTTGCGTCTTGCCCGCGCCTCGGCCTGCTGGGCGAATCTCGCCTTGACCTCGTAGGCGAAGTTGTCCAGAATTTCGGGATCTACCGGATCGCCGTTGACCGAGATGGTCAGCGGGATCAGGCCGCGCTGCTCGGCCACGTGGAAGAACTGCGCCTCGGCCACCTTGCTCGGCATGCACTCGAGCGGTCCGACGCTCACCACGCCGATGATCTCACCCTCCTCGTGCTCGTACACCGGACCGCCGATGGTCAGCACAGCCTCGCCATGCAGATCGGACGTCATGAACGGCTCGGCGGCGCTGAGCGAATCGACGACCCTGGTCCGCGCGGGCCAGTCCAGGGCGTGCTGGGACACGCGGTACAGCCGATCCTGGATCGCGTTCTGCACCGTGCTCGAGACCCGGGCGCCCAGCCAGCTCGCCGGGTTCTCGTGGCGCCGCTCGTCATCCTTCTTGTAGTTCAGCCAGTCGGTGTACTCGATCCACTCGTTGAAGGGCGCGAACTTGGCGCGTACGCCGCGCTTTTCGAGCCGCTCGATAACGAAATCGTTGGTGAAGACGTCGCAGCGTACGTAGATCTCGCCGACCACGGCCACGGTCGGAATCTCCTTGCCGAAGTCCTTGACCCCGGCGAACTCCGCGGCGGCGCGCGCCAGCAGGGTCTTGAACCCGAACATGTCGCCGGCCGCCTCGGCCAGGGCCACGCCGATCGGCGGGGCCGGCTCGGCAGCGGCCATCACCTCCAGCTCCCTGAAGTAACGCTCGAAGATCTCCCGCGCCGCGCCCGGCCGTCGCTCCACCGGGCGCACGTCGTACATCATGTCCTGCAGCAGGTCGGCGACCACGAAGCCGATCCAGACCTTTATCGCGAAGCCCTTGGATACACCCTCGAAGTAGTCGTAGTCCGGCTGCGACACGATGCGTACGCGATCGCGCAGGCCCCGCTTCTCGAACACGATCTTGTGCAGCAGGTTGTACACGCCGAAACGGCACGGGCCGTTGGCCGTGGGCATGAAGAAGGCGTACCGCTCGTCGTCATCGCCGTTCTCGATCCGCTGGATCACGCTGCCCAGCGTCACGGTCATCGGCACGCATTCCTTGCCCGAAGTGTACTTGCGGCCGATGCGCACCGACTCACGATCGGGCATCGGCAGACTTTCACAGCGCAGGCCCTCGCCGCGCAGGCCGGCCGCCAGGATCTCGGCGCCCGCCCCCATCCGCGGGACCAGCAGCAGCTCATCACGACGCCGGACGTCGTTCACGCTCGACTTGTCGGTCTCGATGCTGCGGAAGATCGTCTTCCTGCGCCTCGCAGAGAGCCAACCGGCGCGGCGATCGGTCTCCACGCAGTAGAGGAAGGCCTCGACGCGGGTCTTGGTGCCGGCGTCGCCCGAGTGCCCGTCGGTCTCGATGATCGCGAAGGGCTTGCCCTCCATGATGTAGGCATAGAAGTGCAGGTTGAAGCTGTCCGGTCCGCAGGAATAGTTGGAGCAGAACATGCTGTACACGCCGGGCGTGCGCCGGATCTGGTGCGCCGCGCGCAGGTTCACCTGGGAGTAGCCCCAGTAGATGTCGCGGAAGATCGGCACCTCGTCGTCGACCGGATAGCAGTCGACCGGGATCGCGATCACACCCTGCTCGCGGAGCAGATTGGGCACGTTGGAGTTGAGCACGGTGTTGTAGATCGTGTACGCCCGCCCCAGCACCACCACGGGCACGATGTCGTGCTCCTCGGCGAACTCCAGCGCCTTGCGGCCGATCGACTGGCACTCGGCCTGGAATTCCTCCTGGACACCCAGCGCCCGTTCGAAGGCCGCATCGAGGATGTCCGGATCGCTGACGCCCATCGACTCGGCCAGCCTGCGGCAGCTCTCGCGGAACAGCGCCGAGCCGAGATTGCCCTGGCCCATGTCGATCACCGGCCGCAGCAATCTGGTCCGGCCGATATCACCCAGGTTGAGGCGCAGCAGGTCCGGGCTGGACTGGGAGAGCGGACAGGTGGTCGACGTGCTCTCGTCCTTGATCCGGGGCAGGTCGCGCAGCATCGGCAGCAGCAGGTAGTCGGGCGCCTGCTCGGCCAGCTCGCTGACCAGTCCGCTGTACAGCGCGAAGGGCGCGCAGTACGGAACGTTCGACTCCTCGATGCCCCGCTTGAGCATCTTCTGATCGCCGTTGGTCCGCACTACCGGATCGAACCCCAGGCCGTCGAGCAAGGTGGCGAAGAAGGGAAACAGGTTCTTCAACACGAACTCGTCGGTCATCGCCACGGTCTGCCGGCCCCGTGAGCGGTTGGCGGTACGTTCGACCACGGCCTTGACCAGCCGCTCCCGCTCGCGGAAGGGATCGGGCGAGAGATCCGGCAGCTTCTTCTTTCCCGTGCCGCTGTCGTAGAGCGAGCAGTTGCCGCCCCAGAGGAACTTCTTCTTCTCCCCGGCGACCATGGTCGTCAGCCGATCGATGCGGCACTTGTTGCCGGCGCCGCCGCAGCCCTTGGTCGACTTGCAGTGGAAGGTGTCCTTGCTCACCACTCTGGCATCGAGGAACAGCGCCGGGTCCGTCGCCTCGGTGAGTCGCTCCAGGTCGACCTCCTTGACGCCCAGCAGGCAGATGCCGAGCGCGCCGATGGTGCCCGGATCCGGCGGCACCACGACCTCACGCCCGGTCTGCCGGGCCACGGCCGCGGCCAGCGCGTCGGAGGAGAAGGGCATGCCCTGGCAGAAGATCTTCTGTCCCACCGAGCGGCTGCCCTTCACCCGGTTGAGGTAGTTCTGGATGATCGAGTCGTAGATCCCGGCGAGGATCGCGGTCTGCTCCTTGCCCGCCGAGACCGCGGCGTCGATGATCTCGGCCATGAACACCGAGCAGTGCTGCCCGAGCGAGATGCCGTGGTCGGCCTGCAAGGCGAGCTGGCCCATCTGCACCACGTCCTGCACCTCGGCGAACTTCTTGCCCTGCTCCTCGATGAAGGAGCCCGTGCCCGCCGAACAGGCCTCGTTCATCGCGGCGTCATAGACCTGCCCGCCCGCGAGCCTCGCGTACTTCGCGTCCTGCCCGCCGATCTCGAAGATCGTGTCGACCTCCAGATCGTAGTGCATCGCGCCCTCGGCGTGGGCGGCGATCTCGTTGAGGACGAAGACCCGGTCGCCGCCGTAGCACGAGGCGAGCAGCGAGCCGACGATCTCGCGACCGGAGCCGGTGGCGCCGAAGGCGACCACGCGATGGTCGCCGCCGCCCTCGTCGAGGAAGGTCTGCATCAGCGCCTGGGCCGCCTCGACCGGGGCGCCGTTGGTGTTGCGGTAGGTCTGCCACACCGGCTCGACCGTCTCGACGTCGAGCGCCACGATCTTGGAGCCGGTGGAGCCCATGTCGAAGCCGAGCAGCAGAGTTCGCGGCTTGCTCCCCAGGCCGGGCAGCGGCGCCACGAGCCGACGCACCCGCGACAGGGAGTCGGTCAGCGCCGGAACCTCCTCGAAGGTGATGTCGATCTCCGGCGCGAGCAGATCCTCGAGCGCCGGCGCCGAGAGATCGCGGCCGGCGGCCTCGGCCGCCGCGCCGACGGCCTCGATGTAGAGCAGGTCATCTCCCTCGGGCTCGACGAGCTCCATCTCGTGCTCGCGCAGGAAACCACGGAAGTGATCGCGGATGCGCTGGGCTCGGCTCACGCCTCCGGAGAGCAGCACGCGGCGCGGCGCGAGCTTCGGCTTGATCAGAACCTGCACGTTCTCGCATACGGCGTCGTACAGGCCGGCGAGAATGCGTTCCTTGGACTCGCCCTTGTTCGCCAGATGCGTCATGTCGGTCTTGAGGATCACCGGGCAGCGCCCCGAGAGCGGCGCCGGCTGCTCGACCGCGGTGCACATCTCGGAGGCCTGCTCCACGGACAGATCGAAGCGCTCCACGAGCTGGCGCAGGAAGTTGCCCGTGCCCTGGGAGCAGCGGCTGTTCTCGCGGAAGACCGAGCTGCCACCCTCGCGGATCTCGAGCACCGAGAAGCCGTGGCTGCCGATGGAGACCAGGGTGGTCGGGCCGCTGCCGGGGAACAGCCGCTCGAGGCCAGCCATCTGCGCGCCCTTGACCGGCACCTTCTCCAGGTTGAGCAGGCGCGCCAGCCGGCCGGTGCCTGCGGCGCCGTCGACCGATGGCCAGTCGAGATCCTGCAGTGCCTCGATCACGGCGCTACCCGGATCCTTGTGGTGCTCGACCAGGATCTTGCGGCCGACCGCGAGCTGGCCGCCCTCCGCCTGGAGCAGCTCCACCACCTTGACCGTCTCCGCGCCCACGTCGATGCCGATGTATCGCTTGCTCATCTTCTGACAGCCTCCCCTGGCCCGCGGGACGCGAGCCCGGACTCGATGCCGTGAATCCCACCCAGAGATCATCAGGACTAGACTCGGGTGTCAGCCCTAGACTGACATGTCAGTACAACAGTGCCGGCGCCAAGTCAAGCGAACTAAGACCGGTAGATTTACCATATTGATTACAGCGTGTTACAGAGACACGCCGCGCCTGCGCGAGCTCCTAGGAATCCCTGGCAGTCCGAGCCTCGAGCCAGCGCTCCACCGCGCCTGCCAGGATCGCCGCGCCGATCCACAGCGCGTCCTCGTCGAGGTCGAACTTGGGGTGATGCCAGGGATGGATGATGCCCTTCTTGGTATTGCGCACGCCCAGCCTGAACATCGTGCCCGGCACCTGCTCGAGGAAATACGCGAAGTCCTCGGCGCCCATCACCGGCTCGGGCAGCTCGATCACGCCGTCCTTGCCGAGCACCTCGCGCGCCGCACCGCGCACGATCTCGTTGGCGCCCGGATCCGGGACCAGCACCGGATAGCCCTGCTGGAGCTCGACCTCGGCGCGCGCCCCGCCGGCGCGGGCGACGCCCACGGCGACCTCGCGGATCATCTTGCGCACGCGCCGGTGGTCACGCCGGTCCAGCGTGCGGAAGGTCCCGTTCAGCTCCACCCGGTCGGCCACCACATTGGCCCGCTGCCCGCCCGCGATGCGGCCCACCGACACCACCACCGGATGCAGTGGATCGATCCTCCGGCTGGCAATGTTCTGCAGGCTCCCGATCACCTGAGCGGCGACCGCGATCGCGTCAACTCCGAGATTGGGCCGTGCGCCGTGACAGGCCTCGCCATGGATGATGATGTCGAAGTCATCGGCCGCGGCCATCAGCGGGCCGTCGCGCACGCCGATCTTGCCCACGGGGATCATCGGGTCCGAGTGCAGGGAGAAGATCACCTCCACCTTGGGGCGTTTGAGCACGCCGGCCTCGATCATCGGCTTGGCCCCGCCCGGGATCTTCTCCTCGCCCGGCTGGAAGATGAACTTGACCTTGCCCGGAAGCTGGAAGCGACGGCCCTCGAGCAGCATCGCCGCGCCGATCGCCGCGGCCACGTGGCCGTCGTGGCCGCAGGCATGCATCTTGCCGTCCACGGTCGAGCGGTACGGGACGTCGCTCTCCTCGGTGATGTTCAGCGCGTCCATGTCCGCCCGGATCGCCACGGTCGGTCCGGGCAGACGGCCCTCGATCAGTCCGACAACGCCGGTCTTGGCCACGCCGCTCTTGACCTTGAGGCCGACCCGCCGCAACGTCTTCACCACCAGCTCGGAGGTCTTCTTCTCCTCGAAGGCCAGCTCCGGGTGCTTGTGGATCGTGCGACGGATATCGACCAGCTTGCGCTGGATCTGCTTGGCCCGGTCTGCCAGTTCTCCGGCCATGATCAGCCACCTCCGCGCTCGGCGGCGCCGCGCACCGCCTCCTCGATCACCGTCGGCTCGGCCTTGCTCGGCACGGTCATGCGCAGCCGCTCCTCGGCGCGCATCGCCACGCCCGCGGTCCACACCGCACCCTCGCTGCCGGCCCAGGCGCGGCGCGCGATACCGTTATTGACGTCCCACGCGATCATCCGGCGCACGCGGGCGTCAGCCTGCTCGCTGCCGTCGAGCAGCATGCCGAAGCCGCCGTTGATCACCTCGCCCCAGCCCACGCCACCGCCGTTGTGCAGGCTGACCCAGGTGGCCCCGCGGAAGCTGTCGCCGATCACGTTGTGCACGGCCATGTCCGCACAGAGCGAGCTGCCGTCGCGGATATCGGCGGTCTCCCGGTACGGCGAGTCCGTGCCGCCCACATCGTGATGATCGCGGCCGAGCACCACCGGGCCCTTGAGCCGACCCTCACGTACGGCCCGGTTGAAGCTCAGGGCGATCGCGATCCGCCCGCCCTCGTCCGAGTACAGGATCCGCGCCTGCGAGCCGATCACCATCTGGTGCTGCTCGGCCTCGCGGATCCAGCGCAGGTTGTCCATCATCTGCTGGCGGATCTCGTCCGGAGCCTCGCCGACGCGGCGGGCGATCACCTCTGCGGCGATGGTGTCGGTGGTCGCGAGGTCTCCGGGGTCGCCCGAGAGGCAGACCCAGCGGAAGGGTCCGAAGCCGTAGTCGAAGCACATCGGCCCCATGATGTCCTCGACATAGCTGGGATAGCGGAAGCCGCCCCCGGGGCGGTCCACGGCCGCGCCGGCGCGGCCCGCCTCGAGCAGGAAGGCGTTGCCGTAGTCCCAGAAGGCCATGCCGCCTTCGGCGAGACGGTTTATCGCCTCGACCTGGCGCCGCAGCGAGGCGTGCACCGCCTCGCGGAAGCCATCGGGATCCTCGCGCATCATCCGCTGCGACTGCTCGAAGCCATGTCCGACAGGATAGTACCCGCCGGTGAAGGGCACGTGCAGCGAGGTCTGGTCCGAGCCGAGCTCGATCTCCACGCCGGCCTTGACCAGGCGCTCCCACAGATCGACCACGTTGCCCTGATACGCCACGGACAGCGGGCGCTTGTCCTTGCGCGCTCGCGCGATACGCAGCAGCAGCTTGTCCAGATCGGTCTCCACCTCCTGGACCCAGCCCTGCTCGCGGCGCTTCTTCACCGCCAGCGGATTGATCTCCGCGATCACGCCGATGGCGCCGGCGATGACCGAGGCCTTGGCCTGGGCCCCGCTCATGCCGCCCAGGCCCGAGGTGACGTACACCTTGCCGGCGAGCCCGCCCTGCTCGTCGGACACGCCGAGGTACTTGCGGCAGGCGTTGAGCAGGGTGATCGTGGTGCCGTGCACGATGCCCTGGGGGCCGATGTACATGAAGCTGCCCGCGGTCATCTGGCCGTAGCTGGTCACGCCGAGCGCGGCCAGGCGGTTGTAGTCGTCGGGCGAGCTGTAGTTGGGCACCACCATGCCGCAGGTCAGCACCAGCCGCGGCGCCTCGGGGTGGGAGGGGAACAGGCCCAGGGGATGGCCCGAGTACAGCACCAGGGTCTGCTCCTCGGTCAACTCGGAGAGGTAGCGCATGGTCAGCCGGTACTGGGCCCAGTTCTGGAACACGGTTCCGTTGCCGCCGTACGTGATCAGCTCGTACGGGTGCTGCGCCACCGACGGGTCGAGGTTGTTCTGGATCATCAGCTGGATCGCGGCACCAGCCTTGCAGCGCGCCGGGTACTCCGGGAGCGGCCGGGCGTGCATCGCGTAGTGCGGACGGTAGCGGTACATGTAGATCCGGCCCATGGTCTGCAGCTCGCGGGCGAACTCGGGCGCGAGCTGCTCGTGCAGGTGCGCCGGGAAGTAGCGCAGGGCATTGGACAGCGCGAGCCGCTTCTCGGCCTCGGTCAGCACGTCGGGCCGCTGCGGCGCGCGGTTGATCCCTGGATCCTCGGGGGGCATCTCCGGGCGCGTACTCGGAATGCCCTCGCTGACCAGCTCCTGGAAGCTCAACTCCGCCATGACTCAAACCTCCGCTGCCGAAATTCTATATAGGAGTACGCGGGTCGGCTGGCAAGTCCCGGACCGGGATCGGAATCAGCGGATCCAGTTTTCGAGCTGCAGCCCGGGGATCCGGTCATAGTGCCGGCGATTGCCGGTGACGAGCACCGCGTCGCAGGCCAGTGCGGTCGCGGCGATCAGCAGGTCGGCCTCGGGCAGGCCGCGGCCGGCTCGCCGGAGTGACGCCTTGATCTCTCCGAAGATCAAAGCGGCAAAGCGATCGAGTTCGACAACCGGGAGGGATCCGAGGAACTCGTCAACGAGCTCGCGGTTCCGCTCCGGCTCGTCGGAATACGCAGCTCCGAAGTACAGCTCCGCGACACTGATTGTGCTCACGACAGGGAGTTCGTCGCACCGCTCCCTTGCGGCGGCCACTCGCGGGTTGCCGTGCAACAGCTCCACGCAGGTGTCGGTATCGAGCACGTTCATAGCTTGGTGTCCCGGCCCATCGTCCGAGCTGCGTAGATCTCTGCGATCTCCTCCTGCGCGGTCTTGCTCGAGACCCACCGGCCGGCCAGCTTCTTCCAGGCTGCGATCTGGGCTGCCTTGTCCGTGTGCACGAGCATGTGCCGGTGGCCCGTGGCGGTCTCGAGCATGTACACCACCTGCTGGTTCAGGCTGCGGCGCTCGCTGCGCGCAATCTCCCGCAGCTTCTCGAGCAGCTCGTCCGGAAGGCCCTTGATCGTCAGTGCGGCCATGAGGGGCACCTCCAATATGGAACCATTATGGTTGCAAAATGGTTGCCGGTCAAGGCCCTGCGAGCCGTCAGCCCTTGATGCAGATCAGCGGCGCCAGCCGTGCCACCTTGCGCGCCAGTCCGGCCCTGGCCGTGGCCTCGATCACCGCGTCCACGTCCTTGTACGCGCCCGGCGCCTCCTCGGCCACGCCCTTGAGCGAGGCGCTGCGGATCAGGATCCCGCGGCGTGCCAACTCGCGCGCCACGCCCTTGCCCTTCCAGCGCTTGCGCGCCTGGTTGCGGCTCATGGCCCGGCCCGCACCGTGGCAGGCCGAGCCAAAGCTCTGCTGCATCGCCTCCTCGGTGCCGGCCAGCACCCACGAGGCCGTGCCCATCGACCCGCCGATCAGCACGGGCTGGCCCACCTCGCGGTACGCCTCGGGCAGCTCCAGATGGCCGGGGCCAAAGGCGCGGGTGGCGCCCTTGCGGTGCACGAACAGCCGGCGCTTGACCCCCTCGACCGCGTGGATCTCCTCCTTGCAGGTGTTGTGCGACACGTCGTACAGCAGCGTCAGCTCGGCCTCGGGCAGCAGCGCCGCAAAGGCCTCCCGCGCCAGGTGGGTCAGGATCTGCCGGTTGGCCAGCGCGCAGTTGGCGCCGGCGCGCATCGCGCCGAGGTACGCCCGGCCGACCGCCGATCCGAGCGGTGCGCAGGCCAGCTCGCGCTCGGGCAACGCGATGCCGTGCTCGGAGGCGGCGAGCACCATGCTCCGCGTGTAATCCGTGGCGATCTGGTGGCCCAGGCCGCGGGAGCCACAGTGGATGCTAATCACCACGGATCCCAGCTCCAGACCAAAGGCCGCGGCCCGGCGCGAGTCGCAGACCTCGACCACCTCCTGCAGCTCGAGATAGTGGTTGCCCGAGCCCAGGGTGCCCAGCTGGTTCTGCTGGCGCTGCTTGGCCTTGCTCGACACCGCTCCCGGGTCCGCGCCATCGAGCCGACCGCCCTCCTCGATGCGGGCCAGATCATCTGCCTCGCCGTAGCCCGCCTCCACGGCCCAGCGTGCGCCGCCCGCGAGCATCGCGTCCAGGCGCTTGCCGCGGACCTCGATCCGACCCGTGCTGCCCACGCCGGCCGGGATGCGCCTCCACAGCAGATCGGCCAGGGCCTCGCGCCGCTCATCGATCGCCTCGCGGGTCAGCCCGGTGCGCAGCGTGCGCATCCCGCAGGCGATGTCGAAGCCCACCCCGCCGGCCGAGACCACGCCGCCCGCGTCCGGATCGAAGGCCGCCACACCGCCGATCGGGAATCCGTAGCCCCAGTGCGCGTCCGGCATGGCATAGCTCGCGCCGACGATTCCCGGCAGCGCAGCCACGTTGGCGACCTGCACCGCGACCTTGTCCTCCATCGCCTCGAGCAGAACCCGGCTGGCGAACAGCACTCCGGGCACGCGCATCCGCCCGCGCGGCTCGATGCGCCACTGGTGGTCCGAGACCTTGGTCAGCTGCTTGAGCTGCACGACCTCACCCCCTGTCCCCCTCTCCGCTGCGGAGAGGGGGGACCCGGTACGGTACGCCGGAGTCAAATCCGGCGTCGGAGGCTCGAGTCCGCTGCAGGATCACACGTCCACCACGCATTGCGCCACCCAGCTCCCGTCGTCCTGCCGCGCCACGGCCAGCTCGCTGTACGTCGCGGCCTTGACCTCCACGACAGGCCGGTGCCGCGCCGGATCCAGCGTCTCGCCATGCGCCGTGGCCACGAGCCGGCCGTCCTCGATCCGGACCTCGAAGCGCCCGAACAGCATCTGCTGCGCGGCCATCTGGAACAGCACGGCATTGAGCCAGTCGACGAGCAGCAGTTCCAGATCCGGCGCCTCGCAGCGAAGCTCCACCGCCCGACCGACCGCCACCGCCTCCGGATCGACCACCACCGCGGTCAGCGCGATCGCGGCCTGCTCGAAGGCCTGGGCCGGCGTCTGTCCCTTCCCGCGGATCCCCACATCGGCCACATGATGAAAATGCTCCCAGCCCGACCCGGCCATGCCAGCCTCCGGCACAAGGTATTCTCGCTCCCCCACCAGTCCCTGACAAGTACCCCTCCCGCACTCGTGCTCGCGCTCGTGCTCGTGAAGGTGAACGTGCACGATTGTTACCGCCCCCCTGACACCGATGTCGCACCTCCTCGACCGCCCGCAGCCCCACCATCCTCCGACCCAGCTCTCATCACCCCAGAATCACTCCACTCTCCCTCCCCTGTTCCCCCTGGCCCGCATGTTGCTATAATCTCCTCCCACAACAGCGAGCAGGAGGTCTGCCATGCGCCCGCTCATCATCCTCGGCACGATCCTGGCCGTCGCCACGGCCGCCTTCCCGGCGCTCGCCGGCTGCCCCAGCGCGGGCAGCGGCTGCGACATGGCCACCCGCATCGGCGTCAAGCTCGAGCCGCGCGTCAGCTGCATCGAGATCGGTATCGACTCCAACGACTGCACCTGCACCGCCGCGGTCACCGTGTACAACGACTGCGCCGCCGAGGTGATGGCGTCGGACTTCGAGTTCACCCGCTGCGAGGACCTCAGCTACTGGGATTCCATGCTGTTCGACTGCATGGTGCTGCCGCCCGGCTGGCGCGGCGACATCGACCTTCCGCTGCAGCCCGATGCCCCGCACGGGTACTACGAGGACACCCTGCACCTGACGATAGACGGCGAGCAGCACGCGCTCGACCTGCGCTACGAGGTGTCCAAGTACAGCCTCGGCGGCTTCTGCGGATGCGGCGCAGCCGGCGAGGACGGTATCCCGGCCGGCGCCCTGCTGCTGCTCGCCCTCGTGAGCGCCGTCGCGCTCGCACGCCAGCGCAGCGCCTGAAGCTCCCGGGCGCTCCAGCGCCGCCCTTCCGCCCCTGACCAGGCCAGCGCGAAGCCCAGGCATTCGGCTTGAACTTCTCGGTCTGATCGGGCAGAATTCGTTGTTGCAGGGGATCTGGGAAATCCGCGCCGATCTGCAGACCACCCCGGCTCCAGGCGATACGCGGAAGCCCGACAAGAGAATCCAGAGGAGGTTGGCCATGCCACGTCGCCATTTCAACTTGTTTGTAATCTCGCTCGCACTCCTGCTCCCGCAGATCGCCGCATCCGAGGAGGCGCCCGCCGCCGAGGACTCGGGCGAGGCCAAGCCCGCCACCGAGGACTCGGGCGAGGCCAAGCCCGCCGCCGAGGACTCGGGCGAGGCCAAGCCTGCCGAGACGGCCGAGCCCGCGA
>Ga0272442_10000293_pt1 | contig 84219 bp, 131 predicted proteins | sample SSMForm2O_FD_200262 | JGI IMG/M metagenome (GOLD analysis project Ga0272442, IMG submission 200262) | Marine sediment archaeal communities from Little Sippewissett salt marsh, Falmouth, MA, United States - SSM-Form-2O | ecosystem: Environmental > Aquatic > Marine > Wetlands > Sediment ...
TTCAGAACACCTTGTATAGTTTCCTGTAGCTTCATATACAGCTGTAATGTTATAGAGAGCTGTATGATTGAAATCTGTTAGGTTAGCTAATGGTGAAGTTGCATTTGCAACTAAAGTTCCATTGTTATAAAAAGTTATATTTGCACCTGTATCTCCAGCTATCATTGTTGCATTCAACCAAATATTTGTGTTGTTAAGAATAGTTATATTTGACCTTGAGTTATTTAGGTAAGTGTAAACACTACATGCAGCTTTATTTATTGTGAAATCTGAAGTGTTAGATGCAGCTGTGAAGTTTGTTGTAGCTGTCATGTTACAGTAATAAGTGTAGGTACCTGCAGCTAAAGTTACATCTTTACCGTTCTCTGTGGATGTAACATCGACACCGTCTCTGTAAAGGACAACTTCACCTTCACCTTCAAGGATAGAGCAAGATGCATTGATAGTTGTACCATAAGTTTGAGAGGATGTTTTGTCAAATGTTAAGTTAGTTTGACCTGCAGCTTGATTAACTGTATAGGTTCCATTAACAGAATCATTTTGATTGCCTAAGGTATCGTTGGCAAACCAGTAGTAAGTATAAGTTCCAGCTGCCAAGTCAACTACAGTTGAGTTGTAGATATCTCCTGCAGCATAAGTTGAATAATTGGCTCCGTCGAATTCAAATAAGACAGTATAAATTGCAGTTGAATCTAACACTGTTGCATTGAATTCATAGGAAGCTCCTGAAGAATAAGTTGCAGGGTCAGCTGGATCTTCAGTTAAAGTTGTAATGTTTGGTGAGGTTGTATCTGGGACTATTTCAACTAACCACCTATCAGATATATTAGTTATCCCCATATCTGATGTTTGGTTTACATAAGCAAAAAATGTATGATTATGTCCCCCAACACCAGTTGCATTAATCTCAAAGACAACAATTTTAGATTCATTTTCATTTAAGGTTATTGTTCTTGGATTAGAGTCATTTGTATAAAAAGGTGTTGCACCTACTGTATCATTTACTAACCCCACTTTTAATGCTGCTGTTTCATAAACTGCATAAATTGCACCCATCCCATCAGACTTAGAAAGAGTTCCCCCCCCATAAGGGGTAGGCAAATCAGTTTGACTTAAATATTTAGTATCATAACCAGTTCCACTTGTAAGAGAAGTATCTATTTGTGTTGTTGTTTCAGTATCATCTAACTGGACCCCAATCCAATAATCTGTATCTGGAGTTATATCCCAATCAACAGTGGCTGTTTTCCATCCGACATCAGTTCCTTTTGCATTTGTATCATCTACATATAATCTTGTTCCTGCTTCTCCAGGAACAACCTCTCCATCTGCTTCATATAGTCCAACTTCAAAATTCGCTTCTTCTGTTGCATCATTACACCACCAACCTACCTCTACAATCTTAACAGCATTTACAGGACTTTTATCATGACTAACCATAGAACTTGCATCCATATTGAACCCACTACTTCCGGCGGGATCTTCCACCGGGGCTGATGATACAAACCCCGATGCTGCTCCCAACTCAACAGGATCTAAACTAACATTAATCTCACCACAATTAGCACCACTACAACTTACATTAAAAGTTACATTAAACCATCCATACTGTTTAACAGTAACATTAGTAAGAGGATAGATTAAATCCAAATTAATAGAACTCGATGGAGCTTCAATATAAGTAACATTAACCCACCATGTTTCAGAACACCTTGTATAGTTTCCTGTAGCTTCATAGACAGCTGTAATATTATACCATCCAGTTTGATTATAATCAGTAAGGTTGGATAATGGTGAAGTTGCATTTGCAACTAAAGTTCCATTGTTATACAAAGTTATATTTGCACCTGTATCTCCAGCTATCATTGTTGCATTCAACCAAATATTTGTGTTGTTAAGAATAGTTATATTTGACCTTGAGTTATTTAGATAAGCGTAAACACTACATGCAGCTTTATCTATTGTGAAATCTGAAGTGTTCTCTGCATCTGTGAAGTTTGTTGTAGCTGACATATTACAATAATATGTATAGGTACCTACAGCTAAAGTTACATCTTTACCGTTCTCTGTGGATGTAACATCGACACCGTCTCTGTAAAGGACAACTTCACCTTCACCTTCAAGGATAGAGCAAGATGCATTGATAGTTGTACCATAAGTTTGAGAAGATGTTTTGTCAAAGGTTAAGTTAGTTTGACCTGCAGCTTTACCAACAGTGTAAGTTGCATTTACAGAATCATTTTGATTTCCAGATGTATCATTAGCAAACCAATAATAAGTATAAGTTCCAGCTGCTAAGTCAACTACAGTTGAGTTGTAGATATCTCCTTCAGCATAAGTTGTATAGTTCGTATCTTCAAACTGAAATAGCACAGTATAGATCTCACTAGCATCTAAGATAGTAGAATTAAATCTATAATATGCTCCTAAAGAATAAGTTGCAGGGTCAGCTGGATCTTCAATTAAGTCTGTAATATTTGGACTTGTTGTATCTGGATCTGGAGGAGTGGTAACATTAATATAAACCTCCCAATTATCTGACATATTGCTTATAGCCATATCTTCTGTTTGGTTTACAAATACAAAAAAGTCATGCCAAGTTCCTAATGTTCCAGTTGCATTGACATCAAACACAACTATCTGTGATTCACCATCATCCAATGTTATTGTCCTTGGATTTGAATCATTTGTATAAAAAGGAGTATCTCCAACTACTGTTGAAACTAAACCATCTTTATGAGAGTTTGAAGTGAAGCTCTCAAATATAACATTACCCGCTTCAGTATATACAGAATTAATTACGTAACTTAAATCATTCCAAGTTGGAAATGTTGATTGCTGTACTGACGCATGTGCTGATTCTGTATCTACTGCAGTCCTTACTGTCCAACTAATACCAAAATCTGAAGAATTAGCGATGAATAAATCACCACCTGTAGTTACTTGCGAAGAGTAAAGAATTATTAATTCACCAGTTTTACTAGCACCTATATTTACAGTTTCAGTTGCGTCTGAATCAATTTCCTTACAAGATGCACTTCCAAGATCCCCAGTTGAAGCATTACAAATCCATAAATCATCATCGGAAATATATGCAATAAACATTTGGTCCTTAATAATAGCAATATCTAATGCTCCATAATCATCATTTGTGACTATTGCATCCGCAACCTCTACCCTATTTTCATCCCCCCATCCTCCCAAATCAGGAGACCATACATCAATTTTGTCATCATCTGTTCCTGTACAAGAAACAAAGATACTATCACTCTCATTAACTTCTATATCACACATATCTGAATCATCCCCAGTATTTGTATTAACTGCAATCGCATCTTCAGGGTATGTATCATTAACATAATAGGCAGAGTCACCACCTTCTATAAATACACAATGCATTATACTATTGCTATCAGAAACACAAACAGGAGAATCAAAACTTCCTCCACCAATATCACTCTCTAAAGAATAAACATCCCCCCACGTTGCACCACCATCTGTAGAATTAACTGCATCAATATCACTCCCACCTGATTCTTCATAATAAATAACAATATCCCCATTTTGTTTACATACAATACCCGGGGTTAACATTGTTCCAGTAGCAACTTCTACCGTTGACCAAGTTGTTCCACCATCCGAAGAGTTTCCATAATTAACATCGTTTCCTCCATCTAAAAATACAGTATGAAGATCTCCATTTTCAGACTTACAAATACTTTCTTCATAAGAAGTAAGTGTTGATGTAGCTACAGAAGATGCACTAATAACAACGCTTTCCCAACCAACCTTAAACTCTTCATTAGATATATCTTCTGGATGGTTTACTAAGATACATACTTTTACTTTTCCTTCTAAATTGATTGTAGGATCCCCTAAATAAGCAGAACCCCTTATCTTCGTAACAGGAGTATAAGAAATATCTTTTCCAGACTTTGATTTTTGAGTTTTATAATTTCCACTCTTATCTTCAAAACAAAATTCTGTTTGTGTTTTACCTATTTTATTTACTTCAACATTCAACTTCTCTTCATCTCCTGTTTTTACAATATTCCAATCATAGGTTACTGCCCCCCCATCCCCTATTGGAATTGGATCTAAAGATACATTTATTTCTCCACAGTTTCCGCCACTACAACTAACATTAACTCTTACTTGGAAAAAATCGTATTGACTAACAGAAACATCCCCAGTAGGTTGTAGGACATCCAAACCTATTTGTGCACCAGCAGATACAGTCAAAGTTAAAAGAAAAAAGGTTAATATAATAACTATACTCTTCAAAAGAAATTTATTGGAGCTATTCATTTAAAAAAAATATTATAATTTACCCTATATAAAAAATAAACCTAATTTTACATAATTGGAATGCAAACTAAGAAACTACAAAAATTTACAATTATCTTAATTATCATTCTTACTCTACCGCTATCTACCCCTTATCATACTAGTAAAATATAATTTATAAATGTTCTGTTAATAGTATCATAAAATTCTAATACTTATTTATCTTTATTGCCTTTCCATTAACTAAAGCATCAGATATCTTTCTTCTAGCTGAAGTTAAAATTCTAGAAAAAGTTGGTTGTGAAATTTGCATTTCTATTGCAGCTTCTTCTTGTTCAATTCTATTACAATCATTCAATCTTACTGCTTCAAATTCAGGAATAGTTAACTCTGAACTCTTAAGTAACCTAAGTGGAACTCCTGCTGGTTTGAAATAATCAGAGCTAGGCTTACCCCTGACCCTGCATCTTCTTCTTGGTCGTGGCATTTTACCTAAAAACTATTCTATTATTAGAAAATCCCCAACCTCTTCCTCTTCCACCCCCTAAGCCTCGGCCTCTTCCAAAGCCTCGGCCTAATCCTCCACCAACTGCTGCAGCTCTCCTTCTCCTAACAGATAAGTCTACATCTTCATCTTCGCTTCCTGCACAGATGCCTAAACCTCTTCCTGTTAGTGGCCCTTCCCCTTGAGGGCCTGTTCTATCAAAACTTGGACACATTTTTATTCACCTCCTGTTTTTAATTTATTCATTTTACTATTATTGAAATTGAATATCATTATACTCTGGAAACTCCCTTTCATAATGTCTTTTTAATAGCTCTAAAAATCTTGGACCTACTTCTGGATCTTGAGATACTTCATGAAGTGCTGGACATAAAACTACTACTAACTTTTCTAAATCTAAACTTTCGTCTCTTTGTTGATCATCCATGTTATGAATACCTATTCATAATAATAAAAGAGGTTTATAAACCTTTCGGTGCTACTAATGAGTGACAATTATTATCTCAACTTACTCCTAACATCCTTAGTAAAAAATCCTTTTATAAAATAGAAGCCATAAGTAAGGTGACTAAGATATGTTAAACCTGCAACGAAAACATTGTTAACAATAGAGGTATTTGCATTAGCAAATAAATCAAACAATAAAAGCCAAATGTAAAATCCAATGATAATAAACCATAGGGGCCACGAAAAATATAGGAGTAAGATATTTGTTATCAAGAAAACAGAAGGTGCTAGATAAGTTAACTTTCTAGAGCATCCTATCCCTTTTCTAAAAAAGTTTCCCCTATGTTTTCCATATCCAGCTACTTGTTCTAGGTGAGCAGATATTGTTTTCCTACGGTGATGAGATACAATCAAATTATTCTTATAATAAATTTTGTAATTATTGTCTTTAAGTTTATGACAAAAAAGACTATCTTCTCCAGGCCAGTACTCAGAACCAAACCCCCCAAGCTTTAGGAAGATATCTTTATTTACAATAAAGTTAACACTTGGAGCATCATCAACATCAAAACTTCTTTTGATATCCTTACATCTATGCGCTGCACCTCCCCCAAAGCTACTTTCAAAAAATGCTCCACTTATCTTCTCAAACTTAGTTGAATCTTTAGGTGTAACTGCTGGACCATTTATTGCTGCGTAATCTTCACTTAAGGAAAGGAACGTTTCTTTAGCCACATTTAACCAATCAGATTGAGGGTACGCATCGTCATCTAAAAAGCACAAAAAATGCCCTTGAGATTTTGAGGCCCCTATGTCTCTTTTAATTGCTGGGCTAACCTTTCCTGTTTTTATTAAAGTTATCTGTCGGTGCTTCGCATACTCAGGAAGGTTCTTAGGAATACTATTTGGCAAGATTAAAATTTCATACTCTTCTTTAGGGAAATCTAACTCCAATATCTTTGGAATAGATTCCTCTAAGTAAGAGTTCAGTTTAGCAACTGGAATGATTATTGAAAATCTCATATTCTATTTTTTTATTAGCAACCAGCTTTCTCTTTTAAAGTTTCTAAAGTCATTACTCCAGGATCTAGCAATACTCCCTTAGCTTCCCAAGTAGGAACTGCAACTAACCCAGCAATAATACACTCTTGTGTTCTTGAGTTTGGTGCGTTCTGTGAACACTCAACATAATCAACCTTATCAAAATCATCTCCAAATAATCCTTTCTGTGCTGCGCAGGCACCACATGTTGCTGAGCCATACATTCTATATCCTTTCTCTGTTAAACAAGTTGCCAATCTTGCTACATCATCATTTAATGTATCATTAATTGAAGAGATAAAATTACTTTTATTATATTGTATTATCAAAACAATTCCCACCATAAGTATCGCAGCTATCGCAAGTAATATATATACTTTCATACTTTCAGAAGGATCTTCTTTTATCACTGAAGCCAATGGCTGTATCTCCTTCTTAGGTGTTGCTCCTTTATTTTCTTTTTTATCCATTATCATTACCTCCTTTCAATCTATACCAAATCTTAAGTGTACTAAATATCATTTTTAAAGGAGCCATAAAACTTATTGTTGAAGAAAACCTTTGTTTGATTTTAACTGGGGCTTCCTGAATTAAATAACCTTTCTTAGATGCAATAGCAAGAATTTCAATATCAATTGAAAACCCTTCTTCTTTCAAAAAAGGAAGTATACTTTTTAAAACATCTTTTCTAAAAGCCTTTATCCCAACCTGGCTATCTAAAATTTCTAATCCAAAAAGAAACTTAATCATCCTTTGATAAACATAAGACATCAATCTTCTAGTAAAAGGATAAACTACCTTAGATTCAGCATGCCTCTTTGAACCAATTAAAATATCTAAATCTTTGTTTCCCCTTATAATTTCATAATATGGTTTAATTGACTCTGCAGGTATATCTAAATCAGAATCGAAGAAGAAGATGATAGAGCCCTGCGCCTCGGCTGCCCCTGTCCGAAGCGCTTGGCCTTTACCTTTATTGGATAAGTGAGTTACAACTTTAACACCTGGCAATGTATCTAAATTCTTTGGAAATCTCCTTGAACCATCATTAACAACTATAATCTCATAAGCAACTTTAGGAAGAACACTTATTATCTTCTTTAGATTCCTTTTAAGGTGAGGTGTGTTATAAGCCGGGATTACAATAGATAAAAGAATACTTTCTAATCTTTCAAGACTTTTAAATGCCTTCTCTATATTCTTATTCATATTGGTTCTCCCTTCTATAATCACAAAGGCGATTAGATTCCTCGCGCCTAATTAAATCTAATGTTATGTTAAGAGAACATTGAGCAATTGCTAAATTGTAAATTAAAGGCAATCGATTATTTAATACCTTATCGAGTTTTGAAGCTCTTACTACACTTTTATCCATTTTGATATGTTTGGGGATGGTATTTTAGTTTTTATTGGTTGTGTAGGCTTATGCTGGATTGTGGGGGCCTCTGTGTTGAATAGGTCTGAGTGTTTAGCTTGATTTAATCTAACCTTTGTAAGTTGTTCTGGTGTTGGCTTATTTAATATCTCATTAGGCCAACAACATTTACATCCAAAGATACCCCCATCACATTTGGGTGGTTCAACATCCTTCTCAACATACTCAGTAAAGAAGAGTTTTATTTGAGCTACAAGTTTAGCTGCTCTTTCTTCATCATATTTAACTTCAACTTCAGCTACTTCTGAGTTTGCCTTGTTTACAAAAAGTAAATAACCCCTTGGTATATGAAAAAAATACATATAAAGAAGAACTTGGTCTTTATAGTTCTGTGCAACTTCTCCTTCAACTGCCTTCTTAAACGTCCAAGTACTACAAGATTTAAAATCTATAACATACAACTGTTTAGAAGGCGCGTGGGATAACAACATATCACATCTACCTGAGATATATTTGTTATTACGTATGTCTACTTCAGCTGCTGCAACATGGTAACCTTGAACTGGCCCTTTCGCGGCTATGTCACCTACCAACTTATTGTGCCAGAAGTCCCCAATTGAAAAGGTTCTTAATGTCTTTTCATCATAGACTTCTTTATACAATCCTTTTAATTCCATATACTTTTTATACCAGCATGAGTTCACAGAACTTACACTAAACTTACCGCTAGACTGGTGTGGAATTCTTGGATTGTTTAAGATTTCAATGATCATATTTCTAATTTCTCCATATGAAATGTAGGTTTAAGCTGTTTTTTTACAATTTTTTCCAAAGTTTTTTTTATTTTAAGCACCATTTTTAGATTTTTTCCCAATATTTTTTGTGGTAATTTCAAAACAATCTTTACAATATTCTCGGCCCTCAAACTCCAAAGGTTCTTTTAATAAACCTTTTCCGCACCTAAAACAGACATTTGATGACTTTTTGTCCAAATTCTTGGTAAGGTTGGTAAGCTTTGGTATCCTTTCCCTTTCTCTATATATATATGAATTAGTGTCTGGAGAAACACGCAAAGAAAGGTTACAAAGGTTACCAACCTTACCAAAACTACTTTTTTGTATTATTTTCTCAAATTTTAATTCTTGTCTGTTAGATCTAACATTCATATCTTTAACTTTTAATTGAATGTCACTTAAGATTCTGCCATAAAAGGACTTAAGAAGTAGTGCCAACTTAACTTGATCTGATTTCTTTTCTAAGTCTAAATGGGAAAATATTTCTAATCCATTATCTGAATCTTTAAGTTCATCTTTAACTATGCTTTTGTTAATCCATTTATTTGGATACTTTTCATATAAAAATTCAAACAACTGTTTCATATCATCTGTTGAAGTGTCACTATTTGAGAGCTGTAACTCTTCACTCATTTTACATGGATTAGGATATCCTGCTGTTTCAATTATCCCACCAACAATTTCTGCCCATTCATGAAAAGATGCAAAAGGTAATTTTCCTTTTGGGGATCCATTATTAATCCAGTTTCTAACAAAAGCATATAATGCACTTAAAATTAATCCTCTATTCTCTAAAACCCAACTATGTAAGTCTGGATTTTTAAAAACCCTTTCATTAGCATTCTCCATAGCTAAGAAGAAATTAACAAAGACACATCTATTAATAAAGTCAGGAGTAGCTGTTACATTAATGTTCCCACTTAGAGAGTAATCAATCTCGTTGTTAAACTTTGCTAGTTTGTTCCCTCCAAGAATCCTATCTGACCAAGTAGTTTCAGTAGTAACTGCTTCAAAAACTGAGTTGTCGATTCTTCCTTTATTATTCGCAAAATGTAATCTTTTTCTTCCTGCCATCATCGCAGCTAATAATTTCTTCCTTAACTCCTCATTAGCATTGCCTTTATCCCCGCTTGAGATTGGTGGTTCAGATAAACTATTTCCCTCATAGACCATACCAGTCACACCAGCACAACAGTCTTTTCCAACTCTCTCCCTATTTCCTTTATAAAATACTATGGGTGTTCTAATATTGAAGTTGCTAAACAATCCTCTGCAGAAAGGAGTAATGAGTGCAGCAACGGCATTAGAATAATCTTGATCTTCTTTAAAACAGAATTCTCCATAGATTTGATTAATTACCTTCTTTGCTTCCTCTAAAGTCATCTTAGGATTTTCGATATCAGGAGAATCAAAAGGTAACCATGAATTAAATCTTAGATCAAATCCTTTTTTTGGAAAGGTTAATTTTCCTTTGTACATTATTGGTAGAGGCACTGGGAATATCCTTTTGATGTTAGGCATTTTGTTTTGGAAGAAATGAGAATCAAGTACTGTTTTTGCGAGCTCACTAGTCATACTCTTTTCTTTAAATACCCACATTCCTCCTCCACGTCCTCCAGAGGTAGGCTCCCATATTTCATTACAAGGTTTCATAAATCTTTCTATAAGAGTTATAAATCTACTTGGTTTAATTGGTATAAATCCTTGGTAACAATCTTCTCCTTTATCGTCTTGGAATGTTCCAACTTCAACTAGGTCCATGGATTCTGGACGGAAGAATATTATTTTTTTGTCTTTTAAATTGTCTCCAACTTCAGTACAAAACTTGCTGATTAGCTTGCCTTGATGAGGTAACACTACCACTTCTTTTTTTACTTCTTCTTCAGTTGTTTGAAGATTTGTATCTGAAAATATATCCCTCAGTCCAGTGATACCTTTAACTTCAACTTCATCTTTCTTAAATGTTTCAACGACTGCTGCTACTCTCTGTTGAACTTCTGTATCTCCAGCTCTCTTACAAATTTCTACGATGATGTCTTTGATAGATGAGGCTCCTAGTCTATCTTTTTTTCGTAAGTAGCCTGCGAGGTTCATCGCTAGCTCTTGCCTTTTACCCTCAACCCAGTGTGGAAGAACTTGAGTTATTGTATCTTCAAAGTCTTCAATGCTTGACCCACCGTCGATGGAAGATTCTTCTTTAGCTTGTTGGAGGAGTTCTTTATCTACCTTGTTTGTAGACATTGTGTTTAGTTTATTAACTAATTTCTTTAGAGAACCATATTTGTAATGTGGCTTGTTCTCTTCTGCAATTCTATGGACACCACATAACTGGAAATCAACAACATCATATAAATCTTCTGGAACATATTTTCTAATGAATAGTTCTTTATATTTTTTTCTTTGATTTTTAGTTAAACTCTTTAATCCTTTTATTTTTTTTATATGAAGATGACCTGACTTCTGACCATCTGCTTTCCAATATTCTATATTGTAATCATCGTCTCCTAATTTAGACATGACTTTAATTAAGTCTTCTTCTTCTAAATCTTCTATTACAATTTCATCGTCTGCAATCATTCTACCAAAGCTTTCAGCAAACTCCTTCTTCTTCAACTCTTCTTCGTTCATTCTTCAATTTCCTCGTAATCATTTATTTCAAAAATCTCTACTAAAAATAATCTCTTCTTCTTTCCAATGTGTCTAAGATCTTCAAACCAATAATATTTATTGTCAATAAGTTCTGATAGAAATTTACCGTTGATAAAAGCAGTTGGAATAAGTTGAACATGGCATTTTAAATCTTCTTCAAAGTAGAACTGTGCCTTCTCTTTTATTTTGTCAAGTTGATTTTCTTTATTATATTGCATTACTTAAGCTCCAATAAAGTATCATCTAAATTAAATAGCAAAATGATATTACCCCTTAAAAATATTAGACTATATAAATCTTTCGTTGTTACTTTTTAGTAATCCCGAAAGATTTATATACTTGAAAGATTAAAATAGAACATGGTTAGTAGGAGTGAAAAGAAGAAGCAGAGGGAATCTGACGTTGTGGATGTTAGGAAAATGCTTAGGAAGATTTGGGGAGAAGATAAAGAATATAGGCCAAAGACATATAAAGAAACATTAAAGCTAAGAAGAGAATTAGGTATGAATAAAAACTTTGATAAGATAGTTGATAAGGAATCTTTGTTATATGAACAACCAAAAATATATAATCGCATCTGTAAGTATTGTAATAAGGTTTATAAAATAGAAAGATTTCCTGGAGAACCAAAGCCAACAACTTCCAAGGTATGCAGTAGGTGTAAAGAAATTAATAGAATAAAAGCAGTTAAAAAAAGGTTGAGGGATAACATTCCTAAAATAGAAAAGAGGAAGGAACAGTGGGAAAATAAACTCCTTTCTTGTTTAGGAAAAAAACCAAAAAAGTTATCACAAATTTCTAAATTGTTGAACCTTTCAGAATTTTCTACTAGGGCTCATTTGAAAAGTCTTCTTAAGAAAAATAAAATTAAAATAACTTTATTAGATAGATATAATCACCGAGGTCCTTCAAAAAGATTATATTCTCTTTCTTAATTGAATATATTAACTACTTAAAAGTAGAACCAAAAGATTTATAAACCTCCTATTATTTTTAAGTAGTGATTAGATGGCTATCGTGGAAGAAAAAAATAAAGTTTCTTGGAACATTGCAGCTTCACAAGCTCAATTTGTATCAGGTCTTATTCAGAAATCAATAAGGTTTTATTTAATTGGAGATCTAGGGCAATGGTATTGGCACCTAACAGCTTTAAGAGAGATGGTAAATTACGAACTTAGTAAAGGGGATAGAGATAAACTTGATGTTATAGAAAAAGAAGCTTCAAGAATGTTCCCTTCCTGGAAGAGACATAAGAGAAGACTTGATGGTTATGAAGATTTAGAAAGTAAAGGAGAATTTGAGGGGAGTAAAATAAAAGCTGTTAAGGTTAAGAGTTCTCATAACGACTTTGCTGCAACAGTAAAAAAATACCAAAGAAGTTTAATGGATTCCTTGAAGGGCCTTGGATACTTCCCTAACAAAGAGGACAGATCAAATCTTGGATTTTAAAGAGAGGTTATTTTAAAGTATGGAAACAATTATTGGAAAGGATAAGATTGGGTTAGATGTCAATGGTGAAGAAGGTCATATGACTATTGAGAAAAGGTTAAGGGAGACGTTGGATAATGCAAAGGAGAGAGTTACTAAAAGAAATTGGGACTATGTTTGTATTGTTGCGGGGATTCCAGGATGCCAACCTAAAGGATCTAAAGTTATGATGGCTGATGGTTCTTTTAAGAATATTGAAGATGTTAAGGTAGGAGATATTGTTTTGTCTCCACAAAAAGATAATAGCTATACCTTTGCTAAGGTAAAAAACCTTAAGGAATTTTATAGCCCTAAAAATTTTGATGTTCACCAATCTAAGAAAGATAAAAAGAAATTATATTCTTGTTCCTTTAATCATTTTATTCCGGTTAACTATAAAAATTTTAATAAAGATAGAAGTTATGAATGGGACAGAAAAGATGTTGTTGCTGAAGATCTTTTTGAAAAAAGTGAAGATGTTTTAAAACATAATGAAATTTGTTTTTCTTCTCCTTTAATTCCTTCATTTAAGGGTAGGAAAAATTGTAGTATTGAACCATATGCTTTAGGAATTTTCTTAGGGGATGGTAGTTTTCATTCTAGAAGGACTAGTAAAGAAGATGGTAAGGGAAGTAAAGGTTTTTGGTTGAGTAGGCAAATTAGAATAACCTCTGCAGATGATGAAGTTATCGAAGAAGTTTCTAAATATTATCCAGTTATGAGTACTTACCAAAAGAAAAAAAGCAAGGCAAAAGAGTTTATATTTAGTATGAAAGGTAAATTTGCAAAAGAACTTATTAAATATGGTTTTGAGGGAAAAAGATCTGGAGAAAAATTAATTCCCCAACAGGCTTTGATGTCAGATTCTGATTATCGTAAAAGATTACTTGCTGGATTGATAGATTCTGATGGATATTATGCTAATGGAGGTTATGAATACCTTTCGAAGTCTAAAAGGTTAATAGAAGATATAAGATTTTTAGTGTATTCTTTAGGTGGGAGGTGTGGAGAGATAAGAAAAGTTAAGAAATGTATAAAGAAAACTGGTTTTGTTGGAGAGTATTATTTAGTTTCATTTTATATAGGGGGCTTAGATTTGCCAATAATTACTAAAAGAAGGGAGAGGAATATTAAGTTAGGTTATAAGGAATCTAATAGGTGTGCAGTTTTCTTAAAAGAATCTAAGCCACAGAAAGTTTATGGGTTTGAGCTTGATTCTAAAAGTCATTGGTACATAACAGATAACTTTATGGTAACAAAAAACTCAGGAAAGAGCCAGTTCGCGCGTCATACTATAGCAAGATACCTTTGCCCTTGGTTTGATAACAAGTACACAGTCTTTAGTGCAGATCAGTTTATTGAAGTAACTAACAATTGTCCAGAACATTCTTGCATAGTTTTGGACGAGTCTTATGATTCACTTAATAGTAGAAAGACAATGTCAAAAGAGTTCCTTAAGATTGTAAATCATCTTCAACTTCTTAGGCAGAGACATTTATTTATAATTTTATGTCTCCCAAACTTCTTTGATTTATCTAAGGGTGTGGCAATCTTTAGATCTTCTCATCTGTTTGTGGTATATGCGCATCCAAGGACAGGGAAGAGAGGAGGGTTCTTGGCCTTCGGGAGAGATACAAAAAGAAAATTATATATTCAAGGGGGGAAGTTTATGAACTATGGTGCGGTCCGGCCTAACTTTGTTGGTGAATTTAGGAAAAATATAAAACTTTTAGACGATGATGAGTATGAAAAAATGAAAAGGGAGCATCTTTTGGATCAAAATAAGAAATTAGAGAAGCCAACCGAGGCTAGAGTGGACAGAGCCAATGAAATAGCTCGTAATGCTATTTTCAATTTAAGAAAACGTGGGTATACCCAGGCAGAGATGGAGGATATTTTGTGTATTAGTAACTCTTCTATAAGAGAACATTGGAAAAAACTAAAGGAACAGGGTAGAGTTACAACTGACATCTTGACGGCTATGAAAGCTAACATCAAACTAAATCCAGAACTCAAAAAAACACTTTAACACCCCTCTAAATGCCTTTTTCGCCATTTGGTGGGCCGGTAAATCCATATTAATTATCCACCAGTAGTAAAAATTCTTTAATATAAAGAGAGGGTTCAGAGATTTTTTGGCTATTTTGCCAGGTGGTTGCCCTAATGCGAACGAATGTTAACAATAGTATACTAATATGAGCGCGCGCGGACTAGAATAATTAAAAATATATTGTTTTAGATCCCGGAGATTAGGATCTATCTATTATAGTTACCTTATTTGATCTTCTCTTTGATTTACATAGTAGTATACCAGGGTATACCGCAGTATACCATGGTATACCAGGCACTGTTTGATCTTCTCTTTGATCCCTGCCAGAAAAATAAATATTAAATTGCTATTACTCCCCCCTTGAGGGGTTAGAATAATTATAATTAAATTGCTTCCCGCTGGAAGATATTTATATTAAGACATTTAGAATTAAAAAATAAATATATAGGGTATAAAATACCATATATGAAAAAAATCCCCTATGTATAATATTATTATCATAAAAATAAAGTAAAGAAATATTAAACAATATTTCAGAATTATTCTTAATTATTTTTAGTTTTTCTAATAGTCATTAAGGGGCTTAGAAATATTGCTTTTTATTCAGAAATATTTTAAAGTGTAGTTAGTAAGTTTAAAGTGTAGTTAGTAAAAACCCCCTTTATATGCACATATCTAAAAGCGTGAGAATTTGACACTCCCAATAAATAGGAGTAACAAAAAGCAAAACCTCCACGACGACAACAATGTAAAAAACGGGCTTTTTTGGGGTTGTGTTTTGTTGTCATATACCCCCCAAAAAAAACCCTTATGACACTCCCACTATATAGGGACAACGCACCACCACCCAAAACCACCGCCAAACAACAACAGAAAACCCCTTTTAAGAGTGCTTATAATCCCTATTATAAGAACACCCCAAACCTCACACCCTCACTTAAACCCCCCTCAGAAGTGCTTAAAATATCAAGAAAACTTTTTTTGATTCTCTTATAAGACCTTAAACTCTTTTGGAGGAGGGGTTTTTGTTTGGAGTGCTTAAAACAAAAACTTCAAAAAACCCTTAAAAATTCACTACTCTTTATTTAATCAAGATAACCAAAAGGTTTATAAACCCCCTTTTTTGTCGTCGTGGGGCATACCAAAAAGTATATAAAGAACCTTTTGCTTAAATTAGGGTTAAGATAAACCTTATTTGCTCAGAATTTAAGGGGGTTTATCTTAACACTAAAAAAAGGGAGTGTAAAAAATGATAAAAGAAAACCAAGATTTTATAAGAAGTTTAAAAATAGGTGGGGCTATGAAATACGGCAAACAACCAAGCAAGGCAAGGCAAAAAATAGGCGGGGCGGTTGTTGTGGTTGCTCTCCTCCCTTTGTGTAGTTTATGGCTTCTCCCGTTGGGGTTGTGGTTGGTTGGAACAGACCTTAAACTATTACTAAAAACAAAACAACAGGATTTTAAAATATGGTGGAGGTTGTTTTTAAGATGAATAAATATTTAATTGGATATACTGAAAAAACCTTTTTTGAAGATGAAAAGGGGAAAAAGGTTTTAATGCCTGAGTTTATAGAAATTTGTGAAATAAAAAGCAACTTAAATAAAAAAGAGGTTTTAAAACAATTTTTAAAAAAGAATGAAAAAAGGATTAAGGAAAAAAATTTAAAAATAGAAATTGAACAAATAAAAGACATTTCTTTTAATGGAATGGTTAATATTTTTAAAGGGGGCGGTTTAAGATGATTTTGTTTAAGGATTCAAAAAAGTGCGACTATGAAATAACCGACGGAGAAAAAGACCAAGAACAGAACAACCGCAAGGCACAATTAAAACTTTTAAGGGAGTTTGGAGAAGATGAATAAATTTAATATTATTAAAAGGGAGGTTAAAAAAACAAGATGAATATAAATAAATGGATTAATGAAAACCGTCAAGCAATAGACCAATATATTAAAAGCAATTATAAAAATGATGAGGAGAGGCGGTTGTGGGTTTTAAATGATGAATTTTTATATAATTGTTGCAAGTTTAACAAAAGTTTAATTTAATTCACTTTTAATTTTTTAAGTGATTCATATTTAACCCCTATAAAAAGGGGCTTTAAAAAAAGGGGAAAATCAAACACGCAAGAAAACACAAAAAACAAAAGAAGAATAAATAAAAGGGGTTATTAAAACTAATCTCTTTTATTTATCTTGAATTATAGACCATAAAAAAGGAGATAAAAAAAACAAAAAAATGTTAATCAAAAACAAGCAAGGCGGGAATAATTTTAATTTTAATTTTTCAAGATGTGAAAGGAGGTTTTTATAAATGGAAATTGAAACAACACGAAAGATAAAAGAAAGAACTTTTAAATTAAGTGAAATGAAAGATTTAAAAATTTCTGAGTTAAAGGCGGAGAATGGGCAAGACGAGTTTATGTTTTTGGAGGAGAATTTAAAGGATATTTTAGAAGAAAAACTAAAAGAAAAAAAATTAAAATTCTCAGACGACTTAAAAGTTTATTTTAGTTTGTCTTATTGTCAAGGGGATGGATTTTGTTTTGTTGGGACTATTGAAACAGAAAAAGCAACTTTTAAAATAGAACATATGGGCAATTATTACCACGAAAACAGCAAGGAGATAAGTTTAAATTATCTTATAGAAAAAGGAGAAGATATTTATCCCGACGAATTTAACAACAGACAAGAAAAAAAAGCCGAGAAATTAACAGACGAGTTTAACGAGTTATATATAAATATCTGTAAAGAGTTAAAGAAAATAGGTTATTCTATAATTGAGGCACAAGAAGAAGAAAATATTTTAAGAATTGGTTTAAGGGATTTTTTAGACCAAAACAATATAGGAGGGGTTGAGTTGTGGGATATAGAGTATAAAACCGAATATAAAAAAGGTTTTATAAAAATTTGTGATTCTGGAGATACAATTTTAAAAGGGTTATGGATAAAGGATTTAAAACTTAAACGGCTTTATGAAAGTTTGACTTTTAAACCAACAATAAGAGAAACAACAGAAATAATTTTTAAATAAATATATTTATTTTTTTGTCTTTAATTTTTAAGACACATAAAAAAGCATAATTTGAAAGGAGGAGAAAAGAAGAAAAATGACAACAAACGGACAAGACGAAACCGAGATTATAAGCGTAAGCCACGAAAATTTAGGGACTATAAATAAAAATAAAGTTAGTATAACCACAAGCAAGGGAGGAATAACTTTATATTTTAGTTATAATACTATTGTTGGCTTTTGCGGAAACGGGGACGACGCAACACTTCAAAATTATTGGAGTAATACGACGGGAAAACTTTTAAACGAGTTAGAACCCGACAAAAGCAAAAGGTTAAACCAAGAGGATTTTAATAAACGACTTAATAGGGCTTTTAAGGGTTTGGTTTTAACAAAAGAAGAAATCACCGAACGAGAGATTTAAAACCAACGGCAGAACGCCGAGCAAACAAAACATAAAAAATTTATTTTTTATTTTTTTAATTAAAGGGGAGATGTGGAAAAAAACCACCTTAAAAAATAAGTTAAAAGGAGGAAAAAAACAAAAATGCAAGTAATGAAACAAGAAACAGACGACTTAAGACAAATAATGAGGATTAAGTTAAATACCCTTACAAGAAATATAAATAAAATTTCTTCTCTTAGAAAACAAGCAAGGGCGGACGCATTAAAAAGGGCAAAAAATAATTTATATCAATATCTTAAATTTTTAAATTATGGGGTTATTGACAGAAATTTTTTAAATTCTTTTTTTAGTGATTCTGTAAGCAAGAGGGCAAGGAGGAGAGTTTTAAAAGTTATTTTGAACGAACTTATAAAAGAGGGTAAAATAAAAAAGACAACTAAAACAAAAACTTTAACTTTTTTTAGAACTTCTACTTTATACTCAAATGATTATGGGAGTTATGCGGTTTTAATGGAGAAGAACAAACATAAACCGAGATATAAACAAGGGGTTTATAGTATATCAAGTTTAAGTATAAGGAAAGTTAAACAAAACTTTATTAAGATTGGTTATGAGGTTGTTTAAAAGTTATATACAAGGGGTTTAATACCCCTTATTTTTTATTTTTATTTTTATTTTTATTTTTATTTTTAAACTTTATTTTTTATTTTCTTCTTCTTTTATTTGTCCCTTTTGTTTGCTATATAGTGTTATGAAAAGGCAACAACGCAACGGAGAGGAGGGCAAGGCAAGACAAGGCAAAACTTATTTTAAGATTAAGAGTTTTTTATCTGTCCGTTTTGTTTGCTATATAGTATGAGCAAACAACAACGCAAGACAAGGCAAAACCAAACAATAAAAATTTATCTGTCCGTTTTGTTTGCTATATAGTATAGAGAAAGAAGTTTATATTTTTAATATAAATTTTTCTCATCTATAAAAAAAGGAACTCAAATAAATTAGAATCTCAAAGGGGAAATAATTTTAAAAAAAAGAGGATACTATTTCGGGTTATTCCTTTATACCTACACTACGGCGTGGGTTGGGGTTGGGGGCATTTTAATTTTCCCCCCAACCGCCCTAATTTTTTGTTTTAATTAAATTGGAGGATAATAATATGAATAAGAAATTATATTGTAATAAGTGTAATAAAGAGTTTAAAGATATTGATTGTTTAAATAGTAATGAAAGGGAAGAAGTATTGACTAATTTAAAAAATGAGGGTGTGCCTTCTTTTGTTTGTTCAGATTGTATAAATAAAGAAATGGAAGAACAAAATTATAATTTTACAGACGAGGAAGTAGAATACATAATTTATATTTTTGAGAAGTATATGTTAGAAGAAGATATTGCAAAAGGGATTGTAGATAAGATTGTTAGTAATTTAAATTAAATTATAGGAGGTCTAAAATGGAAGAAAAAACAAAAATGAGAAAATTCATAAATGATATAGGGTGTAGTATGTCTTTTGAGGAGGGTATCTCAGAAGAACAAATAAAAATGAGATTGTCTATTATGGGTAGTAATTGGCGAGAGGTAGATTATGAATAAAATTAAATTAAAGGAGAGTAAATAAGATGGTAAAAATAAAGACAAATAAGTTAAAATTATTAGAATTGCTTTTAAAGAATCAAGATAAGATTACTTTAATCAATATGAGAAAAGGAATAAAAGCATTAAATTTTAATAAAGAAGAAGAAAGTTTATTGTTACAAAGATTTTAAGATGCGAGGGTAGAAGATGAATAAAATTAAATTAAAGGAGGATAAATAAAATGGGATATTTTGGAGAAGAATATTTTGATGTAAGCGAATGTCCAAAATGTAAAGGTAAGAAGTTTAGGGCAGTTGTAACATCAAGAAATATTTTTTATAATGACGAGGGAGAAGTTTGGGAAGATGAACTCTCCTATGATATAGTAGATATTGAAGTATTTTGTGATAAATGTGGAGAGAAAGTTTAAATGGTAATATACAAGATTGATTTAATGTTGGAAGAAATGAAAACTTTAATAAAAGGAAAGGGAAAAAGAATTTCTATTATAGATGATGAAGATAAGAATGTTAAGGTCTTTGTAAGTTTTAAGGGGAAGATAAGATAAAAGATATATAAATTTGATATTTTAAGCACTTTCCCTAATCCCTTCCACAAGGAAAGGTAAAGGTAAAGGGACTTATTAGAGGTAATTTAAGCACTATGGAAATATACAAAAAATTGTCAAAAGAACATAAGGAAGATGTATTGAGGAGGGTTATGTTAAAATTTATTATAAGTTTGAATCAAGGAAAGAGTATAAAGGAAGTAGAAAATAAAACGATTAAGGAGTTAGCAGAAGAATATTTATTAAATGAGATTGAGGAACAAGTTTAAAATGAAAACTAAAATGAAAAGTAGAAAGAACAACACTTTAGGGGGAGAAAATTCCAAATTGGTGTGATTGTGAGTTAAGAGTTGAGGGAGAATCAAAAGAAGTAGAACTCTTTAAAGCATTTGCTATCTCAAAGAATCCTAATAGGGAAGGCAAAGTAAACCCCTTAGATACAAATAATTTTATACCTTATCCAAAAAAGTTTGAAGATTTAGATAAAAAGGCAAGAGAGCATAATGCAAAAGAGGAAAAACTTAAAACAAAAGGAAAGGACGATTTTGATTATATGAAAGACGGCTTTAATTCTGGGGGTTATGAATGGTGTAATGAAAATTGGGGGACTAAGTGGGGGATTTGTAATGCAGAATTAATTAACGACAACGATTATGACGAAACAAAAGAGTTAGGGTATTCTTTTGAAACGGCGTGGTCGCCCCCTTTTCCTGTTGTGTTAGAAATGAGCAAATTATTTCCTAATTTAGAATTTGATTTAAGATACTTTGAAGGGGGTAATGGTTTTAATGGTCTTTTTGTCTGTAAGAAGGGGAAGGTTGAAACTGATAAACAAGGAGATTATTTTGGGAGTAGAGGAGGTTAAAAGATAAAATAAAATAATAAAATGGAAGAAACAAAAAAATATAGTATAAATATTATAGAGAGTGAGATAAAAAAGATTATCCAAGAGAATCAAGACCTAACGGGTATGATTAGTAGGGTAGATGAAATATTAGGAGAGGTAACAAATGCAAAATCTAATTTACTAAACTCAACCACAGAATTATTAAACATTCTCCTAAAAACATCAAAAAAGAAAGTGATTTTAAAACTTGAAACTGAACCAAAAGAACTCAATTATTACGGGACTAAGTTTGAAGTAGGCACAAATAATAAAGGTTTGGGGGTTGCGGTGGTATATTCTTATTCAAATTCAAATAGATTAGAAAATGTTTTTGGGAGGTATAACAATAGTATGTCAAAGTTATTTTTTAGGATTATGAAACACAAAGAAGGGGAGTATAAGAAGATATTTGTTGATTCAATAGACGACGAAGAAAAGAAGAAGATAGTGTCTGAGGTGTTAGATATTTGTCGGAATGTTTGTAGAGATTATGATAAGGAAGAAAGAGGAGAAAATATTGTTGAGGTGTTTTCTTTTGGGAACTTCAATTTTAAGTTTGATAGTGGTTTGACAATTTCGGATTCTGTTGAGGATATTAGTAGTTTTCCGCAGAAAATTGAGATTATGAAAGCAGAAGAATTAAAAGATATTTCTAAAGATACTTTTAACCGACTTGATTATTCAGAATTAAGGAGATTTATTCATCTTGTAAATTCCAAGACAGAAATTATGAGCATATTAAAAACTAAATTAAAAGAGATAAAGGCGATTAAAGAGGAGTTGGAAAACTCACAAAAGGTTGTGGATAATTACCTTGCCCCTTATAGAGCATTAGCGGAGATTTAAAATGGGTTGTGTTGAAAGATACGGATATTTTAAACCCTATGAAACCGACAGGTCTTTTTATGACTTACGGAAAATAAGAACACCAAAAACTTGTCAAGTTTGTGATAAGAAATTACTAAAAGGCACATATTGTTTAAAGGGTTGGGGTTGGTGGTCGGCTATTTGCTTAGATTGTGGGGAGAGGGTTTTGGAGAATGGAGTAGAGGGTATAAATGACTTCCTCAAAAAGATTTTAAAGAGTAAAGAGGACTTTAAAGCCCAAGTTCAAGAACTAAAAGAAAAGAATATTGTTAATGAACTATGAAATTTAGAAAGAGAATTAAATTTAAAAAAGATGAAAGGAGGTCAAAAAACAAAAAATGCAAGTAAATCATATAGAGTTAAAAGAACAGATAAAAATATCTTACGAAACAAAGATACCTTTATTTGTAATGGGGGCAACGGGTATAGGAAAGTCAGATACAATAGTTACGGCTTGTAAAGAGTTAGCAGAATCTAACGGCTTAGAGTTTTCAGACAAAGATATACAAGACGGGAAGTTTGGATTTGTTGATGTTCGTATTTCGCAATTAGATTCAACAGATTTAAGGGGTTTGCCTTCAGTAGAGGAAGGAAAAACAAAATGGCTTATACCTAATTGGTTACCGAGTAATAAGGAAAGCAAAGGCATACTATTCTTTGATGAGTTAAACCTTGCCCCGCCGAGTATTCAATCTGCTTGTTACCAACTTATTTTAGATAGAAAGTTGGGGGACTATGAACTTCCTAAGGGGTGGTTAATAGTGTCTGCGGGAAATAGGGTGGAGGATAAATGTAATGTTTTTGAAATGAGTAGTGCTTTAAAGAATAGGTTTGCACACACAGAACTTAAAATACCCGACCACGAAGCGTGGACAAATTGGGCTTTGAATAATGACTTAGACGGGAGAGTTGTGGCTTTTATTCAATTTAAACCAAGCAGTTTGTTTAAGTTTGATGTGAAGAATAGTGATAACGCTTTTCCAACTCCAAGAAGTTGGACTTTTTGTAGTAGGTTAATAAGGGAAAGGGAAAACAAAGAACTTCTACAAAGGTTAGCAAGTAGCACAATAGGAGAAGCAACGGCAACAGAATTTGTAGGTTTTCTTAAACTACAAAAGAAGATTAACTTAAAAGAAATTTTAAGTAAACCAGAATTGGTTGCGAGTATAAAAGAGATTGATTTAAAATATGTTTTATTGGGAACTATCTCAGAATACTACAAAAAGGATAAGAGTATTTTATTGAAAACCCTTAAACTTTGTGAGTATTTAGAACCTGAGTTTGCAATACTTCTCTTGAGATTCTTAAAAGGAGTAAATAAAAAGCATTTCTCCTCAGAATTGATTAAATCAAAAGAGGGAAAGGAACTTTTGACAAGATACGCCGAGATATTGAATTAAGATTTATTTTATTAACGAAATTTAATAATCTCGGTATTTTTTTATTTTAGTTGGGCGGTGTTTGGGATTTAAACAAGACCTAAAAACAAAATTAAATTAAAGGAGATTAAAGATGAAACCAAAAAAAGTGAAGTATAATGTAACTTGGGAAGAAAAAATAAGTTACTCAACAACTATCCTCGCCGAGAATGAGGAAGAAGCCGAAGAAATCTTTATGCAAAATAATCATAAAGAAAATATGAATGATGTTGAGTTTATTGAAGATAGTTTAGAGATAAACGAACTTGATTAAATTAAAGGAGAAACAAAAAATGGAAGATATAGATACAGTAAAAGGAATTAAACAAAGAGATGAAGCAAGAGAATACATTTTAATAAAAGTAGAAGAAGAAATTAAACAAGACCTAAAAACAAAAACAAAATAATAAAATGGAAGCAAAAGAAAAAATAATAAAAGCAAGAGTGAAGATTCAAAAGGATAACCCTTTCTTCGCATATCTTGTCCTTAACCTTAAGATGATAGAGGAAAATCAAGATGAAGAAGAAAGCCCTTTAGATAAAATTATTGGTAAAAACCAAACTTCAATAGGAGTAAACGCCAAAGGGGATTGTTTTTATAACCCCAAGTGGATAGATGAGATTACTTCTCAAGGAGGAGGAAGCGACGGGTTAGATTACTTAAAAGGGGTGTTGGTTCACGAATGTTTACACTTAGGGTTATTGCACTTTGATAGAGATAAGAATAGTTTAAAAGACCATAACCTTATGAATATTGCTAATGACTTAGTAATTAACAACATATTAGTTAATAATAACTTTTCACTTCCAAAAGGACTTGTGCCGAGAAATAACTCATTTACTTTTGAAGATGTTGAATTAACTATTGATAATTTGGACAAAAAGTCAAGTGAAGAAGTTTATGATGAAATGATGAAAAGTGGAAAGGTTAAGAAAATTCAAAAACAATACGGGGGCGTAGGATTTGATACTCATATCTTTGGAAAAGCAAAAGATGACAAGGACAAGGAAGGAAAAGGCAAAGGGAAAACAAAGAAAAAGAAAAATCCAATAGATAGTAGTAATTTAGGGGGAGATTTAGAAAAGCAAAAGGCGAAGTGGAAGAAGATATTTGCGGAGGCAAGTGTTTATGCTAAGCAACAAGGTAATTTCCCCGAAGGTATGCAACGACTTGTGGATTTTGTGCTTAATGAGAGAATAAGTTGGAAACATCTTTTGTATAAGTATATTACAAACGAGTTGCCTTTTGATTATTCGTGGAATCGCCCGAGTAAAAGGTCAATAGCAACGGGGGTTTATCTTCCACACACAAAGAAAGAAAATTTAGAGGTTGTTGTAAGTATTGATACAAGTGGGAGTATAGGACAAGAGGAACTTAACGACTTCTTGGGAGAAATAATAAACATAGCAAAGTCATTCAATAATATATCAATGACTTTAATAGTTTGTGATTGTGAAATTAAAGAGGTTTATAAAGTTGCAAATGGGGATATAGCGAAGATTAAAGACCTAAAGATTAGTGGGGGGGGAGGAACAAGCCATATCCCAATTTATGATTATATTGAGAACAATCTTTCTAATACAAAGTTTGTTATCAATTTTACAGATGGCTACACGGACTTTCCCGACTATGAAAAGACCAAAACAATATGGGTTCTTACAAAAAATAGTTGTGGGGAGGATAAAATACCTTTCGGGGAGGTTATTCAGTTAGGTTAAAATGGTAACTCCAGCAGAATTATGTATAAAAGTAGGGTATAAGAAAGAACATATACCAAGGGGGAATACTCGTCAGTATGGAGGTGATTTTTATACTTTCTTTAGGTATTTCAATAAGGATTGTGTTGTTGCATATAGTTTAGGTGATTTAGGAATAACTATGATATTAAAGGGAAAGAAAAAACCCTTTTGCTTTATTGTTTTGAAAGAAGGTCTTTATATGGGCGGTTATAACTACCACCTTTTAAGAGTAGAAACAGATAGGTTTTTTGAACTTGCTAAAAGTAACTTAGTAGTTGAAGATAAATATTATTTTGATAAAGTAAGGTTGAAGATAATGGTGGAGAATATTTAAACTCAAAAAATTGAAAGGAGGAAAAAACAAAGAAAATGAAAATACAATTAAAACAACCAACTAACCAAAAATTTGTGGATTGGTGTAATAAGAACGGGGCTAACTTTGTGAACATAACACAAGAGGGTTCTCAAGGTGTATGGGTGATTCCAGAAACCTATGGAGATGTTAGATTGGGTGTTGCTTTTAATGAAGAAGTAGGAACTTGTTTACTTGGAGAGGGAGATGATGTTGAAAATACATTCACTCACCGAGCAGTAGGACATCTTTTTAATGCCGAGCAGATGTGGTTATCTGAGGTTCTTGGGAAGATTGCTAAATACAATACTGAAACTTCTACAAAGAAAAAGGCAAAGACCACTAAGACCAAAAAGAGTAAGAAGAAATTATAAAATTTCTTTATTTTATTTTTTATTTTTACTTTTGATTTTGTTTTTATTTTTGATTTTGTTTTTATTTCTACTTTTGATTTTGTTTTTATTTTTAATTAAAGGAGGGGAGATTTATAAGAAACTAATGATGAGAAAACTGAAAAAAGATGAGCAACTTGTGAAGGGAAATTATTATTTTGCTTTTGGAGAATCCCCATTAAGTTCTTATAGGAATTTTATAAAAAAATGGTTTATTAAAGTCATAGATGAAGAAGTAGTAGGTGCTAATAAGAGGTATGTGATAGAAGAAGTATTTATCGGAGAAGGGATATTTGAAATGCACGGCATAAATTCAATGAATTATGATAATTTAATTAAAGAGGGGATTCAATTTAACGAACTTACAGAAGAAGAAGTCGCCGAGTGGAAGGCGAAGATAACGGAGAGTATGATATGAGAAAGATAAATGATTTTGATAAGATTAAGGGTGGAGATGTTATTTATGTTGTAATAAAGAACTTAATATTTTTATAGAAGAATTAGAAAACGAAAGAGAAAGGAGGTTAAAAAATGAAAAAAGAAAAAGAGCAAACAATAAAACTTTTAGACCAAAAGATAGTGCCGAAAGTTTGGGGAGAGGAGAAGTGGATTGTTAATAGGGACTATTGTGGTAAACTTTTGCGACTTAGTAAAGGTTTTAGGTGTAGTTTACATCACCATAAAAATAAAGATGAAACATTTTATATTAACTATGGTCAAGTGTTAATGGAACTTGAGGGCGAGAAAATGATTATGAATCAAGGCGACGCAATACTTATTAAACCAAATCAGAAGCATAGGTTTTTTGGACTAACCGACGCCGAGATAATTGAGTTTTCAACTCACCACGAAGAAGAAGATAGTTATAGAACTGAGGGGCAGTTGTCGGGGGAGTTTGATTTGGAAAAGTTATAATTATCTAAAAGGAAAAAAATAAAATGAGAAGAAAAGAAAGAATACCAAAAATACTAAAAATTATTCAATTTGAATGGGAGAAGAATCCCCAACTCCGTTTAGGGCAGTTATTAATAAATAAATTTCACTACCCTGTTGGAGATATCTTTAATATTCCGGATTCAATTTTTGATATAAGTGAATGGTCAGAATCAAAAGAAAAGGGGGTAGCAAAAGATGGAACAAGACACAAAAAGTAAGTTAGACATCTTTAGCGATAGATTAAAGAAAGTTGCAGAAGCCATAAAAGTTATAAATAAATCTGGAATACACGAGGAGATATTGATAGTTTGGCTTTGTTTCAAGTTGAAGGTGAGTAAAAAGAAGGCGAAGGAGATTATATACCACACCAACGACTTCTATGAGAAGTTGATTATGGAAAGCACCATAGAACAAATTTAAACAAATTTAATTTAAAATGTTAATAAAAAATATAAAATGGTAAAACTATGTAAGTATTGTAATAAGGAGATTAAAGCAGGGAAAACATATTGCTCAAAGGAGTGTTATGTTAAGGATAGGCACTTTATAATAAAACTTAATGAAGATATATCTTTTAAGAGGGTTAAGAACCTTACACACACTTGTTTGCATTGTAAGAAAAAGATTAGTAAAGGGCAACTTTGTTTATGTTTCTCTCCTATGAGTAAGTTTAAAACTTATTATGATAGTTTAATTGGAACTTATGAATTGGAGGAAAGAAATAATAACAAAAGAATACCAATTTATATTCATATTGATTGTATTAAATCCTTCTGTGAATCACTTAATAAATTTAAAGAAGATAACTCAGAACACTTAGAGGAATTACAACTAAAATTGATAGAAAGGAATATTTAAAAAAAAGGAGGTAAAAGAAAATGTATGACTTAACGAAAAAGAAAACAATGTTTGTTTACGGGAGTTTGAAAGAGGGCTTTCTAAATCATAATTTAATTGGAGAAATATCTTTAAATAAAAAAATGGGAAAGGGCTTTGTTAGGGGATTTAAATTGTATTCTTTACATATTATTCCAGCATTAAAGAAATCTGGGAATAAAAATGACCGAGTTCTTGTAGAGAAATATAATTTAATTGAACCTTGTTTTGAAATGATTGATGAAATGGAGAAAAGAGCAGGTTACATTCCCGTTGAAGTTGAAGATAACGAAGGAGTTAAAGGAACAATTTATCTTTATAAAGGAAGTGTTAAGGAGGAGAACTATATTAAAAATGGGATATGGTCTAAGAACTTTGAGAAGATGATAGTTGAAGAACCTAAGGAGGAATCAACAAAATAAATAAAAGGAGAAATAAGAGATGAGATTTAAGAAAGGAGATTTAACAAAAGAATCTTTTGGGGTTATTATGCACGACTTAGAATGTTTAGAATTGAAAGACACAGAAGATAATAAGTATCATTATAAGTTGATTGTTGATAACTTAAAAGATATTTTTGGATTCAGTAATTAAATAAAAGGAGAAAAAACAAATGGAAGAAAATGAAAGGGAACTAAGATTAAATTTAACATTTAGTGTTAGTGGTTGTGAGAATTTAGAAGAAGCAAGAAATCAATTAGAAGAAGATTTAGCAAGACAAAATATGACCGCAGAAAACGAGTTTTGGGATAATCTTGAGTTAGTTGAAATTATTAACTAAATAAAAGGAGAAAAGAAATGGAAAAGCAAGAAAGACAAGAACTAATTGCAATCTTGAAAGAAAAAGAAAAAGAGTTAGGGAACGAAGATTTGACAGATGAAGATTTAAGTAATGACTTAGATGATTGTTTAAATGCTATTGGCGAACAAACATTTAATATTATTTTAAATTTAGATTGGCAAACAAGAGATAATGTTTTAAGAATATTAGAACTATTGTCAAAAGATTAACAAGATTAACAAATTAAATAAAAGGAGAAAGAAAAATGGAAGAAGAAGATGAATATGAAGAAGTAGATACTGATTCTGCTTTGAGTATCAAAGAGGATTGGGTAGAACCTGATTATTTTGCATAGGTTTTTTGATATTTTAAGCACCTTAAAATGCTAACCTTTAGAGGAGAGCAGAAATGTAAGGGACTTAGAATGTATCGAATAAGAACTAAAATGAGGTTATATTTACTAAAATGGGAGAACTAAACTATAAACAACCGCATAATATTCGTAGGGACTATTCCCTTAACGAAGCCCTAAGAGAAAGGGAAGTGGTTAGGGAACATAGAAGGCAGAAGTATGAGGCAAGGAGAGAAGTTAAATTTATTACGAGGAGGCAAATGTTAAGATAAAATGGAACTACTAATGACAACGGCAAAGGGAGTGGTAGGTGTTACGACATCTTCGGCTGTGGTGTCATCGTTTCCTCCACTTACTTTTGAAGTAATAATTGCTTTTATGAGGGTTGGTGCGTTGATGATTTCTATTATGGTCTTTTGGCTTATAAGATGTAAAGAGGATTGGAAAAGTTTACTATGGTGTTATATTGGGGCAATTATAGGTGTTGTTGCGATAGTTGGAGGTTATTTATGGTAATTCAAATTTAAATAAAAAAATAATAAAATGAAAAAATGGTAATAAAAATGGAAGAAGAAGTTGATGAAGATGAAACTCTTTTAAAAAATTATAAAAAACCTCGTTTCTTTATCTGTTCAAGTTGTGGGAAACTTACAACTTGGGAAGAGATACTTAATGAGTGTTCTAATGGGGGACAGGGAATGTGTATGTGTGAGTGGGGCTATCCTGTTTGGGACGATAAATTAAAAGATTTTGATTATATTACAAATAGAGTTTATAAAGAATATATTGAGATTAGTTACAAATGGTATTCTTTCTTAAAAATTGAACTAAACGAAGTTTTAAGATTAAGACTATTTAAGCAGATTCCGAAGGATAAATTATTAATGGAAGATGAAGATGTTTGATGAAGAAAAATGTGATTGTGGGTTTAGTATTCCTAAGGGATATGGATATTATAATTATGGAAAACCAGTAAGATGTTTTGGATGTGGAAAGATAAATCAGGTGAATGAACAAAAAAGGAGGCAAAATAAAATGAAAAAAACAAAGTTAAACCATATAAAATTAGCTTGGACTTGTGATAATTGTAATTATCTTACAATTAGCGACAGCCGAGAACATCATAAAATGGATAATTGTCCTTGCGGACAATGTGGAGTTGACCTTGAAGAATATAGTTGCAGATTTTCCTTCGGCGACAAGGCGATGCCGAGAGTAATAGCACAATTAAAAGATGGAGATAAATGGAGGTATGTAAAACAATGCAAGAAAAAAAAGACAAAGAAAAAGATAAAACAGAAAAAGAAGAAGAAGTAAAAGATATTTATTTTTCTCGAACAGGGAAGATAAGGTATTTAATTTCTAAGAACAATAAGAAAGGGTGTTGTCAGGTCTGCGGGAGAAAGAGAAAGACAACTGCACATCATCTTATTCCGAAGAGATTAAGGTGCGTATGTCCTATACTTGCAGAGGTAAGGATAAGGGTATGTAAAGAATGTGATGACGACTTCCACCCTGAGAATAAACTTATACGCGAGAGCGAGATAGTCGATAGGCAGAATAAAAATATAAATAATCTTAAAGACGCGGTCTATTGGAGAAGTATGAAGTTGAATAAGGCAATACAAACCCTCTACAAGACGCAGAGGATAGCAGAGGAGTTCTTAGATTCCGAAGATGAGGAGTTTTATCGGAAGGGGAAGAAGGTTGTTGAATTTAACGAAGATGAAAGGAGGTCAAATAAAAAATGAAAAAATTACCAATATATGAAGATAAAAAAGAATTAACAAAAGAAGATTTAAACAGCGAAGAAATGGGATACTACAACGAGATAATGAAAGGTGTCGATGGAGCTACAGATGAAGAAAAAGAAGAAGTAGCAGAACTCATAGAAACAATTATTGAAGCAGAAGAAGAAGGAAAGGTTAAGTGCCTTCGTTGTGGAAAGCCATTTGAAAACGAAGGTGAAGAAGGTTACTGTCAAGAGTGCCTTTCTAAAATGTTTAATCCAAACGGGATTGAAGATTAGTTAAAAGATAATTAAATTTTTGTTATTATAATTGTGGAGAAGAAGTGATAAGATAAAGGAGATAAAATGTTTAAGAAAGAGAAAAGCATAATCCTCAGGGGGATAAAAGGTGCAAAGGTGGTGTGGTATCCCATTGAGAAGATATGTTTAGTGTTGTCAAGATCAGGGCGACAAAGAGTATATAAAAATATTCCTAAGAAGTATAAGAGTTTATTCAAAGAGGCTGTATAGAGGCTGTGATTGTCTACGAGAGAGTAGCAACGAAAGGTTTATAAAGTATGGTTTGTTAAAAAGGTAATGAAACCGGCAGATGAAAGAATAGTTGAGTTAGGAAAGTGGTTAATGGAAAGTGAAATTAAGTATGAGTTAGAAACTAAAATTTATGGAGATGATGTTGTAAAAGTAATTAAAATAAAATGTTCAGACATCGATACTGATAAAGAGGAAGATGAAGAAAGAGATTTGCATATTATTGTAAGAGACCAGCTTAATAATGAATTTTTAGTTGGTAAATGGGAGGATTAAATTAAATCAAAATAAAAAATGGGAGATAGAATAGTTGGGATGATAAAATGTCCATATTGTGAAAAAGAAACAGAATTTTTGTATAATTCTGAATGGGGTCTTGAACAATGGTGTGATAATTGTAATAAAAAGTTTATAATTGAGATGAAGCTGGTTGCTATGAAATTAAAGGACGAGGATAAAAAGAAAAAGATAAATAAAGAAGATGTTAGGTTCAAAGGGGTATGTAACCCTTGCCATGATAATTAAGATGTTATCATTATAATCATATCAAAAATCATATTCAACAAAAACAAGTAAAAACGTATCGCGTGGTTTGGATTTGATGGGTAGATCCCATTTACCATTCCTCGTTAGTTGAAAGCCTGTCTTGATAATGTTGATAACCCGCAGAAAGCTCAAAGGTTATTCCTCGAGCGGAGCTCGTAAAGCATAACAGCTTGAGGATTCCGATGAGGTAAACAATGCTTATGCATTCATCTGCTGGAGAGTAAGAAGTTAAAAAGGATAGGGGTTCGCTCTTGGACTTTTTATCTGGATACCCGAAACAAAGCAGGGGAAGAATATTACAAGAGTATATGCCTGCGGAAGTGGATAATCAGCTTCTTACTTATTAAGGTTAGAATAAATAAAAAATAATAATAAAAAAGGGTGAATAAAAAATGGTAAATAAAAACTGTCAATACAGAAAAATCTGTGGACATTCAGATGCTTGTTATGATAACACGCGAAAAGAGGAAGAGTGGTGCCCTTATGCAAAAGATCTTGCACAAGGGAGTATTGAATTAGAATTAGAACATTGGAATTCGTTGCCGATGGGTAATGATGGTTTGCAAGTTGGCAGAGATAAAAAATTAAACAATTAAAATGAAAAACAAAACAAATAAAACAAAAACAACAATCAAGAATGAAACAACAGGACAGGAAATTCACCTCGCTGAAACTGACGATGTTGTTAAATTAGAAAATCAATTAGTGTTATTGGGAATGAATGGATTATTTTACAGCCCTTTGGCGAGAGATATTAAGAAGAAGATTAAGGAAATTAAAGATAAACAATTTAAAAATAAACAATTAAAAGAGAAATAAAAATGGAAAATAACAGAAAACAAAGATACAACAGACGACCTCAAAAGAGGCAAAGCAAAGAGGACTTTAGAAAGATGCAGAAGAGGGGTATTCCAAGATGTTGTGGGGTATTCATGATGGTGAAGAGGAAGAACTATTATTTTGGTAGGAATTCAGAACCAAGATATACTTACATCTGTAAGAAATGTAAGAGAGTAGTTTAGGGATCTCAGTTATGCCTTTTGAGTTGCCTTAACTAAATGCAATAAAGAGTTAGACAAAATGGAATATCACAATGAATAATAAAAGCAATGATAAATATGAATTATTAGAAACATCAATTAAAGCAATGGAAAGTGGAGCATTTAGCCTTCTTATAGCTCGTGGGGAAACAGGGATGGGAAAGACATATAAAATACTAAGTTGCTTAAAATCTAATAATATTGACTTTTCATATATTAAAACTTATGCTACTCCACTAAAGTTTTATGAACTTCTTTATAAGAATAAGGATAAGAAGTTTATTGTATTTGATGACTTAACAGGAATATTTGATGTTAAAATAATGAGTATGTTGAAATCTGCTTGTTGGGGATCATCTGCGGCAGATAATCGAGAGGTTTCATATCACACTACTTCAAGTAAGTTTAATGAATTAGGTATTCCAGATACTTTCAAAATTAACGCTAACATCATCTTAATATTCAATGAAAAATTAAATGGATTTGATTCTGTGGTTAACCGTGGTGTCAATGTCAACTTCGACTTCACCTTTGATGATAAAATAGACGTTTTAGAGGCAGTTAAAGGCAACGCAAAGATTGATGAGGATATTATGGACTATGTGAAGAAAAGTTGCTCAGAAGCTACTAAGAACCTTTCTATAAGGTCTCTGGTGATACTCACAAGTATAAAAGATAACGGATTTGATTGGAAGTTGTTTGCTAATGAGTTGTTGAAGGTAGATAAGGATAAGCAGGTGTTAATAGACTTGAAAAATGATAATGAAACAAGAGGGAAGGATAAAAAGCAGTTAAATGAATTGTGTAAAGAATGGATAGAGATTACAGGTAAGTCAAGGTCCACATTTATGAGGTTGTGGGCAAGGGTTAAAGCTAATAAATAAAATTAAAAAAATTAAAAATGAAAAATTAAACTTAAAAATGAAAAATAAAAATGAAGACTTATATGAATTGAAAGGAGGTTAAGAAAAAATATAAAAATGGCATGTAGTGAAACAGTTCAGTTTTTTGCCTCTATAGGATTTTTGGCAGTTTACCTTGCAGTTGGAGCGTTAGTTTCTTGGTTGATATATGAAATAACTAGGGAAAATGAATCATCTGTTGATGATATATTAATTATCCTTGGAGGTATATTTTGGCCCATAGCACTAGCGGTTTTAGTAATTATCTTTGTTGGAAGAGTTGCAGTTAACCTTGTATATGGAGCAACACTCTTTGATCTGAGAAGAACAGAAGATAAGCTAAGTAGAGAGATTAGGAGGGTAGCACCTGCTAATTCTTCTTCAGGATACGACTTAGACATCTTTGGAGAAACAGAGGAAGAGGCCCATGAGTTTAAGATTGGAGACATTGTTACTGGAGCTAAGATCCAAACAGATGAAGATGGTAATCCTAAAGGATACCAGACTTTGTATGAGGGGTGTAGGTGTAGGGTTATTGATCCAGATGATGGAACAGGAGACGACGATTGTATGGAGATTATCTTAATTGGTCATAAGGATAGTAAGGCTCAGGAGAAGAACATAGGGAAGACTTATGAAGTTCCTCCAAGAAACTTTGTTCTCCTTAAAGATAATAAAGTGAAAAAGAAGGCAGTTAAAAAACCAGTTCGGAAAGCAGTTAGAAGAACTAACAAGAAGAAGGCAAGAAGGTAAGAGTATAATTTCCTCAAAAGGAAAAAGGGCCCTTTGTATATCCTTACAAGCTCTTACCCAAAACCGAAAGGTTTATAAAGGCTGTTTTTGTTATTATAAAAGGTATAATAAGCCCCTGGCGCCTAAGTCGGGGGTTTGTTATGTTTATTTAAGATTAAAAGAAAGGGCTCATCATATTCAACATATTCATTTTCCATCAACTGAAAGGAGGTATTTTTAAAATGGAAGATACAGAAGAAGAAACACCAGCAGCAACAGAAGAAACAGAAACTGCCGGTGAAGATGACGAAGACGAAGAGTAGGTAGGTTTTCTATCAAGCTCCCGGCAGGAATTATCTCCGGGAGTTATCATAATCATTTAGCACAACAATGTAAGAATAATATTCAAAATGCAAAAAGAAATAAAATACAAGGTAAATAAAAACAACTGTTATATCTGTAAATCACATTGCCTTGATAGTGAAGGTTATCCTTGCTGTAAGAGGAATGGGAAGGTTGCACCAATATACCGACATGTGTTCTGTTTATTTAAAGGACACCCGAAGAAAGGGGATGTAATAAGACATACTTGTGATAATCGTCTTTGCATAAACCCCGAGCACCTTATCGCTGGAACTCACGCCGACAATGTCCGCGACAGGGTCGCAAGAGGAAGAAGCGCAAGTGGTGAGCACAACGGACGTGCTAAGTTAACAGCATCTCAGGTCCGGGCAATTTATAGGGATAAGAAGACTTCAAAGACCACTCTCGCAAAGAAGTATGGGGTAGATAGGCAAGTGATTAGGAAGATTCATCGTGGAGAGATATGGAAGGATGTTACTCAGTAGTAACACCGAAAAGTTTATAAACAAGTAATAACTTAAGTTACATATACCAAAATATAGTGTGTATAGAGATAGTACCTTTTGAAAGGAGATAAAAAATGGTAAACGCAAAAACAAAAACATTAAAGATTGAAGAGAAATCTGGTGGGATACCTAATTTGCTTGAGATTAATGGGGAGAAGTATATATTTGATAAGGCAACTACATATAAGAAAGATAATGTAACTCATCAAGACAAGTTCATATGGAAGAAGTTTGACGAGAGAGAATATAAAGAGAATTTAGATATTGTTATAGGAGCTTTAGCTAAGAAGACAACTACAAAAGAACTTTTATCTGAGATCCTTAAAGAAATAGATGTTCGGACGTTAAGAAGGTTAGCTACAAGAATAAAGAAGAAGAAGCCGGTAAAGAAACATAAAGGTTGTCTTGGTTTTAAAATTGGAGATGCATATGTTCAATTATTCGATTAATGAAAATGGAGAAGAATAAAAGATGAATAAAAAAGGAGGGTTTGGAATAGTATTTTTGATTTTACTTATAGCTTTTCTTATATTTATAGCTTTTGTAGGTTATGGACTTTTATATGCATTCCACGAGGGGTTTGAAACAATAACAATTTCTGAAAAGTGGTCTAAGTATAGTGGGGATGATGCGAAGTATTTAGTTAGCTCCGAGGATGGCCAAGTATTTCAGATTACTGATTCAATTATTAAACTAAGATTTGATAGCTCTACTTTATATGCTTATATTAAAGAAGGCCAAACATGTGAGATAAAAACTCAAGGTTGGAGATTCCCTTTATTTTCCGATTATAAAAATATCATTACTGCTTATTGTCATGGATGATTCTACAAAAAAGACTATAGGGAAAGTTGTAGCTTCAGTTAGGATCTTCTTCTTTGGCTTTATGGTTCCGTCTATGGTTATCCTTTTCCTTTTTTTGGGTTCTCTTCAGGAGAGGTATTCTTATGAATCAAATTTATCTGCAAGTCTTAACTATTCTCTTGGGCAAGCTGGAAGTGCTGTCTATAGAATATATGATATTGGGAGAGAGAACCCTAAATGGTTTTATTATTCTTTAATTATACTTATAGGACTTTTAATTCAAGTGATATATGGAATTTTTAGCTTATTTAAAGTTAAGGATAGTCAGAGATTAAGTGATGATGCTGGGGGAGCAGCAGGTGTAGATGAAGATTCAAATATTGTGAAAGGGGGCAGAAAAGTTATATAATATGATAATAACTATTTGGATTTTATTAGCTATTGTAGTTTTGTTTATCTTAGCTGGGTTGAGGATTGTATATGCGGGACAAGAAGGAGTTGTTTTCTTTTTAGGAAAATATCAAGGAATTAAAAAACCTGGATTAAACTGGATATGTCCTTTTTTATCTAAGATGCAAAAAGTAGATATAAGAATTAGAACTTTAGATGTAGAACCCCAAGAATGTATAACTAAGGATAGTGTTACAGTAAATATCGACGCTGTTATATATTTTAAGGTTACTGACTCTAAAAAAGCTCTTATTAACGTACGAGATTTTGAGCTAGCTTCATATAAATTTGGACAGACTTCCTTAAGGGATGTCTTGGGTAAAAAAGAATTGGAAGAAATACTTTCGAAGAAGGATGAGATTGGGAAGGAGATTAAATCTCTGATTCAGATTCCAACAGATGAATTTGGTGTTAAAGTTACTAATGTAGAAATTAAGGATGTTGTACTGCCAGATAATATGAAGAGGGCAATGGCTAAGGAAGCAGAAGCTTCAAGAGAGAAAAAGGCAAGGATTATTAAGGCCTCAGGAGAACTTGAAGCTAGTAAGAAGTTAAGAGAAGCAGCAGATGGTATGAGTAAGAAGTCTATGATACTTAGGCAATTACAAACTTGGCAAGAAATTGGAGCAGAACAAAACTCTACAATCATCTTAGTTCCTTCTGAGTTGGTTCCTACTGCAACTAAAACTACTGCAACTAAAGCTTTAACTTCACCTATAAGTAGGACTTAAATCCTACCTTTTTTATTTTTGATTTTTTAAGTACTTTAGAGAAAACATAGGAGAATGTTACCCCTCGGAGAGAACACCGAAAAGTTTATAAAGGGTACTAACATTGGATAGTATAAGCACTAAAATTGGTGAGTGCTTTATATATGATTGATGACTTAAGTCGAAGGAATACGAGAAAGGAAAAGATTAAGAACAACAAGAGATTCCCTTACCGACATCTAAATGTCCGGGAAGATTATAAAAAGGAAATTTTGAAAGGAGGAAAAGAAGAAGATGGAAAATAATGAGATAAAAGATGAGAACACAACTCAGTTGCCAGATTGGTATTTAGAAGAGAGAACAAAATTAGATCAAGCAATTTTAAATGCACTTAGCAACGAAGTTAATGGTGTTAACTTAAACGTTGGATCTAGGAAAGGTTTTGTTAAAGATGGTAAGCAAATAGTCTTTAGCTTTAATGTAACAATTCAGGATAAATCTGTTCAAGAAGAGAGGGATAGACTATGGCGAAGATTCCTTTAGTTTTAGAACAATATCAATGTGTTGGATGTAACAAGAAGTGGTATATCAATACAGATGATAAGGTAAGTAACGAGATGGTCTGTCCGTATGGTTGTGAAGTTAATGGGAAACTTTTAAGGAAGTTTAATCTTTTGATTAAGGATTATGAAGATTATGCTGAACCTTCCCTTGCCCTTGATGAGAAGAAGGAACTTGAGAAGAAACCTGAGCAGGAACCTGAGCAGGAACATGATGAGTAAAAATTAAAGATGGGAGATGTATTTAAACAGAACTTTCCATGTGCGAGATGTCAGCACTGTGGAGAGATAACAAATATAAGTTTAGGTCATGATTGGAGGCAACTTGTAGGGAAGTATAAGACTCTTAAGGAGTTATTAATCTTGGAGAGAGCAAATCTTTTGAGATTGATGAACCTTAAGAACTGTCAGATAGAATGTATGCATAAGACAATCGCTCAAACACTTGGTCTTTTAACTGAAGAGCAGAAGGTGAAGGCAAAGGAGATAAATCAAGAGATGAGAGATTATTTAAATAAATCAAAAAAGGAGGTAAAAAAATAAGATGGGAAAAATATTACTAAAGACTGATATTTTTAGAGAAAAAGGTTTGCTGTATTACTGTTCGACGGATAAAAATACAGGAAATATAACAGTATGTTGTGCAGAGATGGCACGAGGCGGATCTAAGAAGAAGTCAAAGAAGAAGGTCAAGGCGAAGGCTAAGAAGTAAGTTCATATTCACTGACTGAGGGTCTTCATAATTTGAGGAGATAAATATCTATGAAAAAAGAAGAGAGGAAAGAGCTTAATAAACTATGTTTGAAGATAAGACATAGCGAGAAGTATCAAAAGTGGAGAGCTAAAGTGCTTAAAAGGGATCTTAAGTATATGGCTCCTGAGATAAATCTTAAGAGCTTACAAGTTCACCATGAAACTCCCTTTAGGGAGATCCTATTGAGGAATAATATAAAGTCAGTTGAAGATGCAGAAAAATGCCGAGAGCTTTGGATTGTAAAGAACGGTGCTACATTAACTCAAGGAGAGCACCGTATTCTTTCTTTAATAGAAAGATGCCGGTATCATACTAAGGGCTTTTTTGAAGCCATGGATAGATTATTATTAGAACATTTAAATAGGGAAATTGAAAGGAGAAATAAAAAATGAAACAAAAGAAGAAACTAACATTAAAGCAAAAGGAGAAGATAGCAGAGGAGTGGATATTTAGGCATGGAGCGGCATCCTTTGATATTAAAGAAGGTAATATAATCTTACACGACGGTGGATTGTTTAGTATTGAAACAGAAGTTAAGTATCTTCCAAGGACTAGGTTTAAACCTATAACAGAAGGGCGTTGGAAAGGTGGAGCAGAGTTAGTTAATATTAAAGGTCCAAAGGTAAGGCATGAATTTCATGATGCTTATATGTGGTTTGAAGATCTTGATGATACTATTAGTTATTTTAAAAGTATGAAGAGGATGTTGAATAAATTGGGGTATAAGACTAGCTTTAAGAAAAGGAAGGAAAGTAAAAGATGAGTGATTTTGATACTAATATAGAAAGAGTTCAAGTAATGATTTATAGTACTTGTGGTTGTTCATTAAAAGAAGGAAGAGAGGTATTAAAAGAGTGTCTGAAAAGGAATACCGCGCTTACTATTGGAGAACAATTAGGAAGAGGAGGTGTTAAATGGAAAAAGGAGATAAATTAATAGAGAAAAAAAATTTAGTAAAAGAAGAAGAAAAAGATAAACCAAGAGGTAGAACTAAACCCGAAGTATATTCGCGTATAGTTGGATATCTTCGGCCGATTAGTCAATGGAATGTAGGAAAACTTCAAGAACTAAAGGATAGGAAGATGTTTAAAGTAGGAAAGGAAGTAATAGAAAAATTAAAAAAGGAGGTAAAAGATAAAGATGACATATGAAACAGTTATTGAAGGAGCTATAAATTGGTTAGTTGCTAACCCTTTAATTTTATTAGGAATACTTTTAGTAGTTATTCTTCTTAAGGGAAGTGCGATGTATCGTGCAGCAAGGAAGGAATCATTTGTTTGGTTTTGGGTTTTGTTGTGTTTAAATACATTGGGTATACTACCTTTGATATATTTACTATTTTCAAGGAAGGCTAGGTAAAAATAAAAAATGAATAGAAAAGAATTAAAGAAAGCATTTGATGAAGGGATGATATCTAAAGAAGAATATGGAGCTAAACTTGTAGAGTTGGCTTCAGCTCCAGATATAAGAAAAGAAACAAGAATATATGATGGGTTAAGTGAAGAGGAGTTTGTTAAGCTCCTTAATGCTACAAATAAACCTGTTCATTATCTTTGTTTTATCCTTGCTGCAGAGAGCGGCTTAAGGGTTTCAGAGATAGTTAAACTTACTCCCGAAGATGTAAACCTTAAAGAGCATAAGATCTTCTTAAGGCAAGCTAAGGGAAGTAAAGATAGAATTGTTAATACCCCTAAGCATCTCCGTCAGAGGCACCTAAGATACTTGCCAGTGGGTATAAAAAAGAGAGCAATATCTAAAGCCTTTCTTAATGCATCTAATCGAGCGGGGATTAATAAAGTTATTTATAAAGATGAAGCTGGTAGGCCAAGATATAAGTATCACTTTCATTGTCTTCGTCATTCATATGCTTTAACTTTGCTTAAGAATGGAATTCCTGTTAATGATGTTCAGCGTTTACTTGGACATGCAAATTTAGCGACAACTTCAAGGTACTCACAATCAAATCCGGAGGATGCAATTGCGCGTTTGCTGGAGAAGGGGTTGTAGTTGTGTGTTGTAATAAAATTAAAGAAAATAAAAATGGAACAAATACTATTAATATCAATCTTCGTCAGCTTCATCTTAACTGCGATCTTTTTACCTAGGTGGATTAGGAAGTGTAGGGAGGTTGGCCTTTTGTGGGAAGATATGAATAAGGTTGGGAAGCCTAAGAATGTTGCAGCTTCAGGTGGAGTAGTTGTAGTGTTATCATTTATCATTGGAGTTTTAGTGTACATTGGATTGAATACTTTTGTGTTAGGATATAGTAATGGTATAACTAAAATGATCTTTGCTATACTTTGTACAATTGCTATACTTGCTATTGTTGGACTTGCTGATGATTTGTTAGGATGGCATCATGGAGGGTTATCAATAAGGTTTAGGATGTTTTTAGTGTTAATGGCATCAATACCTTTGGTTGTAATTAATCTTGGAACAAGAGTTATTCAACTGCCTTTTATAGGGTTTGTGAATCTTGGTTTACTTTATCCTTTGGTGATCATTCCAATTGGCATCTTAGGGGCTACTACAACTTACAACTTTCTGGCAGGGTTTAATGGTCTTGAGGCTGGACAAGGAATGATCATCTTATCTTTTATGAGTATTATTTGTTATATTATTGGAATTGAATGGTTAGCTGTTATGGGTCTTACAATGGTAGCTGCTCTTGTTGTGTTCTATTTATATAATCGTGTTCCTGCGAGAGTATTTCCTGGAGATTCTCTTACATATGCTGTTGGAGCTTTAATAGCGATCATGGCTATCATTGGAAACTTTGAACAAGTAGCAGTTATAATGTTTACTCCTTTTATAATTGAAACATTCCTTAAACTTCGAGGTGGATTAAAGAAACAGTCATTTGCAATACCTATGAAGGATGGAAATTTAAAATTACCATACAAGAAAATTTATAGCTTAACTCACTTTTCTGTTTTTATCTTAAGAAAGTTAAATAAGAAGGCGACAGAGGAGAATGTGGTGAGGCTTATAATTTCGTTTCAGATACTAGTGTGTCTTATTGCTTTTGCAGTATTTAAATATAGGATTACTTAAAGATTGTTACTTTAAGGTAATACCAAAAAGTTTATAAAGGCATTGATACTATATATAGTATAAAGTAAAAATAAGGCAATAAAAATAAATAAAAAATGAAAAAATATACTTATTGGATCTTAGCATTTATCTGTTTTGTTGGATGGATAGTCTTAGATAATCTTTACAGTCAACTTAAATGGATTGCATTAGGCATCGGAATAGTTATGGTTATATGCGCTTTCTTACCTGGACCTAAGACTTCTAATTTAAAAGGTAGGAAGGAAGCTAGAGCTAATGCAGATGTCTATGAGGATGAAGCGGAGTTAATTGGTAAGTCCAAAGAAATGAGCAAAGAGGAAATTGAGATGAATCTTGCAATGGATGGTGATTCATACCCACAGATTGTGGGATAAATTTGTATAAAATAAAGATGGTTAAAAATCTAAATAAACAAGGAGGGCGTAAAAATGGCATTTGAAAAAGTAGATATTGGTGTATGGAAACCACAAGAAGACAATGAAGAGATTGTTGGAACTTTTGTGAGGATGGAGGAAGATGTCGGAGCAAACAAATCAAGATTATATCATCTTGATGTGGACGAAAAGCCTGTAGCGATCTGGGGATCAGCAGTGTTGGATACAAAGATGACTGCTGCTAAGGCTGGTGACCGTATCAAGGTAGTTTATCTTGGTAAGGGTGAAGCAAAAGCTGGACAAAATCCACCGAAGATGTTTGAAGTATACATTGACTACGACGCACGGAAAAGCTCTGAGCCAATTAAGGAAGAGATAGCTTTACCTGCAGATCCTAAAGCTTAAAGTTTAGGATTTGTTTTTATTTTTTTATTTTATATTTTATTATTAGTTTAACATTATGTTGAATTCCTAAAGTAGGATTGTATTTAATTAAGGAAAGGAAATGAAATGATACCTAAAGATATATTTTGGAGAAACCCATTTAGGGTACTAGCAGGAGTGTACTCTTGTTTTAGATCTTCAGGAAAGGCATATTCACTGCCATTGAGATTAGCAATAGAGAATGGGGTTGGATGTAACTACAATTGCCAGATGTGTGCTCTTAGACATATGGACCGGCCGAGAGGTTTTATGACTTTTGTAAAGTTTAAACGTATCTATAATCAGATCCTACCTCCTTACCTTAACCTAACAGGTTATACTGAGAGCTTTCTTAACCCTGATATTTTTAAGATGATTAAGTATGCTAAGAGTAAAGGATCTTTTGTTAGGATAGATACGAATGCAAGTATAATGTCTAGTGATATTTCGGAACAGCTGATAGATTCAGGTGTAGATTCAATTTCAATTTCAGTTGACGGCTCAACTCAGATTATTTATGAGAAGATTTGTGTGGGGGGAAAGTTATATGTTTCGTTAGATAATATTAAGGAGCTAGTTAAAGTTAGAGATCAGGTGAAGTCGCCGTTGAAGATATCAATAGCAATAGTTGTACAGAAAGATAATGTAGAGGATTTAGCTAATATAATAAAGAAAGTTGACGAATTAGGAGTAGATGAAATTAACCCTACACCTGTGGTTGAATACGATATTAAGGAATTTGAAAAGTATACACTTAAGAATTGTATCCCCGCTCTGAAGGATCAGCTTAATAAGATTTCAGAGAGTGTAGGCGTAGCTGCTGAGTTAAATATCCAGCCACTTTATGATTACATACGCGACTTTGAGGCTGGTGAGCTTTTATATACAACCACACGGCATGCTTGTTATATGCCATGGCATAATACTTATATAACTTGGGATGGAGATGTTGTTCCATGTTGTTACTACTATAATGCTCAAGTATCTTTTGGAAATGTATTTAAGAAGACATTTAAAGAGATATGGAATAGTAAAGAGTATCAGAATTTTAGAAAGGCACATGCAGTTGGTAGAGGGTTTAGGATTTGTCAGACATGCAGGAATGATGAGACTTTCCTTGAGAGTAAACTGAAATTGTTTAGAGATGTCCCAATTCTTGGACGTTTATCTAAACGGAGGTTAAACAAAGATGAGTGAACATATGGCAATTAATGGTTCTGTTAACTATTGGCACTTACCATATGATGAGGAAGGAGCTTTTACTTTTTGTAGGCATTGCCAAAAGACTTGTGAAAGAGTGACTGTTGAGTTTCATGAGGGATGGTTAAATAATTGGATGAACTTAAACTGCGCTAAATGCGGGAAGTCTATCTGGACATCTAAGCTACACCGAAAGCCCACAAAGGATAACAAGAAGTGCTGGATTTGCGGTAAGCCTACCAACTGGGTTGACTGTGCTTGTAGGAGTAGTAGGTTAGGAGAAGTTACTGAACAGTATACTTGTTCTAGCAAGTGTTATCATAAGGAAAAGATTTTGGATAAAAAGATCAACTTCTTCTTAGAAGAACTTGGATTATGTATTGAGGAGCAGGGATTTGATAGAAATAATGATTATGTATGGAAATCTAAATTAAAAATAGCTAGAGAGATAGCAGGGAAGAAAAATATAAAAAGAATATGAAAAAATCAGTTATATCTAAACTTGCAGAGAACCAGATAGTTGGAAACTTCTTAGAAAAGACATATTGCGACTTGCCTTATAAGTTTGGGAAGGGAAAAGCATTTCATCCCTTATCAGTAGTGTTACTTATTTCTTATAGATGTAACCTTCGGTGTAAGATGTGTTTTTATTACAATGATATTGAAAAAGATAAAACATGTAAGTTAATAGAAGATAAAGTTGAAGAAGAGTTAACTATAGAAGAGATTAAAGGATTGATAGACGACTGCGCGGAGATGGGAGTGAAGATATTCACTATTCATGGAGGAGAACCACTGTTGTATCCTAATATATTTGAAGTATCTAAGTATGCGAAAAATAAGGGATTGTTAGTTAACTTTGTAACAAATGGAACATTGATTAATCTTGAGGTTGCTAAAAAGATTGTAGATGCTGGAATTAATCATATTACTTTTTCTATAGATGGTCCTGAGAAGATACATGATGAAGTTAGAAGTATCCCTGGAACATTTAAAAGGGTTTTAAATGGAATTAAGTTACTACAGGGAATGGAAGGCGCGCCGTCGATGTCAGTTTCTACTTACATCTCTGCTATTAATCAAAGAGAAATAGCAAATACAATTAGAATTGTTAAAGACAGTGGGATAAAGAAGTGGGGTGTTGGTTTAATAACATATAATAATAACAAGTTAGCATTAGCTACAAAGTCAATTTTAGGTATTGCAACTTCTTCTTCAGAACAAGGAAACCTTGAGCAATTAAAAGATGAAGTTAAAAATATTGATATTAAAGTTTTACTTAAACAAAGAGAAGAAGTAATTAGGAAAAATAAAAATAGTAGATATGGGCTTGATATTATCTTCCCCTCCAAAGTAGCGATTGAGAAGTACTATGATCAAGGATTTAATGAGCTCGATAAGTGTAAGTATCCCTGGGCAAGAACAGTTATAAGTCCTTATGGAGAAGTTTTCCCCTGTGTTAACCTTTCTATGATTGGTTGTATTCTTGGAAATATTAAGAACGAATCTATTAAGAAGATATGGAATGGACAGAAGTATGTAAAGTTTAGGAATAAGTTGAAAGAGAATGGGCTTTTTCCAATTTGCAGTAAGTGCTGCCATATAAATAATATAAGGAAATTGAGTTACAATGAATGATATAGATTGGGATAATCCAGAGGAAGTTAAGAAGTTAGCAGCAAAGTACCCTAAGATACTTATAAAAGAGAGGAGTGAAACTTTAAAAAGATATCGAGATAAGCATAAAGATTACTTTAAAGAATATAACAAGAAACATAAAAGTAAACTTCTTGAACAAGCTAGAATAAGAGATAGGAGAAAGAGGGCAGAGGAGAGGATTAAAAGAGAGGAAGAGGCTAGAATTAAAAAGATGACAATTAAAGAGTATTTGGAGGAAAATAAAAGTAATTCTTAAATTAAAGTACAATGATAAAAATAAATTGGAACAAATGGAAACGGCGAATTGCAGTTTTTAAGTTTACTCTTAGTAGAGGCTATGTCTTTTGTCAGTTGCCGGCTTTAAGTATTATAGGCGCAGGAGTTCTTGCACCCTACTTCCCGGAGTGGCACTTATATACCCTTGCAGGAATTGCTCTGGCTACCTTTATATTTATTGGATGGCTTGATGTGAAGTTTAATATCTTACAAGAAGAACAAAAGTATATGACTGAGAAGAACCCTTTATTGATGGAAGGGTTATTTAAAGAAGGAGCTGGAAGCGATGTAGCAATTGTTGCTTCTGTTGAAGGGCAGACTGCACAGGAATTAATTGATGAGGTAACTATTGATGGATAAAAAGAAGAAAAACAAGATAAGTAAAAAGATGGTGGGGGGGCTAGCAGCAATTGTATTGATTTGTTTGACAGGTTTATATTTTATGATTCCTGAAAAGTTTGCTTCGTCCATAATCCTTTTTGTTGGATGTATTTTTCCCGGAATAATTGCAAGTAAGTTTCAAGAACTAATTGGAGAGATTGAGAATGACAAATAAACAACTCGGCTACGAACAACTAGGATATGAGGAAGAATATCATAAAGCAAAACATAGCCATCTTTATAGTGATCCTTCTTATTACTTGGCTCGGGCTGAACTTGCGCGGATGAGATACTTTGAGCCACTGGATTGTAATAAAAAGATACTTGAGTTCGGAGTGGGACTTGGTCAGAACATATTTTTCTTTAAAAATGCAATTGGATATGACATATCAGAGTTTGCAACAGACTTTTGTACAACAAAAGGTGTGTTAGCTACCACAGATCTTGAAGCATTGCCTGAAAACTACTATGATATCATAATTAGTGCTCATGTCCTTGAACATCTAGAAAACCCCCTCGGAGCGCTTCGTATAAGCCATTCTAAGCTAAGAAAAAATGGTAAGCTGATACTTATACTCCCCTTAGAAGTACATAAAAAGTTAGATAACAGTAAATTGGTGATGAATGAGGATCAACATTTATATTCTTGGAACTATCAGACATTAACTAACTTATTAATCAAAGCAGGTTTCACTCCAATATCCGCTGAAACAAAGTATACATATGCATATAAGAAACTTTTACCACTTAGAAAGATTAGTCTAAAGGCCTACAATTGGGGGGTGGCGGTGGCGGGGTGGTTGATGAACGATAAAGAGTTAAAAATAGTTGCGGTGAAACAATAGAATGAAAAAAGATATAGCTGAATGTAAATATCGCCATGAATGCATTGAAGGATGTACACATTCACCAGAGAACTGTGCATTGTATAAAGAACTTGAAAATTATAACCAAACTCATCATCTAGATATTGATCCTGTATCTTTAATTGTATCAAGATTACATAATCATGGCTTTGAAGGTTTACAAGAGATAGTTGTTCTTGAAGCAATTGGGTTAAAAGCTAAAGATGAAGGTGAAGGTGAAAGAGTATGAACAATGAATATAAACCAGCAATAGTTGCAACATGTCCCGCGGGATTAGGTAACAGGATGAAGTGTATGGTTTCAACTATTAAAAATGCTAGGGCAAATGGAAAGATGCCATTGCTTTATTGGCCAGTTAATGATCTATGTGGTTGTACATATGATGATTTATTTAAACACAAACCTTTTGCTCGGGAGCTTGATGAAGAAGAGTTAGATGAATTAAAGAGTACTGTTGATGATTTAGAGATAAATAAAACCTGGAAGTTTACCTTAAGCACTTCAAGTGATTGCTCAAGCACTTCAAGTGATTGTTTAAGAGATGAAGAGCCATTGGATTTTAAGTTTAATAAGTTAACACAAAAGCAAAGAGATGAATTTGTAGATTACTTTAAGGAGTTTGAACCTACTCAAGAAATATATGATGTTATAGATGTAATTTATTTTAAGTATGCAGATGACTTTGCAGCAGGGAATGTCATTGGAGTTCACATAAGGAAAGGGGACTACAAGGTTTCCTTTGATGGAAGGCAGCATATCTCTACTGAAAAGGGATTCCAAGATAAAATGAAGGCACTACTTGAAGTTAATCCAGACTATAAGTTCCTTTTATGTACAGAGGATAAGGAAACAGAAGAGGAGTTTGAGAAACTATTTGGAAAGGATAAGATAATTTACTTTCATAAACGTGCGAGAGGAAGAGGGGATGTTGCTGCAATGAAAGAAGCATTAATAGACTTATATTTGTTGAGTAAATGCGATATAATCTTGGGAACTTTCTTAAGTACTTTCACAGAAGTTGCGTGGTGGTTAGGAGGATGTAAAGCTAATGTTTGCATTATAGGTGAAGAAGACGAAGAAGCTGTTGCTAAAGTTTGGGCTAAGCTTCCGAAGCCTGGAGAAAGCATTGTTGCTAAGGGGATTAGGAGAATTAAAATCTGGTGGAGTGAAGGAATATGATAATTGCACATGTATGCCCTTTCTATACCCCTGCGATTGGTGGTGTGAAGCAAGTAGTTGAAGAACTTGCTCGTCGGCAGGTAGCAGCTGGACATGAGGTTCATGTTTTTACCTCAGATTGGGATAAAGCACAACGAGTTGGGATATTTGAAGAAGTTATAGATGGAGTTATAGTTCATAGGTGCAGGCACATATTAAAAGTATCAAGCTTCTCGACAGTATGGCCTGGAGTTTATAGGATGCTCCTTGCTATGATGTCTGGTCCTGATGTTATTCATGCCCACGTCTCCGGACATCTTCATACTTACTTAGCTGCCCGAGCAACGGCGAAGTTAAAAAAAAAGGGCCGGAAAGTGAAGTTTGTGATTACAACCCATTGTCCATGGGAATCAAAAAGGAGCTTTGCAGGAACAGTCGCAAATTGGATTAGTTATAAGTTCTTCCCAGCATTAAACAAAGCCGATGCAGTTATTGCTATCACTCCTTGGGAACATCAGTTCCTTGAAGGAGAAGGTGTTGCTAAAGATAAAATTCATACTATCCCCAACGGAATGTCGAAAGAGTTTTTTAATGTAATTGAACCAAACAACTTTAGAAAGGAGAATGGTATTCCTGGAGAGCACAAGATAGTTCTATTCTTTGGACGACTTAATGTGACTAAGAATCCAGAGATGTTTGTTAAGATTGCACGGAATATATTAGAACACCGTAAAGAAAAAGATGTTTCTTTTGTTATACGAGGTCCAGACGAGGGGGAGTTGCCTTTGGTGAAGGAGATGATATCTAAATTTCCAAAGGAAATTAAAGGGTCAATTAAACTACTTAAACCAACAAGAGATAGACAAAAGATAATAGAGATGTATCAAGCAGCAGATATTTACTGTTTACCTTCGAGAAGGGAAGGATTACCTTTGACTCTATTTGAGGCATACGCGTCTGGACTACCAGTTATTGGAAGTTCGGTTAACGGTGTTTCATATGAAATTGAAGATGGAGTTAACGGATTTTTACTACAGTCGAGTGATATCAAAAGGTTTATAAAGAAGATTTATTTTCTATTAGACAATGATTCTGGAAGATTGAAGATGTCAAAGAATAATTTAAACAAAGCAAAAGGATTTGATTGGGATTTAATAATGCAGAAGACAATGAATATTTACAATGGTTGAAGGAACAATAGATAATAGAATAGAAAAGATTTGGAATTTTACTAAAAGTATGTTGACCAATCCATACACCTTCGCCTTCTTAGTTATATTAATTGTTGGTATACTACTTCGATTAAAGTATATGGGGATTAATGGTGGAGGGTTATGGTGGGACGAGGTCGGCTTTCTCCAAGCTGGGAAGATCCTTGTTGGGATGTCGGATAAAGCTTTCGAGGCGGCTAAGGCACCTTTGTTTCCTCTTCTTGTTGGGTTGATATTTAAGGTTGGCTTAGGCGAATCTACGATTAGATTTCTTCTTGTGTTCTTACCTTCAGTTGGAGTTATGATAGGAGCTTACATCTTGGGGAAGGAAGTGTTCGGAAGGAAAGAGGTAGGATTGATTGCGATGGCAATTGTAGCTGTATTTTCTCATCACCTTTTCTATGAAGCAAGAGTAATGGGAGATATGTTAGCTAATTGCCTTGAACTTCTTACAGTTGCATTGTTTGTCTGCTTTTATGTAAACAAAAAGAAACCATATCTACTTTTTATTCCTCTTGTAATTGGGATACTTGCAGCACTTACAAGATACAGTGCAGTGTTAGCATTATTTGCAATTGGAGCTTATCTTGTTATAGTTGAGAGACAAAGGTTATTTAAAAACAAATCACTTTGGGTAGGCATCGGTGCCGGTACTGTTATCGTCATCGTCTACGGCATCTTCAACTTCATCTCATTTGGACATCCTTGGCCTGCGCTTGAGCACTATATTCTAAGCCCTATAAGTGGAACAGCTGCAATTGCATCTGCTCATGGGGCGCTTAACACTAGTTTTTTGTATGCTATCTTTGATTGGTTAAACTATGGACCTGGTCTTCTTGGAGGAGGCACTACAATGTTATACTCCTTAGTTCCTTTCTTTGTAATCGGTCTTTCTACTTTCTTATTAATGTTATTAAGCATTGATAGAGTTGTTAAAAAAGATGAAAACATATTAGAAGAAGATAAATGGATTGTAGATAAGCTTAGGCCTGTTTTTGTACTATTCCTTTGGTTTGCTATTAGTGCATATTTTTGGATATTCTTTTGGCATTTTGCAACTCCTCGTTGGGCAATGGGAATTGCTCCGGCAGTTATAGTTTTAGCTGCGTATGGTTTCTTCTTAATTGGAAGTATTATATTTAAACTTTTGTTTAAGTTTGTTAGTGAAGATGAAAAATATCAAAGATTTTCAGAAGTAGTTGCAGTTGCAGTTGTTATCTTACTTTTAGTTTTAACTTTGTATCCTGTTTATCAAAGAACAGATAGGATGATAACATCTAAAGCTGGAAGCTATGATTACTTAGGACCTACTTCATTATGGTTACAAGATAATGTTGGGGAAGATGAGATAATTATGTTTCCTTCTTATATTTGGTATGAGTACTATACAGGACGTGAAAACTTTGTTACAGATTATGATATAAAGGTGGCTGCGTTTGAACCACGTAGTTTAACTCATCTTTTCTTAGAAGAGGTTCCATATGGATTAATACCAGTATGTGAATATGACTATGAGGTTGCAATGAGAGATACAAACATTGATTACTTTGTTTGGACAGTAGGACAGCAGGTGTGGACACCAACACCAGACTATATGGTTAAACTTCAAGAAGAAGGTATACTACAAGGGATAATGAGCTTTAACTCGGGAACATCTACTCAACCAGCAGCATGGATATTTAAGGTAAATAAAGAGGCGCTTAATAATAAACTAAATAATCTAGACTATGCTAACCAACTTTATATTACAGTAACAATGGAAAGATGGGAAGCTTGGAATGAGTACAAACAAAAGATGGGCATTAATGAAAAAGATATCTGTGGATATGTCGTTGAAGCTAACGATGAAGGTGAAGCTGTCGATGAAGGAAGGTTTTATAATGATAATCCTATTAGTAGGATACAAAGACAAGAGGAGGTTAATTTATAAACATTAAAGATGGTAAGAAATGGAAAAATTTCCGATACAAGGATAGGTACAGAAGTTAGAAGAGCTCTTGAAGATATGGATAACTGGAAAGAAGAAGCTGTACAAATGAGGAAACAGTTTGAATACTGCGTAAGATGCGATGAAGATACATTAAGGATAAATGGAAAATGTACAAGATGTGCTAGGAAAGACTATGAATCAAATAGAGGATAATGAATAAAGATGATAAAGAATAAATTATTTAATGAAATCTTTTCATTGATATATACTAAGAAAGTTTTAGATGTTGGATGTATTGAACATACTGCAGATTCTCAGGAGATAAACCCCTTTTGGGTACATGGTTTTTTCTTTAACTATTCAGATGTACTTGGGATAGATATATTAAGAGAAGATATTAAAAAGCTTAGAAAAAAAGGATATAATATTCGATTTGGAGATGCTGAAACATTTAGCTTTAAGGAAAAGTTTGATGTAGTATTTGCTGGGGAACTTATAGAACACCTAAGTAACCCTGGAAAGTTCCTAGATCAATCAATGAAGCATTTAAAGAAAGATGGAAAACTTATTTTAACTACCCCTAACACCTTTTACTTACCTCGATTAGTTGGAAGAATTGCGAGGCTTGATGATAATCCTCCTGTTAATCCGGAGCATACCTGTTGGTTCTCACCTAAAACAATAACCTCTCTCCTTGAGCGTCACGGGTTTAAAGTAAATAAGATAATAATGTTTGATGCAGCTGCACCTAAGGAAACTTTAAGGTCTAAAGTTAAGAATATCATAGGAAATTTAATTAGTAAAAAGATAAAAGGGAGTATGCTAGTGATAGCAAGTAGAAATTAATGGTACCAAGGGATCACATTTTCATAGGTGCATTTGTTTTTTTAGCGTTGATTTTTTTAGGAGTACCGATACTTGCAGCAGCAATAGTACTTGCAGCGTCAGTACTTGTAGACTTTGATCATGTTATTGGTTATGTAATTAAGTTTAGAAGGTTTAACTGGGAAGAAGCAAATGAGCACTATAGGAAAAAGATAAACTACTGGGATAATCACTATGAGCTTCCGGTGTTTATATTCCATAATCTTGAAACATTTGTAGTATTAGTTATCTTAACATTAATATTTCCCTTCCCTTTCTTTTTAATCTTCTTGGGTTGGGCTATTCATATGTTTGTAGATTTATTTGTTCTTTTTGTTAAACATATTAAAACTTACCATCCAGTAATAAAGTTATCCTTAATTGGAGTTATAAGTGAAAATAGAAAAAGATTTAGAGAATCTGAAAGGGGGAGATATAAATTAAAATGAAGGTACATTTAATAAGTTATGCTACAAAGAAGTTTGAAGTAAATCAAAAAAGATTAGTAACTTCAGCAATAAGATATGGAATAAGTAAAAAAAGTATAATCTCCTATAAAGAAAAAGATTTAAAGTCTACTAAGTTTTATAAGAAGTATGCAAGTATACTTGACAATCCCAGAGGGGCAGGATATTGGTTATGGAAACCATTCTTTATTTATAAGACACTTAAAGACGACGCTATAGCTGAAGGTGACATTGTCATCTACTGTGACGCTGGAGGAGTATTCGTAAGTAATCCCTTACCTTTAATTAAATTATGTAATGATAAGGAAGATATCTTATTGTTTACTAACAACGAGTTAAACGCGAAGTGGAATAAGGTTGATTGCTTAGAGGCTATGTTTGATAATCCTTTGGATAGTAAGGTGCTTAGTGCAAAGCAGGTAAGTGCAGGGTTTCAGATATATAAGAAGACATCTAGATCATTAGACTTTGTTAAGGAATGGTTAACATATTGTTGTAAACCAGGATTAATTGAAGATGCCACAGAGAACGAGACCCCAATAGATGCAAAGTTTATAGAGCATAGACATGATCAAGCGATACTAACGAACTTAGTAATCCGCGAGGGGATTAAGCTTTACAGAGATCCTTCGCAAGGAGGTAATCATCTTAAACATCCAAGTAATAGAATTAATGGGGAGTGGTTACAGCAGCCATATAAGTATATTAATAGTTGGGGAGATTATATTAACTCTGATTATCCAACAATTATAAATCACCTTAGAAATGCAGGTGGTGGAAGGTTGTTCTTAATTAATATTCATACTAGTTTACCTAGGTGGATGAAGAGAGTTGTTGATAAAATATTTGGGAGGAAGAGAAGGTGAATAAAAAGCCTAAAATCCTTGTGGTGGGAGATGTGATGTTAGATTCATATGTAGAAGGAGAAGTTGTAAGAATCAGCCCTGAGGCTCCAGTACCAATTCTAAAGGTCACAGATCAATCTTGGACCCTTGGAGGTGCTGCTAACGTAGCTCAGAACTTAATTAACCTCGGGGCTGACACCTACATCGTCGGCTATATAGGGAAAGATGCTGCTGGAATTATCCTTAAAGATATCATAAGTAAAAAGAAGATGAAGTCAAAGATAATAGAGCTGAAGGAAGTAAAGACAACATATAAGAAAAGGTTTGGTTATCCCCAGATGCTTAGGGTAGATGTAGAAACTCCAGGATTAATAGATGCATACAGAAATGATGCGGAAGTTATTAATTATATAAAGAAAGTTACTCCAGACATAGTTATTGTTTCAGATTATGCTAAAGGATGTATTTCCCAGAGTCTGTTTGATAAGATAATTAAGTTAAACAAGAAAATAAAAGTGTTTGTAGATCCTAAACCAAATAGTGGAGTTAATTATAAGGGATGTTATTTAATGTCACCAAATCTTAAAGAAGCAGAGGAGATGTTACCAAAACATAAGATTAAGCTTAGGCCTAGGTTTAACCTTGAATTAGCAGAAGGTATAAAGAAGAAGTATGACTGTAACGCTCTAATTACTTTAGGAGAAGAAGGATTGTATCTATCCAAAAAAGGAGACAAGAAAGGGTACCATGAACTATCCCAAGCAAAAGAAGTCTACAATGTTAGTGGAGCTGGAGATGCAGTTATCGCAGCAATGGCTTTTGTGGTCGCAAAGGGCTGGAGTTTAGAGAATGCTATGAGATTTGCAAACAAAGTTGCCGGCAACGTTGTCTCAACTAAGAGTACAGCTATAAGCAAAAATGAAAAAGTGGTCTTTACTAATGGTTGCTTTGACATCTTACATCCAGGACATATAGACTACCTCGAGAAGGCCTCAAGACTAGGTTATCTTATAGTTGGAATAAACAGCGACGCCTCAATGAAAAGGATAAAAAGAACACCAGTATTTAATCAAGATGAAAGAGCTAGTATCATTAGAGCACTTAAGTTTGTAGATAAAGTTGAAATCTTCGAGGAAGATACTCCGGCGCGACTGATAGAGGAGATAAACCCAGACATCTATGCTAAAGGTGGAGATTACAAATCAATTAAAGATATAGATGCCCCTTTAAGGAAGTTGGTGAAAGGTAAGTTACATATTGTTCCTAAAGTAAATGATCACTCATCTTCAAAGGTGTTGAAGTTAAGTTAAAATAGTTATTATGGCAATTCCAACTCAATTTATCCTTCCGCTTAAGGAGATATCTAAACTTAATAAAGATAAAAGATATCGTCTTATAGATATAGGTGCAGCTACAAGGGAGATAAAGAAGTTTCTTCCTGAGAATGTAAGGTATTATTCATTGGATAACAATGGAGACCATGACGTTAACTTTGATTTAGACCTTGGGAAAATGCCATTTAAGTCAAAGGTATTTGATATAGTTCTATGTCTTGAAACTCTTGAGCATGTAAGAAATCCAACTGCGGTGTTACAAGAGATAAATAGAATATCTCGTAATGATGCGCGAATCTATTTGTCTATGCCTAATGAATATAACCTTTGGCTAAGGCTGCTTTATTTCTTAGGAATCAAAGATAAGATGAAGGAACCATTTGAAGTTGTTAATAAACATTTACATATTCATTTACCTAGGGTAAAAGATATTATTAATCTATTTAAGAAACACTTTAGAATTAAAGAAGTAAGTTATGGATGGAACTCTTGTAGGGCACCAAAGATCTTTGATAAAATAATAAGTAAATTAAGTAATGTATGGCCTAGTATGTTTACTAGAGTTGTAGTTACAAGCTGCAGGAAGTATAATGAAAAAACTAATATTTAAATCTATTAATGGAATACTTAGACCTTTTAAAGGAAGAGGATTAAGCAATACAAGGATAGGGAAGTTTATTTATAATAAGGTATTTGTACCAAACAAACCAGATCATGTTGATCTTAAAGGAGAAAACTTTAGGCTTTATATACATAAAGAAAAAGATATTCTATCAGATGGTTTACTAGTTGAAAGATCTTATGAACCTCTTGAAACTAAAACAATTAAGGGACTAGTAAAAAAAGGAGAAGTAGTAATAGACGCTGGAGCAAACATTGGATATTATACTGTTATGTTATCTAAACTAGTTGGAGAAACCGGAAAGGTATATTCCTTTGAACCTAGCAAAAAATGTTTCCGTCTTTTAAAGAAGAATGTTGAAGTAAACAAGTGTGATAATGTCGTGTTGGTTAATAAAGCTTTATCAAATCATAATGGAGAAACATCTTTTTATATACATTGTGATGACCATGGCTCTAGTAGTATAAAATGTACTAGTGGATGTAAAGAGGTAAAAGTAAAGTGCATTAAGCTTGATGACTATATACCTCAGGAAGAACAGATTAGTTTAATGAAAATGGACATCGAAGAAGCAGAGGTTGTAGCATTAGAAGGAGCTGAAGATACTCTCAAAAGATGTGATAAAGTTGTAATTGAAGCTCCGGAGGATAGAGAGGATTATTGGAAGATAGCTTCGCTACTAAGGAAAGCAGATTATAATATCTCAAGGATAAATGAAGGAAACATCCTTGCAAGAAAATATTTATAAAAGGAGGTATAGAATAAATAAAATGGAAATGTCATTTGGAGAATACATTGATAGATTAAGTATACAGCTTCATAAGGTAAATAAGATAGGATCAGAATGCTACCCAGAGTTTATACATTTAATCCAAGAACTTTTACTTGAAACACCAGAAGATAACTTTAAAGAAGTAATTAAAGGACTAAGAACGCTTTATGAACTAAATGGAGAGATCTGGAAATTAGAATCTGACTTGAGGAAAGGGAAAGAAAAGAAATTAGGATTATCTGAAGTAGGAAAACGTGCGATTCAAATTAGAAATTGGAATAATAAAAGAATAGCAGAACAGAATAGGCTTAATAAATTATTCGGTGGATTCTTAAATATTAAAAAGGATCATATAAGTGAATGAACATATAAAATAGTAAAATATAGAATATGAAGTCAACATTAATTATAACATCTTACAAAGAACCATTAACAGCAGCGAAAGCTTTGCAAGCTGCTGTTAATCAAATAAAGAAACCAGACAACATCATCCTCTGCGCACCAGACGACGAGACATTAGCAGTTACATGTGGTTATGATTCTAATATAGTAACGGGATTTGAAGATGAAGGTGTAGGTAAAGCTGCAGCTATCAACCAACTTCTACAGCGTCAGGATCTCCTTAATGATATCTTAATATTAACTGATGGGGACGTATACATCGACGATAAAGCGGTATCAGAAATACTTAAACCTTTCTCTAACTTTAACATAGGATGCGTAGCTGGAAGAGTAGTTCCAACTAATGATCCAACTACAAAGTGGGGGTACATGGCACATACACTAACAGCAGGGGCTCACCTTGAACGCCAACGTCGCCATAATAAAGGACTTCATCTTGAGGCAAGCGGGTATCTCTTTGCATTCCGTAAATCACTTATACCAAATAATCAAATCCCAATAGATGTAGCTGAAGATACAATTATTCCTCTTCTAATAAAAGAGCAGGGATATAAAACTGTTTATGCTCCAGATGCAATTGTGTATGTAAAGTATCCTGAAAACCTCTCCGACACAATCAAACAAAAAGTTAGAACAGCGAAGGCTCATCAGAACATAAGCAAATACATTAAGCCCAACAGTGAAGATAAGATGAAGTCGTTCACTAAAGAACTTATAAGAGGTATTCCTCTTTTAATAAGTAAAACAGTAAGAGAGATTTCATGGACTATTCAATTAATGTTTCTCCGTCTATTAATATGGTATAAGGCAAGGAAAGAAAAAGGGACTTATACAGATGGATGGGAAACTATCACTTCAACTAAATAAGTTGCTACTTAATGGTAACACCGAAAGATTTATAAAGTAAGAAAGCACTACCCCTATATATAGTATACAAGAAGATATGGCAAAAACTAAAACAAAACCAATTATAACATCAAAGGAATGGACCTCTGAATTTAATCCTTTTAATAGTAATAAGCTTTTAGCTCAAGTCCCTCGTTGGAGAAAGATATTAGAATGGAAAGAAAACATGGGGGATTTGCCTCCACCTACTACTGTAAGTGTAGATCCTGCTAACATCTGTGATTTAAGATGTGAAGGTTGCAATGCATATAAATTAATGTCACAAACAAATCAAGTTATGTCTAAAGATGCTTTAATAAATCTTGCAGACTTCTTAGGCTCCTGGGAAGTTGAAGGATTTAAAGTTAAGAGTACTTGTGTGGGCGGGGGAGGAGAATCACTACTTAACCCACATACAGGAGACTTCATCAATAGAGCTGTCGATAACGGAGTAAGAGTAGGGGTAGTTACAAATGGAACTCACATTCATAAACATCTTGAAGCTCTATGCAACTGTGACTGGGTAGGAGTATCAGTTGACACTGCTTTTCAACATACCTATAAGAAAATTAAAGGAGCAGATAAGTTTCCACAGGTTATTCAAAACATAAGAGCACTTGTAAAAGAAGCACAAAGTAATCCTTTGAAATACAACTTAGGAGCTGAAGGTAACGGGAGAGGGGTTTTCTTCAAGTACCTTTTACGTCCTGAAACTGTTAGTGAAGTATACTATGCAGCTAAGCTAGCCAAGGGACTTGGATGCAAGGGAATACATATTAGACCAATTGCTCCACCGTTTGGTGATTTAGAAAAAGCTGCAGCTGAAGGAACAACTATCCCTAACAGATTTAGTGAAGAGGATATTGATGTCTTTAGAGAGAGGCTTAAAAGTGCAAGAGCACTTGAAGATGATAACTTTAAAATATATGGTGTAACCCACAAATTCGACGGCATCTTTAATCCATCACACGACTTTACTGAATGCTCTGCTGCTTATATGTCTTGTGTTGTTATGCCCCCTTCCTCAAAGGTTGGTGCAATGACAGATACAGCGAAATATGATCTTACTACCTGCTGTGATCGTCGCGGAGATGATAGACTAACAGTAAAGAACTTACATAATGCAGATGAGATTGCAGAGTATTGGGGAAGTGATGCTCATAGAAAAACTGCTGAAGCAATAGATGTCACTAAATGCCCTAGATGCACATTCAGTCCACACATAAAGATTTATGATAACGTTGTAGTTAAGGACAACATGACTGTTGATTTCATATAAAGACATTAATAAACTACAACATAAACAAACTTAATAAAATGAAAGCAACTTTAAGAAACTTGAAAGGAGGATTAAAAAAATAAAATGACAGGAGAAATAATTATTCTTGGGCCTTTATTAGCTTATTTATTCCTTATTATACTAGTCCTTCTAGTTTACGAGATGTTTAAGCCAAGTAAAAGTAGACTTTATAGGAGAATGTTAACTGATATGTACGTTGTTGGTAAGATTAAGAATTTTGCGGGTAAAGAAGATGTAAGTATCAAACATGAGCTATCAGAGTTTGCTAAGTTTACTAAGAACACAAGTCTTAACTATCAAGCATTAGATGAAACCATAGAAAGAGATCTTCAAGCAAAGGTAGCAAAATGTCTTATACCTGAAGGTGAAGCTGAAGGTAAAGATATAAAAGAAATAAAAGCTTAAAATTTTAAATGGCAATAGAATCAATAACCCAAAGAAATCAGCGTGTTGCTGGCTTTTTTAAGAGCACTAAGGTTCTATTTCCTATTATTCTTATTATAATTATTATCCTAGGAGCATATATCCGGCTAGCTCCAATGAGGGATCATGGAGTTAATCCTGGACTATGGGATATAACCACAAATGATTGGACACTAGGCCCAGATTTAGACCCTTGGTTATTCGTTAAGAATGCAAAGATAATCGCTGAGGATGGCTCTATTCCAGCCATAGATACCTCTAGGAACGTACCACTTGGCTATGATAACAGCCGAGAAACAGTACTTATGCCTTATCTGATTTTTTATACATATACCATAACTAACATCTTCACCACAACAGATGTAAATATGGAGTTTGCAGGAGCGATACTTCCAGTAATCTTATTTGCTTTTACAACCCTCTTTTTCTTTATGTTCGTAAAAGAAGTTTTTAAATCTAAAGGAACAACCAGATCTTCAGTGATAGCTTCAATTTCAACTTTCATATTCATTTTAATGCCTCAGATACTTGCCAGGACAGTTGCAGGTATCCCTGAGAAGGAAGCTGCAGGTCTCCTTTTCCTTTTCCTTTCCCTTTGGCTTTTCCTTAAGTCCTGGAATACTAAAAATACAAAACTATATCTGCCACTAGCATTATTAGCCGGTATATCCACAGCATTAATGAGACTTGCATGGGGGGGCGCAATATACTTATTTGCAGTTATATCAATAACAGTACTACTTTCCTTTTTATTTAATGGTGTAACAAGAAGAAATTATATAGCTTATACTTTATGGATGTTTTCTTCATTTTTTACAATGGTTATTTCATCTAGCTGGTTCACATTACGTAGCCTTGTTACATTACCTTATACAGGGGTGTGTTTGTTTATCTTCATGGTTCTTACTATAAATATAATCCTCTGGGATACTTCAATTTCAAAGCTATTTAAAAATTTTCCAACTAAGTATACAACTAAATACAAAAGCGTAATTTCCTTAATAGTCTCAGGATTATTATTAATCCCTTTTATACTAATCATCTTTGGATACCAGTTTATATTAGATACAATCAAGCTACTTTATGAACTTCTATTTAATCCTATCTCTGGTAGGTGGAATACTACTGTAGCTGAAAATCGCCCTCCATTCTTTGGGGAATGGGCTAACACCTTTGGCCCTCTGGTTGGGAATATAAGAATATTATTTAGCTTATTCTTAATAGGTTCTGTATTTCTATTTAGAGAGATAACAAAGAAACTTAATGGAAAGATAGCTAATAACTTAACAATTGTTTACATAATCCTATTAGCAGGTATAATCTTTACTAGACTATCTGCACAGAGCATATTTAATGGATCAAACTTAATAAGTAACATCTCATTCATAGGTTCAATTGTGCTTTTTATTGTTGCTGTTCTCTGGGCTTCTTTAATAAGAAGTTCTTCAGATAATGAAGGTAGTGAAAATATTAACCAATATAATTTTAACTTCAATTACATACTTGTAACTATATTTTTAATCCTTTCATTATTTACTATCCGTAGTGCAATAAGATTAATTATCGTTTTAGCAGCAGTAGTACCTTTATTTGTGGGTTATCTCTTAGTGGAAGTTTATAGCTTATATAAAAAGGTTTCAGAAGAGTCTAAAGGAAAAAGTAGAAGTCTACTCCCACTACTACTTGGTACTACTTTGTTTATCTTAGTGATAGCTACAGTATTTGCAGCCTATGAAAACCATAGTCAAATAACTTATCAAGCATATAATCATGTTCCAAATCATTACACCCAGCAGTGGCAAAAAGGAATGGAGTGGGTTAGAACCTCAACACCATTAGAATCGGTATTTGGACACTGGTGGGATTATGGTTACTGGATTCAAGCCATAGGTGAAAGAGCAACTGTTCTTGATGGAGGGAATGTTATCACTTACTGGAATTACTTAATGGGCCGGCATGTGTTAACAGGGGATAATCAAGACGATGCTCTTGAGTTTTTATATAATCATAATGCTACACACCTCCTAATAGACTCATCTGATATTGGAAAGTATGGAGCGTACGCTTCAATCGGAAGTAACAAAGACATGGATAGATCAACTATAGTCCCTACAATCTTCCAAGACCCATCCCAAACATTAGAAACAAAAGAGGGGTTTAGGTTAGTTTATCCAGGAGGACTTTACTTAGAAGAGGACATTTTATATGATAACAAACTATTTACAGTTAACAATGCATATATCCAAGGTGTAATTATAGACGTAGATAAAGATCAAGTAGTTACAAATTCAACTCTCCTTATCCTTAGTAAAAATATAATCTATTATCTTCCACTAAGGTATACAGAGTTTAATAATATCCTTTATGATCAAGGAAAAGGTATCCCTGGAACATTAAAAATAATAACGAGAGTTGGAACACAAGGAGAAGTATCCCAAGCAGGCGCTGCAATTTACATTTCACCTAGAGTAACAAAGACATTGTTTAATCATTTATTCTTACTCAATGATCCTATGGATAAGTTTCCAAACTTTAAGATAACACACATTGAAGAAAACCTTATCTATTTAAATGCTAAGAGCCAGGGACTAGAATTAGGTGAATTCTTTTACTATGATCCCATTGGACTTCAAGGTCCTATAAAAATTTGGGATATTAAATATACTGGAAAAGAAAAGATGAAGGAAGAGTATTTAGATACAGATCCAAATAAATACCTTGACTGGAAGCTTTAATAATTTAACTGATAATAACTTAACTATCAATCATTTAACTACTATCTAGTAGCACCGAAAGATTTATAAATACACTGTCACTCTATATACTGGGTTGACTACTAATTGATAGCAACAACTGAGGGTAAAATGGAAAAAGAAAATAATGAACCAAAGATATTTAAAAAAGTATGTCCTAAATGTGGCAAGAAGTTTTATTCTTTAAGTGAAAAGCAACTTGAATATAACTACATTAGCCACTTAGGATCTTGTAATTCTAATAAAAAATTTAATAATGTATCTAACAAGAACGTTAAAAACAACTTTAACAATAAAGAAACAAGTAAAAGAAACTTAAAGGAGGTTAGTAAATAAAATGACATTTGGATGCTTTGCAGGGTTCACTGGTTTTGATTGTAGCATACTATGGATAATTATGGTTTTATTATTTTTTGTAGCTGCTATATTTAGAAAGAACATCGCAGAAGAGTTACTTGGAATTGATTTCTCGTTGATAGGTTCATCAATAGTAGGAGTAATAGTCTTTGTTGTAATGACTTACATAACACATAGTGTTAAATGGAGCGCGATTATTGCAGTGGTAGGAGTAATTGCTGGAGGATTTATTGGTGCTACGTTTTTACCAGACGGATCAAGTAGTGATTCAGGAGGTGGAGAAGGTGGCTGGTTCTAAGGAACATAAAACTAAAGGTAACTACTGCTTCCCAAATATCCTTGGAGACTTCATGAGGAAAGTAAGTCCAAGAGTTCAATTTGAAGCTTCACTACTTAGTATTACAATTATCCTTATAGGGTTAATTGTAATCACAATTGTAACTATCTTCGGAACTGATGTTTCAACCTTCATAAAAGTAATGGCTGCTATAAATTGCTGTGCAGCATTCATATTTCTTTCATCCAACCTTATAACAACGTTTCAACAGTATCAAGGATACCTTAGTATTGTAGGATTACTAACATCAACAGAAGATGAAGTTAAAGATGAAGTTAAAGATGAAGTTAAAGATGAAGTTAAAGATGAAGTTAAAGATGAAGTTAAAGATGAAGTTAAAGATGAAGTTAAAGATGAAGTTAAAGTAAATGAGGAACCTAAAATAAAAGATGAAATTATATAAAGTGAAAGGAGGGATAGTAAAATGAACAAAAAGGAAATTGAGGAAACAGACGAACAAGATATAGATGATATTCTTGGAGAAGACGATTACGAAGAAGAAGAGGAGGAAGAAGAAGAAGTTGAAGAAAAACCAAAGAGGGTTAAGAAGCTGAAAAGCAAGAAATCTTCTACAGTAAAAGGTAAGTTACCACAAACTGAGGATTATAAGTGGAAACCATTTATCCAACAAGCTTTTGAAGGTTACCAAAACTCTGATACTGGAGAGATCATTGGAAGTGACGATGTTATAAGAAGGATACTTTGCTACGCTGAGGAAGCAGCTAAGAATACTAGGTAATCTTAAATCACTTAATAAAATGGTAAATACCAAGAATAAAACTGAAGTTCAAGAAGCAGAAACTAAGCAGAAATTTTTAACCTACTTTTTATTATTTTTTCCAACGATAGTTATCCTTGCACTACCTGGATTAATTAATGGAAGTTTAATGTTAACATTCTCTATAAAGATTTTATTAGCATTCTACCAGTTTGTTGCTCTAAAGACATTTATTGATAAACATTACGAGTATGATTAATAAAAAAAGATAGGGTTCTTCCCTATCCTTTTTTATTTTTTATTTCCCCTGATTAATCAATAGATACAATCAAATATAAAAAAAGTTAAAATGACAATAAAAATAGCCTTCATAGTAAATAGAGAAACATTTAGAATAGAAATTAAAGATAAAACTATTTGGTACTCTGATAGGAAATGGGATAAATCAATACGCCTAATTCCGAAAGATGAACAATTTATGAAAAAGATTCTGTTAAGTAGAAATAAAATACCTATGGTAATTAAGGAAATGTTTGACTTAACAAAAAAAGAGATTATAGAATATGAACAAGCGAAAACAGAAAATGACCTTGCAGAAATCTGTGTTAAAGACTGTATGCTAAAAGGAGCAAGGTTACTAAGTAAAGAAGTCATCGAAGACGATACAGTGAAGTCCAAAGAACAAGGAGAAGAAAAAGAAAATGGTAACATTTGATTCAGCAATTAATACTATAATTCCATGGGTAGTAGCAGTTATAGGATTATATATCCTCTACAAACCTCTTAAGGAACCTTTATCACCTTTATTTAGGGGAATAAGTAGTGTAATTGTTGGAATAAAAAACCTAATTGCAGGCAAGGATGAAACTCCTGAAGAAGGGATTGTAGTGCGTTCATTAGAATATGAATAAAACATATAAATAAAATGGAAGAAATAACTAAAGATAAAGAGAAAAAAGTATTGTGGGAGGGATTTAAAAAAGAACTTCCTTGGATCCTTTTCTGGATTGCATTAGCTATAATGGCTTATGGATATTATCAAGATAAAATAATTTGTGATCAGGTCCTAGCAGATCCTTGCGGGGCATGCTATAAACTAAATAGCACTGATACAGATTTAAATAATAAAGGTATAAACAAAACAGGTATAGTAATTAACCCAAGCCTTTTCGATATAGAAGATAAGAACCCAAACACTAAAAAAACAATTCTTGACTATGAAAAACAATTTGAAAAAGAACAAGAAGAGCAAGGTTGAAAAAGTAATCCCCTTAATCTATGCTTATCTTTATATGAAAATAAAGAAAGTTATGAGGGGTAATAGGATCTCTGGTTCCGAGTTAAGGATAATAATTCAAAGAGAAATACTTTGTAAAAGGACTTCTTCTAGCACTGGAGGAGATACTAAAGGACTTCCAAGACGATACTGTTATGACATAATAAATGATCTTGTTAACTTAGGATTACTAGAAAGGATAGATCGATTTAAATATGAAGACAAAAGAATTCTTGAAGCTAAGGAAAGATTAAGAGACTGGGATTTTAACAAAAAATTAAAAAAGAATAAAAAGGTTATGGAAGAATTAGGTCCCCTGATTAACTTAGTATCTGAAGATCCTATATATAAAGTTGTTAGGAGTAATTGTGATAAGTTGTTAAGAGAAGTATTTTGGTAATCCTTCAAGAAGTATTTTGGTAATTAACTGGGGCTAAGATAAGGATTAACTGCTCCAAGTGTCAATGCGAACACTGCAAGTGCTCCACAAGCGACAATCCCTTGCGCAGCTACCTTAACTACTTCCTTACCAGTATCTTTATTCCACGCTTCTCTACGATTATCTCGTGACATATAAGTACCCTTGCTAATTTAAATCCCTGCTATCCCTGTAGCTACAGCTCCAATCAAAGGAACACCAATCAAAATATCTGTTGATCCCTTTATGAAATCTCCACTTTGCTTTTTGCTACTCTTTCCTCCAGGACCAAAATCTTTTGGTATCATCTTAGAAGCTCGTCCAACTAAGGCTAAGCTCATAAATCCAGGAACTGTATTCAAAACAGGCTTTGTAAATGTTGTCATTTTATTACCTAAACCTCCTTCTACCTATTCTATCGTCAACTACTTTAACATCTCTTCTCATGTTAAGCTTAACGTCCATACTACCAATATCTTCTTGATTATCTTCATCAAAAGGACAGATAGAACCAGCCATTTTTCTCCTTCCCATTCCCCTTACACTTCCACTAAACGGTCCGGTTCCATCTCTAACTCCTCGTTTTGTTTTTCCCATTTTTTATTAGACTACTTACATTCCAAGTATCCCTTCCTCCTTAAGCACTTTATAAAATAATCCAACACCAATAGCCATTAACGCTAATGCGAAAAAACCAGGCACAAGACTTATTATAGTCCTTTGCCAACTCTGTGTCAAATAATCTGCAGTACAATATGTATATGTAGCTGTAGTAGTATTTGTTAGTGATGTGTTAACATTCGCTGTATTATTAAATGCAATAGAACCTGTTGATGCAGTGAAAACGTAATCAGCTACATTTGTTAGGGATCCAGAATCATTATATAATACAAAATTTGTTATTGGACATTCAGTTATTCTCCATCCAGTAGGCGGATTTGCTATAAGTACTGCAGTTGTATCAACTGCTCCTGTCTCTGCTTCCCTTGTTGCTGAATAATCAATACTTTCACCAGAAACATTTACTAAGTCAACTTTTGCGTTGCTTTCTGTAGCAACTACACCTATTAATGAAATACCAACAATTATAGCAAGAAATGCTGCAATTAAAATTGTTATATTTTTACTTTCCATAATCTCTAAAACCTCCTTTCAACTTTTTTAAATATGTTTTATTCTTATTTAATATTTGATCAATCATCTTTATCTCCTTTCCTTACCTTGCCTTCTACAAAGTTTTTTAAATCTCCAACAGTTTTGAAGTTCTTAACCATCTCTCTTTTCCATTCACTATCTGAAGGTAATGAGTCATCCTTATATTCCTCTTCATCCTGCCTTTTTCTATTAAGGGGCCTACAATCAAATTGGTTTTTAACACCATCTCGATCTCTATCTCCCATAGGTTTTAATTTAGGAAAGTTCCACTTAGCTTGAGACCAATTCATATCTTTTCTTTCTATTGGTTCTCTTCTACCCCAAATTGGTTTTAACCTTACTTTATTCATTTATAATTTACTTCCTTATATAAGTTTTCTTAGCTGCTTTCATAGCATCTCCTAATTTAGTTGATTTATCTTTTATCTTCATATCTTTATAAACCTTACTTAGATGTACTTGCCAAGGGTTCTTTTGTTTAGTACTTGTAGCTTTAATCATTTTATTCTTCATTTTATCTTGTCCACGCCTCCTGCGGGGGAAGTTGCTCTAACCATTTACGACCAGTCATTAAGTCTTCCTTTAATTTATATCCTAATGGAACTTGACCTGCGCCTGGAACATTAAATGCGGGCCTTACTTGCCTTTGCTGTTGAACTTGCTGATACTGTTGAGCAGGCTGTTGAACTTGTTGTTGCATACCTTGTTGCTGCATCAATTGCTGTAACTGCAATTGTCTTTCATACTCCAACTGAGCAGTAGACAAATCTTTTCCTTCACCATCAACTTGTTGTTCAACTGGTTGTTCATATTGCTGTGGCTCTTGAAATATTTCGACACCTTCTTCATACATAACTTGCTGATCATCTTGTTGCTGCTGCTGTTCTTCAATAGGGATCTCTACAATTTCTCCTTCTTCTGTAACTCCGTAGCCTTCTGGTATCTCCCCACGCTTAATAGCCTTCAATGCTCTTAGTCGCGCCATCTTTTGGTTTATCTCTGTTTGTTGTGCTGCTATCTCTTCAGGGGAAAGTCCACGTTTAGCTAACTCAAACCTTTGCTGCACTTCAGCTTGGGTTTCAACACTCTTTGCCTTACTTTTCAATTGTTTCATTATCTTCCAATATGTAACTGCAGGTATTGGCTGTCCTGTCCTTGGATCTTTATATTTATATGACTGTGCAGGTCTTCCAGCTCCAATTCCTTTTTGACCAGGTGCTGTCTTCTTAACTTTTTGCTGTGCTTGACTTGCCTTATCTGCTCCTAAAGCTTTTACAGCAGCCCTAACAAATCCAGATTTCCTTCTGGCCTTAATCGCTTTTCTTTCTTTAGCTCTTGGTACAACGCGTCTTATCTGTGACTCTACAAAAGTAGCTGCTTTTACTCCTTGTTTTAATGTTTCTAAATTCTCTTTCTCTTTTGCAAGTTTTTTAATCTTCTCTTCACTAATAACCTTACCTTTCTTTATCATCCTTGCTGCTTGCTTTTCTGCAGCTTCCTTAGCTTTACTTCTCTTTGCTATTCCCTTAGCAACTTTCTCAGCAGTATACTCTTCTTTAGACTGCCCTACCTTTCCCCCAGTTAAAACACCAAGAGCTCTGCCAATTAATCCATCCTTAGAAGGATCAAGTGGTTTACAATCTCTAGAATTAATTAACCCATCAAAGTCAGCATCTGAATTTGGTCTTAGTCCTGGAAGACGCTGTTTAAGTTGTGGCCAATTCATTTTCCTTAACCCTGCAACTTTATACTTTGTTGGAGCTTTATATTTTGTTTTTACTTTAAATGTATTTAAAGAAGATTTTAATCTCTTTGGTCTAATAGCTGGCTTCTGCTTAACCTTCCTTACCAAAGGTTTAATCCTTAAGTTAATAGTACTATTCTTACTACCCTTACTTTTTTTATTGTTGTTACTAAACAACATCTTATTTCCAATACTTCTTTTACTACCCATTAGTAATGGACTTTTACTTATAAATTTCTTCTTCATATTATAATCCTTTCAAGTAAGATTACTAGTACCCTTTGATTTATAAAGTTTCTGTTAATAAAGTTATTTGATATCATCTTCTTATCCTCTAGCTGAGTTGATAAAATTTAATATTCCATAAAATGCATATACTAATGCAAGGGTCCCAAACAAAAAGGCTGCTGGACCACCAATACATCCAATAGCATACACCATTAAAAATAATCCGATTACAACAGAAGTAGTTAGGAAAGATAAACCAGAAAGTACTCCAATTAAGAAGAATATACCTGCTAATCCAATACCTGCAATATAAAGTCCTCCAAACACTTGTTCTACGAAAAGGTAAAATAAATCAAATGACGCTGCCATGTTAATCACTTCCCCTCCAAAATTTAAGAAGAACATATACATAGATCACTAATATTGGAGTTGTTATAAGTATTGGAATATATGTATTCGCAGTAAAAACTCCCATTGCAGCGATCTTCTGATAGAAAACGAATATTGTTGCCGCATAACTTAAGAACATTAGGGAAAGTCCTCCAAAGACTAAGAAATCATATTGATTAACCAATGTTCCTATTACTATGCCTGTTGCAGCAACTAATGTAAGAGTCGCAGTTATCTTTGTAATAAGTGCAGACTCCGTAAATATCTCTGGGTTCATAATAAATTGAAGTAGGCTCATAACAGGCGTGCTAGCTCCCAAGAACATCATCATAGATAATTCCATAGCAATAACAAGCAATAAACTATTTACTAATTTTCCCATTATGTCATACTCCTAGCCCATTTATTCATCATAAACCCAAAAGCAAATAACCCAGTTATTATTGCAACTAAATATTTATCCATCCAAGGATTTGGAGGATCTAATGTATAGCTTAATCTAAAGAACCCAGCGACAGATGCCCCAATAACTACAAAAGCAACAAATACTATTAAACCACCATCTGTTGAGAAATCCCACCCTGTTGATTTACTTAAAACACCTAAGATAATCATAAGGAAAAAGAAGAAAGCTACTATTCTAGAGAACTCCCTCCTACCATCATCGCTACCAAAAACATCTAGTTCACGAGCATACTTAAAGAAAGAGAATATTGTTCCTCTCTCAGAGATATTTGTTGTTAAAATCATCCAATAAGCATCAGCATCAAGAACAATGTATCCATCTCCAATATCTACTGAAACTTTCGCCCTAATACTTCTATTAGAATAGGTGTTTAAAAGTATAGATATATTTCCCCCATATTTATTACACCCTGTTATAGTTCCAAGTGAAAGAGAGTTATTGTCCAATAATTCTAGTTTACAAGAAACTAAATTACTATAATTTGCAGTTACATTAAACCCAAAAGTATAATTGGTATCTGGTCTTAATAGCTGAGAGCCTGGATCAACCTTCCATAAAAGTCCTTCTAAACTTGAATTATAGTTCGCATCACTTCCAGAAGTATCAGCCATAACTACAGTATAAGTTGAAGACGAAGGCCTAACTGTAACTGTCTGAGTATTATATCCTGTCTTTATAAATGTTAGCCTATGATCAAAGTCTGGATTAAGCCACATTGTTATACCCCCTGCATCATCTGTTTCTCCTTGTTCCACAACTGCCCATACACCATTAAATTGTCTTTCCGCCGTTACGGCTACACCTGCTATACGATTACCAGCAATAGTTTGAACTTGATAAACAGAATAAGTTCCATCTGCTGATGAAAGTAAATGAAGCACTTGGTTATTTGTAGTGTTAGTTAAAGGGGTTGTACTTTCCCATCTTCTCTGGGGATATCCCGTAAGAGAATACTGTAAATTTATTATACCTTTAACTGTTTTATCTGTAGGAGAAAAACAAAATCCATATGATTCTACATCTGTAGTATTGCTATATAATAAAGTTTTATTAACTGTTCCGTCACCAAGGTAATATGTCCAAGTAGATGAATCTATTGTTGCATTAATAGCTGTAGCAGACTCTTCATCTTCAAATGTAAAGTTTATATATGGTTGAGTTAAGGTTGCATTACATAAACCTAACACAGATCTTTCAACAGTTTGATTATTTGCACTAGTATTTATATTCTGAGAGCCATAATAAATTTCCCAATGGAAAGAATGATTTGTAGCTGTAGCAGTTGCTATCTCTGGAAGAGAACCAAAGTTATAATTAAATACCATCTCAGAATTATCTCCAGTTTTAGTTCCAACATAAGATGTTCCATTATAAGACAAATTAGCAGATACAGTTTGAGTTCCATCTGAAGTAATGTTTATTTTAAATCCCTCTCGTGCAGTTTCTGCTGAAGATGAATTATAAGACTCTAAATTCTCAAATATCTTATAAGTCCAAGAACTTGTAAGGCTAGCAACATTCCCTGCACTATCATTTGCAAAGAAGGATATATTTTGTTGATTAGAGAAATTAAAAGTAGTATTGTAACTTCCACAAGTTAAAGATGTATTTGTAGCAGAATCATAGCTATACCAGCAACTATCTAAATTAGTATCTGTAACTGTCCAATTTAAATATGTGCTTTTATTAGTATACCCATAATCAATAACACCATAAGGATAAGTTATATTAATCGTTGGCGCTACAGCATCTATTGAAAATGATCTATTAGTTAAAGAAAAACCAGTATCCCCTTCAATATCTGTAGCAGAACAGAACCAATCTGCACCTCCATTAAAAGTAAGATTAAAAGCATTGTTTGTAGTATTTGTTTCTACACCATAAAGCGCAAATAAAAAATCATCATTTAAACCTTCATCGCCCCACGTTTCTCCACTATTAACTACTTGCCACCCAAAGGAATAATTATTTTCTCCTCCATCTGCCCAACTTAACCTATGACTAGCATCACAAGTAGGACATTTAACAACTATACAATATTTTGTACCATTTACAAAATTATATGAGCTAATTGTATAGTTATACCACACATAAGACTCATTTAAAGTAGAAGTGCTTATTACACTAGTATTAGCTAAAGCAGATCCAGTTGGAAATCCATTACTATCTGTAGAATATATTTCAACATAAAAATTATTTGAAGAATGCTCTGGATCATCATATCTTAATAAATTCACTCCAACTTTCTCTAAGGAATGGTTTCCTTTTGTAATATTAAATGTCTGCCCATACCAAGTTGCAGCAACAGTTGCTTTACCTACCGCGGGGGCAATAATATTCTGTTCAGAATCTCCATAGAAAAATTGTACTGTTTGATTCAAAGACATAGTTCCTGTTTCATTATGCCAAAAACTTATATTTGCTAAGGATACTTCTCCACCAGAAGTTGCAGTACAATTAAAAGTAAGAGTATAATTTAAAGAAGTATAATTATCCACCGGAGAATTCAAAACAACTGAACCGTTCCCTGCACCAGTATAAATACTTTGAACATCGTAAATCTCTGAACCATCAAAATTCCTAGTTTCTCCAACCCACCCATAACAACTAGAAGTAAAATTTAACGCATCTGCTTCATAAGGCATACCAGCCCCAGCTGTGTTAGCAGTATCAATCCTTGTATATGCAGAACCATCATTATCAACCATTGCATAGTAAGTTTTCCCTGAATCTACAGTATAGTTCAATGAACAATTAACACCTACAAAATCTCCAGAGGCAATAACATGATAAGACGAATTATATAAATAACATTTAGTAGCAGTCGAAGCAGCATATTTTCTAACATCTTTAATTATATCATCTCTCTTCATAATAAATTGAAGGCCACTTCTATCTGAAGGACCTGAAGAGCCTTCAGCAGCAACCCCATGAGCATTTTCATATACTCCTTGTCCAGCCCAAAGTGCCCATTCATCTATCCATATTCCTTGAGATTTAATCTGCCAATCATATGTTTCTGTTCTTCCTTTAGTACCTTCTAATAACAATTCATATGTTCCAGCATCCACAGAGTCTCCAATTGTATAAGGTATCCTTTTACTTGTTCCTTTTTCTATTATATAAAAATTGTAGGAATCGATATCTGACAACCTATCTGCTCCACCAAATCCAGAAGCTTTATAGAATCTTATATCATCTACTAATACTCCAGAACTATAAAGAGTTATTTCTTTTGTAGCTGAACACTCTAAGCCACAATAATCTGTATTCTTCTTTAGCTCAAGTTCAGCTAACCTACCAAGGCCAAACCAATTCCTAATCTCTACTTTACCATAGCTAGAAATACCATCTCCAAACTTAAGATTCCCTTTAACATTATCAAACTGTGCAGCAGAAGCTAAAGGCACAGCTAAAGAAAAAGATAAAACTATAAGTGCTACTACTATTAAAGGTAAATATTTCATACTTTTCATTTTACCAATTATTAATACCCCTGCCCGTATTGACTAAAGCTTTGTTGCTGAGGTTGATCAACTAAACGTCCATAAAGAAGTTTAGTTATAATACCAATCAAAACACCTAAAATTATGAAAGGAATCATTAAATCAAGGATTGTACATGACAATGCATTTGTGCTAAGGTCAGGATCATAGCTCCTATTTGTAGCTGAACATCCAGACCCTCCAGTAGCTCCGTCCTGTGTATAACCAGCGCAATTAAGTGCGTCACATTGCCTAGCACTATTAATAACTGTCTGAGTTGCAGGAAGAGTAGATACAAAAATCAAAATTGCCATTATCATTATCATTATTCCAACCATAAGCATTTGACCTCTATTATTCATCTTATTTCTTTTTGCCCCCTTTCATTTTTTTTAATAATTTTTTATTAACTCCTTTTTTTATTTTAATATTTTTCCAATCTTTCCATTCTTTAGTTGCATAACATAATGCTCTTTGTTTTCCTTTATAAATTGAGCAAGGCATCTTAAATCCGCAAGCCCCTTTCGGGGCAGGCGGTTTTTCGTAGTAGTGACTGAGGGCCACAGAACTCCGAGTATGATTTATTTAAAACTATGAATTTATCTAACCTAACCATTTCACCTTCCTCTTTTTCCGTTTAGCAATACCTTTAGCAGTAATAGCCCTAAACTCTCCAGGGGTAGCTATTCTTGCCTTTCTCTTCTGTACAAATGTCAATGGCTTCTTAACTTCTTTTCCCCTAACAATCCTTCCCCTATACTCTTTCTTCAACTCTTCTTCTGTAAAAGGCTTAAGCCCAAGGGTTCCACCTATTCTATCCTTTCCAACTAATCTAAATGAAACTTCTGCTCCTGCCTTAGTAACCTTACGCCCAAGGGCTAGAGCTTCTCCTTTCGCTAATGCGAATGGAGTTACTATTCCCCATTTACCTTTCCTTCTAACTTCTACAGCGTAACCTTTAGTCCTAGGAGCTTTTACTTTAGAAGGTACAAATAATCTACTCTTAGATTTAATCCTAGGTATTATAAATGGAATTATCTTTATTGGCGGCCTTGGAGGGGAAGGTCTAACAGGAGTTCTAGGTGCCGGCCTTATAGAAGGTCTAATTGCTGGTCTTAGTGCAAGCTTAGGTACTATCTTTAGTGCAGGTTTAACTTTGGTATCTAACTTTGTATCAACAGCAGATTTAATTGCTGGACTTAATGCAGGCTTCAACGCTGGAACTAATCCAATGTCAAACTTAGATTTAATCGCTGGCCTTAGAGCTGGCTTTATCTTTCTACCAGTATCTAACCCCATTTTAATATCCAACCCCTTACTCAATCCAGTTCCAACTCTTGATGAGGTAACAGGCATACTTAATAATTCTATATCTTTATTATCAAGGAAAGCTGGAGATGCCACTACCCCTAATCCTCCTCCTGCTTTTGTAGTAAAATCTGAAACTGCAGGAGAATAATCCTTTGGAACTACAACACTCTTTCCATACCATTCACTAACTCCTTTTCCTAATCCTCCCACCATCTTTGGTGCTATATCTGCTGTTGTTAAAGTTGAAGGTGTTAATGTTGGTGAAGGTGAAACCCTTGGTATCACAATCTTAGGAGGAACAGAAACCTTTACAACTGGAGCAGTCTTTTCATATAGCTTCTGTAGGTACTTATTAGAAGATTTCTTTCCACCACCAATAATAGTTTTATAACCTGAATCTCCAGCCTTTTTAATCACCAATCCAAGATCATCTCTTATACCTTTTGTAAACTGCACATAAGGTGTTGAAACTTTTCCAGATACTCCTGCCAAGGTCTGTGTTCCAGCTCTTGCTCCAAATAGGTCAACAGTAAGTTTCTTTGGCTTAAAAAGAACAACATCTTTAACTATTTCCTTTCTTAAAAATGCAGCGTTCTTAAACTGTGTAGGTGTGGGTGGCTTCTTCCTTATTATTTTTAAAAACTCTTCAGGAGTAACCCTTCCTGGCTTTACGTATTTAAGACTAATTTCTGGTTTTACAATTCTGTAAAGTCCTTTTGTAGATTCCTTTCCTAAAAGTTGTTTCGACTTAAAAAACTGAGTTTCTAAATGTCTTGCTGCAGGATAAGTTTCTTTAACAAATGGTCCAACCTTAGCCCTAGACATCCTACCCGGCCCAAAAATATCTGCTCTTCCATATCCTGCTTTATTAAATGAAGTTGTTATAAACTTCTGACCAATAGGCCTTCCTTGAGAACCAAGCTGCCACTGTACTTCCCAACCCTTTGTTGAACCCTTTAATGTTTTTGCACTCTTTATTCCAAAGGTTGTTGTCTCAAATTTTCCAATATCTGGGGAATATTTAAGTGGCCCAGCCTTAATAGTCCTTGTAATATCTCCAAGTGAACCTTTAGTAATCAAATACTCATCAGGAAGTTTAGTAACAACATCTTGCACTGTTATTCCTTTACTTGTTATATATTTAATAGCATCTTTCTTAACTGTGTAAATTCCTTTTTCCACTAAATCATCTGCAATATTCGATATCTGTTTTGTTACAGCTTTCTGTGCTTGTTTAGTAGTTGGATAAAATCCTCTTTCTACAAGATCATCAGCAAGAGCTGAAATTTTAACCTGCGAAACCTTCTCCCCAAAACCTTTATAACCCCATGGCTTTGTTTCAAATACTGCCTCTCTTCCAGCACCTAATGCTCTAGTTCTCCCCCCTAAAAACTTAGCCTTCAAGCTTTGTTCTTGAGCTAACAATTTCTCACTTCTACCTAAAGCCTCTTGATGTGATAAATATCTTTCCTGAGTTAACCCATAATATTTTTTACGTGGAACATACTTACTTATAATCTTTCCTCCAATCTGGCTAGCTCCTATTGCACCAGCAATCCCCACCTCAAGTGGATGTCTCCTAGTATACTCCCACGCAGACTTAGGTGATGTTCCAGTTCCAAAGAACTGTGCCTCTCCAAGCTTTGCTCCTGTTCTTGCTAAAAATAAATTTGGTGCTGCAATATAAGGAGCAAATTCTGTAACAGTTCTTACTGTTTTTCCAAGTTTTCCTTGCCTAGCAATCCAGGGAGTAAACTTCTTTTTCTCCAACTCCCATGTAACCTTTCCATCCTCAACCTTTACATTCCTTTCTTCTCCACCTATCCATTTAGGAAGAGTAATTCCTTCCTTAGGTAAAAATTGAAATGGTGATGACAACTCCGCTGATTTCTCTACTTGTCCTAGTAAAACTTCACCAAGAAAACCACTATAACCTTTTCCAGTAAGTTCACTTATAGGCACCCATCTAGAAGTTGCGCCCTTACCAATTTTTACAGAAGGTTCTTCTACAGAAATAAGTCCGTCCTTCTCTATAACTTGACCGCCTTTAACATATCCTGGATACCTTGTTTTAAGTTCTACCATGGCTTTATCAAAATCTTTTACTTCAGCGGTGTATCCTTCTTGTGTAAGACCTTCTTTACTTATGTCTCCATAAAAGCCTTCTATAGACCCTTGAGTTTTTTCTAATGATTTATAAAGGTCTCTAACTTGTGATTCTCTTTCTATAAAAGGATTAGCAACATAACCCGCCCCCTTAACTCCGGCACCCATAAGATCTTGCTGTGCTCTTACCAAGGGTATTGATGTTTTAAATATATCACTACCTGCTGCTCTAGCATAAGGTGCAGCATAACTAATTCCTGCAGCTCCTGCTGCAGCTCCTACTCTAGAAATAACTTGTTGTCTACCAGCTAACCTAGTTGGAACTCCAAGGGCCTTTTCCCAAATAGCTTTTGTATAAGGACTAACTGCTGATACATATGGCTCTACATATGGTGCAACATAACTAACACCTTCCTTTGTAACTCCCCATGTATCTTTAGCCATTGTTACAACTGGTTTTGCAGCACTTACTACATCTCTACTCATATCTGCAACATAAGGTGCTACATACTTAACTGCTCCAGCTACCCCTTTCGCTGTAGTTTCTATTCTTTTACCTGCTGCTATAAAAGGTGCCTTAAAACGATCTGTACTTAACTGTACATCTAACTCTCTTCTTCTCTGCTCCTGTGGAGTTTCAGGAATTATATATGCTGTTCCACTACCACTCATTCCTGGAGCTGTTGATATATATGCTCCAGATTTATCTCCAAGATTTTGTATAAAAGATGAACCAGTCCTTAAAGGAGTTGTTGGATAAGATATAGTTCCAGGAGTAGGAGCTTTGAACTTTTCAAGAACACTAGGACCTGCTATATTTAATTTAGCAATCTCTTTATCAAATGAACTAACAGGAGTTACTTGCTGAACAGTTCCTGGAGTAAACCTCGGCATCTCCAATTGAGCTTGCATATTTTCTAAAGAAATACTCTGCTGAGTTATAGTATCTTCAAATCCAGAAAGTTTTCCTTTATAATAAACTGGTTTAAATCCTGCTTTTTCTAATGAAGCTATTTGAGCCTTCTGAGCTTGTCGGCCTTCTTCTTTTTGTCTTCTACGCGCAATAAAATTATCTATACTTGAAGCAATATAATTTTTTATAGAGCTTATAGAAAATCCAGCTTTAACTTTAGATATACCTTCACTAATTAAACTAACTTCTTTTTGCTGAACTTCTAAATCTTTTTTAGCTTCTTTCCTATCATCTCCTTCCGCTACCCTTAGTCTCTGTTGAAGCTCTTCTATCCTTTTAGTTTGAGAAACTAAATCTCTCTCAAGACTTTCTAGTCCTTTTTCTTGTTGAACTTGTATTGCTTCAGCTTCTTGAACTCTCTGAGCTACCTCACTTATCTGTCCGCTATATCCAGAAATCTGTTCTTGTTGAGTAGACAACTTAGCTTTCTCTTCCCTAGAAGCTGCTCTTATAGGAATACTTGCAATTCCTCTTTGTCTAAGAAGAGCTTCTCTTGTACCAGTAGGAGGTAACTGTTTTATCCTTTGTTGAATACCTCTTTGAGCAGCTGCTACTTTTGCTTGTTGTGCTGCAACTTGCGATCTAGCTTGTTCTATTTGTGCTCTTGATTCTTCAATTGATACCATCTTTATACTACTTATTTTATTACTACTAAACTAATACACTTAACTAGCCCTTCTTACAGACCTCCCGCTTATTCCTCTTGGAAAATTTCTTATTTCTCTTCTTTCCGGCCTACTACCAATTCCTAAAAGTGATAATCTTGGCTCTACTGTTTTATCAGGTACACTAATTTTTACATCCTCGTTTACCCCTAATGGTATTACTGCTTCTCTCTCATCTAAGTATCTCAAATAGGAATTAGCTAAAGATAATCTATTCTCACAAAGATTTTTTTGTTCTCCAACCCTCTTTAAATACCTCCTTCCTTCTCTTCTAACAATTCTATTTCTCATTCCACCATGTAACTGATTTTTAATAATAGATATATTAGAATCTATATTCTTAAGATAATTTCTTCTTTCTAAAATCTTTAACTTTATTCTATTTACTTCCTCTCTATCCATTAAATTATACCTCCTTTTAAATTCTTATTTTTCATTATAACTTCTTCTATACTAAGACGTAATCCAGTAACATTTTTATTTTTAAAGATATTATCAAGAATAGATTGAGGAGTTTGCTTCTTCATAACTGGAAGATTAAATTGTTTATTATTCTTGTTCTGAAAAACCTTAACTTCAAAGATACCTTTAGGTAAGCTAACTATATTAGCTTCTTCAACTTTTTTAACAAATAAATTCTTCATTACTTTTATAAATGTTACCTCTAGCTATTCTACTAGTATAATAACATTTATAAATGTTCTGTTAACAACTCATTTGTTATTTACCTTGAAGGTGTTAACAACTCCTTTGTTATTTTCCCTTGAATGGGTTAACAACAAAGTTATAAGAAAAGATATATAAAACAAAATAAAATAAAAAGTATGAAGGGCCAATATGGCCCAACATATAAAATAAAGGTTTTTTAATTCTAGATAATTACCTTCTGTCCAGCTATAAGCTCAAGGCTATTCCCTAAGACATACTGAACACCTCTAACTGTATCTGCAGCATCATATCCTGCAACTACTGTTGCAATTTTACCATTACCTCTATCAAATGTTTGGATTAAAACTTTTCCAACCCCAACACCTGTTTTAGCAGTAAAATCTTCAGCACATGATTTACCACCTAATAAACTAGCAGTGTATGTATTAATACAAGGTCCACCAACAGAGATAACATTCTTACCTGCAACTGTTGCAATTTGTGCATCAGCAATAGTAGTCATGTTAAGTTCAGCCGGAGTGAAAGTTATAGTTGTAGTAGAGTTGTCATCTGAAGGAACCACAATAACTGGGTCCTCCTCACTCCCATACACAGAAATCTGTGCATTAACTTGCTCACTAGGAATCTCTAATACTACTCTATCATTCTCCGCATTTCCTTCAGGATCTTTAATGATAGTACCATAGTGGTCCATCACGTCATTCTCATATCCCCCTATATTAACACCTTCTACAGCTACATCTTTAGTTTCAGCTTCATCTTCATCGTTACCTAAATACTTATATGAAGTAGTTCCCCCAAGGGAAATCTCTATTCCATTTATACTTAATGTAACTCCATTGTTTATAACTGAAATCTCAAACTCAGTATCATCGGATACTAAAGTTGCAATCACTGTATCTGGAATATCTATCACTTCAGATGTTACATCACAAACAGTTCCATTCAATGCAAGGTCATCAGCGTCTGTGTCATTATCACAATCACAGTCGTCCCCAAAATACACTGTTGAATTTGTAGCATTCAATGCGCTTGTAACATTACAAACAGTTCCATTCAATGCAAAGTCATCAGCGTCGGTATCATTATCACAATCACAATTATCTCCAGAATATACAATTCCAGTTCCAATTATCTCGTGTCTCATTGGCTTACCATTAGAATAGTCTTCAGCAACATCCCTATAATAAATTATAAGTCTATTACTATCTGTTCTCTCAAGATAAAGTGTGTCTGTTTCAATGTCCCCCTCCAACTCAAACGAATCTTCATTTGGACCTTCAATTATAACAACATCAATGTCGTTTCCAACCTTTTCATTTTCATCCAATTCAAGTGGTGCATACAAATCAACATCATCAAAGGATACTTCAAACTCTTCATAGTCAACATCAGTTAAACCATCAAAGCTTACAGCCGCGAAATTATTAGGGAACATATATTGTTCACCTGCTTCTATCACGTCATCTTCCTCATCTATTTGTCTCAAGTCATATTTAACACCAATCCATCCACTCTTCTCACAAGGATCATTGATACTCCAAACCCACTCTGGGTCATCGTCATCTTGTCCTGGATAGTCATCTCCATCTGAATATTCCTGTGATATCTCTCCTCCATAGTAAATTTTAACTTTACTTGGTAATACATCAGAGTTTCTGAAATAGATATACTCTACTTTAATCTTAACACCATCTACAGTTTTAATTTTACCTTCTTTAATAAAGATTCCATTAACTGAAACAGTCTCCTCATATATATCATTTACTGTAAGAGTTGTTCCATTATATGAAACGCTTCCACCTTCAGGAATAATACTCTCTTCAGCAGTAGTTACAATAATAGAATTGCCATCCACTTCATTGATTAGGTATTCCTTACCTAAAATAGTTAACTCCAATGGATCAACATCATCATCTTCAAGGTTATCTATATTCTCAATGTCCTCTTCAAAGACATACCTATACTCCAACCCTTTATCATTAGTTAAAACAACCCCTTCAAAATCATTATTATCTAATGAAGTCTTTAGTACAATCTCTCCAGAATTTCCTATAAGGATCTCCTCGTGAACATTATAGCTACTTGAACTATCTCCATCATGCCAAGAAATCTTTCCATCATACAATGAAGGAATCTTATTATCAGTTAAAACCCTTTTAATATTACCTTCGGGTAAACTAGATCCTAGTTCCATCTCATCTTCGGTTACACCGTCAGAAACAATTCTATTAGTAAGATAGTTATCATCAGAAATAGTGTAGGTTAACCTATTCGCAAGATTCGTCAAAATACTATTAGATGAATCTATATCACTTTGAGCTGCACCTGTACCATAAACAACAGATAAGTCTGAAGTCCTAGCAGACGTGCTTAAGAAAGGATTTGGAAAAGGCATCACTGCTGCAACTGCTCCTATAGCTAAAAAAGCTACTAAAAAAACAGCAACATAAGTCATTACTTTTTTTAATAAATTACTCATTATTCAAAAACCTCCTTTCAATTTTTTTTAAGCTTGCTATAATACTATACATAGATACCATATAATAATTATACTAGTAATACTGCCTTTATAAACTTTTCGGTTCTACTGTAAAGTAGTAAAATAAAATAAAAGGTATGGCTAAACACATTTAGATATTTAACCATCCTTTCTAGCATGTAATCTTTTATATGTCTCTTACCATGGATAAGTCCTTGTTTGAGACATCTCCTTCTTAAACTTATCATAAGCTTTGGAGATATTAGCTCCATGGAGTTCCAAATCAGAGAATAGCAAAGCTAAATTAGCTGGATTTTTAATATCCACTGTTGACTTAAACCTTACGCATCCAGGACCTTTATATCCTTTCTCTTTCAACTTAACAACAAGAACTTCTGCCATCTTACTTCATAAACAGAATAGCTCCAATTACAACTACAACAATAATTACAACAACAATTATTGCATTCTTACTTGGAACTCCAAGACCCCCACTCTTTTGAACAGCACCTAACACTGCTTTAATAAGTGGTACATCAGCATCAGTATCATCCCCCCTTTCCCTTACTCGCTCATAGTCCTCATTTGAAACTGGTTGACGATCTATCTCTCTTAAGATATATACTGAATCCTTTCCAAGCCTCCAAATCTTTGTTGGATTTAATTTATGAACTTTGTTCTCTACTACTACCAAATCCCCACTAACAATTTTACAAAGTTTAAATTGTATATCATAGTCAGCAGTTAAATATTGAACAACAACATAACCTGGTTTCTTCTTCTTCTGCTTCAATAACTTCCTAAGTTTCCTAGGATCTTTCATTCCCTTCTTTGTCTTCTTATCTTGACTCCTAAGAAAGATTATCTCCCTCTTTAGTCTTTGGATTTTACTTAATTTTTCCATTAGAAAAACTTCTTTTTCTTCTTATCATTAAGCTTCTTCAAAGCATCTGGTAGTTCACGCGGCTCGTCTTTAGCCTTAACCCTCCTAGATGTTACAACAATCTGTGGTAAAAATCCTTCCTTACTCAATGAAGTACTAGCTATTAGTTCTCCTTGGGCCCTAAAGAACATTGCAAATCCTTTATGTCCTAATGTCTCTGCTAACAATGAAATCTTTTGACAATCCCTAACAGAAAGGTTAAGCATTCCAAGTTCAATCTTATTGAGATTTGCAATCTTACTTGAATCGGATTTGTTAACCATCTTCCAGAACAAGGAGAATAAATCATCCTTCTTCTCATAAGCTGGTGTTAAATCTTCTGCATAATCTCTCTGTTGATCAATACCTTCAACGTTTGCTTCATCTTGAGCATCTTCAAGTTCGTCTTCTGTTACTAACTCACTTCCGTATTCACTCCCATATGTTTCCTCAGTCACTTTCTAGAAAAACCTCCTTTCAATTGTTTTAAACGCTTTCATATTCTTTTTATGCATATTATTTTTTAAAGTTATCCTACATGTACTTATCCAACTTAATCATCTATCATCGCATATGATGATTTAATTGTTACATAAAATCCTATACTTAAAAATATAAAAGCTATTCCTCTAGTAAACCAATCTGATACTCCTAAGATACCATAAGACATTACATAGATACCAAGGAGAATAAACATCAAAGATCCTAAATATGAAAGCACCATACTTTCAATATACTTTGATAACACTAAAAACACAAAGGAAAATAGTATAAACAAAATTACAAAGGGTATCATTCTTCTTCCTCCACTTTGATCCAGTTTATTGAGGATGCCACTCCCATGTACATTCCTATCCCGGTAAATATAACACCCATTCCTTTTTCAAGGAGATCATTACTGATTACCAAAAAACCATTTATTGTAATATAAATTCCAAATATTGCGAATGTTGTCCCAGCAAGGAATAGATAAAATGGGTTATCTGTTCTATAATAAATCAAAATAAATAATATGCTTGATACCATTATTAACAGAAACAACCAAGAAGATAAATACATAATGGTTCTGGAAGATGTAAAATTAAATACAACTACATCTGAATTAGTTTCTCCAACACTATCATTACAAAATACCTCTAAAGTATACTCTGTTCCAAATATCAATCCATCCATCGTTGTTGAATATGGAACAAAAGTAATATTGGTACTCCCATCGTCAACAGTCCACCAACAAGTATCCGCAACCACAGATGTTGTTACATCTAAACTTATTGGTTGAATAACAGAATCTCCATTATCTTCTGGATTATTTATAGTTACATTAATAGATGGTGGAAGTGCACTTATCATTGTAATTAAAGATAAAAATATTATTACTCCAAATATTAATTTTAAATTATTCATCTTATACCCCCTTTAATTAATTTATTTATTATCATTCTTCTTCACCCCACTTAAGCCAAGATAATGAAGAAGCAATTAACATATACATTCCTATCCCAGTGAATATAACTCCCATTCCTTTTTCAAGGAGATCATTAGTTACTCCAGGAAATCCATTAATTATCACATATGCTCCAAACAATAGGAAAGTTGAACCAGCTAAGAATAAATAAAAGGGATTATCTGTCCTATAGCCAAGTATAAGCAATGATATCCAAGTGATCATAACAACAAAAAATATCCAAGATAGCTTCTCATTGCTAGTTATTGACGATGTAAAGTCAAATACAATAGTATCTGAACCAATATTATTTAAACTATCATTACAGAATACTGTAAGTGTATACTCTGTACCAAATAATAATCCATCCATTGTTGTAAAGTATGGTGTAAATGTAGTATTTGTTACACTACCATCAACCGTCCACCAACAAGCATTAGCAATAGAAGAAGTAGTTACAGTTAAATCTATTGGTTGAGTACCATATGTTTCACCATCGTCAGGTTCAGTTATAGTTATATTCATTACCCCGAGTTCAGATACAGTAATAAACCATGTTTCAGCACAACGAGTATAGTTCTCTGTAGCTTCATATACAGCGGTAATATTATAGACAGCTGTATGATTGAAATCTGTTAGGTTAGCTAATGGTGAAGTTGCATTTGCAACTAAAGTTCCATTGTTATACAAAGTTATATTTGCACCTGTATCTCCAGCTATCATTGTTGCATTCAACCACACTGCGGTATTATTCGCTACATTAATATTCGATCGAAGATTATTAAGATAAGTATAAATACTACAAGCAGCTTTATTAACTGTGTAGGTTCCATTAACAGAACCATTTTGATTTCCTAATGTATCATTGACGAACCAGTAGTAAGTGTAAACTCCAACTGAAAGATTAGTCACAGTTGCGTTATAGCTATTACCATCAGTATAAGTAGTATAGTTAACACCATTTATTTGAAATAGTATTGTATCAATTGTACTAGAATCTAAAACTGTAGCATTAAATTCATAGATCTGAGTTTGAGAATAAGTTGCAGGATCAGCTGGGTATTCTGCTAAACTTGTAACATTAGGAGGAATTGTATCTCCAGCTTCAACATTAACCCACCATGTTTCAGAACACCTTGTATAGTTTCCTGTAGCTTCATATACAGCTGTAATGTTATAGAGAGCTGTATGATTGAAATCTGTTAGGTTAGCTAATGGTGAAGTTGCATTTGCAACTAAAGTTCCATTGTTAAATAAAGTTATATTTGCACCTGTATCTCCAGCTATCATTGTAGCATTCAACCAAATATTTGTATTGTTAAGAATGGTTATATTTGACCTTGAGTTATTTAGATAAGTATAAATACCACATGCAGCTTTATCTATTGTAAAATCTGAAGTATTAGATGCAGCTGTATAATTCTGAGTAACTGTC
>Ga0272442_10000294_pt1 | contig 84173 bp, 76 predicted proteins | sample SSMForm2O_FD_200262 | JGI IMG/M metagenome (GOLD analysis project Ga0272442, IMG submission 200262) | Marine sediment archaeal communities from Little Sippewissett salt marsh, Falmouth, MA, United States - SSM-Form-2O | ecosystem: Environmental > Aquatic > Marine > Wetlands > Sediment ...
CGAAATACTGCCTCTGCATCCTGTCCGGGTCGCCCCATATCGTGCGAAGCATGGCAGGCCACGGCCTCTTTATCACGAGAGCGCCGGACTCGCCTACCGCCACTTCCTTGCCCTCGGGGTCCAGAACACTCGTCTCGACGCCGAAGAACGGGAAACCTGCAGAGCCGGGCTTCATGTCCATCGCACCGGGCAGGTTCGTTATCAGTATGCCGCCGGTCTCCGTCTGCCACCACGTGTCCACGACCGGACAGTTCTTCTTGCCCACGTGCTCGTGGTACCAGAGCCATGCCTCCGGGTTTATCGGCTCGCCAACGCTACCGAGAAGCCTCAGGCTCTTCATCGGGTGCTTGTCCACGAGTTCGTCGCCTTCCCTCATCAGAGCGCGTATCGCAGTAGGAGCGGTATAGAAGATGTTGATATCGTGTTTCTCCACCACTTCCCAGAACCTGTCCGCCGCCGGGTAGGTCGGAACTCCCTCGAACATGACCGATGTGAATCCGTTCGAAAGCGGGCCGTAGACTATGTACGAGTGGCCCGTTATCCATCCTATGTCGGCCGTGCACCAGTATATGTCATCGTCTTTCAAGTCGAATATAAGTCTCGTTGTCATCGTAACGTAGGTCATGTAGCCGCCGGTCGTGTGAAGCACGCCCTTGGGCTTGCCTGTCGAGCCGGAGGTGTAGAGTATGAAAAGCGGGTCCTCGCTCTCCATCTGCTCGCACTCGCACTGCGCTTCCACGGAAGCCATCTCTTCATCCCACCAGAGGTCCCTGCCTTCCGTCATGGCGACCTCGCCCCCGGTGTGGCGCACAACTATCATCTTCTCCACGCACTCGACTCCTTCGAGCGAAGCGTCCGCGTTTTTCTTGAGCGGGACTTTCTTGCCAGCACGCCGGCCTTCGTCCGAGGTGACAAGGACCTTCGTCTCGCAGTCCAGAATCCTCTCCCTCAGCGACTCGGCCGAAAATCCTCCGAAGACTATGCTGTGGATGGCCCCTATGCGCGCGCATGCGAGCATCGCTATTGCCAGCTCCGGTATCATCGGCAGGTAGAGGCAGACCCTGTCGCCCTTGCCCACGCCGTGCTTCTTGAGAACGTTGGCGAACTTCGAGACCTCCGCGTGAAGCTCCCGGTAAGTATATTTCCTCACTTCGTCTTTCGGGTCGTCCGGCTCCCAGAGTATCGCCACTTTGTCCGCCTTCGGCGTGTCGAGGTGCCTGTCCAGACAGTTGTAGCACGCGTTGAGCCTGCCGCCGTCGAACCACTTGTACTTCCAGGCCGGCTCCTTCTGCGTCCACTCGAAGACAGTGTCCCATTTCTTGAACCAGACCAGCTCGCGGCCCGCGACTTCGCCCCAATAAGATTCCGGGTTCTCCATGCTGCGCGCGTAATCCTTCGCGTAATCCCCGAAATCCTTGACAAGCGCAGACTCCACAAAAAACTTCCCAGGCTCCAACTTCTGCTCGGCCATGATGCCTCCTCAAGCAAGTAAGCCTAACCGTGATAAATGTGCAATTGTTTAAACATGATAATAAAAGACAGTTATTTTACCTGCCGGGTGTTGAAATGCAAATTGTTTTTGAATTTCCACCGACATAAACACATTTGTAGCATGCGCCGGATTAATGGAAGGAAGAATATCTTTCGGCATACGCCGGCAAGTCGGTTAAAGAAGGTTGAACTAACACCACATAAAGATTAAAATACCGGATTATAAAATCATAATCGAGGTTGAAAATGATAATCGCGCAGTTGACGGTTGTTCCCATAGGAACGGGGTCTCAGAGTCTCAGCGATTTTGTCGCGGGCTTTGAAACCGAGTTAAAGAGGATGGGTTTCGAGCCGAGACTTTCGGCGATGTCGACGGTTATCGAGGCTGAAACTATGGACAGGATACTCGAAGCGGTGAAAAGGCTCCACGATATGATTTTCGAGAACGGAGCGAAGCGCGCCCTGACTTCAGTCACGATAGATGAAAGGCGCGACAGGAAAGGCTCGATAGACCAGAAAATCAAATCAGTCCAATCAAAGATGAGCGAATAATGACAAACGAGAAACAGACATACATTAGCGATTTCGGAAAACACGTCGGGAACGACGTCACGGTAAAAGGCTGGCTTTACAACAGGCGTTCGAGCGGAAAGATTCAGTTCATTCTCGTCAGGGACGGAACCGGCATAGTGCAGTGCGTATTTCAGAAAGGCGACATTCCCGACGAACTGTACGAAGAGCTCGACCATCTTCCGCTTGAAAGCTCGATTATCATAAACGGGATCGTGCGCGAGGACAAGCGCGCGCCTGGCGGATACGAAATGGGCCTGAAATCGGCCCGGACGGTAAACATCGCAGAAGAGTTCCCGATAACGAAGAAAGACCACGGACCGGGATTTCTCATGGAACACCGGCATCTCTGGCTTCGCTCGAAGAAACAACACGCCATCCTGCGCATCAGAAGCAGGCTGATAAAGTCGATATACGATTTCTTCTTCGATAGAGGATATACGCTTGCGGACACGCCGATAATCACTCCCGCCGCCTGCGAGGGAACAACGACTCTCTTTAACGTCGATTATTTCGGCGAGCCGGCCTACCTGGCCCAATCGGGCCAGCTATACAGCGAGGCCACGGCGGCCGCATTCGGCAAGGTATTTTGTTTCGGCCCCACGTTCAGGGCAGAAAAGTCCAAGACACGCAGACACCTTACCGAATTCTGGATGGTAGAGCCGGAAGTGGCATATATGGAGCTCGACGGCCTTTGCGAACTTGCGGAAGAGTTTCTCACTACCATAGTCGGCGACGTCGTCCGCGATTGCGTAGCGGAGCTCGCAACCCTCGAAAGGGATGTGGAGCTTCTGAAAAAAATCGCCCCCCCATTCCCAAGGATAACGTATACGGAAGCAGTAGAAATGCTTCGCGAGAAGGGCCACGAATTCGAATGGGGAAACGATTTCGGTGCGCCGGACGAAACTGCGCTTTCGGAAAGTTTCGACAAGCCGCTAATGGTAACGAACTACCCGGTCGATGCTAAGGCGTTTTATATGAAACGCGATGCGCAGGATCCCCGTACCGCGCTCTGCCTCGATGTGCTCGCAACGGAAGGCCACGGCGAGATAATCGGTGGCAGCCAGCGGGAAGATGACCTGACCGCGCTGCGACAGAGGATAAAAGAGCACGGTCTACCGGAAGATGCATTCAAATGGTACGTGGACCTGAGACGCTTCGGCAGTTTTCCGCATTCTGGATTCGGGCTGGGTCTCGAACGCGCGTTGAGCTGGATTGCAGGCGTAGAACATATCAGGGAATGCATTCCGTTTCCGAGAATGCTTTACAAAATATATCCGTAGATGCGGGAACAACGCGCATCCACCGGTGTAGAATAGACTATATGCAACAACGGTAAAGGACAGGAAACCCGGCGCATGAGAGCTTTTTACTGTAGCGCTTGCGGGAAGAGAATCCCGCAGGAAGAACTCGATGACGATAGCGCCGTCGTCATCGAAGGAGAGCTTTATTGCGGCACCTGCGCGGACGCCGTCTCGCCGGAGATTCCCCAAGTCGAAGCGGAACCAGTCCCGGAAGGGCCGATAGAGTGCGACAGGTGCAAAGCAATCGTAGAAATGGCGGATATCGCGAGCGGCAAAGCCATAAGCGCCGGAGGAATGACCTACTGCACCAAATGCACGAAACTTTACATGCCCCTGATAAAGGCCTTGAAAGAAAAAGAAGAGCACGTTAAAGAAGATGCCCATCCCCAGAAACGCCGGACGCCCGCATACGGCATGCCTGCGGTAACGACCGACCACTATACCGAAGGCCGGATGCAGCCGTATGAAAAGAAATCGAGTTTGCTTCCGGTAATCGGAATCGCCGCAGGAGTCGTACTGCTTATAATAATTATCGCTGTGGCAATGTCGGGCGGCAACTCAAGGCCCGAGAATTCGCGAACTCCCGCGCGACCTGGAGCATCTCCTTCGATTTCTTCGCCGCCACCGGTCACGCAAACTCCGTCACCGCGCCCCAGTTTCACGGAGAATCCGCAGGTAAAAATCGCGATTGAGAAAGCGGTCCAATTCGCAAAGAACAACCCAAAATCATTCGATGCTATAATCAAGAAATACGAGGATATCGAACGCGCTTACAACCTCTCACTTACGCAGAGCGCACATGTACAGAAGGCGATGAACGAAACATTGGAGAAGCAGCGCCACGAAGCGCAAGAAACCCGCGATAAGCTTCTGGCGAAAGCAAACGAGCTTGAAAAGAAAGGCAATTACGAGGGCGCTATCAAGGCTCTGAAGGAATACCCCGATAGCCTCAAGTCTGCCCTCGAATGCTGGAACGAAATCCGTGCGCGAATCGAAACACTTGAAAAAGACGCTGAAGCAAAACCTGCATACGAAGAACTGGTAAAAGAAGTCGAGGGCCTGAAAAAAGAAGAAAGTGAAGTAGTTGCGCTCCAGAAAATGAAGGATTTCCAGAAAAAATACGCGGGCTCGTCGTTCGCGGACAAGGCGGAGAAAATTGCGACCGAGCTAAGCGGCATTCTGGAAAAAAGGAAGGAAGAAAAAGAACGCGCACTAAAGGAAGAAGCCGAAAAAGAAAAGCTGGCCGTCGAGAAACTCAAGGAGAGCAAGCCTCTCTATTATGCGCATTTCGACAAAGAAAAGGCGGAACTTAACACGGAAGTAAAATATGGCATAAGCGAATACCCGTATAAAACACCCGAAGGCGGATATGCGTTCCGGTTCTTTGAAGTCAACGCCTTTATCAGCTTCGATTTCGACCTGACGGACAAACCGGACTTGGCAATATTAAAGATAGAATATATGACTCCCAAACGTTCAGACAACGTGGAAACATTCGTCGAACTCGACTTCGTTCTCAACGACAACATTTTTGCACAAAGGAAAAGATTTACTTGGCAGATGGGACAGATTGAAGAAGTAGAGTTTAATATTACGAGCCTGCTTTTAAATGGCAAGAACAAGCTGGAAATCAAGTTCCCTCAGGGCACCGTCCGCTGGCAGCTTCACAAGATGGAACTGAGAACGCGATACAAAGATGAAGCAAAATTGAGGCGGGCAAAAGCAGAAGCAGCGAGCAAGACGGAAGAATCACAGAGACATTTGAAGGAATTCGCATCCTCGCTTAACAAGCAGGAAGAAAAAGAACGAAAACAGCTAATCAGGAAATTTGAAAAAGGTGCGCAGTCACCGCTGAAACCCGGCACGCACAACCTGCTCACCAACAAGAACATAAAAAGCTTTAAGATATGGGGCACCGGTGGAGAATGGAAATTCGAAAATGACGCACTTATAGGGAGAAACAATAACCTCGCGTCAAGTTCGCTGCTGACGCCGCATTTCAGGAACATGCATAAATGGAAAAACTACAGCATCACTATAAAGATGGCTACAGAAAACTCATGTGAACACAAGGTATTTTTAATGCTGCAATATCCTGAGAAAGAAGATCTCATCCCAATGCTTGGGCTCGGAGCCATTGCGCGACCTAACGATATGACCCTCGGGACGGATTACGAATTGAAATTCACCGTTGAAAACGGCAAGCTCAACAGCTTCGTCAACGGGAATCAAACCATCAAGGACCACGAGGTTCCCCCCTCACTTTTAGAAGGCTTTTTCGGCATTCAGCTTGGGCCGAATGCGACGATGAAAATAAAAGCATTGACCCTGGAGTTGAAGAATTAAAGCGTTGCGCGCTTCGGCTATAGGATATACTTGTTCAAATCCTCATCCTGCGCTACGTCGGCAAGCTTCTCCTTCACATATTCGGCAGTAATAGTCACCGATGTGGGCGCAACATCAGGGGCCTCGAAAAGCAGATCTTCCAACAACTTTTCGAAAATGGTATAGAGCCTTCTTGCACCTATGTTTTGCGTTTTTCTGTTAACTGTTTCGCAGATTGCGGCAAGCTCGTTAATCGCATCTTTTCTAAATTTGACTTTAACTCCTTCGGTATCAAGAAGGGCCCGGTATTGTTTCGTGAGAGCGTTTTTCGGCTCAACCATAATTCTTTCAAACTCTTCCCTGCCGAGAGAAGAAAGCTCGACCCTTATCGGAAATCTTCCCTGCAATTCGGGTATCAAGTCTGAAGGCTTGGCCATATGGAAGGCTCCGGCCGCCACGAAAAGAATATGGTCTGTTTCGACAGACCCATGCCGAGTTGAAACGGTAGTGCCTTCGACAATTGGAAGAAGGTCACGCTGCACTCCCTCGCGTGAAATATCCGGGCCCTTACCGCCCGAATCACCAGTTTTCACGGCCACCTTGTCAAGCTCGTCAATAAATACGATACCCGATTCCTGGGCCTCATCGAGACCTGTGCGCGTTGTCTTTTCCCGGTCAAGAAGCTTCTCCGCCTGCTGGCCGGTCAAAATCTTCATAGCTTCCTCTATTTTGACCTTACGCTCGGTTCCTTTGCTCGGCGAGATTCTGTCGAAAAGATTCTGAAGATCGAATCCCATGTGCTCGATGCCCGAACCGGAAAAGACCTGAACCATCGGATTGGAATGTTGCTCGACCGTCAGCTCAACCTCCCTGCCGTCAAGTTCTCCTGCCTGGAGCTTTACGCGCATTTTTTCACGGGAACGATTATACGAATCGAGCCCACCCGCCGAATCCTCGCCATCCTCTGGATAAGAAGGTTTGGGCAGCAACAAATCGAGAAGCGCATCCTCAGCCTTCAGAGCGGCCTGTTTCTCGACCCGCTTGCGCTCCCTGCCCCTTACCCTATTGACCGAAACCTCGACGAGGTCTCTTATCATAGACTCGACATCGCGGCCCACGTAGCCAACCTCGGTATATTTCGAAGCTTCTACTTTCAGAAACGGCGCGTCAGTTAGGTTGGATAGCCTTCTTGCAATCTCCGTCTTGCCTACGCCGGTAGGACCTATCAGAATAATGTTCTTCGGCGCCACTTCGTCGCGCATTTCCGGCTCGACCTTGCGCCTGCGCCACCTGTTGCGCATCGCAATGGCCACGGCACGTTTCGCCTGGTCCTGTCCAATAATATACTTGTCAAGCTCCTTGACTATTTTCCGCGGCGTAAGATCTTTCACTATAGTTCCTCGACATAAATAGAATCGTTCGTATAAATACATATTTCTGACGAGATTTTCAGCGCCTTTCCCACTATTTCGGCAGGTTTGAGTTTCGTATTTCTTACCAGCGCCTTTGCCGCAGCTGCCGCATATTGGCCGCCTGAACCGATGCCGATAATTCCTTCAGATGGTTCGACAACATCTCCCGTGCCCGAGACGAGAAGCGAATTCTCCTTGTCCACTACTACAAGAACAGCCTCGAGCCGCCGAAGTGCCCTGTCCAGCCTCCACTCTTTCGCAAGCTCTATGGCTGCGCGGCGGACGGAACCCTGATACTTGGAAAGCATTCCCTCGAAACGCTCAAGCAGAGCAAAAGAATCCGCCGTGGAGCCCGCGAAGCCCACAATCACGGTATCATCCGCAAGTTTCCTGATTTTTACCGCATCAGCCTTGATTACGGTATCGCCAAGCGTAACCTGCCCGTCACCTCCGATTGCGACCTTATTATCTTTTCGCACCGAAAGAATCGTTGTGGACTTTGCCATGTTCAACTCCCCGCTTTATTAAACAAGTACAAATACAATGGTATTAGAGACAGGCATGCAATGTCAAGACCGAGAACACCTCTGCTATGCAACCGTATCAGAAATTGTATGTAAAACCTAAGCTGTACTGGTAATCAATATCGTTGGCCGAATCGGAACTCGATGAACCAAACGGAACTTTCAATAGAAGCACCCCACTCAGACTCTTATAAAGTTTCATGGATCCGAGCAGGACAATCGAATTAAACGTGCCATCGGTATTCGCCACATCTATTCCGTTCTGAATGTCCTCCTGAGGTATACTTGTAAGAGAATATCCGATACCGCCAATGAGAGAATACTTGGGATAAAGCGGATAATAAACCGAAGCATCGAATCTGAGTACATCCCCGCGTTCATAATCGACGCTGTTTTCTCCTCCGGACAGGTCGTACAACAAAGTTGCGACAGCCCGCAGCTTACCGAAGGACTGTCGATAACCGGCACCGATTATCAAACATGAAACTCCCCAGCCCGACTGGAAACCTGCAGGCTGCAGTATGCCTAAAGAGTCCTTTAAATCATATTCGCCAGTCGGCAACTTTATTCCCAAACCAAATTTGAAGTGAGGGCTGCTATCCGGTTTTGTTTTTTCTTTTTTACTTTCCTTCGCAGTCTCATCGCCACCCGTTACGTCGGCGAAAGGGTCTTCCATGAATTCTTCGGGGAGTTCCTCCTCCAGTGTTTTCTCGCCAGCCTTATCACCTTTTTTAATCGAACGAAGGAGTTCCGTAAAATCTGCCCAGGCAGTAATCCTGAAATCTCCGATTCCGACCGCTTCGTATTCCTGGTAAGTAAGGTCGTTCTGGCCATAGTTCATGACGTAAGGAAGAGAAGTCTGAACGCTGAAAACCTTGTTCGGCTGATAGCTAAAAGTAAGTGAAAAAGACTGATAAAGATTGTCTCCCGCACCGGCGTAAGTAAATATTCCTGATAGCGAAAATAACGACGTTTTTCCCGTAGCGCTCTCCAAATCGAAGCCACCACCGGTGGCCCCGGCCCCTCCCCCGGGTCAGCCTGCAGGGCCTCACTGCCCGTACGCAGGTGAATATCCGAGAAGCAGGATGAAAAGACTCAGCACCAAAACCCAGTATGTTTTCAACTCAAACACCTCCGAACATTGTTCTTAATTAATATATCAGGAAAATGATTTCCTACAATAAAAAAAGCGCGGCTTATACCGCGCTTTGCATTTTATACCGTTATTTACGGTTTTTGTACCAGGGTGACCACCCAGTAATAAGTTGCGCCTCAACTTGGGCCAGTTCACAACACTCGCCCTATACCGACGTGCGTGAACGTGGAGTTGGTAAGCGTCGAAGTATTCATGGCGGCATATGCGACCGCAATATCACCGGCACTCCAGCAGCCTGTCTCACCACTGGAAGAGTAAGTGATAGAAGCAGCAGTTAGACGACTTGAAGGTGTTGAACCACCCGAGCCAGTCGACTGGTATGCCGAAGTATTTTGCGAGTCCAGCCAAACGGCGTGAGCATGTGCGACAGCCGCAACTGCCGCATCATAAGTGAGTTCTTGGCCAACGGTCCTATGGCTGTTGATTTCGGCAAGCATTATCCCGACAAAGTCCGGCGCGTCCTTTTTCGAACTTTTCGAGCAGCCAAGCAGCCCTATAATAACAAGTCCAAGCAACATAACGCTTAACCATTTTCTCATGAGCACCTCCTTGCAGCCTTTTAATATAAGCGTATTCACTGCTTCCTTATTCATTTTATAGTATACAAGTAATATCCTGTTAGTCAACTTACAAAAACAAGTAATGCGGCACAAGAAGAATATTTCAGATAAAATGTGCCGTCACTTTGACGCTTATAAGTTAATACTGTATATTTTAATGGAACTCCGCAGATTATTTGCGGGGGCGAAGAAGAATGGATTGCCGGAGCTTGCCGGAAGAAAGGAGGATGTGAAAGTTGATTGACTGAACCTACAACCTGGAAAGGGGGCTGCCATGTCAGCAAAAGAAAATCGCGCTGGGGAATGCGGCTTTACCCTGATCGAGCTGCTGGTTGTTATTGGAATCATTAGCATATTAGCCGGTCTTATTATATCATTCATATCAACCGAGCCAGGCAAAGACGCAGCCTGCAAAAACAACCTGCGGCAAATCGGGTTAGCTTTTTACCAGTACCAATGCGACTACGGAAGATACCCATGGTCTAATAGCCCGGAACCTTCTGACATTTTCCGGTTGATTGCAGGAAAGGGACGGATTGACGAACCTAATATGTTCCGATGTCTTTCCTGCAACCAAAATGAACCGGACGATTACAATGAGGGCAATTTCATTCTGGAGCCTGAAAATGTCAGTTATGCGGTGTATGCCGAACCAATTACCGATGCCGCTCCATCGCGCACAATTATGGTAGCGGACGCTCACTGGTTCGAAGAAGACAACCAGGGGCATCCCGACCATATTAATGTGCTTCAGAAAAGCGGCGCGGTAGTCGAAATCAAGTTGAGACCGGGAGATAAATGGGAAGAAGCGACAGGAGGTAAACTGAAACGATAAGCGAACCGGTGATTTAGTCCAATCCGCCCCCGATAAAAAAAGCCCCGGCTTGGCCGGGGCTTTTAAATATCCTGTTATTTCATTACGTCTGGCGGCTCGATTATCTCAATTTTACCAAAATCCTCAAGCTTCACGGGATGGATTCCATCTCCCACTTTCATTTCCTGAGACCTGCCGACCACCACTATCTTAATGGCGTCGGGACGAAGATATTTCTTTGCAACTTCGAGAACTTTCTTTCTTGTCACTTTCCGGTAATTGTCCCTGTAAGTGTCGTAGTAGTCGAACGGCCGCCTGTTGTATTCGTTCGATGCAAGCGCCTGGACGCACGCGTAGGCGGCGGAACCGCGCCCGCTGAAGATGCTCGGAAAGCGTTCGATATAAAGGTCTTTCGCGCTTTGCAATTCCTCTTCGCTGACAAGTTCTGTTCTTATCCTGTTTATCTCTTCCATTACAATCGAGACCGCGTAAGCCACACTGCCGGACTTGGTTTGAAAAGAGCAGCCGAACGAGCCCGTATGGTCGATTGGAATACTAAACCAGGAGCCCACCGAATATGCCAGCCCCTCATCCGAGCGAACCCGGCCGGTAATTCTCGAAGTAAACCCGCCGCCCCCGAGTATCGCGTTCATAACCTGGACCGCGTATTTTTCGGGATTGTCATCCTTTATTCCGAGGTGGCCCATTCTCACGTTTCCCTGGTTTATTTCCTTCTCGAGGATGCAGACTTCTTTGTCGAATTCCATTTTCACATCCGGAACGTCGGGAAATTCGATTTCCGCAACATCCCAGTCCTTGAAAATCGCTTTGAGCTTTTCAAGCATCTCGCCGCGCTTGAAATCACCGGCAATAGCCACAATGCAGTTATTCGGATGATAATATTTTTCATGAAAAGCGAGCAGGTCTTCTCTCTTTATAGACATAATCGAGGATTTCGTCGTAATCCTCGCTACCGGATGTTCTTTGAATATCAGCTTTTCATAAGCATCGTTCAGCAGCGAGCCGGGACGGTCATAACGGTGTTTGAGATTTTGAATAGCACGTTCTTTGTAACGACGTATTTCATCCTCGTTAAAAATCGGATTCATTAATATATCCGCAAGCATCTTGAGCCCCTTGTCCGTGTCCTCCTTGAGAACGGACAGGCTTACCAAACCTTCCGAAAATCCGATATTCGCGTTTAGCGAGCCTGCAAGCTGCTCCATGAAATCGTCAATCTCCTCGCCGGTCATGCTCGTCGTGCCACCTCTGCGAAGCAACGAGCCACACATGGAAGCAAGCCCCACCTTTTCCTCCAGCTCATACATCGAGCCGGTTCTTATAGTCACCTCGATATCGAAAGTGGGGAGTTCTCCGTCCTCGGCAATATAAACAATCATGCCGTTTTCAAGCTCGAATCTGTAGTCCGACGATTTCGGCGGCTCGAACTTCAGGGGCGGGTATTTCAATTCCGACGGATGTTCCGGTATCGCCGGACCATCTGGCTTCTTTTCCTGTCCCAGGACAATCCCCGCAAGAATAAAACCGGCAAGCACCAAGACTGCGAGTGTCTTGAAATATCTGGTCATCGGAATCCCCTTCTCCACATATTCATTTTGATTGTATTTATCTGTCATCAGATTCGTCCGAATCTTTTTCAACGCCTACTGTCACGAGCTTTGCATTTGCGAAAGGCTTCGAGCCTCCCATGTCGTATTCCCGCACTTCCTGCAAACGCTTATTCGCCGCCTCTTTTTCTTCGATGGCGAAATGGCCGACTTCGATGTAAATGTTTTTTTCATCCATTCGTATCGCAATATCGGGGACCTGCGATGAAAGAAAAGTTTTTGCCCCTTCCATTTGGGCTTCCGCCTCAGGCGTACGAGGCATCTCCCTCACGAGAACGGTAAGATATGGACCCGATGGTTTATCAGGCTGGGTGACAATTCCGACCGTCCGATTCTCGGGAGTCAGGTATTTTTTTGCCACTTCTACTATTTCTTTGGCAGATACCTTTTCGAGCTTCGCTGGCGCCTCCAGCATTTCGCGCCAGTCTCGCATTACCGCTACGGTCGCGAGCATATAGGACAAGTATCCGTTGGAAGTCAGCATTCTTATATATCGCGCCCTTATCTGTTTCTTGGCGCGCTTGATGTCCCTATCGGGAATAGGGTCGCTTTTTATACTCTCAATAATACCATATATGGCCTCTTCAATCTCCTCCGGTGTATGCCTGCCCTTCGGAGTCCCCCTGAAAGAAAAAGAACCCGGAAATTTGCTCGGTCTCAGGCCGCATCGACAAGAAGTTGCAATCTCCTGCTCGCGTACTATCTCCTTGTAAAGTCTGCCCGAGTTGCCCGAAATAACCCCATCAAGCACCTGAAGCGCGTAGATATCCGGATGGCCCACTTCGGGTACGTGGTATTCTATTGTCACAAAAGGTTGCGTGTCTATTACTGCACGGATTCTCTTTTCGTATCTCTGCGGCGGCTCCGCCGTCACAACCGGCGGAGGTTCGCAGCCGCGGGGTATCGGTCCAAAATACTTCTCGGCCATCTCGAACGCCTTCTTCGCACTGACATCTCCCACCAATACAAGAACGGCATTATTCGGCACATAATAGGTGGCATGATACTTCCTTGCCTTTTCAAGCGTCATGTTATCGAGGTCTACCATCCATCCGACAACAGGCCACATATAGGGATGAGCATCGTACATCACCGCATTGAACGTCTCGTAAAAGAACCCGGTGGGACTATTTTCACGAAGCCTGCGTTCTTCCTTCACCACATCGAGTTCTGAGTAAAATTCCCTGAAAACGGCGTTTGCCATTCGGTCGGATTCCATCCAGAAGAAAAGCTCTATCTTGTTTGAAGGAACATCAACGACATAACCGGTCAAATCGTTGCCAGTAAAGGCATTCATCCCGGTCGCACCGTTCTGCATGTAAATCTGCCATATCTGGTCCTTTATCATGATTTCCTTCTGGGCGGCGCGCACTTCTTCAAGTTCGCTCTGAAATTTCTTCAAATTGTCGGCATTTTTACCCTCATCCTTCTTAAGCTCTCTTATTACGAGAACTAATTCATTAATTTTTGTATTATATTCCGCATCTTTCTCGGGATCTTTCGTGCCAATCACTTTCGTCCCCTTGAACATCATGTGTTCACAGAGGTGCGAGAGACCCGTTATGCCCGGCACTTCGTTGGCCGAGCCGACGTTGTAGAACAGCCTGCAGGCGACTTCAGGAACTTCATGGCGCTCAACGACGAGGACCTTGAGTCCGTTGGCAAGGATTCTCTCCTTGACATCAATATTCAGGCTCTGCTCCTGCGCGAAGACGGTGCCACATAAGACAAACATAGACAAGAATACAACGATGCGTCTCATTAGCGTTACCCCCTGTTATTCAGAAATGTTATTTCTTAGATGATTATACGCTCGAACATACCGATGGGTAAGGATTAATCCTGCCCCAGCGAATACTTCTCTTCCTGAACCAGGTACTGCCCAAACGCGTCGGTCCAATGCCGCCTCGGAGGAAGGCCTTCAATCCGCCAACGCAGGTTGTCGAGAACCGAGTTGCGTGGCCGTGGAGCCGGGCGCTTGAATTTCTCCGTAGTCGTAGGCGTTACGACAGTTTCTGAACCTGTCCGGGATACAATCTCTTTTGCGAACTCAAACCAAGTACATTCGCCCGAATTTGTCACATGCCAAACGCCTTCGTAGGGTCTACCTCCAATCAATCCTTTTCCTATCACGGCAAGCGCTTCTGCAAGGTCTACTGTGTATGTGGGCGAGCCGTGCTGATCGTTTACCACTGAAATTTTATCTTTTTCCGAACATAAGCGTCTTATGGTTTTAATAAAGTTATTGCCGCCCGTTCCGAAAAGCCAGGAAGTCCTCACGACGGCAACTTTCGCTCCACTATGAAAAGCAAGCTGCTCGGACCAGAGTTTCGACTTTCCGTAAACGCTCGCGGGGTTTGTGTCGTCAAACTCACAGTATGCGCCTTCCTTGGTGCCATCAAACACGTAGTCCGTGGAAATGGTTACAAGCGGAATTCCAGCATCTCTACAGGCGCAAGCAACTCGAAGGGTTGCAAGCGCATTCGCCTTGTAAGCTTCTTCCGACTTTTCTTCAGCGCCATCAACATTCGTGAACGCGGCGCAGTGAAACACAAGCTTGATATTTGAATTTCTTATGGCAGGAGTAATTTTCTCTTCGTCCGTAAGGTCTAAACAGGCGAACTCATGCCCCCTGTCGGCACAGTCGTCGAGTATGTCAATAAGAAGCAATTCATAATCCGGCTCAAGGACACTTACCAGGTCTCTTGCCAGCATGCCCGCAGCACCTGTAATCGCCACTTTCAATCATGAACTCCTTTGACATTAACAAGATTCAGTCTAAGGCTGATTCTTCAGTTTTTCCCACCAGGAACGATTCTGTTTATACCACTGCACCGTTTCCTCAAGTGCGGAATCGAAATCCGCCTGCGGTTCCCATCCAAGCGATTTCACCTTAGCGCAATCCAGCGAATAGCGCCGGTCGTGCCCCAGCCTGTCTTCAACATATTCTATCAGGCTTTCATCCCTGCCGGAGTGATGTAGAATTTTTTTCGTAAGGTCGATATTCGGGATTTCGTAGCCGCCGCCGATATTGTAAACCTCACCCGGCTCCCCTTTGTGAAGAACGAGGTCAATCGCCCTGCAATTGTCGAGGACATAGAGCCAGTCCCGAACGTTCATACCATCGCCGTAAAGCGGGACCTTGATACCATCGAGGGCATTAGTAACAAAAAGCGGGATTACTTTTTCGGGGTACTGGTACGGTCCGAAGTTGTTCGAGCTTCTTGTGACAATCACGGGCAAACCAAAAGTAACGTAATAAGAGCGGACAAGGAGGTCTCCGCTCGTCTTGGAAGCTGAGTAGGGAGAATTGGGCCTGAGCGGCGAGCTCTCTGAAAAAGACCCTTCATCAATCGAGCCGTAAACCTCGTCAGTTGAAATCTGAATATACCTCTTATGATTGTTTCTTTTCGCAGCTTCGAGAAGCGCAAGCGTTCCGAGCACATCAGTCCTGACAAAAGGCTCGGGGCCGGTTATCGAACGGTCTACATGAGTCTCGGCTGCAAAGTTGATAATCACATCAACATCCGAAGCCAGGTCAGCGACCGCTTCCCCGTCGCAAATATCGCCTTTCACGAACTTATAGCGCGGATTTTTTTCAATATCCCTGAGATTTTCGAGGTTCCCGGCGTAAGTCAGTTTATCAAGGTTTGTCACTTGATAATCAGGATAACTATTGAGCACATGGCGTATGAAATTGGACCCTATAAAACCCGCTCCGCCAGTTACAAGCAAGCGCATTTTAGCCATCCTTTCTCGCCCAGTCGTATGGAATATCATTGTTATGAGGATGGACGCGGTATTCGTCCGGCTCTTTGTAGTCGAATACTTCGGTCGGCGTATTGACTACAATAGCTTCGCATTCGCTTACACACTTGAAGCCGTGCATTACCCCTTTGGGAATATGAACCAGAATAGGATTAATCTCGCCGGCGAAGAATTCGTTGACTTCCCCCTTCGTGGGCGAGTCTTCCCTGCCGTCGTAAAGCACTATTTTCATCATGCCCCGGACGACCGCCATGTTGTCAGCTTGAATCTTGTGAAGATGCCACGCCTTCACAACCCCGGGATATGCCGTTGTCATATAGACCTGTCCGAACTTCTCGTACGCTTCATCATCCGTTCGCAGAATCTCCATGAGCCTGCCGCGCTCGTCGGGTATCATGCGCAGCTTTTTTGTCTTGACGCCATCTATCATTTTCTCTCTCCCGGTTAACTTAAAGTATCTCGACTCTTGAATTATCACCAACCATAATCCTGTGGGCGGCGGGTCTTCCTGTAGACCTTATAACCTCAACGCTTTTGCCGATAAGGCTATCTTCGATTCTTTGCATATCGCGGATTATCGAATTCTCACAAACTATCGAATGCTCAATTTCGCTGTTTTCGATGCTTACACCGAAATTAACCGATGTAAAAGGTCCGACATATGAATTGGAAACGACTGTATCCCTTCCTATTACAGCAGGTCCTCGAACATGGCTATCAATAAGCCGCGCCCCTTCCTCAATCACTACATTTCCATCCACCTTGCTCGAACCTTCTACTTTCCCATCAATTCTTACATCAATCCCCTCGAGTATTATTCGATTTGCTTCGAGCAGGTCATCGAGCTTGCCCGTGTCCTTCCACCATTCCTTTATTACATGGTGATTGACTTTGTAGCCGTTTTCGAGCAGATATTGTATCGCATCAGTTATCTCAAGCTCGTTGCGTTGGCTCGGCTTGATATTCTTCACCGCCTCGAATATTTTTTCATCGAAAAGATAGACTCCGACAAGAGCAAGGTCACTCGGCGGTTCTTTGGGTTTCTCAACAAGCCTTTTCACACTGCCGTCGGGGTTGATCTCCGCAACTCCGAAAGCCGTCGGATTAGGCACGTGCGCGAGGAGAATCAATGAATTGCTTTCTGTGTCCTGAAATACCCCAACAAGCTCACTTAGGTTGTCCTTTATCAGGTTATCACCGAGATACATCAGAAACGGCTCTCCTGCCATGAAATCTTCTGCAATCTTCACTGCATGCGCAAGGCCGAGAGGCGCTTCTTGTTTTATAAACGTCGTCTTAACGCCAAACCTGCTTCCATCTCCCACGGCTTCTTTGATTTCAGCATGCGTGTCGCCGACGATTATGCCGACCTCTTCAATCCCGGCTGCAGCTATTGCTTCAAGCCCGTAAAACAGGATAGGTTTATTCGCGATAGGAATAAGCTGCTTGGCGCTCGTATGAGTTATCGGCCGCAACCTCGTGCCCGCGCCACCGCTGAGAACAAGTGCCTTCATACCTGACCTCCGTTCGAGAAATGAAGTGTTGAATATAAGCTGCCCGCTCTGCTTAGTCAACACTTTACCTATCTGAAGAAAACGCAATATTTCTTCATGCCGAGAGATTAAGAAATCGAAATACGTTGAAAAAAGTGTTCTATATTAGAATTGAACAACTAATTAATTTTAATATTACTATTATAGAATAAAATATAAGGTAGATTTTATCTTTGCAATACCATATGCAAACATAACTTTTTACATTTTTAATACATAACAAAATGCTTTCAGACGCATAAATACTATGTAGGGAAAATATAATTTAACAGGGAGATATAGCATGAAAAAAACATCCTTAATCACAATTCTATGTATATTGCTCATGCTCGTCACAACTCACGCCGACACAATCGTTCTCGACAGCGGGGGCTCTCTCAAGGGTGAAATAATTAAAGAAGACTTGGACAAAGTCGTGATAAAAGACCTCCTCAGAGGAGTCATCACGACTATCGACAGGGACGATATCGTAGAAATAAGACGCGCCGAAGGTCTCGAGAAAGAATATCAGCAAAAAATAAAGGCTATCGCTCCTGGCGACACTTACAACATGATGGAACTCGCCAACTGGTGTGGCAAACGCGGGCTTAAAGAATATCAGCGCGGGCTTCTGAATCGAATTCTTGAAATGTATCCGGACGATGCCGATGCAAAAAGAGAGCTCGATATTCTCGATGGCAAGTTGCCCGCTTCAGCAAGAGGAGAAAAAAAGGATTCTGATGGAATCACTTTCGCGCCTGGTCAAGGCGGCAATAGCAACATGAAGAAACCTCCAAAGGCCAGAAAAATATGGAAAGAGGACGACAAGGGCGAGGTTGGCAAGGACGGAGACAGTAAGGGCATTGATAAAAATGTCAAAGTGCGCTCGAGCAAGTATAAACCGAAGGGTGCAACTGAAGCCGGCTTTAAAGGACTCGAATGGTTGATGCAGCATGGCACCAAAGTCAAATATGCTCCGCAGGGGCAAGTCGTATCGGCCGCTTTAGCCGGTATGGCGGCTCTCGCGAGCAGGAGTAACAGATACACGGGACTTCTTGACAGATGTGTAAATCAGGTAAAAGGCGGAGTTAAGCGATACCTTACGGGGAAACGACAGCCAAAAGGCAAGTTCGACCAGTGCAACTGGGCTCTTTCCATAGGCGGCATGTTCCTCATCGAATGCCTGCCGTATTATAAATCAGCCGAGTTGAAGGGACTGCTCCAGCAGATATGCGACCAGCTTGTCATCAATATGGAAACAACCGGCGGATACGGTCACGATGCAAGCGGCCCAAATCCTCTTAACTATGTCGAACTTGAAATTATGTCTAATTTTGCAGTTGCCTGCATGGGCATGTGTAAACGGCACGGTGTCTCTATTCCGAAAGCCAAACTTGAACAAGCGTGCAATTACATTGAAAAATGCGTAAGCGGCCGCGGCGTAGGTTATTCCCATACAAATCGCTGGGGACATGTCAGCCGTACCGGTGGAGCAGTCTTCGCGCTTTCGGTAGCAGGCGCCAAACAAGGCAAGTTCGGCACTCTCTGCAAACAGTTGGACAGTATGATAAAAGATGTAATCACAGGACACGCATCCCCTGCCCTGTCGTTCTGGCAGTGCGCAGTCGGCTCACTGCATGTCAGTCCCGGAACATGGGACAAGTACGTTCAGACATGGTTCCCCACTATAATGGAACATCAGGAAGCAGATGGGTCGTTCAAACCGGTTAAAAATCCCAAGGAGCCCTCAATTAATACTGAAACGGACCTCGGCCCGGCATACTGCACGGCAATCTTTTCTTTCATCCTGCTTGTTGACCGGGGCAACCTGAAATATATGTCTGGTTGCTCACGAAGATAACTACTGCATCAAAATACATAACCGCGCACTCATTGCGCGGTTTTCATTTATATCGCATCTGGAAAACGATTTAACCAGCCTTAGTCTCCTGTTATACTTTTTGCATCAATATTTTGCAGGAGAACATTAATGGACAAGAAAACGGAGTCCCTCGAATTTGCAAGAAGCGTTGAAAACGTTAGCCTTGGAACTGTGGAAAGCAACCAGCCTCATATAAGAATAATGGAAGTCGCCCGAATAGATAATGATTTTTGCGTATGGTTCACAACTTCTGCATCCTCTAAAAAAATAGGTCAGGTAAGGAGGAATCCCAACGTCTGTATCGTTTTCAATTCGGGGTTTCGCGATTTGAAGATTATCGGAAAAGCGGAAATTATCGAAGACAAAGATGCGAAACACGAACTTTATAAAGAAAAATGGGACAGGTATTATCCTAAAGGCGGGAAAAACGACCCCGATTACGCTGTTATAAAAATCACGCCGGATTTGGTCGAATATAGAGATATGGAAAAATACGGACTGACACCGAAAAAGGTTATCTGAAATTCAGAGGCTACAATGCAACGAGGACTTCAGGAATGGGTCGAGTATCTCCTGGCAACGCCGGGAGAAAAATATGATTTGTCGAGCATCGCAAGGCATCACCCCGACCTTGCCGAGTTTGCAGGCGATATTGACCTTGAGCCTTCATTCCGCTGGTCTGGCGAGTTGCACGGCGCAAAAGACATAGTCGATAATATAATCGAAACACAAAAATACGACCTCGTTCCCGACAACGTAATGCCCATTAGCGGCGGTACTTCCATGGCGATTTTTCTCGCTTGCATGGCGTTGCTCCGGCCCGGCGATGAAGTCGTTTGCCAGTCGCCAGGCTGGCAGCAGGTACCTTCTATCTGCAAGCGCATGAATATCAGAATCAAGGAATGGGACCTCCGCTCAGAAGATAACTGGCAGCCAGATACCGATAAATTGAAAGAGTTGGTCACTCCCGCAACCAAACTTATCTATATCAATTTTCCCCATAATCCCACCGGCTGCATAATCGATACGGATAAAATGGCAGAAATCTGCAATATTGCTTCCAGATATGGCGCTTATGTTCTTTCGGACGAGATAAACCGCGGCCTCGAATGGGACGAAAATCTGCTGTCACCTTGCGCCGCCAATCTCTACAAACGAAGCATTTCTGCGGCAAGCATGTCCAAATCATTCGGTGCTACGGGTATCAGGTACGGTTGGTTCGCGACAAAAGACAAAAAGCTTTATGGCGACTGTTACGATATCTATTACAACTCCTTTCTCTGCAACAACCACCCTTCCGAAATTATCGCACGCTCTCTTCTGAAACCCGAAAACTACTCAAAGCTTATGAAGGAAAGCATAGAAATCGGCAAAAAAAATCTCGATTTTTTGCATAAGACAATCGAAGAAAACGAGCAGTGGAGTTGGACTCCGCCTGGCGGTTCGTTCTCTTGCTTCCTGAAGTATCATACCGGCGAGCTTTCTTGGGACTTCTTCAAGCGTATGATTAACAATAAACCGATTGGAGTCGAGTTCGTTCCCGGAAGCTGTTTCAGCGAAAAATGCGAATACCATGTTCGAATCGGTTTCGGAAACAGGCACTATCATTTCACCCAAGGCTTGAACCTGTTAATTCAGTCAGCCGGGTAAATATTACTCATTCATTTTGGCTTGACGGAACGCCCTTGCGTTAATAAGATGCTGGTCTTCCATTCACAACACCTGTGGAGGACACAATGAGGATTCAGAAGCATCCGATTCTTGAGTTTGAAAAAGGCCGGAAAGTGGCATTCACTTTCGATGGGAAAAAGATTCAGGGTTTCGAGGGCGAGATGATTGCATCCGCATTGATGGCAAACGGAGTGAAAGTATTCAGGCACTCTAAGAAACTCGACAGACCTCGCGGTTTTTTCTGCGCAATCGGGCGTTGTTCCTCCTGCAACATGGTTGTCGATGGAGTCCCCAACGTCAGGGTTTGCGTTACCCCCCTCAGAGAAGGGATGTCTGTTGAAACGCAGAAAGGAAGGGGGTTGTTGAAGCCATGACAAAGAAACAAATCATGGTGATTGGGGGCGGACCCGCAGGCATGTCAGCAGCCATTGAAGCCGCGAAGCTCGGAGCAAAAGTTACGATATGCGAAGACAAGGGTTTCATGGGGGGGCAGCTTGTCAAGCAGACCCACATGTTTTTCGGCTCGCAGGAGCATTATGCCGGTACGCGTGGTATAGACATCGCAAAAATACTGACCGAGCAAATCAAGGAACTCGGCGTCGAAGTATGGACAGACACCGTAGTCACGGGCATACATGACGAATATACCGTCGCCCTGACGCGAGAAAATAGATATCACGAAATTGAAGCACAGAAAATAATCATTGCTTCGGGGGCGTTCGAAAACCTGCTGCCAATCCCTAATTCGGACCTGCCGGGCGTCTACGGCGCCGGGGGCGTGCAAACTCTGATGAACGTAGAGGGCGTCCTGCCTGGGAAAAAAATCGTCATGGTGGGCGCGGGCAATATCGGGATTATCGTCTCATATCAGCTTCTTCAGGCTGGCGCCGATGTCGTCTGCGTAGTCGAAACGATGGAGCACGTTGGAGGCTACGAAGTGCATTCGGCAAAGCTGCGCAGGATGCAAGTCCCGATTCTTACGTCTCATACCGTAACGAGAGTAGATGGTAATAACTGCGTGGAATCAGCAACGATATCGAAGGTAGACAATTTTAAACCGATTCCCGGCTCGGAATTCTCGATTGAATGCGATACAGTATGCATTGCCGTGGGACTCACGCCGCTCACGGAACTTCTTGCGCTTGCCGGTTGTGAAACAAGATTCGTTCCCGAACTCGGCGGAATTGTGTCCTGGCACGACTCTAACATGCAGACATCGCTTAAACATGCCTACGTCGCCGGAGATGCATCGGGCATTGAAGAAGCTTCAACTGCAATGGTGGAAGGAAGAATAGCCGGGACTCATGCCGCCATGTCGCTCGGGCTGAAAGAAGAAAAAGCGAATAAGCTTATCGGCAAATTCAAAGAGCAACTCCGGCAGCTTCGCGGAGGGCCTTTCGGTGAAAAGGCGTCCGCAGGCAAGGCCGCACTCTGGAACATCCCCTGGGACAGGAAAAGAGAATTCACATCCTCAGAACCGGTTGTGGTTTCCGAAACAGGGGCAAAAGCCGTAATCGAATGCCATCAGAACATACCATGCAATCCATGCGTCGCCTCCTGCAAACATGGTGCTATAAGCATGGGCAACGATATCAACGAAAAGCCCAGACTGGACCTGGACAAATGCAAAGGCTGCGGTCTCTGCGTAGCGGCCTGCCCGGGGCTTGCCATATTTATCGTAAACAGGAACTTCGGCGAAGGTCTTGCTGAAATTGGAATTCCTTACGAACTGCTGCCTCTACCAAAAAAAGATGAGACAGTACTTGCTATCAACAGAGAAGGCTCTGTTCTCTGCGAAGCGAAAGTCACGAAAGTCATTACGTCCAAGGCATTCGACCGCACTGCCGTAGTTTACCTGGCTGTGGATGATAAATTCGCCGATGATGCAAGGTTCTTCATCGCTAAGGACGCCACAAAGCCTCCGTTGGTCAAAAAGAACCCTATGACGGGAGATACTGACGTTCTCATATGCCGGTGCGAAGACATTTACCAGTCAGAAATAGTAGCTCTGATTGACAAAGGTTACGAGTCATTTGACGAGTTGAAGCGGATTCTACGCTGCGGAATGGGGCCGTGCCAGGGTAAAACTTGCCAAAGACTCATTCTCGGGATTCTTGCCCGAAAATTGGGGAAAAAGACGAGCGACCTTCAGCCTCAGTCGGTTAGAAGCCCTGTGCGCCCTACCGATTTAGGCATTTTCGCCGATTCAGAAGCCGAATGGAACCTCGCAGACTGGCCGGAAAAAAACTCCGAGGGTAAGTAAATATGAAAAACAAAGCGGAAATAGTAATTATTGGTGGCGGGGTTATCGGGACTTCAATCGCATATCACCTTGCAAAACGCGGGATAAGCGATATTGTGCTTATCGAACGCAACTTCCTGGCATCGGGCGCTACTGGAAGATGCGGCGGAGGTATGCGCCAGCAATGGTCTACCAAATCAAACGTGCTTCTGGCAAAACATTCCGTCTCCGAGTTTAAGAATTTCAAAGAAACAATGGAACAAGACATCGAGTATCGCCAGGGCGGATATCTTCTCCCTGCTTTCACGGATGATATGATGGAGGAACTGAAGAAAAATGTAACTCTTCAGAACTCGCTCGATGTCAACACAAGAATGGTTAGCCCGGAAGAGATAAAAGAAATATCGCCCATCCTCAACACTTCGGACATGATTGGCGGTTCTTTCGGACCTACCGATGCAGTCGCCAATCCATTCCTGACGACAAAGGGATACGCAGACAATGCACGCAAACTCGGAGTCGAAATCAATCTGCGGACATCCGTAAAGGGTTTCGACCATGAAAACGGTAAAATCACGCGCGTTCGCACTGACAGGGGCGATATCGAGACTAAATATGTGATAAACGCCGCAGGAGCATGGGCGGCGCGGATAGGTGAGATGCTCGGGCTTGATATCCCGGTTAAACCTTACAGGCACCAGATACTCGTCACCGAACCCGTCGAAATAATCCACCCGTGTATGGTAATCGATTTGTATCATAATATTTACTTTAGCCAGGCGCAAGAAGGCGCGTTTATAAGCGGCCAAACCGACAAAAGCGAACCATCCGGCTATAACATACGCAACAACAGCCGTTTCATCGTGGAGCTTGCAAGAAAACTGAGCTATTACGCACCGGTGCTGAGAAATATCAAAGTCGTCAGGCAATGGGCCGGTCTATACGCGGTAACGCCGGATGCACAGCCGATTATAGGTACAATCGAGCCTTTCGATAATTTCATTTGTTCGGTCGGCTTTTCGGGCCACGGCTTCATGCTCGCCCCGGCAGGCGCAAGGCTTATCTCAGATTTTATCACGAAGGGAAAAAGCGAACTTGCCGACATTCAAGAAATGTCAATCAAACGCTTCGAAAGCGGCAAAATAACAAAAGAGAAAAACGTAGTATAAGATATGCTTAGTATCCGAATGCTAATCTTCGGAAGCTGCTACTTTTTCTTCGACATCATTTTCATCGCTTGTTGTTTCCGCAAGTTTTTTCTGCTCGACGTTTGCAGCTGCAGCCTTGAGACTTTTGGCTCTTCGACCACGTTTCTTTACCCGCGATTTCTTTTTGCCGCTCATATCCTCGATTAGCTCTTTGACCTTGACGGCCTTTCCGACTCGTTCACGCAGGTAATAGAGCTTGGCACGGCGGACTTTCCCGCGTCTGCGTACTATTATCTTGTCAATAACCGGTGAATGGAGGGGAAAGACTCGCTCGACGCCTTCGCCGGCGACAACTCTCCTTACCATGAAAGTCTCCCGGGTTTTGCTGCCTTTTCTACCAATAACCGTTCCCGTAAATATCTGAATGCGTTCCCGGTCACCTTCTTTTATTTTAATATGAACGTCGACAGTATCGCCGATATTAAATTTGGGAATTTCATCCTTCGTATAGGAATCTTCAATCTCAGAAATCGTACTCATGATTTTGTTCTCCCAGTAATTTGAAAGTGAGCGCAGAGTATAACAGCTATTTCGCTTTTATGTCAAGACTTCCGTCGATTTTCGGAATAAATTCCGCGACTTTACTACAATATCGGCGTATTATTCGTCGTTTTTTTCAAGCAAGTCCGGGCGACGGCCTTGCGTGCGCTCCAGTGATTTCTTATTCCTCCATTTTGCTATTTCTGCGTGATTGCCGGAAAGAAGAATTTCCGGAACTTCCATCTCCCTGAATTCCGAAGGCCGGGTGTATTGTGGATACTCGATGCTGCCGTGACTGAAAGATTCATCGTCAGCCGATGCCTCGTTGCCGAGTACACCCGGTATCTGCCGCACAACGGTATCAATGATAACCATGGCTGGAATTTCTCCCCCCGTAGTTACGTAATCTCCCGTCGAGATTTCGTCTACGTTCAACCCGAGCCTTATCCTTTCATCAAATCCTTCGTAATGACCGCAAATAAGCAGGAGCCTATCCTCGGCGGCCAGCTCCAACGCCGTTTCCTGAGAATATTTCCGACCTTGCGGAGTCAGCAGGATTCTGTGCCATCCCTCTGCGCTGGAAGTTATATGCTCAACAGCTTCAAATACGGGTTCAGGCCGCAATACCATCCCCGGCCCGCCGCCGTAGGGCCGGTCATCAACAGTGCGTCTGGAGCCTAATCCCCAGTCGCGCAGGTTATGAAACTCGAAGGAAACAAGTTTCTTTTCAATTGCCAATTTGAGAATCGACTCTCCGAGAACCGCATCGAACATGGATGGGAAAAGAGTCAGCACCGCGATATGCAAATCTACCTCCGAGCTTTCGAATTTCAGGCGCCGACACCCTCAACGCTCTCAAGCAACTCGAGGGCACGCTCTTCCTGAGATAGAATCTCCTCGATAAGATCAGCAGCTTTCTTTCGCTCTTTGGCAAGGTTCTTTATTGCCTTCGCACGCAACTTCGGGTCATCGGAATCAAGCCTGTCTTCCCTCGGAGACCAACTTTCCGAGTTTGACGGATGCACCCATCGAAGCTTGCCGAGAAGGTCGCATGCGACGTAATAATGCGCAGCCGCATCCGAGATGACAAGATTGTCGCGCCCATCGAACATCCTTGCAGAACGTGTCAGGAAATCGCACGCCGATTTTCTCGAGCGTGCAAGCAATCCGAGAGGGAAACAGTTCCATTCTCCATACTTGAAAAGCTCCGCTTTCGAAAGCTCCTCGAGCGTCTTGCGTCTTTCCGATTCATCAGTGGAATCTTGATAGGCTTGCAGTTTATTGCGATAAGCCTGAACGAGCTCATCAATTTTCTCCGGCTCATACGAAGCATAGTCTTCCGGCAATTCCTCTCTCAAGTATTCAATAAGCGCCCTGTATGCCGCGAAACCGCCGTAAAACTTTCGGCCGGAATAGTCGATTGATTCAGTTCTGAGGAATTTCAAACCTCTCGACAATGCTTCAATGAAAAGGTCCCGCCATTTATCGTGGTCGTTATGGCCGTCGAGGATAAAAACGGGGCGCGCTGCGTATTCCGGACCGTCCTCCGGGCCTTCCAGCGTAATCGATTCCTCTATCCAGCGTTCCATGAACTCGTCATGATTGTATCTTTTCACCTCGTCATCACACGTCTTGACAAGGAGAGAATTTTCTTCATCATCGTAACCGACCAGTATATCCCAGTCGGATGGAGGTTCGGGCAGCGTACTCCAGAAACTGATTATCGGAACTCCGTTGGATGCAATGGCGGATTTCATATTATCAAGTAATTCTTCAGAAGGATGATCGTACAAATACTGAAAATCATATCCCAGACGGGTACACGCAACACGCAATGGATTTTCCTGGCAAACAAAAGCTCCTTCAAGAAGAAGGTCGGGCGAGAAGAAAAATCGAAAACAGTCGCCGCTCAAACCCGCAAGAAAGGCTTCGGAAATATGGTCGCCTTTAATCGCCAGTGCAGTCTTCAAAGCCGCAAGATAGCCCCAATCCTTTTCAGGCACTCTCCCGAACAAGGACTTTTTCGGTCTTTTATCTGTCATTGAAAACCCCTCTCTTTAATATTCAATTCCCCTGCGAGCTTCGATACCGTTGGAAAACGGATGCTTGGTTTCTGAGAAGTCGGAAATGGTATCGGCAACTTCCAAAATGCGCGAAGGCGCATTGCGCCCCGTCATTACCACGTCAATATCGCGATTTCGGTATTCCAGAGCTTCTATGACTTGCTCCTCGGATAGAAGCCCGGATGTGACTGTCGCAAAGATTTCATCCAGAATTATCATGTCCCATGAGTTTGAAAGCAACGCTTCCCGTACCATTTCGAGCCCATTCTCCGCAGCGAGCCTGTGCTCTTCCGGCAGCGTATCCTCCGAGTATACGAAACCGGCTCCGGCCGTCCTTATCTCCATTTTCGGCGAAAAATTCTTAGCCGACTGTTGTTCGCCAGATTTCCAAGTACCTTTGATAAACTGCACTACAAGCACTCGGCGGCCATGCCCCAGAGCCCTTAGAGCAGTTCCAAGTGCTGCAGTTGTTTTCCCTTTGCCATCGCCGGTATATATTATTATTAATCCGGTTCTGTCGGCACACATTTTATTCCGCCTTTATTAAAAGAGCCCCGAAAACAACAGGGCTCCTTTCGATTAAATAAAAGCTCTATTTCTCCTGCTGTTTGAGCTGCTGAATAAAACCTTCGGCTCGCTCAGCCTCGGGAGAAGACGGATAATCCTTCACAAGCTTCTCCCATGCTTCAATGGTCTTCTTGGTGTCGTTTTTCTGGTAATATACGTGTCCCATTCTGTACAAAGCCATTGGCATTAGCTCGCTGCTGGAATATTTCACCGTAAAAAGTCGCAGCTTTTCGAGTGCTTCGTCCAGCTTGCTATCATTCATATCTATATGAGACTCAGCCAGAAGCATGTCATCACCATAACCTTTTTTATCCATCACGTCGTATTTTCTGACCTTCTTAAAATTCTCTTTAGAAGGAGCCGACATGCCGTTCTCATACTGCAGGAATCCGAGCCTGAAAGCTGCCTCGACAAGAAATCCCTTTTTGTTTTTCGGGTCTCCGTCAACCACTTTCTGGAAAAGCAGTATCGCCTGGTCCCTGTAATCCCTTATGACCCATACTTTGGCAAGCTGAAGGTTCGCTTCGAGGTTTTCCGAATCTTTATCCAGAGTCTCGCGAGCCTTTTTCTCAATCTCTATCGATTCAAAAACATCCTTTACTTTCGTGGCAAACGGTCCGGGGTCTTCATACCCTCTAACCAGTCCAAGTTTTTTCTGATTTATATCGATAAACAGGGTCATGGGTACGGCGCTCGCATTAAACTTGGCTGCGATATCTTTTTCCTTGTTCTTTTCCACCTTCACGCAAACAAACTTCTTGGATAATTCTATGACACTTGGCTGGTTAATTGACAGGTTCTCGAAATCGCCACACATCCGCGAGCCGTCGATGTAGAAGTATATCATTACCATCAAGTTATCTTTTTTTGCCTTATCCAGCGCCTCCTGGAAACTCGGCTCCCACTTAACAGTACTTCCTTCGTCCTGCGCAACCAGAGATACTACAGCGAACAACACCGCTATTCCGCAAACCAGCGAAAACATATGCTTCATAGAAAAACCTCCTCATAGTAATTATAGTTATTGTAGCTTGGTACGGAACCTTTTCAACTAATTTCTGTTTCATTGCGAATACACAAGCCGCAGATAAGTCTAATGTTGTGAAGATTAAATAATCCGCATGAAAGGATGTCAAAATGAAAACTGCCCCATTACTTCTCATCGCAGCCATGCTTATACTTCCCTGCTCTGCATCCGCTGATATCGTTATAATGAAAGACGGTTCAAGGATGGAGGGAATTGTTAAGGAAGAAGGCGCCAATATCCGCATTATTCTCGATTACGGCCATGTTATCTTGCCAATGTCCAGAATAAGCCAGGTTATAAAATGCAATACGCCCCGACAGGAGTATGAGAAAAAACTCGCTGCAATTCCCGAAGGTGATAATGATAAGTTAGAAGCTTTACTGCAGTGGTGTCGCGAGAAGAAACTTGAAAATGAAGCTAAAAAACTGGTTTTCAAGATAGCCAAACTCAATCTCAAGAAAAAAGTCGAAGATTCCCAATTGAACACTTCAAAGGCCCTGTTCGAGATGGCGCTTTGGTCCAAACAAAACGGTTACGATGATTCGGTTGTCGAATCATTCCTATGGAACGTGATTGAAAAAGAAAAAGATCACGAAGCTGCAAGAGAAATGCTCGGGTTTCGAAAGTTTCGCGGGCAGTGGCTTAAGAAAAAAGAAATTGATTACATACTGGAAACAGAATATGAAAAAACAATGCGCCTCAAGGGAATGCTAAAATATAAAGGGCAGTGGCTAACGAGCGATGCCACTTCGTATATGAAAAAGTTAGAAGACTTGGAGAGAGAGAAAGATAATCTTGCCAGAGACAGGCTGCGTGTGGAAGATGAATTCAGAGCAGCAGCCCGCGAAAGAGAAGAATTGTCAAGCTTTGAAAGACAGCTTGCTTTTGAAAAATCCAGGATTGAACTACAAGAAGATACTTTAGAACGGACTGCCCTGCATCAGGCGATGGCTGCACAAAAAATCGCCTGCAATCGCAGAGAAAACGAGAGACTCGAAAGAAACCTCGAATATATCAAAAACAACCTTGAAAAAGAAAAAGAGTACCTTCGCAAAGAACGCGAAGAACTCGAGAAAGATAAAAGAAGGATAGAACTTCTTAAACATCAGCTTGAATGCGAGTTGAGAAAAAAACACGAATCAAAAATTGATGAAAAAAACTGCCGTCCGGGAATGAGACGCCCAATAAATCCAAAAAAATGATGGGAAGCGAGGAGCTGACATCCCGACGGCAGTTTATTTCATAAGAAAATAATATGCTTCCAACGATAAAAGATTACACCGCTGAGCATTTTTCCGCATAATGCTTTTATCTTGACACTTAGCTTTCCATATTACAAAATTACTACAAATAGTCCGGCATGTTTTTGTTTTGAGTTAGTGATTTATGCCGGGGAATGAGGTGGACAATGAAAAAATATTTTCTCGTATTGCTCCTGCTGTCTATCGCTGCTGCGGGTTGCACATCCAGCACGGTATTTGTTCGAATCCTTGAAGAGCCTAAATGGCCCGTAGAATCAAGCCGCTCAATCGGAGTGGTAGCCATTCTCGAAGACAAGCAGGGAAGAAATGCTCATCTTACACGAGACTTTGCCGCCTCCGTCTACAATATGCTCAAGCAAAGCGCTTACTACGAAAATGTAAAGAAGGATGAACTGACCGAAGGTAGCTTTAATAAGGGCAAAACAGGAGAAAACATACCGGATGAGAGTACGCTATTACAATTATCCGAGAGTTTAGGCACCGGGTTGCTTCTCTTTATCGAAGTGCTTGACTCCAAGATGTGGATCGACCTCGGCAGTCGCGTCGGTTACAGCATAGGTTTCGGGAGACGTTACGGCAATTCCGCTTTTGGTACAAGCTTTGGATCTGGCTCGGAATACTGGAACGCAAATGCGAGAATGCTTATAAGTATTTCTCTCGCCGACGCAGAAAAAAAGACAATACTCGCCAGCACCGTGGAAGACCATTCATTTTATCGCTCCTACATGGATTCCCTGCCCTCCGAAAGCGATGTATTCCTTCACATGCTCAAGCAGGCAGCTTCAAGGACCGTTACATACGTGGATGTCTATTATCACATAGAGCCTCGCCGGCTTCGCAATGACGGCTCGAAGCTCGTTACTGACGGCATTCATTATGCAATGCTTGGAAAACGGGAAGACTGGGAAACGGCGCGCCATTTCTGGATGAGGGCAAAGACAGCCAGACCGGGCAATATCGCCGTAAGTTATAACCTCGGCGTTGCTGCAGAAATACAGGAAGAATACGGCAAGGCGGTGGAGTTTTATCTCAATGCCAGGGATATCATCGGGATTCCGGAAGCTTTCTCGGCAGAAATCGACCAAGCATCGCACTCTGAAGAAGTATTAAGGAAGTATGGTACCCCGCAAGAAGTCGAAGAAGAGGCGCCAAAGGACGAAAAACCTGAAGCAGTCAAAAACGAATAGCTGACCCTTCACTCAGATAAGAAGCTTTTGTTTTCCTCCAGTTTTTCTGGATATTATCATACGCCCGGACAAGCCCGCGTTCATAATCCCGGTCATATTCTGTTCCACTATCATTTATCGGAGGCAGGAAATAAACGCTGATTTTTCCGGGGCCAGGCAATAGCCTGTCTACTGGCCACGCTTTAAACGCACCTCTAATTATCACGGGCACAATTGCAGCCTTCGAGTGTCTTGCGATTCTTACAAATCCGGGCTTAGCGCCTCGATATTCCCCATCCGGTGTTCTGCCCCCTTCAGGAAAAATACCTACAACGCCCTCTTTTGAAAGTATATCGAGTGCTACTTTAAAAGAACACCTGTCAGCCTTATCCGGCTTGACAGGAAAAGCGCCGACTCTACCTATTAGAAAGCCAAGAACAGGTATCCTAAAAAGTACATCCCATGCCATCCAGCGCACGCGCCTGCTTAAAGACGGTAGGGCGATAGATACTATGACCGGGTCAAGATAACTGGCATGATTACATGCCAGCACTACTGGTCCTTCCGGCACATTCTCTATACCGTAAAAACGCAACCCGTTTCTAAGCCGCAAGTAAGAGTAAAAAAGCAGTCTTGCCAACTTGTAGTATAAATCAGGCATTGCAGCTACCAATAAAATACGAATACTTATAATCGATTTTAATTCCTAAAGGTTGCTTGGCAAGCGTATTCTTTCATTGACAGAAGCTACAAGGCTTCTTAGAATCTCGGCTACAATGCCGAAAAACAATGAAATGCGCGTCGTCGCCTTGATTGGTGAAAACACCTTCCTAAAGGAAGAGAAACTTCGTTCCATTATTGACACTCTTTCCTTAAAAGGAGGAGTTGAACTTACCGAATTCAACGGCAATGACACGACGATAACAATGATTCTTGACGAGCTTCGAACTTATCCTTTTCTCAACCCTCAAAGAATCGTTGTAGTAAGAAACGCGGGCATCCTGCTTCCGGATGCGGAAGAACCGCTTGGCAGGTATGTTGACAATCCCGCAGATTTCTCGCTGCTGGTCCTCGATTTTACCAAGCTCGACAGGCGGACAGCACTGGCTAAAAAACTTGCCAAACTCGGCATTGAAAGACGATTCGAACAGATGCGAGAGTACGAACTCTCCCAATGGATGGTGTCGCGCGCCAAGTCTCGTTATTCCAAGAAACTATCAAAAACGGATGCCGATTTCATCGTGGACATGGTCGGCAACAACCTCGGCCTGCTTGATTCGGAGCTCGCTAAAATAGCCTCGCTTTCACCGGAATCCGGGAACATTCGGCGCAGTGAAATTGAAAACGTGGTAACCAGGGGAAGATCTCGAACTGTTTTCATGCTGACAGAGGCGATAGAAAATAAAAACTGCCCATCGGCCCTGAGGCTGCTTGAAGATATCCTGTCTTGCGGAATATACGATCAGCGAAAAGGAAAAACAACCGCCGAAAGTGCAGGCATCGCTCCTTATATCATGCATATGCTCAACTGGTCCATCGACCGCTTGTGGCGGGCGAACATCATGCTATCGAAGGGCAAATCCGAGCAGGAGATTTTTGACAAACTTAGAATTTTCGGGCACCATAGAAAGACGTTCGTTGTGAAGCTCAACAACTCATGGCCGCTGATGGAATGCAGGCGATGCCACAAGGCGCTTCTCAACACAGACAGGATGTTGAAATCTTCCGGAAGTGATAATGTTTCAGTGCTTATCGAAACCCTGCTGGTATGTCTATGCGACGGGTCTAAGGTTCAAGGCACAGGTGTCCCGTAAAGACTGTGCCGGCTTTCACATTCTGAGATAGCTCTTCCTGGTCAAGAGCATAAAGCGGAGAGATTTCTATTTTCCCCTCGACATCTCCATTTTCATCGAGAGGAACATCAATACCACATTCTGAAAGCCATCTTCCCCACATTCGCGTCAGAAGTCTTTTGGCGTTATCAAGCGTATCAGGCCCCGTATTGCTTTTAACCGGCGCAAACTCGTCATCCCTGGCGGCTTCGACAATCACGGTTTTTTCCGAAAAATCCAGCGTATCAAATACAAATGTTTCAAACTTATACCCGTTTGGTTTCCTCGGCTGGACATGTCGTCCGTTTTTATCTATGTGAGACACTTCCTTGAACGAAACGTGATAAGGCAGTTTCTGTTCTGAAGATAGCACTTTTTTCAGGAAATCCGTAGAGAACACATGAATGGCTGCATTTCCGAATCCGTAAACAAGTTCGCCCTTCTCATCTCTTTCATTCTGTTCTTCCTCGGTAAGCTCGGAATATTCAATCACATCCACTTGCTCATCTACGCATGCGAAAACTCCGACCTTTTCAGAGGGATAGGCCTTCTTGATTCCCTTGCAAGACACGTTCGCTTTTTGCAGAATATGATGCCCGACAAATACCGGGTCCGCGATATTTACCAGCGGATTGTCTACCTGGAAGTAAAAAATCAGGTCTCCGCCTTCCTCTTCTATCTTATTTAGAGACCCGCTTTCCTGAAGAGCGAGAAGCGCTCCTCCGTGACCATTTGGGCTTATAAAAATTTCATCCTTCTCCGACATCAGAATCTTGCCGCGCCTGTCCACCGCAGGAAGCATTCTTTGTTTGAAGAAAACAGTCTTGGAGCGCGGCATGTTAAAGTGGTTGTGCTGTTCGAAAAACTCTCTGGTAGGCAGGTCGGTTGATTCAGATGTCATTATATACCACGGCAACTGAATACCGTAGCGTTTCCTCAGAGCTATAATCTTTTCAGCGAAAAGCTGGAATAGGCTTTTTCCAGTAATGGGGCCGATGCCCAACTCGCCTTTCGGCCCGTCAAGGCCCAACCTGCTTCCCTGGCCACCTGCAACCGTAAGAAGGGCAACACGACCCGCATGCAACGCATCCTTGCCGGCAGCGATAGCTTCATCCCGTGCCTTTACATCATTCTCTTCGCTCGGACAACGGATTACAGGGGCGCACTGCAACTCTCTCGATGGTTTGGTCTTAACTTCAGGTCCCAAAGTCTTGGCAAGTCTGCTGATAAGCTGAAAATCTATCTCGTCAATCTGCGCAAGCAGCTTCTTTCTGGATTCATAATCCAACTCATCCCAGAATCTGAGGATGTGGTCCTGTCCCGCTTTATATACTTTGGCGATATTGATCTGGTCTCGCTCTCCGGAAACCTTGATCATTATCCCTCCCCGGATGCCCAATCAGTATTTGCTTGATGGTATCAAACTGAAGCCGCCGCGTCAAGAAGGAGGTTTCAATCCAAAGTGGATTGAAATAAAAACCGAAGACATTAGACATTACGCCGATAAATCTCTGACACCCGATTGGAAAAGAGGGCTACTTTATCGCGATGAATTTGCCCTTGTTCTCCTCGGCCAGGCGTTTAAGGAAATCGAGACACTGCTGGCCTGCAGGAAGTGTGCTGACCGACTCGAAACCGAACGTATCGATTGTAACCTTTCTCGAACGGTTAGCGTTTCGGACGAAATCGAAAATACTTGTAATAAGGCCGGTTGTATCCTGATAACGGCCGTCATGTGTCGGTGCGCCGTCGCTAAGAAGGACTATTGTATCGGCCTCCTTGTTGGTAAATGCCTCCTTAAGGGCGGCATCGGTATGCGTCGTTCCGTGTGGTCGGAATTTCTTGACGAAGTCTATCGCCGCCTTCTTCACGCTTGAAGTGGCAAAAACTAGCTTCTGTTTCTGCCATGGGGTCACTCCCATTGAGTAGGCGACAATATTAAACTTAGTCTTCGGGTCGAGTGCCGCAATCAGTTTGATAAGCTGGTCTTTGACCATTTCAATCCGCATCTCCTCTACGGGATTGCCGCCGCCCGCTTCGCCTTTGCCTCCGGAATATTTATCCTTCTGGGCCATAGAGCCTGAAACATCGATTATGAAACAGAATCTTTTGGAAAGTATTTCCTTGCCGAAAAACTTTGGAGCCTTCTTTATTTCCTCGTTGAGTCCAGTTTTCATTTCACCCGGTGCCGGGGCTGCGGTGTCAGGTGAATCGGGATTAGCCTTAAGCTCATCCTTGCGTACGAGCCAGTATTCGCGCCATTTCCGGGCCGAGTCGTAATCAGCACCCGTAAGAGAAGTAAGACCCCTTCGCACATCCACCCAAGGCAGTCCTTTTTCTTTCTCTATCCTGTCCAGGAGTTCGATAAGTGCGTCTACCGAGTCGTAACCTCCAATAGCTACAAGCGCGCTGACCGCCTCGCGAATAACCTCCGGTTGCTTTTCTTTTTCAATCAACTCGCATATAGCCAACCTGTTTTCTTCACCGCTTGCGGCTCCAAGAACCTCGACAAGCATGCGGCGAATCTCCCAGTTCTTGTTCTTCATAAGCTGCTCGCGCATATACGCGATAGCTTCCAAATTTGTAATCTCCTTGAGTGCGGACTTTCCCGCTTCGAATGTGTTCGCCTTTACGCTGTCATCAACGGAATATCCGTCGAGTGCAAAAGACATCTTGATAATAGCCTTTGCACTTTCCAATGTATTGACAAAGCCGAGTTCTTTGATTCCGGAAGCAAACTCTTCCCAATTGCTTTGTTTGGCGGCGGCGGAAAGTTTCTTTTTTACCGCATCAATATCCTGCCCAATCGCAATCCCGGCAACCAGCAATATAACCGCCGCCGTCAATATCAATCTCTTCATTGTCTGCTCCAATTAATCCCATAATTCAATTTTTATTGATTGACTATTTATTATATGCCTTTTGCCCGCCTTTTATTCCCGTCAAATCCAGTTTTTACTTTACTGTGACATACATGTTTTCCGGTATTTGATTTATTGCTAATATGCGGAAAGGCCCAATCCCGGCCCGCCTGGCAAAACCAGCCTACCTTTATCGACGGTAACGCCGCAGGTAATATCATTCTCGATAAGCAGGTTTCCATCAAGGTCGGCAAAATCCACAAGAGGGGAAAGATGTGCAGCTGCCGTTATCGCTACGGATGATTCTATCATGCAGCCGAGCATCACTTTCAGCCCGGCGCTCTTTGCGGCAAATATCATCTTCAGCGCCTGCCTGATGCCACCGCATTTGGATAATTTAATGTTTATGCCATCCACGCATCCTGCAAGTCCAGGCACATCAGACGGGACAACCGAGCTCTCATCCGAAATTATCGGTAGAGTTACGGCATCTCTGACCGTGCCGAGCGATTGTGGGTCTCCGGGCGCAACCGGCTGTTCGACAAACTCGATATCAAACTTTTCGAGCAAATTTATTTTTTCTATCGCCTCTTCCGGATTCCACGCAGCATTGGCGTCAATCCTTATCATCCTGTCAGTTTCGTTTCGAATCGCCGCAAACATCTCTTCATCTTTTTCTGTGCCTGCCTTGATTTTAAGAATGGGGTAATCCGGCGCTTCTCTCACTTTACCCACCATTGTCGCCGTCTCATCAATGCCTATGGTATAGGAGGTTATTGGTGTGAGCGAGGGATTCAATCCGAGTATTTTCCAGAGTGGAGTTGCAAGCTTTTTACCGACCCAGTCGTGCAGCGCCATGTCCACCGCGGCAACCGCAGCCAGGTCACGGGGAAAAAAACTGCATAAACGCTGACTAATATCCTCTATAAGAAACGGGTCGTTTCCAAGTTCTCCCTGCATAAGTACCAGCGCCTTGATAACCGACTCTCTGTCCTGCCCATAATACTTGCTTGGCGGTGCTTCGCCTAATCCGACAAACCCATCATGTTCGAGCTTTACGAGAACGTTCTCCGCAACATCCATCGAGGAACGCGATATTGTGAACGTATGCCTGAGCGCAAGGTCGAGAGGTTCCCATGTCAGCTTCAAAGCAACTCCTCCAGCGCGTCCACTATGCAGCCGGTTCCAAAACGGATTACATCCGTCACTGGAAGGCCGGTCTCTTTTTTCGCAGATTCGACCGCTTCTAAAGTACTCTTTTCATCCATGTCCGCGCAATTTAGAGCTATTCCAACTACCTTGGCGCCGTTTACAAGACCGGCGATATATTCGTAAAGCTTGACCTGCTCCGCAAGAGGAAGTATGGGAATCTCATAGTTATTGATTAGCTTTCGTGTAGCGTGGTGAACCAGCACAATGGCCTGCGGCGCCACTCCGTGAAGCAGGCTCAGAGTCACTCCGGAATAGCTCGGGTGCTGAAGCGTTCCCTGCCCTTCGAAAATAAGAATCTCGTGTCCTGCGTTATCCAGTACAAGTTTTTCCGCTGCGCCGCTTACAAAGTCGCTTATCATCCTGTCGAGCGCCATGCCCGCACCTGACAGAATCATCCCCGTCTGCCCCGTGGCAATAAACTCGGCATCCCTGCCTCTTCGCCTCAGTTCAGCCGCAATCTCCCATGCTGCGACCATTTTCCCGACGTTGCAGTCAGTCCCCGTAGTAAGAACTCTCAAACATTTGGTTTCTCTGGCAAGGTTTTGGCCTATTGGAAGCTTTTCAGGCACTTGGCGCAAATCCGTTAGAGTAACGCCTGCTTCAGCGGCTGCAGCGCTTATCTCAGGGTCGTCATTGAGAAACACATGCAGTCCGCTTAAAACATTCATGCCCGCTTTCACGGCATCGAGTATATGTCCGCGAAATTCTTTTGGCAGGCCTCCGCCAGGCGGGGCAATTCCTAATATGAGGGTGTCCGGTTTCATGTCCAACGTTTCGCCGACCGAGCTGACTATAGGTATATCGCCACCTACATTCAAATGCTGGCCGACAGTCGCGCCTGCCTTGCTCGAGTCTATAACGGCCAAAACCTCGTCGGTGCGGTATCTGATAATACAAGTGGCAGTCTTCGCCGTAAACACTCCAAGTTTGCCTTCTGCAAGAATAATCGCTCTCATAGACCATTGCTCCAAATAAGCCGGAGTCAGTATAGCGGGCTCGCCAACCGCATGCAACTACTTTGGCATGCACTTGTTTTTTCGTCTCCGTAAAGGTAGAATCCTGATATTAATACGTGATTGGGAGGTGTTTTCTGGAATCTGGAGCTGTTCCGGCCGCATTTCTGCAAAACTGCTCTGCTATTATATTGGCGCTTTTAATCGCCCCCTTGCTGCGCATCCGCTGGCTGTCAGCCTTCATTGCATGTGGCGGAGCATTTACCTTGAGCCTGCTATGGCGCAACATCGGGAGAGAATGGCAAGCGGCCTGGACCGTTTATTTCCATAATCCTTTGCTGAAAGGCGGACTCTGGAAAGGAACGCTAACGAACATGGAAGTAATCGGAGTCCTTGTCTTCTGGCTGCTCCCTCTCGGATTGGCTTATTTCACGACTCTTACGCTTATAACAAAAAGGTCAGACTGAAAATGCAAACGGGTACCGGATTAGAGAGAATCAGTTGACTGGCTCTCTTTCATATGCCGAAGTCGTTGTCAACAGGCCTGTTGACAGGTCTTTCCACTACCTTGTTCCCGCGGAATTGAAAGACAAGGTCGCAGTCGGCATGCGGATTCTCGCACCTTTCGGCAACTCCGTGGCGACCGGATATGTAACGGGATTTACCGACAAGCCGGACATCGACCCCAGCAAGATAAAGGAAATAATCAAGCCGCTCGACGAAGAGCCGCTTATCGATGAAAAACTAATGCAACTGGCCAAATGGATTTCAGAATATTATCTTTGCGCTCTCGGCGAAGCGCTTGAGGCAATTCTTCCTGCAGCGGTAAGGAAAACCAGAGTTCCCCTCCTGAAGTGCGCCGAGCCGATACTGCACGGGAATGCCCTCAGAACAAAAATTGACGAAATCTCGATAAAGCATCCCCAGAGAGCAAAAGTCCTTGATATCCTTTCGAAGCATGCGGACAAACCCATTCCCCTGACCGTCTCCCGATTGAAGCGAATCGCCGGAATCTCAGATTCGCCGATAAAAACGTTAGAAAAACAAGGACTTCTGCGAATTTTCAAGAGCGAACTCCCGCTCGGCGACATTCCTTACGAGACTACACCTGAATGGGAAGACAAACCCATTGAAGAATTTTCACCCAGACAAAATGCAGCTCTCGAAACCATCCAGACTCGACTCGATTCGGGCAAGTTCGGGGTCATACTCCTGCACGGCGTTTCAGGCAGCGGAAAAACGGAAGTATACATACAGGCTATCCACAGAGTCGTCGCAAGCGGCAAGCAGGCAATTGTCCTCGTACCCGAAGTCGCTCTGACGCCCCAAACTGTCGGAAGGTTCGTCAGGCACTTCCCGCATGTGGCGCTCCTCCATTCTTACCAGGGCGCATCCGAGAGACACTGGTACTGGGCCAAGGCGAAGCGCGGCAAAGTCCAGGTGGTAATTGGCCCGAGAAGCGCGGTTTTCGCGCCGCTTCCAAATCTCGGCATCATTGTCATCGACGAGGAACACGAGACGACATTCAAGCAGGAAAACTCGCCGCGTTACCATGCAAGGGATGTGGCAATCATGAGGGCTAAGGAGCTTGGAATACCTGTCGTCCTCGGCTCTGCCACTCCCGACCTCGTTACGCTCCACAATGCCCGTTCCGGCAAATACACCCTCGTGGAAATGCCTGAAAGAGTGACATCCGCAGTTCCTCCCCGGATTGATGTCATTGAAATGGTGCAGGAGTCTTTCGAGCAGATGAAACTGCGAAGATTGAAATCAGACAATAAAAGAAACCCCGTGCTCGTATCCAGACAGCTCGAACACCTTGTCAACGAAGCGCTGGCGAAAAAAGAGCAGGCCTTGCTCTTTCTCAACAGGCGCGGCTTCGCAACCTTCTTTTTCTGCCCGAAGTGCAGATTCGTCCTCACCTGCGACAATTGCGACATAACCCTGACATATCACAAGAGGACGAGGCGGGCGCTTTGCCATTACTGCGGTGAATACAAGCCCGTCCCGGAAAAATGCCCCGAATGCCTTTCAAAGAACCTGGTGCAAGTCGGGGCCGGCACCGAACGAATCGAGGAAGAACTTGCGGCCAAGTTCCCTGATGCCCGCATCGTAAGAATGGACTCGGATACCATGCGCAGACGAGACTCCTATTCCAAAGTGCTTCACAAGTTCAAGAGAGGTGAAATAGACATTCTCATAGGAACTCAAATGCTGGCCAAAGGTCTCGATTTCCCTTCGGTGACGGTCGTCGGAGTGCTCGACGCGGACATTGTTCTGAACTTCCCCGATTTCAGGTCGAGGGAGCGCACCTTCCAACTCCTCGTCCAGGTCGCGGGCCGCGCAGGCCGGGGCGAACGCAGGGGCAGAGTCGTCATACAGACCAACAGGCCGGGAGACATATGTATTAAGACAGCCGCTTCGGGCGACTACAAGGCGTTCATAGACTACGAGCTCGATCAGCGAAAGGCGCCGGCATACCCGCCTTACGTCAGGCTGCTTCAGGTAACTATACAGTCTTCCGACGAGAAGGCGGCCGGCGAAAAAGCCAAGGAAATAGCCGCCGCATTGAGAAACGCATCCGACAAACAGGCCGCGATACTCGGCCCTTCGCCCGCGCCGCTGGCAAAGATTCGCGGCGAGTATCGATGGCATATACTGGTCAAGGCGGGCTCGTCGGCCCTACTGCATAAAATCGTGCGGGCGTGCCGCGATAATTTAAAGTCGAGCAACAAAATCAAGGTAATTGTCGACGTGGACCCGTACTCCATGTTGTGAGCCCGTCAATGAAAAGCAGAGTCAATATAAAAAAGGCGCTTATCGGCATTCTCATAGTCGCGTTTCTTGCTGCAACAGGCTATTTTGCGGGCCCAAACCCAACCACAAGGTCAAGACAAAATATCCGCCTCGCCCAAGAAACATACACAATCCAATATATCACCGACGGAGATTCGCTGAGATTTTCGAACGGCGCAGAAGTGAGACTTGTCGGAATCGATGCACCTGATTTCAATTCCGACCCTGAAAATGCGAAACGAGCAAGAAGCTTTCTCGTAAAAATGCTGAAAGGCAAATCCGTCCTTGTCATGCCTGCCGCAGAACCGATGGACAAATACGGAAGGAATCTTGCATACCTGTATATCGAATCTCCGAAGGGAAAGAATTTGGTTAATGCTCTCGTCGTAAGGACCGGCCACGCCTACGCATGGCACTACAAGCCCAATACGGAACATTCCGCCGAAATCATGAAAGCCCAGATTGAAGCGCAACGCGAGCGGCGTGGAATCTGGGGAAAAATACCCCGGAAATCGTCCGAATATTTCGTCCAAAGAAACGGCCGGTTCTCTATTACTCACCGCCCCGGATGTAAAAAACTTGGCAAGAAGCGGAATAACACCGTGCGCTTCAAAAACAGAAACGAGGCTCTAAACGCCTTCGGCGGCTCACCGCCCTGCCGGCACTGTCTGCCATGAACCAAACTCCGCCTATCTTAAATACGTAAACATACCCGAAACCCAGAACGCGGTGACATTGCAAGCACCGTGGAAAAGCGTCGAAGCAAGGATAGACCCCGTCCTGTGCCTGAGCCAACCGAAGATAACGGCCGGAAAAAAAACCAGAAGGCGATACCAGCTCGCATCGAAAATAACGTGCGCGAAAGCGAAGATTACTGCGCATACTATGGCCGCAAGGGGCAGTCCGAGTTTTTCCGGACCGATAAGCTTCGGCGTAATCCTGTAGAACCTCGTCTGGAGATAACCGCGGAAGAGAAATTCTTCTGGTAGAGCAAAATAGAAAAAATGAACAGCTATCGCTTTGCCGAGGCCTTCGGGGACACAAAGCGTAATAGCAGCGTTGTTCGCGAAATGCTCGAAAATGAAAAAAGCGGCTGTGAAGGGAGGAAGAAACACGAGGCTTGCTATCAGAAAATATTTAAGGTCTTTCAGCGGGTTGCGCACCGAAAGGCCGAGTTCCGAAATGGGCAGGTTCCTAATCATCGCCATAATGACGGGCAGCCCTATGAAAACCGAAGATTCCCATCCCACGAACCTGAAACTATCAAATCTCATCAGAACGATAACCGCCCCGAGAACAGCAGTTGCAATTAGAAATTCCAAACGTAATTTTGCGTTTTCACTCAAGCGCACTCTCCGCAGAGCTTGTAGAATAAGAAGTCGGTGATATTATCAGAAGGCATGACGACTGGCAAGCTCCAAAATCTACAAATTAATCCTCAATAGCCTAAAAGAACGGCGCCGGTGGAATCAACCACCGGCGCCTTGTTTCTCTGGCTTTCCGACTGCGCAAATTCGCGATATCGAATGGCCCAGCTGTCCGGATGTAATTCGTCTTCCTGTACGATTCAACCGCCAAATAACAACTAAATTCTATACAAGGCTGCTACTTCTTGCGGTTGACCTTCACCTTGTACTTGTCAGGATTAAGACGTACGCCTCTGGATAGTGCCGGGTCCTTTACAAGCTCACCCTTCTTTACCAGAGCCGCAATTACATCCCTCACGCTGCCAGTTGAGCGAAGCTTGAACTTGGTGCCGATTTGACGAATTGTCGGCGTCCTGTTCTCTTTCTCCACGCAGTCTACAACATACTTGCGTACTTCTTCTTGCCTCGCCGTCAACTTCTTTTCTGCCATGGTTGACTCCTTGCTGCAAAAACATCGAACCATACAACCACACACAGATTAGACGCTGCACAATGTGCAGTCCCGGAACCAAACCGGGTAAAATGAAAAATTATCCGGATTTTTTCCTGTTCAATAAGAACTATCAAAAACCCTGACAAACGAATTCTGTCATACGATAGAATATTTGTCAATATGTATCCCACCAAAAAGTCATAAGAGTAATTGGGCTCGCAAGCCCAAACTCAGCATTCTCAAGCTCTGCAACACAAAATATATAATCGATATTTTTAATAATAAAAAATTCAACTTGTACATTTTTTTGCAAATTCGAGCCAGATGGGGATATTCTGGAGAAATAAAAAACTTTTGAGCAAGTTTTCCCGAAGTGAATTTTCAATCCCGAAGATTGTTTTTTTCTATGGGTTTGTTTTTCGGGATGCAAACGGTGAAAGTCGAGCTTTTGTCAATTTCGCTTTCCACCCGGAGGCTGCCTTTCATTTGTTCCACAAGGCCTTTGCAGATAGGCAGGCCGAGCCCCGTTCCCTTGCTGCCTTCCCCCACCTTTCTGTCCACCTGGTAGAATTTAATGAATATCCTGTCAATGTCCTCTTTAGGGATACCAGGTCCGTTGTCTTTAACCGAGACGCACCCCATTTTTTCCTCGTCGCAATTGAAAACCCTTACTTCAATCCTGCTGCCAGAAGGCGTATGAAAAAGTGCGTTTCCGATAAGATTAATCAGAACTCGTCTTGTGGCTTCGGCATCCGCATAAACGCGGACATGTGCATCGCCTTCTTCATAAATAAGCTGATGGCCCGTTTCTTTCGCCTTTATCGAGTATTCTTTGCATATTTGCTCGACCAGGGATGACAGGTCAACATCCATCATGCGAAGCCTGAAACGTCCCGCCTCGATTTTTGCGACATCAAGAGTATCGTTCAGAAGTAAAGTAAGGCGGTCCACGTTTTTCAATGCCATATCCAGCCATTTCTGCTGGCTTTTATCTTTTATGTCGTCGGCAAGCAGACTCAAAGCCCCCTTGATTGAAGCCATGGGCGTGCGCAGTTCGTGAGATGCCATTGAGACGAATTCCGTCTTCAGCGTATCGAGTTTTCGTAGTTCCTCTGCTACCCGCTTTTCTTCGAGCATCTTCTTTATCGCCAGCCTCGCCTGCACTTTCTGCCTTACGAGTTCGGTTTCTGCAGTCTTTCTTGCGGTTATGTCTCTAATGATGGCTTGCACTCCGAGGACTTCCCCTCCGACAAAGTATGGCTCGAATACGACCTCCGCATCAAGAACGTTTCCGTTTGGCATTATCATGTCAATTTCAATCGGCGCAGACAGGTCTTCAGTCTTTCCAAGCTGATAAATAAATTTCCTTACCACTGTCTGAAGGTTGCCTTCGGGGAAGAAATCTGAGAAATTCATGTCTTTCAATTCTTTTGCGGAACAGCCTGTCAAGTCTTCAAACTGCTGGTTGTGAACAAGAACTGCTCCGTCGCCGAGCGAAAAAACGACAACTGAATCAGGTATGTTCATGAAGAGCGAGCGATACTGCTGCTCGGAGTCCATGAGCTGTCTGTGAACATGTCTTATCTCCGAAAGGTCGTCAAATACTGCTATCACAAATTCCACGCGTCCGGATTCATCCTGTATCGGAAGCGCACGGAATATGACTTCCTTCTCTTCCCCCGTATTCGAGGAAAATACCATTTCCTCCGGCTCGATTATTTCTCCCGTATTGAGAATGTTCTGCAGTTTTTTTCTGATGCCGAGTTCTCCGAGCAGCTTCTCCGGCAAGTAGTGGGAGGGCGTTTGAGAAAGCATCTTGCTCGGCTCTTCGCCGATAAGTCGAGAAAACGCATCGTTGACGAAGACAACCCGCATCCCGCTGTCGTAAAGCACGACCCCGGAAGGTACGCCCCGAGCAGCCGTCTCGTAAATATTCATCCAGTATGAAATCGTCTTGGCAGCTCCGCCGATAATGGATTCCTTCTGCGTCAGGAGGTCCTGCATCTGGCCTATTTCTCTCTCTTTTCTGCGAGACCATGTCGATATGTACGCTCCAAAAACCGCAACCCCCAGAAAAGCGAGCAGATGCGTTACATATTTGGCGGAACCTGCCGCAAAGCCCGTCCACCCGGCAGAAGAGGCATATGTCTCGACCATGATTACGCTGGTAAGCGAAAACGCCGGTGCCAGCCCCCAACCTGCTCCCATCGAAAACAGGATTGAAATGATAAAAACAATCTGAACCTCGGCGGGGATGCTGCCTGCTCCCATAACGCTGACCGGCAGCAATATGCCATCCAGGAAATGCAGGTTCCTTCTCGCCGTATCGAATTTGAAACCGCCGACAGGCAAAAACAATATGACGTTTGACAAGAAGAGTATGCCCAAAACAATATAAGTAAGCACGCCGATCGACTGGGAATGCGAATGCAGGATAAATCCCGTCATTAGCACCGCAAGCAGCCTGAGCAGCACAACCGTGACAACGTCTTTACCGCTACCTACCTGGGCCGCCATTTGTCCCAACTCCAGGATACATTACTTTTAAAAACGGAACCTGTTTCAGACTAATACATAACCAGACAGCAAATTCGGAAATGCTAATTTAATTGTCGCCAGTCGCGGGTTCCGGCGAAAAATGCATCGACGGCTTTTATGAAACATCTTTAGAATCAATTCTATTTTTTTTCGGCCAGCTTCTCGTTGACAAATTCTTCGATGCTGGCCGCATCTTCAGCCGTTTTGCCTTTGATTTCCAGACAGATGCCGAACGACCCGCTGTGGCGGCCTATCCGGACTACTTCGCACGTCGCCATTATCCCCTTCAACTCGCCGGAAACGATTTCCAGGCTCAGGTCTTCCTGTCTCAGCGGAAGAGTCAGAATTTTCGGCCTGAAGTTGATAAGAAGAACTCCGCCCTCGCCTATATTGCACATACGGGCTTCATGGCTGATTATCTCGCCGTCAGCCATCCTTGCCTGTAGCCGCACCCTGGCGTCTACATTAACTCGCTGATGTTTGCGCTTATAGAAACGCTTCTGCTTCTCAAAGTCGTAACCCATATCGCGGGCGGTCTTAAAAACTTTTTGCACAGTTTCCTTTGAAGCTCTATAATCCGGCACTTCGTTCAATATCCGGGAAATAGTAGCTACGTGCAGCCCTAACTCCTTGGCTATTTCAATTTTCTTGACCATTGTTTTTGCCCTCTTCTTTTCTATTTCTTCCCCCTCAATGTGTAGTCTATTGAAATTTACACGAAACGTCAAAGAGTTATTCGATATATTTTTATGTTTTTTTTAATAAACAGGCAATAAATATCATATTCGCTTGTCCGGCAATGCATGGCTTACCTTGCCGAATATCTTACGTGGTCGGCCCCGAAAAGAGCCTCTATCTTTGACATGAGCCTTTTTCCGACTTCCACCTGCACCGTTCCGGGCAGTTTTACCTTTACTTTTTTCCCGTTGCCAGTGGAAATCATCATAACCACTGGTGAGCTTCCCGGATGCTTCTCAAGCGATTTTTTCAGCTTCGTTAGAATCACTTCGTTGTCCTGCCCTTCCGGGATGTTGATGATGAGTTTCGTCGCCAATCGCTTCGGCGCATCCTCGATCTTTATTACCTTCTTCACTCGTATCGAAGGTCTCTCGCGTATGCTGTTAACCATCCCCTGCAAGAAAACAACGGAATCCTGTTTGAGTTCTTTTTCAAACTTATCGATTTTTCCGAGCACGACCGCGCTGCAGCTTCCGTGAAGGTCTTCAATTACGAGCGACAAAAACTTGTTGCCTTTCTTGCTCGTCCTCACTTCCGATTTGTTGATATATCCACCAATGGTGACCCGTGTTTCGTCGTTCATCTGCGGAAGCTCCGCCGTCGTAGTTGTGGAATATCCTTCAATCAGCTCACGATATTTCGCAAGCGGATGGCTCGTAAGGTATAAACCGAGCAACTCTTTTTCGTCGGAAAGCAGTTTCGATTCGGGCCATTCTTCGATTTCCGGTAGAAATGCCGTTCCTTTCTGTTTTGTTTCTTCGAATGTCTCGAAAAACGTCTTCTGACCCATCCTCCGGTCCTGCTGCAGCCTTGCGCCGGATTCCATAGACTCTTCGAGAACTTCCGCAAGTTGTGCGCGTTTGGCCTTGAGCGAATCGAACGCGCCGCATCTTATCAGGCTCTCTATCTGCTGGCGGTTACAGTCGCGCAAGTCGACCCGTTCGCAGAAGTCGAAAAGCGAGACATACTGCCCCTCTTCCCTCTCGCTGACAATTGATTCAATCGCCTTCGCCCCGACGTTTTTGACCGCCGCAAGGCCGAAGCGTATCGAGTCTTCCTCTACGGTGAAATGCCCCAGGCTCCTATTGATATCCGGCGGAAAAATCTTTATCTTCATCCTCTCGCATTCCTGGCTGTAGCTCGCCAGCTTGTCATGGTTGCCGGATTCGCTCGTCATTAGCGCCGCCATGAACTGGGGCGGATAGTTGGCCTTGAGATACGCCGTCTGGTACGAAATCAGCGCGTACGCCGTCGAATGCGACTTGTTGAATCCGTAGCCCGCGAACTTTTCCACGTGCTCGAATATCAGCCGAGCCTTCCTCTCGTCGACGCCGTTCTTCACCGCCTGTGAGACAAATTTCTCCTGGTATTCCGCCATTATTTCGGGCTTCTTCTTGCCCATCGCCTTGCGCAACGAATCCGCCTCGTTCAGAGTGAACTGCGACAACACGTTCGCAATCTTCATCACCTGTTCCTGGTACAGGATTACCCCGTACGTCTCGTTCAGAATACTCGCTATCATGGGGTGCAGATGCACCGTCTCTTCCCGGCCCTTCTTGCGCTCCACGTAGGAGTCGACCATCCCCATCCCGAGAGGTCCCGGCCTGTATAGCGCCAGGACTGCGATAATATCGTTGAAGTTGTCCGGCTTCATGCGCCCAAGTAGCTCGCGCATGCCCTCCGATTCGAGTTGGAACAGCCCCTTGCCCTCGCCGCGGCTCAGAAGCTTGTAAGTCTTGCGGTCGTCAAGTGGGATAGCATCAATGTCCGGCGGCTCCATGCCGCTCTCGCTAATATTTCTCAGCGTCTCCTTGATTACCGTAAGCGTAATCAGGCCGAGGAAGTCCATCTTCATCATGCCCAGCGCTTCGAGCGCGTTCATGCTGTACTGCGTCGAGATGTCGCCGTTCGCCTGGTAAAGCGGCACGTAGTTCACCAGCGGCGCATCGCCGACCACGACCCCCGCCGCGTGCGTCGACGAGTGCCTGTTGAGACCTTCGAGCCTGAAGCTTATGTCGAAGAGATTCTTGTAAGTGTCGTCCGTCTCGTAAGATGTCTTCAGGACCGGATCCTTGTCCACCGCCTCAGCGAGCTTGAAGCCCTGTGGTATCTTCTTCGCGAGCGCATCCACGTCCGCAAGCGGCAGGTTCAGCACGCGCCCGACATCCCTCACAACGCCCCGCGCCGCCATCGTCCCGAACGTGATTATCTGCGCCACGTTCTCCTGGCCGTAACGCTCCCTGACGTAGCTTATCACCTTGTCCCTGCCCGAAGGCGCGAAATCCACATCGATATCAGGCATAGATACGCGCTCCGAGTTCAGAAACCTCTCGAACAGAAGCCCGTATTTCAGCGGGTCCAAGCCCGTTATCCCCATGCAATAGGCCACAATCGAGCCTGCCGCCGACCCGCGGCCCGGCCCCACCGCTATGTCGTTGTCTTTCGCGTACTTTATAAAGTCCCATACGATAAGGAAATAAGAGACGAACCCCATGTCCATTATCACCTTCATCTCGTATTCGAGCCGCTCCTTCACCGCATCGTTGGTCTCGAAGTCCTCGTACCTCTCTCTCGCTCCCTTGTAGCAGAGGTCCTTGAAAAGCAGCACCATGTCCTTGCCCTGCGTGTCTTTGAACCTCGGAAGGTGCCGCGTATTGAAATCCAGCTCGACGTTGCACATGTCCGCTATCTTGACCGTATTCGACAGAGCCTCCGGGAACTGGTCGAACTTCTGCGCCATCTCCTCCGGCGTCTTGAAGTAAAATTCCTGCGTGTCGAGCCGCATCCTGTCCTGGTCTTCGAGCTTCTTCCCCGTTTGTATGCAGAGAAGCACTTCGTGCGCGAACGCGTCCTCTTTCGACAGGTAGTGTACGTCGTTGGTCACGACGAGCGGCAGCCCCAGTTCCTCGCTCAAGCGCACCTTGCCCTTCAGCACCTTCTTCTGCGCTTCGAGCCCGTGGTCCTGCAGCTCGAGGAAGTACCTCTCCGGCTCCGCGATTTCCTTGTATTCCAGCGCGACCTGCTTCGCCCTCTCGTAGTCGCCGCCAGCCAGCCAGTAGCCAATCTCGCTCGCCAGGCACCCCGACAGTATCACGAGCCCTTCCGAACACTCGGCCAGCAACTCCTTGTCGATTCGCGGCCGCCTGTAAAATCCCACGAGATACGCCGCGCTCGCCAGCCTCAAAAGATTCTTGTAGCCTCTGTCGTTTCGCGCAAGAAGCGTCAAATGGTAGTACGGCCGACCGGTCTGCATCTGCTTCTTCTCGAACCTCGAACCCGGCGCAACATAAGCCTCGTACCCGATTATCGGCTTGATGCCCGCGTCCAGCGCCGACTGGTACAACTCCACCGCGCCGAACATGTTCCCGTGGTCCGTCAGCGCGAGCGACTTCATCCCGCATTCCTTCGCCTTTTTAACAAGCGAAGCAACCTTCACCCCGCCGTCCAGCAGGCTGTTGTCGCTATGCACGTGCAGATGTACGAACTGGTTGTCAGCCATGACGCAACCTCTTGAGATTTAAGCACTTACGACCATGAGATATGATTGCGGGCGGCATCTTACCACGACCCGAATCCCCTGTCAAGTTTGCCCGCCCGGTGGGAATCCGCCCGTTTACTTTACTCGTTTAACGGCAACGGATTACGCCGATAGTTTTTTTCCTATCTCGTATTCAGCGCCTCGACCCAGACCTGCCTCGTGCGAGGCCCGTCGAACTCGCAGAAATATATTCCCTGCCACGTCCCGAGCGCCAAATGCCCCGCCCTTACCGGCACGTGGGCCGAGCAGCCCATCAGGCTCGATTTCACGTGCCCTGCCGAGTTGCCTTCCGCATGGGAATATCCCGCATCCTCCGGCGCTATCCTGTCGAGCATCATGAGTATGTCTTTTCGAACGGAGGGGTCGGCGTTCTCGTTTATCGTCACGCCCGCCGTCGTATGCGGCACGAAAACCAAGCACGCCCCGTCGTCGAGCCCGCTCTCCTCGAGCGCCGACTGCACCATCGAAGTTATGTCTATGAACTCGTTGTGACTCGTTGTCTTGACCTGCAGCACCTTCATGCCTGAGCCGGACATCTCTCCCCTCCTCACGGTATGAGCTTGCGCCCGATGTTACGCCCACGCCTCCCGGACATCAAGCCCATTTTATTTCCATCTTGAACGCGCTACAATTACTTACTAACATCATGATGATGCATATTGATTCGACGGAGGAGCAAAATGAACTTTTATAACGCATTCTTTCCCGAGCCTGCGACGGTCGAGCATGTCCAGGGCGTAGCAAGGGCTCTGCGTGGCGCTTCGCGCCGTTCGAAAAAACATGTCAGAGAACTCGAAGAGAGGATTGTCGAGCTTGAGGAAGACCTCGACTTTCTTTCCCTTATGACGCTCACTCTCTACGCCGAACTGAAGGAAAAAGGCATAATAGATGTCAATACTCTCGCGAAAAGAATCGGCGAAATCGACCTGGCAGACGGGACAATCGATGCCGGTGTAACGCCCAAAGCGCTCCGAAAAGCCTTCGGCTTTTCAAATACCGATACTGATTGATTAATACTATCTTGTAAAATCAGGCAGGCGGTTTGCCACTTTCCGCCTGCCTGATGTGTTTTGTATTAGCGCTCTGGATATCCTGAATTATTCCGGCTTCCAGACTTCCCAGACCTTGCCCACGAGCTCGGGGCCCGGCGACAGAGTCGGCTTGCCCGGCGTCCAACCGGCAGGCGTCGCCTCGCCGGTCTCGCGCACGTGCTGGAACGCCTGCACCTGCCTGATAAGCTCCGCGACGTTGCGGCCAACCGAGGGGGTCATGACCTCCATTGCCTGCACTATCCCGTCCGGGTCTATGAGGAATCGCCCGCGGATGTTAACGCCCGCAGCCTCGTCGTAGACGCCGTATACTTTCCCGATTCGTCCGCCGGCGTCGGAGAGCATCGGGAACGGGAAACCGCCGTCGACCATTTTCGACAGCTCCTGCTCCTGCCACATCTTGTGGGTGAAGCGGCTGTCAACGCTCATTGCCAGAACCTGCACGCCCAGCTTTTCAAACTCGTCTTTTTTCGCGGCGACCGCCGCAAGCTCGGTCGGTCAGACGAAAGTAAAGTCGCCGGGATAGAAGCAGAGCACGACCCATTTGCCTTTGTAATCGGATAACTTGACCGGTTTGAACCCGTTTTCCACAAAAGCATTGGCCTCGAAATCCGGGGCCGCGCCGCCTGCCTGTACCGTCATTCTCTTCCCTCCTCCCGACATTTCGGGCGCTTGTGATTTTTCTCCTTGCTCTTCCGGCGCTTCGATTATCCCTCGCGCCGCCTGGACGCAGGAATCTTTGCCCTTCGCCATATTCATACCTCCCTCAAAAAAATCCTGTCACTTTTTTATTATCCGCAATTTTGATTATGCCTGTTGGCCAACCCTATGGCAAATAATTTTTCCATAGATTTCAACCTATAGCAATATGCCGGAAAATTCGGACTGAAGACGCGTTACTGTTATTTTTACCATCGCTCTTGCCTCCGTTGGAAATGAATGCCATTTATCAGAGACAAATTACCATAATGTGCGGTGAGAAGCAAGCGAGCCCCCCTGAATGACGTCATGCTGAATGTTTTGATGTAAGAATACACCAGCAGGGATTGGAACTAATAAGCTGTCAAAGTCTTACTGAGCAGTTACTGAGCCCTCACTGAGTACTCAGTGAGGGCTCAGTGAGTGTTGTTACTCATTTAATGTTTCTCTGCGTTCTCTCTTTGCCCCTTTATATTTTTCCACAGTGTTTTTTAGCTTTTCTCTGCGCCTCTGCGTTGAAAACACCCTTTCATAAGTGTTAAAAGTCTCAGAAACCATACCATTTATTTGCACCACGAGTCTTATTTTTCAAGTCATATCAAGCCTTTCGCGTCCGATGCACCGTTCAACCCTCATGTAGTTTGGTTTTTCGCACCCCCGATTAAACTAACCCGCCCCGGTTGTAATTCACAAGACTTTGACAGCCTGAAATCCAGTAACAGAAGTGCCTGCGCCACCGACATAGTCATGTGACAATTTTTTGTACAAAAGTGGCATACCACAAACATGCTCCAAAACGAAATTTTTTTTGCGTCGTAACTTCTTGACATGAAAGAGGTTATGAAGAATTGCGTTTTCGGCATACGTGAAACGTGAGATTTGTGCGGGCATTTTTCACATCTATATATATAGAGGGCAAACAATAACATAATCAATGACATTCTCTGCAGTAACCCGTTACGAAACGCTTGTAAATTAAGGTTTTAAGGAGGACGACGCCATGAAAGGTATAATTAAGAAGCCTTTCGTTTCGACCGCTTGCTTGCCTTCGGCAAGTCACAACGCGCGAGCCGAAACCCCGGCATATGACGTTTTTTTCAAAACCGTCATAGTTATAGAGGCGCGTGATGTTTCGAGAGCGGGTTCCCTAACCGCGGAGAAAAGGAGGAGGATTAATAAGAACATAGAGAAGAAAAATACAATGGGAAGAAAGAAACCTCAGATTAACACGGATAAGAGAGGGAAAAGAAAGGCGAAATGGGAGAAGAATCTTCCAAAGCCCCGGCGTTTACGCCGGGGATGGGTCTTGGGGAAATTCGTAGGTGAGCTATGGTAATTCGATTGAAAAGCGTTGTCCAAAACCGGAAAAAGGGTTCGCAAAAAGAGCAACGAACCCCCTCGATATCTGTAAAAAAACGTCGTAAGTGGTTGGGAGATAAGAACTTACGATTACAAAGGTTTGATTTTGCCTTTCGCTTTGACTGCCAAGCAGTCAAAGCCCCGGCATGTGACAACTTAATTGACAAGTTGTCACGGGACAAAGACTTAAGATTACAGGGAGTTGTAAAAAGGCGGATGGGGATGAATTGGACAAAAAGGAATCATCTGCCTTTCGTTTCGTTTGCTTGCTTGCCTTCGGCAAGTCACAATGCGCAAATCGAAACCTCGGCATCTCGTCGAATTAGGTACAATTCGACGAGTGGAAAATCGTCACTAACCAAAATCTTCCGTCCAGAGTTTGCCGCTATTGCCCACGCCTATGAACCTGTGGTTCGAAAGCATGTTGCGGTGGTGGCCGGAGGAATGGTACCAGCTATTGAACGCTCCGGGGCCCTTCGTCGGGCCGGTCGAGATGTTCTCCCCGGAGAACGGAGCGCCTTCCTTGCGGCACCGGGTGGCCGGGCTGCCGTGAGTCCGGCAGTCGTGGGCAAAGAAGCCGTTCTTCTCCATGCATTGCGAATGCTTCCGGGCGGCCTGGACGAGGCCTTCGTGGACCCTGAGCGGCCTTCGCCCGAGCATCATGCGGTACTGGTTGGTAACGTCTATGCAAGCGCGCTCTTCTTCCGTGAGCGTGGTCTTGATTTTCTTGTTGTAAGCGAGAATCTCGAACGAGTCCCTCGGGGCCATGCATTTCCACATCGCGAGCTTGTCGGCCACGAGCTTGGAGATTTCGCTTTTTTCCTCTGGAAGCTTGATGCCGGCGTCGGTGTATTTGTTCACGAGGTCGATGGATTTGCCGTGCTCCTGCCAGTATTTCTGGACCATGGAGTTCTTGCCCAGGTAATACTCGAAGGGAGTATCGTAAACGAGGCGAAGCGCATCGACAGCCTCGTCGACCTTCGGCTGGCCGCTTCGGCCGTGGTTGGCGTCGGGATAAATCGTCTTGTCGAAAATAATCGCGCGCGCTTTTCTTCTCTTGTCGTCGATAAGCGCGCCGAGCTTCTTGCGAATCGAGCCTTTGTTGTTGGTGAAGTAGCCGACGACCTTGTCGCGAGTCTTGCCGCGCTCCTTGAAAATCAGCCCTGCAAGCAGCTCCCGCGCGACTCCGCCTTTCGCGTGAAGCGAATCGTAAGCTGCAAGCCGTTTCGCCTCTTCCGGGTCGCTCGCCATCTCGACGAGCTGCTGGACGTCGTCGGGGACTTCAATCTCCTCGATTTTAGATTCGGCGACGGCTTCGTACTTTTTGATTTTTCTCCGCCTGCTCTGCTTGTCTTTTTCAATGGCGGCCTTCGAGACCCACTTGCCCTCCACCTTGACGAGCCCCTGCTCCATGCATTCGACGTCTTTAGCGGGCCGCCAGTTTCCCTCGAACTTCTTCCACCCCTTCGCTACGCAGGCATCTTCATACGTCATCCACTTGCCGCGGTAGAAGATGTAACCGAGCTCTTCGTGAGGCTTGTCGAAGTCGTGGTCGAGCCCGATGGCCTTGAGCATATGGCGCTCGTACTCCTCGGCCATCTTGTTGTCCTTGCACCACATGCCGAGAGCATAATGGTCCCTGGCGGAGCTATCGTTTATTTCGGCGAGCCGTTTCTTGTAAAGGTCCTTGAGTTCGCCCCCGCGCTCAATGGAAGCGATGTCTTCGCGCATTATCGTGGTTTTTCCCGTCGGCGTCTCGACGACCACCTGGGATTCATCTTCCTCGACAATCTTGCCGACAATCCTGCCGCCGGTATTGAGCTTGATAATGTCGGCGCCTGCATGCCCGGCGATAAGAAACAAAGCCACTGCGGCCGCAACCACTATGAAAAGACGTTTCATATTCCGCTCCCGCAACCTTATAAGATGTTCTTCTTATATATTAATATAAGCGGACGGATAAATATTATGTCATACAATTGTAAAATCAGTCGTAGTTTAGCCCCGCCCCGGTCAGGCAAGCTTCTTGAGCATCCTGACTACGTTGCCGCCCTTCGGGTGCGTCGTGACTTCGAACTCGTCGAAAGCCTTGGCCGCAGTCGGAAAAGTGGAGCCCGCGTCCGCGCCGTTGAGCATCCTGCCGTGGTCGCTCGTCTTGACCACAATCTCTCCCGGACCAGCCACGAAAAGGAGCTGGTAAGTCGAAGGCTTCGCAAGATATGCCTCCTGGGAGATTTTGCCGAGCACCTCTCTCAGACCTTCAACCGTCTTCTCCATGTCGGAATCCGGAACCTTCAGTCTGCCGGACATTGTCTTGAAGAAGCTCAGGAAGCTCTCGGTGCACTCCGGGCTGCTCACGAGCGTCATCTGTATGGGCATTGGCGTTTTAGGTGCGAAGAAGTTCACGTTGCCCTGCCCGTCCACGTAGAGAACGGTCGCGCAGCGGGGGCACTTGAAGTTGCCGCTTTCAGGAACCTCGACGCCTATCGAGCAGGTTGCACAAGTCACGACTATGGGGTAGTTCGTCTTCACCGGTGCCGACGGTGGCGGCGCGGCGGGCTTGGGTTTTGGCTTGGAAGGCGGCGGCGCCATCCTGGCCGCGGGTATGATTATCTCGGTCGCCTCGAGCTGCTGAGGTTCGATTTCATCTATTGGCTCCGGTATTGGCTCCGGTATTGGCTCCGGTATTGGCTCCGGTATCGGCTCCGGCTTCGGCTTCGGCGTGGGCGGTGCGGGTTTCGCAGCCGGCACGGCTGCCGCTCTTTTCGAAGGCGGACGCGGCACCGCCGCCGGTCTCTGGGGCGGCTCCGACTTGGGTTTCGCGGGAGCAACCGGTTCTGGAGCAGGGGCAGCCGAGGCGCCGAACGCCTGAACGGCTTCATCCTCGGTATTGCACATGTCGAAAAACTCGTGCAGCCCGAGCATTTCAATTACGATTTTCACCTTGGCCGGGACACGCAGAAGAACGATTCCGCCTCCTCCGGCTTTGAAGGTGTCGGCGTACTTGACAAGCGAACCGAGGCCCGTAGAGTTGACATACTTGATTTTGGATATGTCCATTATGAGCTTCGTGACGTTGCGCTTGCGGGCTTCCTCGAGCTGGTTCTGGAAGATATGTACGGTGGATGCGTCGATTGCGCCTCCGAGTTCGGCAAACTCGATGCCGGGCGCTTCCTGCATCTCTCTAAAGTCGACATTGAGTTCGGACATGCAATATCTCCTGCGCTTAACCAGGCACTGGGCAATTCAAGTGAGCTTCTGCATAGCTATAAACTTACCAAAGTCTATCATTCCTTTGATTTCTGTCAAGATTTTTTTGTGAGGGCATTGCGAAATTACTTGAATCAACGCTACTTGCGTGTTATTCTGCCGGGTCGAAAAATATGCAGAAACCTGGTGTATTTCAGCACTTTTACTGGAGGCAGAATGACACCCGGGATGCCGCCAAGAAGAGAATCGGAAAAAAGGTCCGGCAGAAGGCCGGTTACGCCGAGAAGAATCCCGAGACCGCCCACGAGAAAGATTGGGGACAGGGATTCTTCCAAGAAAGAGCCCATGAAAGTCATACTCAACGCGGAGACTACGCCCACATCTCCGACCCAGATGATGCCCCGAGACCGCATGGTAAAAGGCGCCCCGCCGCGAACGCCGGGACAAGCGCCCCCACCGAAGCGGATTCCCCTAACCAGGGAACAGGTTCGCGTGGGACAGGTTCTGATTGCGGAAGGTCCGATTACGTCCGACCTCGTGAGAAAGCAGATAGAAGAAGCCGGCCTTCAGAACAGTCTTCTGGCCAAGGCGGTCGCCGCCTCCGGCCACGCGCCCGAGACGGAACTCATTACCATGCTTCTTACGGGCTACAGGATACCGAAAGTCAAGCTTGCCAACTACCGCATACCCGAAGAGGCACTTTCGGCTATTCCCGCGGCAATGGCGCGCAAGTACAAGATAATACCTCTGGGCAAGATAGGCCAGATAGTCTGCCTTGCTGTCGGAGGAATATTCGACCTCGACGTGCGGGCCGTGGATGAAATCCGAAAAGAAACGGGCTGCTACGTAAAGATATTCCAGTCAACGGCGGAGGATGTGCAGGGGGCGCTCAAGAGGTTCTACCCCGCACCCAGGAAACGCGAGACGGCAGCCGCCGTGCCCGTGACGCCCGACATTATCGAGAAGATGTCTTCCGAAAGCATCCCGTACGAAGATACCGCAGAGTACTGGGAAGAGCTTTACACAACGGAAGGTCCCCTTAAAGCAGCAAGAATAGAGGAATAAAAAGTGGCAAAAAAGAAGAAAACTTCCGTCTTTGACTACAAGCGCGACTCGAACAGGTTTTTTACCCACCTTGCCGCGCACTACAGGGAAAAAGACCGAAAGAAAGTCGTAATCAGATGCGAAATTGAAATAGTCATGCGCAATGGAAAACTTATCGACAAGGGCAGAGCCTCTATAAAGAACCTCAGCGGCACAGGCGCGCTCCTTTCCAACTTCAAGCTCGACACGGGAGTCCTGCCCACAAAACCATTCCGCATCAACGTGCGAATGCTGACAAAGGAATTCTCGGGAATAACCGTATGCTGCCTGCCCGTCAGACTGGAAGTCGAAGACGGGTTCGGCATCGGGGTCAAGTTCCAAGATATATCAGTCAAAGTCTGAACCTTTGGGAGTACGCGGTGATAGCGAACGACCTTCGTCCGGGGATAACCATAATACACGACGGCGGGATTTACGAAGTCCTCGATTTCATGCATACCCAGCCCGGCAAGGGCGGCGCGCTTGTGAAAGCCAAGCTTAAAAACTTCCGCACGGGCACGATAATCGACTATACCTTCCGGGCGCCCCAGAAAGTGGAGCAGGCATTCATCCAGAGAAAAAAGATGGAATACCTCTACAAGGACGGAGACCAGTTCTACTTCATGGACCCCGAAACCTACGACAATCAGCCCGTGAGCAAAGATAAGCTCGAGGGCGACGTCGGATTTCTCAAGGAAAACCTGATATGCACCTTCGTAATGCATGATGGCGAAATTATCTCCGTTCTTCTGCCGGATTTTGTCATCCTTGAAATCGTGGATACGGACCCCGGATTCAAGGGAGACACCGTGAGCGGCGGCAGCAAGATGGTTGACCTCGAGACGGGCGCGAAGATTCAGGGGCCGCTGTTTTTGAACGTCGGCGACAAGATAAAAATCGACGCCCGGACCGGCACCTATATTCAACGAGTATGAGTAGTCCCGCCGAAGACCGCTTCGGTCGGCAGAGCTTCGGCGTTTCTCGCAATTAACAGGTTTCCTTTTAGCATTGATTTGAAACGGAGTGAACAATGGGCGTCGTTGGAATACTGACGGGCGGAGGCGACTGTCCCGGCCTGAACGCGGTCATCGGTGCGGTCGTGAGAAAACTTAATCTGTCGGAAAAAAAGGTAATCGGCTTTCTCGACGGATGGAAGGGCCTGCTCAAAGGCAATTTCAAGGAGCTTACGATTGAAAGCACTTCAGAGATACTTCCTCTCGGCGGCACCATCTTGGGCTCGAGCCGCACGAACCCCTACAAGAAAGCCGAAGAAAGCATCCCGGCGCTTAAAAAAGTCTGGGAAGAATGCGACCTCGAAGCCCTCGTCGCAATCGGAGGCGACGACACTCTGGGCGTGGCATCGAAACTCTACAACCAGGAAAACATGAACGTGGTCGGAGTGCCGAAAACCATCGACAACGACATATCGGCCACGGATTTTACGTTCGGCTTCGACACTGCCGTAAATACGGTCGTCGATGCGATTGACAAGATACGCACCACCGCCGAGTCCCATCACAGGGTGCTTGTGGTCGAGGTCATGGGCCGCCACGCAGGATGGATAGCAACATACGCAGGGCTCGCCAGCGGCGCAGACATCATACTCATCCCCGAACGAGAAGTGATAATCGAAGATGTAGTGGAGAAGCTGAAGAAAAACAGGGAACATTCCAATCATAACTACAACATCGTCGTCGCATCGGAAGGGGCCGTCTTCAAGAAAGGCGACTATATAACGCAGAACCCCGAACTCGACGATTTCGGCAACGTAATGCTCGGAGGCATCGCCGAACAGCTCACCCGGGTAATCGAGAAATATACCGGTTTCGAGGCGCGCAAGGTGATTCTCGGGCATCTCCAGCGCGGCGGAGCGCCTTCCGCTTTCGACCGCGTGCTGGGCATTCGATACGGCGTTCGCGCCGCGCAGCTCGTTCTGGAAGGCGACTTCGGAAAGATGGTCGCCCTGAAAGGCAACAAAATCGAAGCCGTCGATATCGAAGATGGCGTCGAAAAAACAAAAGTCGTTGACATGGAGCTTTTCACTCTCGCCGAGGACTTTTCTCTATCGTAGATTTCAAGTGAATCGAAAACAAATAAGCGCGTTAAAGAAAATCCTCGGGTCGAAGCTTGCAATCTCTACTCCCGAAGAACTCGAACTCGCATCCTACGACGGAACCGATTTTCACGCAATCCCATCGGTGGTAGTCCACGCCTCCTGCGCCGAAGATGTCGCCAAAACACTCGCCTACGCGAACGAGCACTCGATACCAGTAACTCCCCGCGGCGCCGCGACCGGGCTTTCCGGAGGCTCCGTTCCGGTTACCGGAGGCATCAGCCTCAACACAGAGCATATGAAGGAAATAATTTCCATCTCGCGCGAGGACTGCACCGCCGTCGCTCAGCCCGGAATCCTCGTGGCGGACTTCCAGCGCGAACTGGCCGGGCACGGGCTCTTCTACCCGCCCGACCCTTCGAGCGCCGCTTTCTCCACTCTCGGCGGCAACGTCGCCGAATGCGCCGGCGGGCTGCGCGCCCTCAAGTATGGCGTAACGCGCGATTATATACTCGCAATCCAGGCGGTTCTGCCGGACGGCACGATTATAGATACTGGTTCGGCTGCGCATAAGACGGTCGCCGGGTACGACCTGACCCGCCTTCTCGTCGGCTCCGAGGGCACATTGGCCGTATTTACAAAAATAACGGTTCGACTGCTACCGCTTCCTGCGGAGATTGCGCTCGTATCCGCGTATTACGGTTCCGCGGAAGCCGCGGTCTCAGCGGCAATCGAGATGCTCGCCGAGGGATTTTTCCCGAGGGCGGTCGAATTCATGGACGAGCTATCCATTGCGTCCGTCATTTCGAGCGGAGAGGCCGGCGCGCCCGAGGGAACCCGAGCGTGCCTTCTCATCGAGACCGACGGGCCCGAAGGCTGCGCCGTCCGAGAGGCTCAAGACATCAGGGAGTTCCTGCAATCCACAAGCCCCGTAGAAACGAGGACGGCCGTCGAAGCGAAAGAACGGGAATCGCTCTGGAACATCAGGCGCCAGATATCGCCTGCAATCTACAACGTCTCGCCCGTCAAGGTCAGCGAAGATATCTGCGTCGCTCGCTCAAAAGTCCTCGAACTGCTTGGTAAGCTCCGTTCTATCGAATCGAAGCATGGCGTGAAAATCGCCAGTTACGGGCATCTCGGCGATGGGAACCTCCACGTGAACATTCTCGACGAGAAATCACCCGACCCGAGGCGCAAGCTCGATGAAGTCATCTCGGACATCTTCGACGCGACCCTCGAACTCGGCGGCTCCATCTCGGGCGAGCACGGCATCGGGCTCGCGAAAAAAGCTTTCCTCCCGAGAGAAATCGGAGCGGTCGAACTCGGGCTGATGCGCGGGATTAAAGAGATATTCGACCCGAAAGGGATTCTCAACCCCGGAAAGATATTCTGACAAAGAGATGAAAAAAGCCCGGCGATTAGAACGCCGGGCTATAAGTTTCAACTTAAACCGGACTTATCTTGAGCCCTTGGAAACTCTGCCCGATTTTTTCATCTTTCGTTTCTGCAGCGTCACTTTCGCCGAAACGCCTATATCCTTGAATTTGGCAGCCACCTCGTTGGCCTCTTCCTCGGAAATACCTCGCAGCACGTTGACAAAAGTACCTTCAACCATATCACGCGCTTCTTCCGGGTGAGCGCCGGCAATTTCGACTATCAGTTTCGCCGCCTTTATTTTCTTGTCCCTCGAACCGATTCGAGAGAGGACGACGCCGTGATATCCCTCGGTATGCTCGATTTCGGGAAGGTCTTCCTCTTCCTCGGGTTCTTCTCTGACTTTTCTTCGCCGACCCGAACCCTTTCTTTTTCCGCCTTCTTTATCTTCCTGCTTGTCGCGCAGACGCTGCATTCTTTTTCGCGCCGCGCCGCGCCTGGGAGCCACTATTTTTTTCTTGCCTTCTTCCTCGTCGTTTTCGACATCTTCTTCATCGCCCTCCCCCTCGCCGGGGTCGCGACGCTCCTCGAAGAACTTCATAGCCTCTTCCGGCCCGAGTTCCTCGAGTTCCGATTCCTTTTGCACGGCCTCGTCGGAAGCAATTTCAACAACATCTTCGGCCTCGGTCTGTCCCTCGACGGGCAGGCTCTCAAGCTCCTTGAAGAAGTCCTGGTCGGCCTCCGGTTTTTGCAGCGCGACTTCCTCCACATCTGGAGGCAATGCAAGTTCGGGCGCTTCAGCAGGCTCGTACTCGATGGAGGAAAGCCCCTCCTCGAAAGTCGCAAGGTCCATCACCATGGGCTCGCTCGCGGAGATGACGTCCGACTTAGGCGCAACTTCCTGCATCGGCTCCATCTCCATCACGCCCCCTTCCTGGACCGGGGAAATCGGCGCCTCCGGGACGGATTCGACCACATCCTGCTCTTTCTTTCTTGCAAGCCTTTCGGCTATATCAGCCTGGGCTCTGGCTTCCATCGTGTCCTCGGCGGTAAGCTCGCTAATCATGAAAAGCTTGTCGCAATGCGGACATCTGAAGACGTTCCTGCGGTCGACGGTGAAGTTGTATTTCACGAGAGTCAGGATATCCTCGTCCCTGGACTCGCCTTTGGAGTCATCCCCGTCCCGCGCGATGTCTGGCTCTTCCGGCCATCTGAGCATGGGTATGTCTTCGAGCTCTTCGCTGGTTATCTTAAGTTTGGCGCCAAGCTTTTCCGCTTCTTCAAATTTCTGCTTGATGCGGTTCGCCTTTTCCTCGTCCGAAACCTCGTCGAGCAGGACTATCGGGACGCTGTCAATTATGTCGTTGGCCTGTCCCCGGCCCACTCCCAGGAGCTTTTGTATTATCTCGCATATTTCATTGGCGTTTTCCGGGTCGATGGACTCAAGGAGCAGTTTGAATGCCCCTTCCCCCTTTTCTGCCATCATCTCAGCTCCTTTCCTTCCCAATGCGCCGCAGTCAAGACAGGCGAATTCAAACCTGAGGAAGCATGCAAATATTCCGTCTTATGCGCCAGCCGGCGGCCGAATGTCACGAGCCGACAAAATAATATATCTCTACTCGAGGCGTCCCGTCAAGCAATTTCCATCCGCTTAGGCGCCGTTCGGGCGATATAAAGGTGCAGGCCCTATTCCCATTCAATCGTGGAAGGCGGCTTGGAAGATATATCGTAAACCACCCTATTTACGCCGCGCACCTCGGAAACGATTCGCGAGCTAATGCTGTCGAGCACCTCATGAGGCATCCGGAACCAGTCCGCCGTCATGCCGTCGACGGAATCGACGGCTCGGACCGCCAGGACCGATTCGTACGTTCGCTCGTCGCCCATGACGCCCACTGACCGCACCGGGAGAAGAACGCAAAAGCCCTGCCAGATTTCCTCGTAAAGACCTGCCTTCGTAATTTCTTCGATGAATATGGCGTCGCACTCGCGCAGCACTTCGAGCCGCTCCGCCGTGACATCGCCGATAATCCTGACCGCGAGCCCGGGCCCCGGAAAGGGATGCCGCACGACAATGTCGCGCGGCAGTTCGAGCTCGATAGCCACCTTTCGCACCTCATCCTTGAAGAGCGACCTGAGCGGCTCCACGAGCTCGAAACCGAGCTTTTCGGGGAGTCCGCCGACGTTGTGATGGCTTTTTATTACCGAGGTCGGCCCGCCGTAGGCGCTTCTGGACTCGATGACATCCGGATAAAGAGTGCCTTGCGCGAGGTATTTCACATTCTTTATCTTCTCCGCTTCTTCCTTGAACGCGTCGATAAAGAGGCCGCCTATTATCTTGCGCTTCTTCTCCGGGTCTATGACGCCCTTCAAGCCGGAAAGGAAGCTCTCGCCCGCATCCGCGACGTGTAGGTCCATGTCGAAGTTCCTGGCGAAAGTCTCGACGACGCTCTCGCGCTCGCCCTTGCGAAGAAGGCCATTGTCGACGAAAATGCAGGTAAGCTGCTTCCCGATGGCGCGGTGAAGCAGAACCGCGGCCACCGACGAGTCCACTCCCCCCGAAAGCCCGAGCACGACGCGTTCCGAGCCGACCTGCGCCCTGACTTCCTCGATTGCCTCGTCTATATAGCTCGACATCTTCCACAAGCCCGAGCATCCCGCGACCTCGTAAAGGAAGTTTCTCAAGACCTGCGTCCCGTTTTCGGTATGGTGAACCTCGGGGTGAAACTGGAGGCCGTAAATCTTTTTCTGTTCGTAACGGACTGCGGCGTAGGGACAGTCCTGTGTCTTGGCGAGTACGTCGAACCCTTGCGGCAGCTCGGTCACCCTGTCGCCGTGGCTCATCCAAGCAACGAATTCTCCCGGCAAACCCTTGAAGAGGTCGGAAGAATCCTTCACGGCAAGCCGGCTGCGTCCGTACTCGCGGCAAGCCGCCCGGTCGACCCCGCCACCGAGATGCTTGACTATAAGCTGCATGCCGTAGCAGATTCCGAGTATCGGGATGTCGAGTTCGAGTATAGCGGGGTCGAGGTCCGGCGCTCCTTCGGCGTAGACGGAAGCCGGGCCGCCCGAAAGGATGACGGCCGCCGGTTTCATTTTTTCGAGCTCGGCGGCAGGAATCCTGTGCGAGACAATCTCGGCGTAGACGTTGTTTTCCCTGACTTTTCGCGCAATCAGCTGCCCGTACTGCGAGCCGAAATCAAGCACCACGACCGGTTCCTTAATATTCTCCAAACAAATCCCCCATCATCTTATAATAAGGACCCTGATTCTATCACCCGTCCTGACGTGTATCCTCGTGCGCCGGCCCGGCCTGACGCTCTCGGCCAGTTCCTTGAAGTCCTCGAGGTTCGTCGAGCGATAGCCACTTATGCCGAGAATCAGGTCTTTCGGCCGAATGCCCGCCTGCTCGGCAATCCCGCCCTCCTCGACACCGGTGACAATCACTCCCTTTTCATTTTCGTATCCGTAACAAGCCGCCAAATCATCGGTGAGGTTCGTCACCGTCATTCCGAGCGACGTTTCCGTTTTCAGACCCTTGAACTCCGCCCCGAACTCGGGTTCCGTGACCTTTACCTTTATTTCGATTTCCTTGCCGTCTCTCGTAAAGGTCAGGGAGAATTCCTTGCCGATTTCGGTAGTCGCGATGGTATTCCTGAACTGGGCTGCCGAAGTCAGCGGCACCTTGTTGATTTTTGTAATCACGTCGCCCACTTTCAGGCCCGCCTTCGCAACGGGGCTGCCGCCCGTAATTCGGTGGACAATTACTCCGCGTTTGTAAGGGATGTCAAGCTCCTTGGCAAGACGGGGAGTGAGGTCCATTGCGTATGCGCCAATCCACCCGCGCCTGACCTTGCCCTGCTTGATAATGTCTTTCATGACAACCGCAGCCATATTCGATGGTATGGCGAAGCCTATCCCCTGGTATCCGCCTGTATTGGACGCAATCGCGGAGGTTATTCCTATCACCCTCCCATCCATATTCACGAGCGGGCCGCCGGAATTGCCGGGGTTGATGGCAGCGTCGGTCTGGATGAAATCCTCGAGCTCCGCAATGCCCACATCGGCGCGCCCCTTCGCGCTGACGATTCCGGTCGTAACCGTCTGCTCGAGGCCGAACGGGTTGCCGATAGCCATGACCCACTCGCCGACCTCGATTTTGTCGGAATCTCCGAGCCGCGCCTTCGGCAGGTTGTCTCCGGATATCTTCAGGACTGCGAGGTCCGTCTTGGGGTCGCTCCCGAGTATCCCGGCGTCGAACTCGCGCCCGTCGCCGAGTTTGACTAAAACCTTCTTCGCGTTGCGCACGACGTGGCAATTCGTCAGCACATGGCCTTCGCCATCGACAATCACCCCGGAGCCGAAGGAAGTCGTAGGCACAATACTCGGGCCCATGCGGCGTCTGAAAAACTCTCCGAAGAACTCCGCGAAGGGGTCGTTTACCGCCCGCTCTCCGCTGCTGGTAATATGGACGACCGCGGGCGTGACAAGCTTTGAAATCGTAACGAAACGCCTCGAAGGCGCCGGCACGTCGGCAAGCTCCTTGGCCAGGTCTTCCTGCTGCAGATTATAAGCAGGAAGGTCGGATGTTATTATTCCAAGCTCGGAGCAGAAGAAGCCTCCTATTGCGCCGAGCGTAAAAACCATTATCAGCAAAGCCTGCCATCGCTTCATAACAACACTCTCCTTGCGCAACCGCATCCTTTGCAGATTATAACAACGTATGCAGCCAATTTCAAATATCCGAATCGGGGATGAGCAAAAGAGAAGCTATTGTGAAATCCGGGGTTCGCCTTCCTGTTCCGGGTGCCGTTGCGGCTCCATTATAGGCGCAGATTCCTTTTCCGGTACTTCCAGACTTTCGCCACTCCGGTTCTCAGGCTCCGACATGGCAGCGGCTTCGTTGGATGGATGTATCGTTTCTTCTGCCTCTTCGGGCGTCGCCTCCAGCGGCTCCAGATATTGTTCGGCATAGCGAGCCGGTATCGCGTTTTCTACCGCTATTTCCTTGTATACGACCGAGCTTTTCTTCAAAACCCTTTTGTTGTCCTGCTCCCTGACATAACCCAGCCCGAACTTGGGAATGTGCCCCAGAGCCCATTCGAAATCGTCGAGGAGCGTCCAGTGCATGTAGCCGCGCACATCGAGACCGGCCTTAATAGCCCTGCTCAATTCCGCAAGGTGCGTAACAATATACTTCTCTCTTTTCTTGTCGGCATGGTCTGCGATGCCGTTTGCGGTAATATAGACAGGCAGGCCCAGTTTTCCTGCCATCGCCGCAGCCTGCACGATGCCTTGCGGATGCACTTCCCAACCGAGGTCGCTTTGCTCCGTTCGCCCTCTCATACTCTCATAGTACTGCCGCATCCTTTCCTGGTCAGCGCTTACGCGAGCCCGGAGATAGTAGTTAACGCCGATAAAATCGCAAGAGCCCGGGAGACCAGGCACCGGTTCGTTTCGGCCCAGCGGCTCGGCGGCTCTTCCCGTTTCAAGAGAATCGAGCAACCACTTGTTCAGGAGACCGTCACGCCTTTCTTTTTCCTCGACATCGCCCGAATTATTGGGATCAACGGCTTCGTAAACGGTTATCGCTTTTGCTATGCCTACTTTGGTTGCTTCCGATGACGTGGGTGATTCGCGGATGGCTCGCGCCGCCTTGGCATGCGAATAAAGCAGGTTGAGCGCCGCAGTGGTGAACTCTTCCTGGCTGCTATGTCCGGGAGGATGCGCACCCACGAGGTAACTCGCGTTTGCGACTACCACCGGCTCGTTAATCGTCACGTAGTAATCGATGTCCTCACCGAGCTTGTCGGCGACCAGACGCGCGAAGCTCGCGAACCTGTCCGGCGCCTCGTGATTTAACCACCCGCCCGCATCGTCGAACCATTGAGGCACGGAAAAATGATGAAGAGTAACGAATGCGTTGAGTTCCCTCTCGTGAAGACCTCTGAGAAGCGCCTTGTAATGGTCAATGGTTTCTTCGCTTATGACACCTGGTTCCGGCTCCATCCTGCTCCATTCAATCGAAAATTTATAGCAGTTCAAGCCGAGAATCTCAACCAGGTCGATGTCTTTCTCGAAAAGCTCGTAGTGCCTGCAAGCTCTTCCGGATTTGGTGCCATCGGCAATCTTCGAGCCATCCTGCTCCCATTTCCACCACTGGCTTTTCGCGTTGTTGCCTTCTATCTGGTATGCGGAGGTCGCAACGCCCCATAAAAAACCGTCCGGGAACGCCAAGTCTTGCAATTGCATGTCCATTATATTTTCCTGAGATGCTGAACTGAAACACAGGATTATCCGCTGGTGACACCCTTCTGTCAAGGGCAATCGAATTTCAGTTTTCCGGGCGCTCGATAAACGCGACCCTGGCCGTGCCATATACGCGGATATCCTGAATAAGCCCCTCGTGCGCGGCCAGAACCGGACTGGCACTTTTACGCTGCCGGAAAAATACAATGCCCTGCTCTTCCACCACATCAGATTCAAAAAGCCCAAGTACGAGCCTTTCCAAGCCGGAAAGCGTTTCCGGGTTCTCGGACAAGGCGTAAGGCGGGTCGATTAGAACGAGGTCGAAACCACTTCGTATTTCCAAGTCATTAATGATTTCAGCGGCCCGGTACGCATCGCCCCTTATGACTTGCGCACTTCCGGCAATCCCGAGCTCTTCAAGGTTTCGCCGTACCGCTTTTATCGCCGCGGGATTGCTATCAATGAAAACCGCCGAATCCGCGCCCCTCGAAAGCGCCTCGATGCCGAGCGAACCGCTGCAGGCGAAAAGGTCGAGGACGCGGCTTTCCCGAACAACGTGCTGAAGGATTGAAAAAACCGCCTCGCGCATCCTGTCCGGAGCCGGCTGTGCAAGATTGATGGCGGGCGCAACCAGTTTTCTGCCTCTGAATCGGCCGCCTGTAATTCTCATTCCGAACCGCCCGGCTGATTCAGTCCGAGGAAATCGCGCACTTTTTTCATGTCTTCCCAGGTCTTGCGCTTGTCGGCAGGATTTCGCAGAAGATAAGCGGGATGATAGGTCACCATCAGTTTCGTTCCCTGAAAGTCGCGAAACTCGCCGCGTAGCCGGCCCGTTGATAGCGTCGTTTTCAGGAGTTTCTTGCCGGAAACGCCTCCGAGCGCAACAATAACTTCCGGGCGGATTATTTCAATCTGCCGGGCAAGGAAAGGGTAGCAGTTGATGCTTTCCTCGACAGTCGGGTTGCGGTTTTCTGGCGGGCGGCATTTCAGAATATTGGCTATATAAACCTGCTCCCTCGTCAGCCCTATGGCCTGGATTATTTTCGTAAGAAGCTGCCCGGCTTTTCCCACGAAAGGGATTCCCGTCCTGTCTTCGTGAAAACCCGGCGCCTCGCCTATGAACATGAGCCTCGCACGCGAATCGCCTGCACCGAAAACAAGCTTTCCGCGTGTCTGCGCAAGCGAACACCTGCTGCATGCAAGCGCCTCTTTCTGAAGTTCTTCAAGCAGCAACCCGGGGTCTACGGCAGGAGCACTCTCTTCGGGCTCCACAATCTCAAGCTCCGGCACGGGCAAATGTTTCACGCCCATCATCTCCTGGAACCTGAGATGTCTTTCCAGTTCCCTGCCGATTTCGGCAAGCCTGTCAGGTGACGCCTTTTCGGTCATTTTTTACCCGGAAGCTTCTCTTTCTTGCTCAGCTCAACGCGTATCGAACCAACAGGTATGTCGACAATCATTAAAAGCGGCATTCCCGTATCCTCGTCGAGCCATACCTCGGAATCCCCGGAAGCGACGAAGAGGCCCTCTCCCGGTTTCATTCTGCCCTGGCCCGGTACCTCGATGTACTTCGGTGCAATCTTTACGGCGTTGAACCTGCCCAAATCACTTATTTTCATCCTTTTCTTCTCAGCAACCGTGAAAACGCCCTTGGTTATCCGCCTGCCGGTGAGAATACTCATCGAGTACGATTTTCCGAGTTCAAGGTCCATCGTCCTGAGATAATAAATCGAAGTAAGCGCGCCTTGAATGCCATGAGGCACGTTCGTATGCTCGAGTCGCAGTACGAACTTGCCTTCTTTCTTCTTGTGATACTTCGCGGTGCGCTTCTTGTTATCATATATGACATACTGCTCCTTGCGATGCCCGCCCTCGCGCATTTTCTGGTCCGAGCGCATGGGTTCGAGAGTCTGCGCATCCACGTAAGTCTGCAGCCTGTCCTTAACGGTATAGAGAAGCGAAACCCCCTTGGCGGAGTCCGTATAACTCCTTATCCTAAAGCACTCGCGGCCCTTGTATCGAACCTTGTCTTTGACCTCGAGCACCGCGGTGCCGGCGTGAATCCCGCTCCAACTCACGTTATATGTGAGCTTTTCCCCAACGGGATAGGCTTTTTCAATCTGTTCCTTCTTGAAAGTCGGGGGGTTGTCTTTTTCCTTTTCGCCGCCGGCATCGCCTTCTTTCTTATCCTGCTGCTTGTCATCTCCGCTTTTTTTCTCGGGCGGCTCACCTGCGGTCTCGGGCTTTGCAGGCGCTTTTTTTCCGCTCTCCTGTCCGAAGGCGGGCAGAAGGACTGCCAGAGCAAGCACGGCGAGCACCGTGCAAAGCGCGGCTTTGTTCGTCAGACTCTTGACGACTCTTTCCATTTCTGCACCACCCTGTTATAAAAATCGAGAACTTCGTCCATCATCAGGTCGAGTGAAAAGCTTTGCTCCACCATCTTAGACGCGCCTGCGGTGATTTTATCAGCAAATTCACCGTCTTCTATAAGTCTTATAATCGCCATTGCGATTGCGGACGAGTCCTTCTGAGGGACCATAAGCCCCGTTTCACCGTCGGTGACGAAAGAGTGAATCCCTCCGGACGCGCTCGATATCGTAGGCACCCCGCAAGCCATGGCCTGCAATACCGTAATGCCGAGGCCTTCCCTGAGCGAAGGATTGATAAAAATATCGAGTGCCCGTAGCACCTCGTAATGCTCGGAGAAATCCGTAACAAAGGTGAGGTTGCGCGTGAGATCAAGCTCTTTCCCCAGTTTCCTTAAGCGGCTGTTCTCTTCCCCCTGGCCCGCGACGACGAAATGCGCCTCGTGCCCGCGGTCAAGCACATCCCTTGCCGCACGGAGAAAATACTCGTTCCCTTTCGAGCGCGTAAGCATCCCGATAGTGCCGACAACGGGGGGAACGCTTCTCTTTTTCTGGGCTTTGAAAATTTCGGCCGCGCGGATGTCAATTCCCGTCCTGACGACCCTCACGAGCGAACGCGGTATCCTGGCGTTGTTCACGAGGTCCTCGCGAATTGACTCGCTGACGGCAATCACGCCGAGAACGTACTTGCCCGGCAGTCTGAGCGTCTCGCCCGGTTCCGAAAAATGATGCACCGTCAGCACAAGGGGCAGCTTAAGCGCTCTCGCCGCTCTCAGCCCATAGCGAATCATCGACCTGTGCTGAACGTGCACGAGGTCGAAGCTCCTGTCGGCCAAAGTCTTCAGATAACGCCGAAACGCGAAAAGGTCATATATGGGTTTGCCGAGATTGTCGGCCGTATCGACGCCGATTCCTGCGCGCTCGAAAGCAGGAGCCATGCCTCCGCCTCTTGAAAGGACGAGGGGCGCGTAATCGCGCATTTTGAGACCCTTGGCAAGATTGAGCGTATATGTCACCGAACCCCTTACGTTTAGGGAACCGGCGACAAGCAGGACTCTTTTTACGCTGTCATTGCTCAATACAAGCCTCCGGCGCATATGAAACGGAGGCGGCATTCGCCCGCCTCCGTTTTTTTCCGCTTCCGGATAATCTCATGTTATCGATCCATGTCCTCGTATGCCTCGAGATGCTCTTCCTTAATCTCCTCCCTGCCGAAAGGGTATTTGTCGTTAGGAGAAGGCTGCATGCAAGAACATATCGAGCAAAGGACTACTCCCGCCAGCAAAACAATAATCGCGCGCATTGGTCTCTCCCGGAAAGCTTTACTTGACTTTCTCCTGCCAGGGACCTGTTTCCGTTCTCTCGGTCCGCTCCAATTCCTCGACGCGCTCTTCCTGCGGAGAAATAGTGGCATCGCGCTGGGGAGCGTGCTGGTAGGGCCGTCTGTACGCGCAGGATGCCGTCACACATGCAAATACCGCAGCGGCGACCATTATGCGTAAAATTCTCATCGGGGCAGCCTCCGTTACTTGTCCGTTCCGGGCATCTGCTCTTCCCACTCGCTCTTTATAGTCTGGTCGCTGGATTCGAGAATCTCTTCCCTGACAGGCTCCGGGCGGGCGCAGCCGAAAATGCTCGCAGTAACAAGCCCGAGAAGGATGCCGAATATAAGTTTTTTCACAACAGGCTCCTTTCTTTATTCGTCTTCCGTAATTGTCAAATCGACGTCTATTCCGTTTTTCTGGACATCCGTAATCTGGAAGTCCTTGCAGATTCCCTCGTCGATAATCTTGTCAGCCAGCTTGTAGCTGTCGTAGCGCGTCTTTACCCTGAACTTGACGATATTTCCGCTGAACTGGTCCCTCGTCACTTCGGTAACGAACCTGATTACCTTGAGCTTCTTCATTATCTTCCGGGCCGAACCGTAGTTGACACCCTGTATTGTCACCGTCACGTCAGAGCCGACTGTGATGTCCTCGTTCCAAGCCCTCATCATTCCCGACAGAATTTCCGAAGCTCCGACCTTGCCCACGCCGATAAGCGCCTTGTTCGCGGCCTCGAGCTTGGACTGGTCGGTCCCTTCTGTCTTGCGGTCGGAAGGTATGTTGGCCGAGAAGATTATCTGGGCATCGTCGGTCCGTATCACCTTCACTGACATCGAACCCCTGTAGTAATACCAGACTCCGGCGCCCTTGTAAGGCTCCGTCCTCTGTCGAAGCGAGGAGTCGGCAGTTCCGGTAACGACCAGGTTCACACCGTATTCCTTGCCTATGGCAGAGACCTTCGCGAGGTTCCCGTCGAGAGAAGCCGCCCTGATTTCCTTGAGCTTTTTCTGCTCCATCTGGTCCTTGTCGAACGGCCTGATGCCTTTCTCCAGCAAGAAGCTTTCGAACTCGACAGATGACCTGTCGGTCACGTCGCTAACACCCTTGCCGTCAATCTTGTCACGTATGACGACCATTATCTTGGGATTGCCCTTTTTCTTGATGAGAAAGGCGAGTTGCTCCCAGTCGTTCTTCAGGTCCCCGAGCTTGACGACCGCACGAACCTTGACCCACGTCCTCGCGTTGCCCGGGTCGTCCTTGTTCTCGATGCCCTCGTCCTCAATCTTGTACTCGGCGACGTATCCCTTGGTATTGGAGATTATCTTGTCGTATATGACGGCGTAGTTCTCGACCTCGGTCTGTGAGGCCACGAACGTCCCGACTCCCTGCTCTATCGCCTTGCGCAGGGCGTCCATTATGGCGTCGTCCCTTGCACTGGGCGTCGCGCCGGCCGCGATTCCTTTGACAGTCACGGTCTTCGTCTCGTCGGCCTCCTGCGCCAAGAGCGCACCCGTCAGGCCAAAAACCGCAATCGCGCACAGGACGGTAGCAAGCTGTTTCCTGAGCATAGATTCCTCCCGATTAACCAGCAGCCCGGATGCGGGCTATTTCTGCGCAGCCCCCTGCTCCACGGCGGGCATTTTTTCAAGCTCCGACCGCGGAATGATTTTTTTCTCGGGCGGCGACGAGCATCCGGCAACCGCAAAAAATACAAATACGACTAAAAGGCATAGTCTTGTCATAAGCTTGTTATTTCCCGTGCTTTTTCCATATTTCGTAAAGGCCGCCGAGGTCGAGCTCGACCGTCACCTGCTTTGTTATTCCATCTTCGAGCGTCTTCGAGTCGACAATCCTGCAGCCAGCGAGGAATCCGTATACCGAAGTCTTTATCTTATCGGACTCGGTGACGAAATCTCTTACCGTTGTCTCTCCCTTGATTTTCACGCCCATCACCTGCTCGGCTAGCTTTCGCTTGGCGTCAAGCTCGGCCGCGCGCTCTGCGAGAAGGTTTGCCTGCGCTTCGCTGTCCGCCTCGTCCGGGGGGACGCCTTCGCCCGTCGCGCGAAGAACCTGCTTCGCCCATCCCGGTTTTTCATCAACTGGAACAGGCCTTGGTTTCGGCTGGCGTTTCGGTATCGGCTTTGCGTACCTGTCGGGCACCACGCTTTCGCCGATGGCTTTCACAATCTTGCGCTCGGTGTATTTCTTCACATCCTCGAACAGGACGTCCTTGTACTTGTCGCCCTTGTAGTAGCGCTTCTTGATTGTCTTGAGCTCGGTTATCAACCGCTCGAGCGTCACTTCCGCCTCGGCCTCGACTATGCCGTCCGGACGGTAAGTGTACTTGCTGAAAGTCACGCCCTTGAGAAACGTGTTGAAACCCGTTCTTATCTCGTCGCTTTCCGTAACGAAATCGCGGACGTAGGTCTCGCTGGAAATATGCACGCCCTTTATCATCTCGGCAAGCTTTCGGTAGGCGTCGACCTCTGCACCGCGTCTTGCCATAAGGCGGCCTCGCGGGTTTATGCTCGCCCAGTAAGGGTCGCTCGCCCAGGGTGACCTGTTAGACGGCGTGGGACTTACGTATTCTTCCGCATAGTCATCCGGCAGTGATTCTTCGGTTCGGGGCACTCCCGCGCCGGTAGTCTCTATGACTTTTCTCTCGACATGCTTCTTGATATCGTCGAACGCCACATCCGTATACTTGGAGCCCTTGTAGAATCTCTTGACGATGCGCTTGAGTTCGGTAATGATTCTCTCAAGCGTAAGCCGCATGTCAACTTCGCAGGTCCCGTCGTCGAAATATCGCGGGCTGCCAACGGTCTCGGCGCCTTTGATGAACGTCCGGAACTCGGTATGAATCTCGTCGCTCTCCGTAACGAAATCCTGCACCGTCGTCTGGCTGTCAATCTGGAAGCCCTTGACCATCTCGGCGAGCTTCCTGTAAGCATCCAACTCCGCTGCGCGCCGTGACAGCAGCTTCTGCTGCGGGTCCTGCGCAAACGCCATTCCCGCAACGGCAACAAGCACGCCCAGGACTATCGCAAATACCAACTTCCTCATCTGGTATTCTCCTTTAAAGAAACACCTCTGTTTTAAACGGCGAATAACCTTACAATTATCTGAACAAGCATCTGAACGTAAACACAGGTTCGGCTATTCAAATTTATTGTCCGCGAAGCTCTCTGAGCTTCTTAAGACGCGCCTCATTTCCTTGTTTCCGCGTTACGCGGGTTATTGCCGTCATCATCTCCTTGTCGCTGGGCCGAATGGTCAGTCCCTGGTCGTATGCCGCCTTTGCATCCGCATACCTGCCCTGGGCCTCCATCGCCAAGCCAAGGTTGTAGAACGCGGCATAGTTGCCCTGAATACCCGTCGCGACCTTAAATTGTTCCTCAGCCTTATCAAAAAGGCCGTTGGCCGCAAAGTTGTTGCCCGTCGCGCAGTTCTTGCCATTCTTGAGCTTCAGCCTCGAAACCTCAGTCCATACGGAAATCTTCTTTATGAACTTCTTGACCGCGTCAAGCGCCGCCAAGTCCAGAACCTGCGAATCAGTCGGCACAGGCGCATTGTTCTTTATCTTGTTGGAAGAGTACGCTCCGCCTCTCGAAATTGAAGCGATTATCTGGCCGCTGATATCAACCAGCTTGAAAGATGCGTTGACATTGCCCTGCTTCATTATCCATGGCTCCCGGATAGTTCGATACCCGTACCGCGCCGGCCGAACAATTTCAAACTTGTTGTTGAATACCGCCGCGCTTATCATGTACCGCTGCTGGCGCTCATCGACCCCACGCTCGGTCGTCGGATGGAACGTCGCCACGCTGCCGGTTATCAGACCTTGAACGTTCTTTATCTTCATCTCCTGGAGAAATTCGTTATTCTCGACAAGGTCCGTCTGCTGGAAGTTCTTCTCGTTGATTATGCCCGCTATCTCCGAGCGCTCGATAACCTTGTAGTACTGGTTGTTAAGAAGCTCCTGCTCCAGCTTGGCCGCCACTATCTTGCCACCCGCCGAATGGCCATCGAATTCGAGTACCGCGACATTCTTGATGTAAAGAGGCACATCCAGTTCCGGCGGGATAACTGTCCTCATGGTTATAAACTGCGTCGGCGTGCATGCGCTTGCCAGAAGCGCCACGCTAATCAATGCTGCCAGCACAACAAATCTTCTCATGCCTCATCCTCCTTACAGAATTATGGTTGATTAACTGCTGTTTTTCCAGTTCGCAAGTTTACAATTACACTCCCTCACTCACTGACAGTCAAGATAAAAAAGACGAAAAAAGTGATTGCCACCGACTCGTACCGTTGATATACTACGAGTTTCATGTAAGGTTGGCATCGGGATACGAAAGGAGATTTGAATGTATCGTTTGTGCATTGCCGCAGCACTTGCGCTCGCCGTTTGTGGCGGCTGCGCGGGCGTGAACCCCATGAAACTCCAGCCGACCGTACTTGGCAACGTAGATTTCGACTATAACAGCACATGGCAGGCGGCGATGGGCGCAGTACAGATATACTTCCCCTATCTCGAATACTGCAACAAGGACGACATGCGAATCGTCTCATACTACAAGCCGGAGACTGATACCGACATCACAATGCCGCGCGAGTATGCCAGGCGCGCGTTTCTCACTATAAAGCCCAGAGAAGCATCCGGAGGTACGTCCTACGACATCGAAATCCGCGTCGGCAAATACTGGCGCCCCAGGGACCCCATGAGGGACATTTCCGATAACTGGGAGCTTATCCGCTGGGACAGAGATATAGAACAGAAAATCAAACAGGAATTCATGAACCAGACCATCCTCGAACAGAGGAGACTGCAGGGACATGAAAAGTTCAACAAGCATCGTAGCAGGGGATGGTAATTTTCTTATCGGTTTTTTCGGAGTATTGTAATGGCAAATACCGTTTCGTCAAAAAAGAGAATCAGGCAGAACGAAAAGCGCAATCTTAACAACAAGGGCAGGAAAAGCGCTGCAAAGACGCAGATGAAGAAAGTCCTTGACGCCGTCGAAGAAAAAGACCCCGCAAAGGCGAAAACCGAACTCAGCAAGGCATTCAAGCTTATCGACAAGTGCGGGAAACACAACACCTGGCACCCCAAAAAGGCGGGCCACTTGAAATCCAGCCTCGCAAAAAAAGTCAAATCACTCGATTAATCCGCTAATCTGAATTACCGAAGCGCCTGCGGCCAATTAAACCGCAGGCGCTTTTGTTTGCACTTCTCATTAATCTTTAGTGTGCGAAGTTTGTGTCTTCCATAAATGTATTCGTCTTGACTTGTCTTTTCTTTGTGCTATTTTACTTGACTCTTTTTATGAACGAACCCGTGCAGCGCAATAAAAAGCTGCATTGGCGGAGATGCTTGCGGGACAAAGTTGGAGGTACTATGCAAACTGAGAGTGCCGGAAACGGCAATAAAAACACCGGAGGACTTGACCCGGCGGAGTTCGCCGAAATCGAGAAAACCGTCGCCGAAGTTCAAGCAGCCAGGAAAAAATTTAAGCCCGTAAATCTTGTTCTTACCCTGGCAATCGTGCTTGTTTTCGTAATCTTCGGGCTGCTCTACTACTCGACCGTAAAGCAGAACTTTACGGAAAAAAAACTGCTCGAAAGCCTCAGGGAAAACGCGAGAGAGATTTCCCCCGAACTGTCCGACCACGCGGCCGAGGTGATTGCCGACGCAGGGCCCGAGTACAGCAGGCTTGCTCAGGAAAGACTTCCCGTCGTCATGCCCAAATGGGTAACCTCCGGCAAGGAAGAACTAAAAAAGGTTAGCGACAATATCGGCAAAATCGCCGAGACCGAGGTTCAGGACGCCCTCTATGCCTCTATTAGAAAAAGCAAAATTAAAGAGGCGCTGCCAGAACTCACGGACAGCCAGATAGAAAACCTCCGCATGAAGCTGGAGAAGCGAATCAGGGCGGACATGCAGAATATAACCGGCCATATTCTCAAGAGGACCGAAAAGGAAATATTCAAGATAAGCAATACGCTTGACAATTTCGACCTCACCGGCCTTCCGAACGACGAGGACGGCCTCAGCCGGCTCATCGCCCATGACCTGCTCATGCTTCTCGACAAACAGATTATGGAGGGCAAATAAATGGCCGACGATAAAAAAACCTCCGGTTTCGTAATCGAAACACTCAAAAACGCGAAAAAATCAATCGTAACAGGGCTCGTGGTGCGAATCGTTCTCCTTGCAGTCATTCTCCTTTACATGAGCTGGCTCTATAGCAAAATCAGCCAGGTAAACGCCGATACCGTCGTGTCTACCGCAAGGCACAAAATTGCAAAGGAGCTCCCCAGCCTTGCAAAGCAGCTTTCTGCACAGCTCAAGGAGCAGGCACCGAGCGTTATAAAAAAACTCGAAGACAGGTCGCTCGAAGCTATTCCCGAAGTTGGCGCCATCCTCGAAAACAGGATAAAGGCACGGCTCAAAGAAGAGATGCGCCCAATGCTCGAGGAAGAGCTTACCAACCTAATAAATACGCAGGTCACCGGGGAGTTTGAAAGGCTGAAAAAAGCCCATCCCGACCTCTACGAGGAAAAAATGCTCGACCTTCTCACCGACCACATCGCCACTAATTTCGAGAAAAACGCGATAAACAGCATGGACATCGCACTCGAAAAAATCAACTACTGGGGCGAGATGAATGAGATAAACGACTGGCTCATCCGCCTGCAAAAAGGCGAGAGCCTTTCGGAGAAAGAGATGTACGAGCGCGAACTTATAGGCTCGACTCTCAAGATGATAAATATTAAAACCGGCGGCGGCTTAGTGCCAAAAAAGAAATAAAGACCCGGTTTCCGAACATGTACGCCTGCCGCGCAATTCGCGCGGCAGGCTTTTTATATCCCCGAATCTCCTCCTTTCGCCCTGTCCTCTCAAACCGACTCAAACGCAGACCTTGACAAGGCTCCCGGCTATTGTTATCAAATAGATTCAAGAACCGGGGGAATTGGACATGACTCGCAACATAAGCTATGCGCTTCCGCTGATTTTCTGTCTTTCCGTATTGTATCTGATTGCCGGACTGCGTGCGGACGGAGAATTCGAGATAAGGATTCCCGAGTCGCATCCTCGCCTCGCCTATACTGCGAAAGAAATCGAAGCCTGGAAAAATGACGCCTCGCAGAGCGGCGAAATCGACAAAATCGTCAGGAAAGCCGACAAGATTCTCGAAGTGGGATTGTACGTCCCCGAGCAGGAAGGCAACTGGGCGTTTTATTACAAGTGCCCGAAATGCAACGCTGGCCTCAAGCCTGAAAAATCCGGCAAACCCGGTTCGATAAACTCTCACGTATGCCCGAAATGCGGCAGAAAATACAAGGACGAAAAGACCGTCGGCGGTTACATAACCAGGCTCAATAATCTGCTCAATAAGGAATGCTTCGACCTCGCGCTCGCCTACGCCTTGACCGGAAAAAAGAAATACTCTGAGCCGGTGCGCAAAGCATTTTTCAAACTCGTCGATATTTACCCGAAACTCCAACGCCACGACAGATGGGGCAGAAAGGGCCTTCTCGCTGTAGTCGGCGGGCGAAGGTATTGTCAGCACCTCACCGAGGGCATCGGCTGCATGAAGCTCGCCGAAGCCTACGACCTGATTGCAAACTCACTTTCCGAAGAGGACAGCAAAAAAATCTGCGACGAATTTCTCGTGAAAACGGCGAGAGAGATTCTCGGTTACAACGCATTCGGCGTGGTAGGCGGAATGAACAACCACCAGACATGGTTCAACGCTACCTACGTCGTAATCGGGTACGCGACCGGCGACAGAGACCTGGTAAAGACAGGCCTTTTCGGGTCACGCGGTCTGGAGTGGCAGATTGAAAAAAGCATAACGGACGACGGCATCTGGTACGAAGGCACCATGGACTACCACCGCTACGCCATGAGCGCAATCGTCGAGACGCTCGACGCGGCGAAGCGCTTCGGCTACTCCCTCAAGGACAGCGTGCGCCTCAAAAGCCTCTGGCTCGGTCCACTTCAAATGGCCTGCCCCGACGGCTCTATTCCCGCCACGAACGATTCCAACCCAAGCAGTCTCGCCGGTTTCAAAGGATTATACAGATGGGGCTACAATTATTTCGGCGACCCCATCTTCGCCTCCTACGCCGGTATCGCTACGGACAAGGGCATGAAAATTCAGCCGGAGTCCAAGGCGCTCGAATCACTCGGGATGGCCGCACTACGCGCGGGTAAAAACGACGGCGCGGCCTGCGCGTTCCTCGATTACGGTATACATGGAGGCGGACACGGACACCCCGACAAGCTAAACCTCATGCTCTACGCACTCGGCCGCGAATTCCTCGTGGACCCGGGCAGAATAAGCTACTCCGTACCGGAGTTCGAAACCTGGTGCCGAAAAACCGTCTCGCACAACACGGTAGTGATAAACGGCAGAGACCAGCGCCCGGACAGAGGCCAACTGGAATTTTTCGAGTCAAAAGACAGTTACACCGCCTGCCTCGCATCCTCCGCTCGAGCATATCCCGGACACATCCTGAAGAGATTCCTTCTCCTGACGGATGGTTTTCTCGTCGATGTCTTTTCGGTCCACGGCGACAAGAAGGTGAAGATTGACTGGCTCGCTCATTCCTATGGCACTTTCGAAACGAAAGAAAAACTTTTCGAGCCTTCCGCTAAAACCGGCGATAAGAACGGCTACCAGCACCTCGAAGATGTCATGCAGGCGCAGGGCTCGCAGCACATGACTTTCGACTTCAAGACGGGAAACAAATTTCTGCGCATGCACTGTCTCGGCGACGGTGATTCCACTGTTTTCACCGGCCAAGGCATTGGAACAAAGCTCAAGGAGCGCGTTCCCTTCCTGCTGCGCCGCCGTAACGCGGACTCGACGGTTGTTATTACGGTTTACGACCTGACCGGCGACGGGAGCGCCGTCTCGAAAATCGAGATTCTTTCCGTAACATCAGATGGCAGAGAGATGAAGGGGTGGGAGGCATCAGGCCTGAAAATCACCGGCAAGTCCGGCAGCTCGAAAACAGTCGCGGTCAGCTTCAAAGATTCCGAAACAAAGACTTCCTGCGTCGGCTCGGCCTTCGAAAACTACCTGTTCAAATAAACCCACTTAGCGGCTTCAAAACACCTGCATAGATACTCTTAAAAAACGTTCCCTTTCATTTTCCACTTTCGTGAAAAGAAACCAATCATCCGCCCCGCTTCCCGACCTTGATAATCCCGCTTGAAAGCGGGTGCTCGCACGACTTCACTTTTCTCCTGAAATACATCTGGAAAAACAGGCTGTGCACGTACGCCCTTATTGACGGGCGGGAAGTCACGACAGTATGCAGCAGGCGCTTCATGATGTTTCTCAGCGAGTAAAATTCCTGAAAAACCTTCCAGTACTGCGCAAGCAGTTCATCCGGCTCCAAACCCTTCGGCTGGTAAACCACGTGTGTAAGGTCGTACTCCGACCACTGTTCACCCAGAAGCCTGTCCTCGTTTTTCATTTCCATGTAGAGGTCCGTACCCGGAAGCGGAGTCAGAATGGTAATGAATACGTGTTTCACATGGTTCTTGTTGAGAAAATGGATGGTAGACCTGAGTTTTTCCGGCGTATCTTCATCGAACCCGAAAATAACCGCCGCCACCGGCTGAACTCCCGCCTTTCTGAACCTTGCGAACATCTCTTCATAGTCCTCGGGCCGGTTGAAGCTCTTGTTTATGCCTTTCAGGTTATCTTTGTCCAGCGATTCAATCCCGAGAAGCAGGCTCTTGCATCCAGATTTGCCCGCCAGGTCGATAACGTCCGGGGTCTTCATAACCGTCGTGCTTATCTGCGATGACCAGGTGATTCCTTTTTCCGCGATAGCCTTGAACATTTCGCGGCTGTAGTCCGGGTTGCAGGCGATATTGTCATCGACGAAAAAATACGAGTGCGCCCCCGTCGCGTCAATATCCTTCAGGACGTGAGGAATCGGCTTGAACCTGTAGCTTCTTCCGAAAAACTTGCTTACCGAGCAGAACTTGCAGTTGAAGACGCAGCCCCGAGTGGTGAATACCGGCATCATAGGCAGAGATTCACCTGCCGGCCTGGGATAAATCTTCAGATTCATATTGTCCCACCTCGGAACTACGAGTTTCTCAAGGTTGGGAAAAGTGTCCTCCCGGTATTGCTCGCTGAATCGGTCGTTCTCGAAGTCGTCGAGTATCCGTTCCCAGAGATTCTCCACCTCGCCGACGACCACCGAATCGGCATGTTCCTTTGCTTCCTCCGGGAGCGCGGACGCATGTATCCCCCCGATAATTACCCTCGTTCCCGCCGCCCTGAAACGGTCCGCGATTTGATATGCCCTCTCTGCCTGCGTCGTCATCGCGGTTATCGCCACCAGGTCGTAGCCCCCGGAGAAATCGATGTCCTCCACTATGTCGTTGACCACAGTTACCTTGTGCCGGTCCGGCGTCAGGCTGTCGAGTATTGCAAGCGACAAAGGCGGAAGAAATGCTTTCTTGAACTTGACCGGCTCCCCATCCCTGCCCAGAGCGGTAGGATACACAAGAAGAATATTCATAACCGTAATCTCCCAAACAAAAAAGCTCCACACCCTGAACTATACCACCATGTGCGGGAAAAGCAAGTTGGATATCCCCGGAAACATATTATCCGGCTGTTTTAGACGTGATGCTTGATTTTATAACTGGGATATTAACCCATCTTTATACTGACTTGCCCGCCGACCGTGATGTAAAAATCCTGGTCGCCGTCATTGTCCACATCGCCAACGGTTATAGAATTGCTCTCCAACCGCCCTGCCAGTTCGGGAAAAAGATTGATTGTGCATATTATTAATATTGTGGCGGTTGATCTTCTTTCACATTTTCTTCAATCCAGCTATTGACCTTCTTCAAGCGAAGTTTTGCTGTCTGGTCGCTTTCATTTTTTATTAGCTTACCCACAAGAGTTAGTACGCGTTGTTTTCCTCCCAATACTTGAGACAAAATCATAACGGAATCACTCATAACCTTCTTATTATCCGTAGTTTTCAGATTCTCTATCATAGCAGGTACGCTTGGTCGGCCAATTTTCACGAGTGCATTGACTACGCTAGCATAGTATGGATTTATCCCCTTCCTGAAAACCACATCTGAAAAAGGTTCATCTGCAAGCGCTGTAGAGAGCACAGGCACTGCCTCGACAGCCCTGATTTCACCAAGGACGTAGGCCGCTACTGCCCGCGATTCATCCTTGTAGTTTTTTGAATTCACAGGATCAATAATAGGTATCAGGGATTTAATTAATTCCTTCCTTCTATCCAGAATAAATCGGACGGCACCCTCGCGCTCTTTTTCCTGATTGGATGTAATCTCCCTTATAATATCCTTTTCGCTCTTGACCTTGACCTCCTCTTGACCGGATACGCAGCTATACGCAAGAGCGAGTGAAACTACTACGAACGCGGTAATAACCGTATTAAATTTCCCGTTTTTCATTTTTAATCCTCCTTCTATTTTTTATTTTACCTCTATTTCTACCATATCAGGATCGCTTTTTGAATTTGTCGGGGCATACTCATGCTGTGTCTGGGTACCATCCTCAACCTCAAGTTTGAAAGTTATATCAGTTGCCGCCCCTGGAGCAGTAAAATGAGGAGTGTCGTATATGTCGCTTGGAATCAGCGTAACCGTTGTTCCTCCTATTTGCGTCCATTTGTACGTTAGTAAGTCGCAATTATTATCATCGCTTTCTTCACCGTGCAAGACAACAGTTGCATTTGTGTTGACGGTCTGTTTTTCACCTGCATATGCAGTAGGCTGGTCGTTTGGAACATCGTAAGACGTGAAGCCAGAACCTTGGTTGCTTGGAGTACCTTCTGAGCAAGTAGGCAAATCTCCGGTAATATTGACATAACGCTCCAGGTACTCGTTACATCGTACCCAAGAACTCCCATCATGCCATTGATAATATTCTCTAAAATCACCCCTATGATATATCTGGTCAACCGTAGCCGTATCCGCTCCCACAGCGTCTATTCGAAAAGCCCGATCATTATCTATAACCTGTCCATTCTGGTCTATTGCGGTGGGATACTGGCAATCACCGGATTCAGCACTGCCGTCAATATGCCAATCTTCGTAGTCTAAAACTCTATTATTGCCTGATATTGTCTGTTGGCCTTCGGAAAATCGCATGTCCCTCATAGCGCGACACTGAGACTTATTACCAGTTCCCCCATTGCCCGGCATGAAATTGACACCACGAGCAGTCCATGATATTCCGGTTGGTGTAAATTCCGCAATACATTCGCTCTTTGCTGCAATTTCGGAGAATAGAAATCAAAACTACAATTCCGATAAAATCAATCCCCTTACAATTAGTCCTTACGCCTATTTGGAGCTTTCAATGCTTTCCCAATATTTTTCTACATCATCGATGATTTTCTTTATCTGGACATTATCAGAATACGCCGTTACCTTGTATTTCCTGCCCGTCAACTGCTCAAGCGATTCAACCGCCGCTTTTCTGAAACGCAAATTCCCTTTCATCTTACCAGAAGAACCTTCTATAGGCCACGATTTAACCTTCTTCAACGCCTCAAGTATTGCAGGAATTACTTTCATATCTCTTATTCGGCCAAGGCTCTCAAGCACCGGTGAACTCCTGTCAAGATTGGAATGAGTAATATCTTTCAATTGCAATGCCATGAGTGAAGCAGCTTTATTCTCTTCGAGTTTTTTCAACGCTTTGTCAAAATCTTGTGTCTCTGCTCTGAAAAGACAAAAAGCCCGATGTCGCATCTCAATTTCTCTTACCAACGCCTTCTGCGTTTCCGACTCGGCACAATAGTTGAATCTCTTCAATATCTCCTCTGATTTCTCACAATCTTCTTTTGAAAACCACTTGCTTTCCCCAGCAAAAACAATTCCGATAAAAAGCATTAGAAGCATTAAACCACAAACTGTATTTCGCCAACTCATAATACCTCTCCTTATTCAATTCCTTAATTCCATCCGTTGTTATCTTCCGCTATATCAGTTCCGTCATCTTTCCATACTTCATCCAGCTTGTCATCATCTCCGTTAATATCTTCATCTTCATGTTGTGGGTCTTCACTATACTTTTTAAACTTAAAGTGTATTCGCCAGCAAAATCCATCAGGATCTGAAATTCTATACCATTTATCACCGATATTAAGTCTGACAAATTCCCTAAAATGCTGTCTAACTTCGAAAGTATCTCCAATATTTCCTTCCGCATCTATAGGGACTTTTGTCGGAGTATCACCTGAAGACAGTTTCCCCTGAGGAGCATCATATGGGTTATAAGCACTCTGAAGATAAAAATCATCATTTCCACATACATTTTCTCCATTTACTGGGTTTGGCCAATTAACATATGTTCCATAATCCCATTTATCATGATTCCCTGGAGGACCTGTAAAATTAATATTGTTGGGATTTATTAGTTTCATCCTGATTTCTCTCGACATGTCCCATTTCCCAGAAGCGCCTAAAGCTAGACTATCCCCGTACTTCAAAACAGTAGTATCTCCAGCAGGAACACTGGGAGGTGTTGTAGGGTTTTCTCCGTCATCAAATTTAGGTCGGTCATCATCAGTAATAATTTCTGAAGGACTAATTGTTGCTTCAAAATTGATTTCACCATTTATCGAAGTGCTGGGAGGATTGGGCAAATAACATAGACCTGTGGTCAGATCACCGGTCGTATCAATTGTTGCCCATACTATCCAGACATTCATTCTATCCTGTTCTAAAAATGGAACTGTGTCTTCCGTGACAGTAACTACAGTTTTTCCAGTAGAACTTCTGGAAATCATTCTCTTTTCCGGATAACCAAAAACAGCTTCTCCATTTACCCACTCGAAATGATCTTCAAAATCTTCCGTATCAGGCGTCACTATAGCCTTCAAAAATACATATTCATTAGCCTCTTTAGGTGATACGTAATGCTTTTCACCAGTCTCACCCTTATTGCTTTTCACCTCATCTCCGTTTACTCCGCATTGACCAGTATCTATTTCTATTTTAACGTGAACTTCCATAAAACAAAAATATTCATTCAGGTTGTAGTCGGCACTCGATACTGACTGAACCGCGCCGCTGGGCCAGTAGACTGTCATGCTGGAAATGTTATCCTTTGTACCACCGCCGAGGCCAATGTGCAAGTCACGCGAGCCCTGAGAGCCCCAGCCGCTGCCCGCCTCAACCGTCCGTATCAGGCGATAACCATATTCAACGAAAAATACATCTATCATTACCACCGCGCCCACTGCGGATTTGTTGCTTGCAGTCGGAACAAACTTAATCCCGAGCCAGTTGTTGCTATTGTTTATCTTCTTCTCCATGAACGCGCTGTAGCCGTTATACCTCGTCACGTAGAACGACTGCCTCCCGTCGCCGTCAATGTCCACCGCCGAAACGCCCT
>Ga0272442_10000295_pt1 | contig 83880 bp, 67 predicted proteins | sample SSMForm2O_FD_200262 | JGI IMG/M metagenome (GOLD analysis project Ga0272442, IMG submission 200262) | Marine sediment archaeal communities from Little Sippewissett salt marsh, Falmouth, MA, United States - SSM-Form-2O | ecosystem: Environmental > Aquatic > Marine > Wetlands > Sediment ...
TATTAGCCGCGACAGAGCACTAGGATGAGACGCGAACGCATGGTCCAGATTTCGTGGTTCCCCCTGGCAGTGCTTGCCGCGCTTTCGGTTGGCGGGTGCGCAGGTCCCGCCCTCGACGCCACGCTGGCGACCTATCGGTTGGCGGCCGGGCCCATCGAAGTCGAGGGAATCGACGACAACCTGTCGGGGCTGTGCTTCGACACCGAGAGCGGGCGGCTGCTGGCGGTGGTCAACGGCCCGTGCCTGCTGCTGGAGATGACGACCGAGGGGGAGGTGCTGCGGACGTTCGAGATCGCCGACGGCGGCGACACGGAAGGCGTGGCCCTCGTGGACGGGGAGTTGGCCATTTCGGACGAGGGCGTCAACGGCGTGCTGATGTACGCCCGGCCCGGGCCGGCGGATGAGGAACTCCGCTTCCTGGGCGAGATCCCGGTGGGCGAGGGCCCCACGTTCAACCGCGGCCCGGAGGGCGTGGCGTACGACCCGGCCGGTGATCGGCTGTTCGTGGTCAAAGAGAAGGACCCCATGCAGCTCTACGAGGTGGCGCTGTCGGCCAAGGACGCCGAGGGGCGACCCGTCGTCCGCAAGCTCTGGGCGCTTGAGGGCAGGAGCCCCGGCGTCACCGATGCGGCCGGGCTCTGCTATGACCCCGAGAGCAAGCTCCTGCTCGTCGTGAGCGACGAGGGGATGTGCGTGCTTGCGTGCACGCCGGCGGGCGAGGTCGTCGGCCGGCTCGACCTGCCCAAGCCGCCGCAGGCGGAAGGTGTCGCGCTCGGGCCGGACGGGACGATCTACGTCGTCGGCGAGCCGAACCTGCTGTACTTGTTCCGGCCGTAGGGCGGCCGCCGGGTGAATCCGCTTGAGTGGCCCTGCCGCCCCGCGTATCATGCGGGGTACATCGAGAGTGCGCGAGGGTTCTGGCCCGACGACCGCACGGCAACCTGTCCCGGCCCTGATCCCAAAGGCCTGCCGGGGTAAGGTGCCGCAGCCAGCCTGCAAGGGAACGATGTGGCCCGCCGAGGGACCGCGGGCTATGTGGGCCGTCTTCAGGCGACGGTCGAGCCCCGAAGGGGCACACATCACCTCATCGGAACTCCCGAGCATTCTGGCGGCCGGGCCGCGCGCGAAGACCGACGAGGAGTGCGCCATGAGCGACGCCGAGCGATTTATCCGCGGCCTGGGCACGCGGGCCCTGCACGCCGGGCAGGATGTCGAGTCCGACACGCTGTCCCGCGCCGTGCCTATCTACGCCACGTCGAGCTACCTGTTCCGCGACACGCGGCACGCGGCCGACCTGTTCGCCCTCAAGGAGTTCGGCAATATCTACTCGCGCCTGATGAACCCCACGTGCGACGCGCTGGAGCGGCGGCTGGCGGCGCTCGACGGCGGGGCGGCTGCGCTCGCCTTGGCGAGCGGCATGGCGGCGATCAATGCGGCCGTGCTTACCATTACCCGCTCTGGGCAGAACTTCATCGCCTCGACCAGCCTGTACGGCGGCACGTGGACGCTGTTCACACAGACGTTGAAGCGGCTCGGCGTCGAGGTGCGGCTGTTCGACCCGCTCAAGCCCGAGCGAATCGCCGAGCTCGCCGATGAGAACACGCGATGCGTGTACCTGGAGACAATCGGCAACCCGAAGAATGATGTGCCGGACTTCGAGCAGGTGACGGCCGCAGCGCACAAGCTCGGCTTGCCGGTGATCTGCGATAACACGGTGGCGACGCCGGCGCTGTTCCGCCCGATCGAGCACGGGGTAGATATCGTGGTCTATTCGACGACGAAGTTCATCGGTGGGCACGGCGCGCACGTGGGCGGAGCGGTGGTCGATAGCGGCAACTTCGCCTGGGCGGATGATGCCGACCGCTGGCCCGAGTTCTGCGCCCCGGATGATGCCTATCACGGCGTGGTTTTCACCGAGGCGCTCAAGCCGATCGGCAATCTCGCCTATGCTGTGCACATGCGGACGCACTGGTTGCGCGACGCCGGGGCGTGCATGAGCCCGTTCGCGGCGTTTCTGTTCCTGCTTGGGCTCGAGACGCTCCACGTCCGCATGCCGCGACACTGCCAGAACGCCCAGCATACGGCCGAGTGGCTCGACAGGCACGAGTGCGTCGAGTGGGTCAACTATCCCGGGCTGGCAAGCCACCCCCAGCACGCCAACGCCGCGAAGTACCTGCCCGACGGGGCGGGGGCGATCATCGGCTTCGGCATCCGCGGCGGGGCTGAGGCCGGCAGAAGGTTCATCGAGACCGTCAAGCTCGCCAGCCACCTGGCGAACATCGGCGACGCCAAGACGCTGGTGATCCACCCGGCCTCGACGACGCACCAGCAACTCACCGAGGACGAGCAGCGGTCGGCCGGCGTGACGCCGGAGTACATTCGCCTGAGCGTCGGCATCGAGGACATCGAGGATATCCTGGCGGACCTGGACCAGGCGCTGCGGGCGGCGCAATGAACGGTGGTCGCGGGCGGCGCAATGATCTCAGATCCGGCAGCAGGGAGCACGGGTTCGGCTTGAGCGATAGACAGCCAAACCGCGGCGGGGCGGGTCCGGCCGACGCGGAACGAGCGGTTCGCGCCTTCGGCGACAGCGACGCGGCGCGCACGGGCGCTCCGCTTCGTCACGCGCAGACGGCCGTGTTCGAGGAGCCGTTCGAGCTGGAGCGCGGCGGCCGGCTGCCGTCGGTGACCGTTGCGTACGAGACGTACGGCCGGCTGAACGACCGCCGCGATAACGCAGTGCTCATTTGCCACGCCCTGTCGGGCGATTCGCACGTCGCCGCCCACGATGCCGACGACGAGCCCGGCTGGTGGGACCTCGCCATCGGGCCGGGGAAGGCCATCGACACCGACCGGTTCTTCGTCATCTGCCCGAACGTGCTGGGCGGCTGCCGGGGGACGACGGGGCCGAACAGCCTCAGCCCGGGAACCGGCAAGCCCTACGGGCGCGACTTCCCCACGATCACCATCGGCGATATGGTCGTTCTCCAGCGCAGGCTGCTGGAGCGGCTCGGCATCGACGGCCTGCTGGGTGTGGTCGGCGGGTCGATGGGGGGCTTGCAGGTGCTCGACTGGATGGTCCGCTACCCGGCGGCCGTGCGCGGCGCGATCGTCATCGCCTCGTCGGCACGCCTCTCAAGCCAGGCGCTGGCCTTCGACGTCGTCGCCCGCAACGCCATCCTCCACGACCCGGGCTTCCGCGACGGCCAGTACTACGACGCGGCCGCGGGCCCCGACGCCGGGCTCGCCATCGCCCGCATGATCGGCCACATCACCTACCTGTCGCGCGAGGCCATGCAGCAGAAGTTCGACCCGCAGCGCACCCAGCCGCGCGACGTGCCGGGCGAGTTCGAGAAGCGCTTCGCCGTCGGCACGTACCTCGGCTACCAGGGCAGCAAGTTCGTCGAGCGGTTCGACGCCAACAGCTACCTGACGCTCTCGACGGCGATGGACCTGTTCGACCTTGGCGAGTCGGCGTGGGACCTCGCCCCGCGCTTCCAGGCGGTATCGGGCAAGACGCTCGTGATGAGCTTCACCAGCGACTGGCTCTTTCCCCCGCACGAGTCCCGGCAAATCGTCGATGCCCTGGCGCTGACGGGCAAGCCGGTGACGTACTGCAACATCGAGAGCCCCTGCGGGCACGACGCCTTCCTGTTGCCCGCGGATCTGCCCGTCCATGGCGGGCTGATCTGTGCGTTTCTGGCGAACCTGGCCGGCGACAACTCGTGTTGCCCGCCCGCGCCGCTCGACGTGCCCGGGGCGGCCGGCCCGAACGGTTCGCACAGCGAGACGAGCATCTTCCGCCACCGGCTCGACTACGAGCGGATCGTGGACCTGATCTCGCCCGAGGCGAGCGTGCTCGACCTCGGTTGCGGCACCGGCGGGCTGCTCGCCATGCTGCGCGAGCGCGGCAACACGGTGCTTCGCGGCGTGGAGATCAGCCAGGACGCCGTCGCCGAGTGCGTGCGCCGAGGGCTCGACGTGATCCACGCCGACCTCAACGACGGGCTGCCCCAGTACGCCGACCGACAGTTCGACTGTGTGGTCCTTTCGCGGACGCTTCAGGCCGTGCGGGATGTGGAGCGCGTCATGGACGAACTCCTCCGCGTCGGGAGGCGCTGCATGGTGACGTTCCCCAACTTCGCGTACTACAAGCTGCGGCGGATGTTCGCCGAGGACGGCCGTGCACCCGTGAGCCCCGGTGTGCTGAGCTATCAGTGGTACGACTCGCCGAACATCCGCTTCCTCAGCATCGACGACTTCCAGGCCTTCTGTCAGGCCAAGGGCATCGAGGTCCACAAGCGGGTGGCCCTCGACACCGAGGCCGACCGCGAGGTCACCGACGACCCCAACCGCAACGCCGACCTCGCCATCTTCGTCCTCAGCCGATAGGGGCCCCGGTCCGATGTACCGCGGCCGTCCTGCCCGCGGCGCAAGCCGGGAAGCTGTGCGGAGAGAAGGACGTGTCGCAGCTTGCGGTAGGGGAAGGCAACCTGGACTCAGGACGGTGTCTTCCTTCGCATGTGTGGGAGCATTGCAGTTGCCACGCACAGGCTGGCGAGCATGACCAGTGGTGCGCGATACCAGGGGGTTGTGCCGGCCCCGCCAAACGAGGCGCCGACCATCATGCCGACACCGACGCCAAGGACGATGGGAGGAAACGTCATGATGCTTTCCGTCTCCGCCGTCGGATCCCCTGGTTCGTTGGCACTGCCGTTCTACTCGGGCATTCGGTTGTCTCCTCGGCTGCAATGTGTCAGGTGCACATTGTGGAGTGCAAGCATGTGGTTTGCGAATGGGCTCTTTGGCAGCGCCGTGCCCGGGCCTGATCTGTTGTAGGGCGCTGTGACGGTCTTGGTAATCGCGGAGGCCAGCGGAACTCGCTGAAGCGGAGCGTGAACAGACGGACGAGAACGAAACTCGTGTGGGAGAAGAAATACCTCCCCGAGGTTGAAGCGGAACGGATCGAGACGGATGCCCCGTGGTCGCCTTATCTCACGCTGGACGACGCCAAGAAGCTTGACCAGGTGCGGGCCGCACTTCGGCGAAAGGACATCAAGGCCGCGTCCCGGCACGCGAGGGTGTACCGGCTGACGCCCGTCGCGGCGGGGTGATCGGCGGCCGGGGGCTTCCAATTCGGCCGCGGGCGGGGTATCACTGCACGTCATGCGGGCGATCGTGTATGACATCCGACCTCTGGGCTGGCTGGCGTGCCGGATGCTTCGGCCGGTGTGGAAGGGGTGCCTGCTGTCGCGCCTCAACGGCCTGTCGCTGCGCGAGACGGACGAGCCGGCCCTGCCGGGCGAGGACTGGGTCCGCGTTCGCACGCTGCTCGGCGGCATCTGCGGCACCGACGCCGGCATTCTGCTCCAGAAGCAGCGCCCGGACTCGCTGCTGCAGGCGTACAGCTCGATGCCGATGGGGTTGGGGCACGAGAACGTGGCCGTGGTTGAGGAGGTCGGCCCGGCCGTGGATGAGTCGTGGGTCGGCCGGCGCGTGTGCGTGGAGCCGACGTTGTGCTGCGAGGTCCGGGGCATCGATCCGCCGTGCCCGCGGTGTCAGGCGGGGGAGTACGGCGCGTGCGAGCACCTCGGCGACAAAGGCACGGGCGACGCGCATCTGCCGCCGGGGACGAGCATCGGCTACAACAGCCGCACGGGCGGCAGCATGGGCGAGAAGTTTGTCGCCCACGTCAGCCGGCTGGCGCCCGTGCCCGACGAACTCGCCGACGAGCAGGCCGTGCTGACCGACCCGCTGGCGTGCAGTCTGCACGCGGTGCTGCGGGCGGACCTGTCGGGCGCCGAGCGCGTGCTCGTCTATGGCACCGGCGTACTGGGCCTGGGGGTCATCGCGGCCCTGCGGGCGGTCGGATACGCCGGCAGCATCGACGCGCTGGACCGCACGTCGTATCTCGGGCGCCTGGCCGAGACGGCCGGCGCGGATAGCTTCATCGTGCTGCCGCCGCGGCAGCGGGCCCGGTTCGCCCGCGTCGCCGAACTGACACACGGGACCGTGCAGCGCGCGCGGTTCGGCAACTACATGCTGTCGGGAGGCTACGATGTGGTGTTCGAGTGTGCCGGCAGCGAGCAGTCACTGACGGAGTCCATCAAGTGGACCCGCGCTCGCGGGCAACTGGTCCTTGTCGCGACGGGCGACGGTGTCGGGGTGGACATGACGCCGCTGTGGTTCCGCGAGCTGACGGTGCTCGGCGCGTACGGCCGGCAGGTCGAGCGGTTTGAGGGCCGGCGGGTGGACACGTATCGGCTGGTGCACGAGATGATGGTCGCCGGCAAGCTGCCCACGAAGGGCCTGCTGACGCACACGTTCCCGCTGGCGGATTACAAGACGGCGTTCAAGGTGGCCCTGCGGAAGGGCCCGCACCGGGCCGTGAAGGTGGCGTTCGATTTCAGGTGACGTCGGAATCCGTGGAGTGTGAGATGGCCAAAGGCAATCCCGTAGTCGGCGTCGTGATGGGCAGTGACAGCGACCTGCCCGTCATGGAGAAGTGTCTGAAGCAGCTCGATGAGTTGGGCTTGGCGTACGAGGTCCGCGTGATCTCGGCCCACCGCACGCCGGAGGCGGCACACGAGTACGCGGCGACCGCCGCCGACCGTGGGCTCAAGGTGCTCATCGCGGCCGCCGGGATGAGTGCGGCCCTGGGCGGCGTGCTCGCGGCGAACACCACGCTGCCGGTGATCGGCGTGCCGATGGCGTCGGGCGCGCTGGGCGGGCTGGACGCGGCGCTGAGCACGATGCAGATGCCGCCGGGCGTGCCGGTGGCGTGCACGGCGATCGGCGGGGCGGTCAACGCGGCCATCCTCGCCGCGCAGATTCTGGCGCTCTCGGACGACTCGCTCGCCGCGCGCCTGCGCGAATTGAAGAAGGCCCAGGCCGAGAAGGTCGCCGCAAAGGACAGGAAGGTCCAGGAGCGGGGGAGTTGACGAGCGTCCGTCCGTGCCGGGGCCTCACCGGTTTCGACGCAGAGACCCAGAGAAGACAGGAAAGAGGCTAGACTTGGGTGCCACGGGTTGCAGGCAACCCGTGCTCTCAGGCCACGGCTTGGCGAGCAAGCCGTGGCACCTAGGTCGTCCGGTGCGGTCAACTCGCGACCGGCTGCAACTGCCCCCGCGCCGCGGCCGCCTCACGGTCGGCCGGTAGGGGCGGCAGGCCCGTCTGGCAGTACGCCCGCCACCCCTCGGCCACCTCGTCGATTGCCCGGGCGATGGGCCCGTCGAGGAAACCTTCCGGGAAGTTCTTCGCCGGCCGCCAGTGCCCGGCCGTCGTGGCGCAGATCTCGCGGAACATCTCCGGATGGTCGATGATCGGGCACGGCCGGGCGCGGTCGGTGATCCGCCGCTGAACGTCTCGATAGGCCGTGAACGTCGGGTGCCGCTCGATCAGGTCGCCGAGCGAGTCGTACTCGCTTCTGCCGTCGATGATGTCGAAGAGGTTCTCGCAGGCGATGGGCGAGAACACGCAGGGGCTGATGTCGCCGTTGGCGTAGATGTGGAAGTAGTACCGCGCCCCGGCGATGCACCCGCCCACGCACGGGCCGTCGTTCCAGAAGTCGCCGAGCAGAATCGGCCGGTCCTCTTCACGCCAGCGGTATAGCGCGTCGCGCAGCCGGGCCCGCTGCTCGGCCGTGACCATCAGGTCCGTCCGCGGCGCCCGCCCGATCGGGTTGATCAGGAAGAACCAGCCGAACAGGTCGCCCTCGTTGATTCGCAGCTCGAGGAAGGCGTCGTCGGCGATGGCTTCGGCGTTCTCGCAGGTGATGGTGGCGGAGAATCCGGTCATCACGCCGCGGTCGCGCAGGATGGCCCGGGCTCGTCGGTTGGCGGCGTAGATGCCCTTGCCGCGGCGGGCGTCGGTTTGGTGCTCGAAGCCCTCCACGCTGATCGCCGGGAAGAGGTTCCCCACCTCTGCGAGCCGGTCGGCGACCTCCTCGTCGATGAGCGTTCCGTTCGTATAGACCAGAAACCCGCGCTCGGGGAAGCGCTTCGCCAGCCGCGTGAGCGCCCGGTCCTCCTTCTCGCGCAGGAACGGCTCCCCGCCGGAGATCGTCATCAGCGTCACGCCGAGGCCCGCCACGTGCGCAACGAGTTCCTCCAGGCGGTCGTAGGGCAGGTCCTTGCCTTCGCGGGTGCTCCTCGCGTAGCAGCCCGGACAGTTCAGGTTGCACCGGTCCGTCGGCTCGATCACGACCGTCACCGGCGACGCCATCCGCGCGTGCTCCTTCTCCGCACGCTTGTACACGTCGTGCGTGTACGCAGCGAGGAAGCGCAGAATCGCCCGCGTCGCGGCCGGGCGCTCGCGGATCAGACGGTCCAGCCACGCTCGCAGGTGACGCGTCGTCCAGCGGATGTGCCTGAGCTTCTCGTAATCCTGCTCCGTCTCGTCGAAGGACGCGTCAAGCCGGCCCAAGAACTTGTCGAGGAAGAACTCCCGCAGGAAGGGAACGCGGAGAACCCAGTAGGCGCCCTTGGCGCCGAGTAACATCGCCCAGCGGGACCAACCGTCACGGCGTTGCCGGCTTGGCTCGGCGGAGACCATTAGTCGCTTCTCCCCAGATAGATGACCGTCGAAGACGTGCGCCATTATTGCAGGCAGGACGGAGATTTCAAGGTACTACAGGGGATTCTGCCTGGGGCGGGCGCCCGATCGGTACGGACCGCTCGGGGGCGGCCTGTCTCGCGCAGGGCGGCGTTGCGCCCCGATTCGGCTTCGGCAGAGCGAATATGCGGATGTCCCTGCGGCGGCCCCGGCGCGCGCCGGCTATTGCAGGCCGACCGAGACGCGCTGCCCGTTTGCCTCCAGGTCCACGCTCGTGCGGCGAATGCCGACGACCTTCGCGCCGCTCAATTGCTCGCCGACCTGCACGAACCGCCCGTTGATGATTGCCGTCGGGCCCTCCGGCCCGAACATGATCGCCGTCACGCGGAAGCTCTCCGGGTCCGGCCCGGGCAGCGGCGCCGGCCTGGCGGGGGGTTGGGGCTTCGGTTGCGGCTCGGGCGCCGCGGCGACGGCCTCCTCCGCCGGCGCCGTCGTCGGCTGGGTGGTCGAGGGGGCCATGGCCGGCTCAGCTTGCCCTGAGCCTATCGAAGGGGGGGGCGCCTCAACGTCAGCCGCTGGCTCAGCCGCGGCGTAATCGATCGGCCGAGTGGCGGGCGCAAGCGCCGGGACGGCCGCGATGTCGGGCGTGGCCTTCGGCGCCACGGGAGCGGGGGCGGGGCGTGACGGCCGGGCGACCTTGGGAATCGTGGTCGTCGGCGGCTGCATGGAAGCATCCGCGCGCTGCGGCGTGCCCGCGCGTCCCCACGTCCAGTACGTGGCGAACGCTCCGGCGCCCGCCAGGAGCACGAGCAGCGTCGCGAGCGTCACGTTGCGCCGCCGGTGGGGCCCGCCCGGCCCGGAAGTCGGTAGCAGGGGGGCGTCCCCGCGCGAAGAGCCGTTCGCGGACTTATCCGCCTCCGCACGTTTCAGGGCTTCGTGAATGAGGCTCATCAACCCGCCTCCTTCAATTCCTCGACGGCCAGCCGCACCAGCCGCCGGTCAATCCGCCCCGTCCGGTACACATACCCCGCCAGCAGTGCCTTGTCGCCGATCGCGTTCACCAGGCGCGGCGTGCCTCGGCTGAAGCGATACACTTCGCGGACCGCCCCCGGGTCGAACTTCACCACGGTCGTCTCCTGCCCGCCGGCCGCCACTTGCAGCCGGTGATGCAGGTACGCCTCCGTCTCGCGCGGCGTCATCTTCTCGAGGTGGAACCGCACCGTGATCCGCTGGGCGAGCTGGCGTAGCTGCGGCTTGGCGAGTTTCGACCGCAGCTCCGGCTGGCCCACGAGGCAGATCTGGAGCAGCTTCTGCCGGTCGGTCTCGAGGTTGCTCAGCAGCCGCACAAGTTCCAGGCCCGACGTGCTCATGTCCTGCGCCTCGTCGATAATAAGCACGGCGTCCTGCCCGGCCGAGTTGACCTTCAGCAGGAACTCGTTCAGCAGCGACAGGTGCCCGAGCCGGTCGCGGGCCTTGCCCTCGACGCCAAACTCCGCGACGATCGCGCGCAGGATCTGCGTCTCGGTGAGGACCGGGTTGAGGATGAGGGCCGTGTGGTAGCTCTCGCCCAGCTCCCGCAGCAGGCCGCGGCAGACCGTGGTCTTGCCCGTGCCGACCTCGCCCGTCAGGCAGATGAAGCCCTTCCGCTCGCGGATGCCGTAGAGCAGGTGGTTGAGGGCCTCGCGGTGCTGGTCGGTGAGGTACAGAAACCGCGGGTCGGGAGTGATATTGAACGGGTTCTCCCGAAGACGGTAGTACTCGTTGTACATAACGTGCGACCTCGGAGAGGGTTACGCGGTTCCGGCAGAGGCCGGGCTCCCCAGGGACGCGGTTCCCTGAGGGACGACATTGGCTTCTTCGGCCGGCCGGACACCCCACTTAATCAGCAAATCCGGCAGAAACGGAACGCTTGCCCGTGGCACGGGCATCTTGCGCGTGCGTCGCAGGGCGTCCCGGGCGTGCCCGGTTGCGGTCTCCACGACCTTGCCGATTCGCCCGGCCGGATTTGCCCCGCGCCGATACAGATCGTACGTTTGATGTGCGGCCCGGCTCGCCGCTCCACCGGAGTGGCGGGCCGGAACACCGCCTTCCCGGCGGTGAGAAACGGAGGCATTGGCGATCATGAAGCTCCTCTTGATTCTCCTTGTGCTTGCGGGGACGTTCTGCGGCGGGCTCTACGTCGGCCAGCACCCCGACGCGCCCCAGCTTCGCGAAGGCATCAACCGCTTCACTCATTGGGTGAACGAGACCGGCGACGCCGCGACCGAGCAGGTCAGCTCGGCCGACGGGGCGCGGGAGTAGGTGCGGACACCGTCGATTGCTCCGCCGAAGAGCCTGCCTTGAGCACGCGCGAAGGGCTCGGGGGACGTCGGCGAATTCGGATCACGGCCGCGCGCTGGAAAGCGCGCCACTTCCGGGCCGGCAGGGATACAGGGGATGCGGGGTTGGGCACGAATCAACGCAGATGACCGCGGATGTGTGTGGGTGCCGTGGTGGGGCGTGCCGTGGTTTGTCCCGCCGCGGCGGGGCAACCACCTTTCCTGCTTGGGCCCCGGCGGGGCTCGCACGATCCCAGACCGGCCTGGAATCGCGCTGATCCCAAGGGGCTGCGACACGCCCGGTATCTGCCCCAATTCGTGTGGTGGGCAGGTTGAGGGGGTAGAAGATTCTGCTGAAGGGGCAATGCGCGAAAAGGCGGGGAATTCCCGTTCCTGCGCGGGCGGAAGTGCGTTAGAAGTGGGGGAGTCACGCATGGAGTCGTCGCGACGGCATGGGAGACGAGATGAGACGGCCGTGCTTTGCGATCCTTGGCTTGGTGTTGGTGTGGGGCTGGGCGGACGTGTCCGCGCGCGCGAATGAGCCGGCCGCGGCCCTGATGATCGACCAGTTGCGGAAGCAGCTCTCCGGCGACGACCCGCGCCCGCTCAGTGGCGGCCAGGCGGCGGCGCTGGCGGCCGTGGCCGCCAAGTCCCCCGCCTACGCCAAGGCGACGGCCCACGAGCCGCACTTCGGCGACGATTCGCTGTGGGGGCCGTACGACGTCGCCCGCAGCCGCTACGCTGCGGAGAAATGGCCGAAGGCTCGGCTGCTCATCTTCCGCCACACGTCGGGCGGCCCCCACAGGCTGAGCCGCGCGAGCAACTGGACGGACGTCGCGACCGGCAAGCCCGCGACGAAGCCCCCCGACGCGGAGACCGACGTGGTCCTGCCCGACTCCGACGAGGGGTACATCCTCGCCCGCGAGGTGGTGCGGTTCCGCCACGTCACGTGGGGGCGCGGCACGTCCATCGAGCGGCGGCGGACCGGCACGGACTATATCATCCACGGCAACCTGTGGGTGAAGGCCGGCGGGAACTTCTTCCACCACATGCGGAAGCACTTCGCCGGGGGGCGGCACACGTTCTGCCGGAACGACAACACGGGCGGAGCGGGGGCCCAGTACGTCATCGTGGAGAAGATGGGCGACGGCAGCGTCGAGTTCGTCGGGCAGTTTCACGCGGGCGACTCGCTGCGGCAAAACGGCGGCACGATCATCGTAGCCCCGTGGTCGGCGCTCGGGCTGGGGGCGCGCAACGTCTTTCGCCTGCCCAAGGGCCTCGCCATCGAGATGCACGACGGTAGCTACCTCGGCAAGCGAAATGCCCAGCAGTACACCGAGCAGGAGATGGTGCTCGACGGCGTGCTGCGGGCGGGCACGGACAAGCGCCCGCTGGCGGCGCCGTGCTACCTCGGCTTCACGCAGCACAACTACAGCCCGTTCGAGGACAAGCCGTACATCTATGGCCTGACGCTCGGGGCGACGGGGCGGGTGGAGGTCACGCGGGCTGGCGACGACGAGCCGGCAGAACTCGTCATCGGACAGCACTTCCGCAAGACGCACCGTTCCACGACGGGCTTCAAGGCGAAGCTGCACGCGATGGACGCCCAGGCGCCGCAGACGAAGAAGATCGCCATCGCCGCGCATAGGGGCGCCGTGATGTTAGGCCCGATCGTGATCCACGACGTGGGCGAGAAGCTCCTGTTCCTGGAGGACCGGGCGACCTTCGCCTCGTGGAAGGACATAGAATGGGGCGCTCGCTCCGCCCCGGCCGACAAGGCGATCAGGGGGCTGACCGACTACCTACGCAAGAAGAAGTAGCCACCCGCGCAACCCGCTAGCAAGGAACCCTCGCGTATGAAAAGAGCATTTGCCACTGTGGCCCTTTGTATCTGCGCCGCGGCGCAGCTTGGTTTCGTCAATCCGCAACTTCAGCCGGCGGACCTGTTCGAGCGGCATAACGTCGTCCTCGTACTCGAGGTCGCCGGCGTGGACGACGAGCAGCGGACGGTGGAGCTGGCCGTTACTTCCGTGGTGAAGGGCGAGTTCGCGCCCAAGCGCGTGGTCGTCGCGGATGTGGAGGAGCCCGAGGACCCCGATGCCGAGATGGGCGTCTTGACGCCGACGGAGGTCGCCGTCGCGGGGGAGAAGTGGGTGGCGTTCGTTGGCAAGGACATGCCCGGCCATGAGACGGAGCTGCTGCTGTATGCCGAGAGCGAGTTCCACACGGGCGCCTTCGACGCGGGCGAGCCGGGCAAGTGGCGGAGCCTCCGCAACGAAGGCGACACGATGTGGGGCACGTTCAACGGCTTCTCGGGTCGGCTCGCCGACATGGTGGCGGACATCGCGGCCGGGCGGGGGTTCTTTCCGGCATTGCCGATGGTCAAATTCGGCGAGGATGTGGTGATTCACGAGTTCGAGGGGTCGGTTCGTGGTGTGGCGCTCGCCGACCTTGACGGCGACGGCGAGCTCGACGTATACGCCTGCCACGAATCCGGCAACCGGGCGTTCGTGCAGGAGGCGCCATGGCAGTTCGCGGACGCGACGGAGCGTCTCGGCCTCTTGGGCCTGAAGTCGGCGAGCTGCTCCGTGGCCGACTATGACGGCGACGGGCGGCTGGATCTGCTCGTCGGGACGCGACTGCTCCGCGGTAGGGCGGGGGGCTTCGAGCCGCCCGCGGACAGCCTGGCCGGGGACGAAGCGAACGTGAAGGCCGCCGCCTTTGTGGACCTCGATGCCGATGGCTATGCGGACGTCCTGGCGGCCATGAGATCCGGAGGCCTCCGGGCTTGGCGGAATCCCGGCAGGAACGGCGGCGCATTCGCCGAGTCCACGGCCGAGATGGGCTTGGACAACGAAGCGATCCCGGCCGAAACGCCCGGCTTCTTCGCCCTCGGCGATTTCAACGATGACGGCCGCGTGGACGTGTTCTTCGCTGTCGGTCAGGGCTTGCTGCTGGTTCAGGGCGATTCGGGGCGGTTCACGCCGCGGGAGACGGAGTTCTACGGCGCCTTCAAATCCGGTCGCGACCGCGAGGCGGGCTGGTCGGGCGCCGGCGGCTTCGCTCCGATCTGGCGCGAGGATTCGCTTGACCTGGTCTTTCCGATGGAGGTGTCGTTGTCGGTGTGGACCTTGCAGCGGGGCAAGCTGGGCGACGTTTCGGCCTACGGCAACGAGATCAACGAGGGCGTGACGGCCGGGCTCGCCACGCTGGCCGAAGACCTCAACATGGACGGCTACGTGGACCTCTACACGACGTCGTGGTCCCCTGATCGCGGCAATACCTTCTACACCAACCGCGGGTACGGCTCGTTCATGAATCCGTTCAACTATGCGGCCGAGGGGTTCGCCGGATCCGCGAACGATGTGGGTGCCTGGGGAACGGCCGCGGGCGACATCGACGGTGACGGCGCGACGGATCTGCTGCTTGGCGGTACAGACGGCAAATTGCGGGTGGTGCGGAACCTGTCGCTCGAGTTGGGTCGCCGCCAGGCGCACCCGCGTCCGATCCGGCAGTGGAAGGTGTTGATCGACGCGGCTGTGCTGAGCGTGCGCGTGCGGGATCGGGTGGGGGCCGTCGGCGCCCGTGTGCGCGTCTACGGCGTCGACGGTCGCTTCATCATGCAGCGGCAGGTGGGCCTGCACGCGTTGACGGGGTGTTCCTCGCCGACGGCGTGCGAGGTCGTGCTCCGGCACCCGGGCAAACACCGCGTGGAGGTCCGCCTGACCGACGGCACGGTCCGCTCGTGGATGATCGACGCCGAACCGCGTGCCCGGATGGTGCTCGACACGCGCGCGACGCCGACCGAGCCGGTCGGCGAAGCGACGGGCGAGGGTGCAGTCGGCGAAGGCCTGCCGAAGCTCACCACAGCCCCGGCCGAGACGCCATCGCCCGCGGGCAGCATCTGGACTGTCATGGGCGTCCTTTGCGGCGTGGGCGTGCTAGTCGCGGCGGCCGCGTGGGTCATGCTCCGTCGGAAGAACCGGGGCCGTGCGTAGGGCGTACGACCTGCTTGCATGCCCCCCTGACGGCGGCTCCCCCGTGCGAGTTGCCCGTTGGCCGTGCGTGTCGTCATTGGGGCGCTTCGCGTGCCTGTGCCGTCAGTCCTCGTAGCTGCCCCTGCGGAAGTCCACACGCTTCACGGCCCGCAGGAGCCTCTTCGGCTCGGCCTGGTTGTGCGGCCCATAGGAGACGTTCTTCCAGGCCTTCGGGGCAGCGGGGTCGAGCAACAGGATTCCGCCTTCGAGGAAATGGTCGAACCGCACGCCGTTCAACTCGACGCCGGGCTGGAACGCGGCCGTGACGCCCTTGGGCAGCTTGTCGAGCTGCTGGACGAGGTAGTTCTGGGCCTTCGGGTCCATGCGGCGGAAGCTCACGCCCACACCGTCTGCGTGCCATTTCTTGGCGTCGATGCCGTGCCAGCCGATGACCAGCGAGGCCTTTTCGAGGTCGGGGCTGTAGGTCCGGAGCCGCGCCCCTTGGGCGAACAGCAGCGGCACGGTACGGCTCTCCAGGCTGCGGTTTCGCGGGGGCGAGAGCAGCCCGTTGTCGTAGAACTTCGTGGCGTTCGTGTTCTGGTAGCTGACGCCGACGAAGGCGTCCCGCGTGAGGGGGCGCTCGGGCAGGCCGCCCTGAAGCGTGCCCGACACGCGAAGGTCGATCACCGCCAGTTGGTTGCACCACTTGGCGAAGGCCGCCCCGTCGAGCAGGACGAGCGTGCCGGCGCCCTCGATGAACGGCGTGGCGTTGCGCCCGGGCATGACACGGCTGTCGGAGCCGATGATCAGGCTGCCGGCGTAGAGCTTGAACTCGTCGCCCGTGGAGAACGCGCCGAGGAACTCACACGAGCCGCCCGGCTTGTTGAAGGAGATGTACTGCGAGACCCCGGTCTCGTCGCTTCGCAGGCGGGCGGACGGGTCGCCGTTGTCGTTGCGGAAAAAACTGTGCGTCTTGCCGATGGGCGACAGCGAGCCGTGGTTGCCCATGCCGCCGCCGCGCTTGAGCCAGATGCTGCCGTGCAGCCTCAGGCCCGAGGAGTACCAGCGGGCGTTGCGGCCGACCGTGAGATGGCGGATCGTGACGGGGGCGTGCTCGACCCCGGCCTTCTTCCAACTCACCACGTACGGCGTCTCGCTCGCCGGCAGCAGGACGTCCGTGTTCTCGTCGAGGCCGCGAGTCGGCTGCTTGCCCGTGGCGACGTCGACCCAGTTCTTCAGGTCGTAGGCGTTGAGCTTGGCTTGGCGGCTCTTGACGTTGGCGCTCTGGCCTGGATGCGCCCAGACGAGCAGTCGGCCGGCGGGCCATTGCTGCTCCAGGAACCGCTCGTTGCCCGTCAGTGGCCAAACGGATTTGTTGCCGAAGTCCGGGGCCGTGGCGGTCGCCTGCTCGTAGCCCGACGATTCGGCCGTCTTCACCCAGTTGATCTTCGTCGAAGGCTTGGCGGCGGCTGCGCCGGCCAGGCCCAACGCCGCGACGAGTGCGGCTGCAAAACGCGAATTCATCCGATCTCCTCGTGCTAGTGAGTGTAGGCCTGCGCCTGCGCCCGGAGGGGGCACCACACAGGATAAACGCCGCCCGGCGGCCGCAGTGCGCGAAAAAACGGGGACTTCGCCTTCTCACGCAAGGGGCGCAGCGTGCAAGCCAGTTGCACGCCTTACGATTCGATGCCGGCGCTGAGCTTCGACAGGACGGCCGGCTCGGGCTCGCCGGATTCGACGAACACATTGTCCTTCCACGCTTGCCAGGCGCGCAGGTTCTCATTGTGGCGCACGGGCGTGCCGGCCGAATGGTAGATCACGTTGCCCTCGATGCGGAACCCGCGGCTGCCCTCATCCATGAAGATGCCGTTGTTCGGGGCGCCGATGGCCTCGGGGTGGCGCGGGATATCGTGCAGCAGGTTGTGCCGCATCGTACTGCCCGGCTGGTAGCCGAGTGTGTAGATTGCACCGCCATCTGCCATCCGCAGCATCACGTCGTGGATGTGGTTTTGCTCGATGCGGTTATCGCGGACGCACGTCGGCTTCGACGTCCAGATGAAGCCGGCCGACACGCCCGTGTACGGCAGGTCGTGCAGGTGGTTGTGGACGATCTCCGTCCCCGCCGCGAATGAGTAGCCGATCCCCACGCCGTCTTCGAGCTGCACCGCACAGTGATGGACATGGTTGTTGGCGACGCGGTTGCCGGTCGGCACCATGGTCGCCTTGATGTCCCGGTCGCGGCCGTGATCGTACACGTTCCGCCAGTACTCGCCGATGTAGATGCCGTTGCAGCCGGCATCGTCGATCTCGTTGCCCTCGATGGTGTTCCGGCGGCAGCCCTCGCGCAGGTGCAGGCCGGTCGCGCCGGTGTGGGCGACGGCGCCGCCGGCGAAGCTGCAACCGTGGGCGTACGCCCACTCGATCGCGGGGGGCGTCGGCACGCAGGCGAAGTCGTCGTACCAGAGCCCCTTGTTCCACTGGTTCTGGGGCGCCGCGGCCGTCGCGGGGAAGACGAACCCCGCCTGGATGGGGCGGTGCCCCTCGGGTGGCATTTGCCACCGCGCATGCTCGAAGCGCAGGCCGCGGAAGTGCAGATTGCGGACCGGCTTGCCGGCCTTGCCCTCGATGCGGAGCAATTGCTCAAGCCGCGGGGCGACGACCTCGGCCGTTCGCATGTCCTCGCCTTGGCGCGGCCGATACGTCAGCACGCCCGTCTTGCGGTCGAGGTACCACTCGCCGGGGGCGTCGAGGAACTCGAGCGCGTTCTCGAGATACGTGGGCGCGTTCGGCCGGGGGCGTTGGATGCCGGTGAAGTGCGGCGCCTGCGTGTGGGCGACGTTGTGCTTCGTGTCCACGGCCGTCAATCGCTTCCGTGTGACGACCCAGTGCGAGTACATGACGGCCTCGACGTCCTCGATGTTCCGCCACTTCTTCAGCACGCCGGGCCGGAACGTGAGCAGGTGCTCGGTGAACTCGGCGTCGAAGTCGGCGTCGATCAGGTGCAGATACTCGCCCTCGTTCGGCATGCGAGCGCGGACGGCCCGGCAACCGTCGATAAACAACTGGCGGAAATACCACTTGCCGGCCTTCACATCGGCGATCGTCGCACGCCAGACGCCGCCTTTGCCCTTGCGCCAGCCGGTGATTCGCGAGCCGCCGCTCAGGACAGCCTGTTCGCCTTTCACGCCGGCGTAGGCGACGCGGCGCTTTGCCGTGCCGCCGTCCTGCGAGCCGAACACGAGCGGCCGGTCCAGCTCGTACCGCCCGCCGCCGATGTGGACGGTCACATCCTCGCGCAGCCCGGCCGCGATGAGTTTCCGCACGGCGCGCTGCGCCCGGGCGACCGTCGCGAACGGCTTGTCATGCGTGCCCCGGCCGCGGTCATTCCCCTCCGGAGAGACGAAGAACTCGGTCATTTGCTTCTGCTTCCCTTCCCGGCCGTTGCCGTTTCGTGATCCTGGTGGTTTACAGCGCCGGGCACATTTCGCACGGCCACGCGCCTTCGTCCACCGGGAAAACCTTGTACCTCCAGCCGGCCTCCAGCCGGCGGGTGAGGTCGTCGAAGCCCTTGTTCCAGCTCAGCCCGTCGGGGACGGTCACGTTCATGCTGCCGGCCGCGTTGCCGTACCGCAGGCAGCTTTCCAGCGAGTGTTCCCATACGAACGCCGACAGGAACCCCGCGATGGCGGAGTCGCCCGAGCCCAGGGCCCCGACGAACTTCTCTTCTTCGAACACTGGGCACCACATCTCGCGGTCGCCCCACTGCTCGATTTCGCTGCACGGGGCGGCCCCGAGCTTCGCCAGCCGGTCAGCGCCCGCCGTCTTGACGTACAGGCCGCGGTTGCCGCACTTGACCAGCGCCACGCCCGCGCCGAGCTTCAGCATCTCATCCGCGATCATGCGAAACTCGTCGTACGTCATGTGGTCGAGCAGCACGTCCTTGGCGTCGAGTTCGGCCTTCCGCGCGAGGAACTCGTCCCGGAACAGGAAGAAGTAGATTTCCTCGGCGCTGGGGACCATGATGTCGGTCTGTGGGATCCAGTCCTCGAGGATGCTTCGCCAGTTCAGCTTGCCGGCTTCGCTTTCGAGGTCGGGGATGGACAGGTCGAGGGCGGTCGTGACGCCGAGTTCCTTCGTGCGCTTGAGGATCCGCGTCAGTTCCGCGCCGTTGTCGCTGTGGATCTTCCGCATCCACGGCGGATAGCCGAACAGCAGCAGCCTGGACCGGGCCACCAGGTCAAAGTCCACGTCGTCGTAGCCGAACGTGTCGTTCGCCCCGCAGTGGTGCAGGTAGAACCGGTCGATGCCCGGGATGCAGATGGCGATCGTGTAGCTCGTCGATTCGCCCGGCACCTGGTGCAGCCCGCGGAAGTGTCCCTCGTGCTCCTCGTACCAACGCAGGATCAGCTTGCCGAAGTCGTCGTCCCCGCACTTGCCGATGAGTTCCACCTTCGGGCCCAGCCGCTTGACCGACACGCCCGCGTTCGTCACCGGGCCGCCGCCCGCGACCACGCAGTCGCCCATGTTGATCATCTTGCCGGGCACCAGCACATCCGTGATGCGCTCGGCTTTGCCGGGGATCGTGAACGCGGGGATCAGGTCCAGGCACAGGTGCCCGGCTGCGATGATATCGATGTCTCGCTCGTCGTTCGGCATGCGGTGTCCTTCGTTCAGCAGGAATGCGGCCGGGCGCGACGGCGCCCGGACCGGGGACGGTGCAGCTTAGCGATCCTGCCTACTGCGTCAAGCGCGAGGTCTTCCTTCGGCGGCCTTGGTGCGTTATCGTACCCGGTTTCGCTGATGCGCGGCGTGGCGGCGGCGCCCGAGGCCGATATGACGGACATCCGAGAGTTCGATCTGCACGTTCACGTGGGCGACGAGCGCGGCCCCAACCCGCTCAGTGCATTCGTCGAGGGGCTGGCGGCGCGCGGCGTGCGCTATGTGGGGCTGTGCGACCACGTTGAAATCTACGTGCCGAACAAGGGCCCGTGGGCGGTCGATCATCACAGGCACCTCGTGGAGAAGGGCTGGCAGTGGTACACGGGTGATCTGGGCGGGCTGAAGGCGCTGTATGCGGATATCGATGCCATCGGCGCGGACGACAACGGGCTGTCGACCCGAAAGGGGCTGGAGATCGGCAACATCGACAATACGCCCGACGGTTTCCTGGAGCTGCCGGACTTCCTGTCGCACTGCTTCGGCCGACTGAAGGAGGAGCTCGGTGAGACGTGGGCGGACCGCGCGGCGTCCCGCATTCGCCGCTTCGGGCGGAAGGTTGCGGGGACGGGAAAGCCCGGGGTCATCAACCATCCGTTCCGCTACCGCCTGGGCGAGTACCGGCGGCAAATCGAAGCGGGCGCCCCGCCCCGGCCCGACGAGATCCTCAACGCAGAAACCATCCACCGCATGGCGGACGCGGCGCGCGAGTTCGGCCTGTTTCTGGAGGTCAACATGCGCACAATCCGCGGCGCCGCGCGCGAGCCCCGCGCCCTGGACCTGCTAGCAAGGTGCGTGAAGTGGTTGGTCGAGTCCGGGGCGCCGCTCAGCTTCGGTAGCGACTTCCACAAGCCGCCCGAAGCGGAGTTCGACCCGGCCGTGGAGCGTGTGCTCCGCGAATCGGACTTGGGATTCGAGCACATCAACGCGCTAGTCCGTCGCCTCGGCTTTGATCTTGGATAGGCGGGCGCCGTGGTCGGCGTAGGCTTCCAGGGCCGACGCGACCACGCGCCGTCGGGAACGTGGTTGCTCCGTCCCGACGGGTGTCGGGACGAGGCGAACCACGGCATTCAGCCGTCTTCTAGCCGGCGGCTTCCAGCGGCACGACCAGCCCCTCCCCGGAGGGCCCGGACGCGGGGATGGCCGCATCGCGGCCGTAGATCTCGACCGGGACTTCCGGGCCGCGGAGCGTCTTGAACGTCGCCTGGCGCTCGTCCACCGCGATTTCGATGAGCGAGTCGCGATAAACCAGGCGGAAGCGGTAGCCGCTCCATTTCCCGGGGATCGACGGCCGGAAGCTGAGCTGCTCGCCGTCCGTTCGCAGCCCGCCGAAACCGTACACGATGTTCAGCCACACGCCCGACATCGCCGTGATGTGCAGGCCTTGCTCGCTGTTTCGGTTGTAGTTGTCGAGGTCGAGCCGGGCCATGTAGCGGAAGAACTCGTACGCGTCGCCCATCTTGCCCAGCTCGGCCGCCAGGACCGAATGCACGCCCGGCGACAGCGACGACTCGTGGATGCAGCGCGACTCGTAGAACTCGTAGTTCTTCCGCTTGGTGTCGAGGTCGAAGTCGCGGCTGTAGAACATCGGCAGCAGCAGGAAGTCCGGCTGCTTGATCATGTCGTGGCGGAAGATCTTCTCGTATACCCAGTTCGCGTAGATGGGAATCTGCGACGGCGGCAGGTTCTTGACGTCCACGTGCGGCAGGTTGAAGTACCCGTCGTGCTGTTCGTAGAGGCCTGTGGCGACGTCGTAAGGGATGTACATCCCGTCGGCCATCCGGCGCCACTCGGCCGTCTCGTCGTCCGTCAGGCCGATCTTCCTGCGGAGCCTCGCGAGCGATTTGGCGTCCTCAGAGGCCATCTCGTCAAGCACTTCGAGCGCGTATTGGAACGTCCGCTTGGCCATCCAGTTGGTGTAGCAGTTGTTGTTGACCATGGTGTGGAACTCATCCGGCCCCATGACGCCGAAGAATCCGAACTTGCCGGTCTGCTGGCCCCACTCGCCGCGGCTGGCGAGGTAGCGGCAGATCAGCGCGAGCACCTCCGCGCCCTTGGCGTGGAGCCACGCCTTGTCGCCCGTGTGCCGGACGTACAGCCACAGCGCATACGACACGGCGAGGTTCACGTGGATTTCGAGATCACAGTGCTGCCACGTGCCGCAGCACTCCGTGCCGTCGATGGTCGCGAACGGGAACCGCGCGCCCTCGCAGCCGAGTTGTTTCGCCCGCTCCAGCGCCTGCGGCAGATGGATGTGCCGGTATTCCAGCAGGCTGCGGGCGGCCTTCGGGTCGATGAACAGGTACGCCGGCAGGACGTACGTCTCCGAGTCCCAGAACATCCAGCCGTAGTACACCTCGCCCGTCATTCCCTTGCACGGCATGTTCACGGACGCGTCCCGCCCCTGGTACGTCGCATACATCTGGAACTGGCTGAAGCGCGTGCCCTGCTGGATGGTCGGGTCGCCGTCGACTTGGATGTCGAGCACCTCCCACGCCCTGCCCCACGCGGCCGTGTGTTCCTTGTGGAGCTTGTCGTACGTGAGGCAGTCGGCCCTGTCGGCGAGCTTCTCGCCGGCGGCCCAGACCTTCGCGGCCGCCGTCTTCGCCTTGCGGTCCCAGTGCAGCGAAACGAGCTTGTCGAACACCGAGCACTTGCCCTTTTGCAGGGCGACCGTGCCCGAAAGGGCGATGAGCTTGTCGTCCCTGACGGCCTTGGGCGAGGTCAGCCCCTCGACGCGGGCGGCCGCGTACAGCCACTGCCCGGTCCGCTGCGTGTGCGCAAGGATCCCCAGCCGCTTGCCCTTGCGGGCCTTCTTCTCGACGGTCCAGAAGTTCACGCCCTCTTTCTTCGCGTCGGTCTTGATCTGCGACCAGCCGGAGGCGATCTCGTGGGGCGGCGAGAAATCCAGCCCGGCCGTCACGCGAAGTTCGCCCGAGAAATTCAGCGGCTCAAACGTGATTCGCTGGCCGGCGTGGTTGCGGCGCTTGAGGCTCAGTAGTCGCTCGAACGTCACGCGGAGCTGCCGCTTGCCCGCGTGCCAGACGAAGCTTCGCGTCAGCACGCCCGTCCGAAGGTCGAGCCGGCGGGTGAAGTCGGTGAGCTTCGAGTTTGCCAGGTCGAGCGTCTCGCGGCCGAGCGCGATTCGTACGTAGAGCCAATCGACCGTGTTCACCGCGAAGCCGCGAACGGTCTGGAGCCCCTTGAACACCTGCGGGTGCTGGATGTCCATCTGCTCGGACAATCCGTTGACGTAGTGGCCGACGAGCTGGTCGCCGGAGTATCCCTCGTCGAAGTACCCTCGCGTGCCCATGAACTCGTTGGCGAGCGCGAAGATCGATTCCGATACGCGCTGGCGGTCCGGGTCGAAGCCGTCTTCGATCACGGCCCACGGATCCACCTTGTAGTACGATTCCGCTACCTTGGCCATCGGCTGCGTTCTCCGTTGCAGCCCCGGCGGGGGCGCCGCGGGGCGGGGGTACCTGGCTTGTCGCGTCCACCGGGGACGAACCGCGAACTATACCCGCCTTGGTGCGGGCGGTCCAACCCAAACCGCCGCACAACGATGTAAACGGGCTTCCGCCGCGACACGCGGCCCGCTATACTCGCCGCCGGCCTCGCCCGCGACGGCCGAAACGCCAACGCGCCGCGCGGGTTCCATAAGCGACAACACACCAGGTAAGGAGCGTTCTTTGGTCACACGCAATGTGTCGCGCAGGCGGTTTCTGAAGACAGCCGGGCTCGCCGGGGCGGCCCTGGCGGGCGGTGGGCTCCTTAGCCGCCTGGAGTCGATGGCGGCGGCCGCCGAGGCCGGCACGGGCGAGAAGCCCAACATCCTCCTGATCAACGTCGATGACCTCGGCTGGAAGGACCTTTCGTGCATGGGGAGTACGTATTACCACACGCCGAATATCGACCGGCTGGCGAAGCAGGGGATGTTGTTTACGAACCACTACGCGTCGGCGCCGGTGTGCGCGCCGAGCCGGGCCTGCATGATGAGTGGGCAGTATTCGCCGCGGCACGGCCTGTACAGCGTGTGGGTGACGAACCCGCCGCCGCGCAACGAGCACAAGGTCGTCACGCCGAAGAACAGGAAGTTCGCCCCCGGCATCGTCACGATCGCCGAGACGCTGGACGATGCCGGCTACGCCAACGCCCACGTCGGCAAGTGGCACATCGGCGACGAGGGCACGGGCCCGAAGGCCCAGGGCTTCGACGTCAATGTCGCCGGCTCCACCGCCGGAATGCCCAAGACGTATTTCTCCCCGTACAAGATGAAGTACCTGAAAAACGGTCCCAAGGGCGAATACCTGCCCGACCGACTCACCGACGAGGCGATCGACTTCATGCGCGGCGGCAGGAACCGCCCGTTCTTCGTGAACATGGCCTACTACACGGTGCACTGCCTGGCGGCCGGGAGGCTCGAGGCCAAGCAGGAGACCATCGACCGTTACAAAGGCAAGAAGGGCGAGGGTCGCCAGTGCAACCCGACCTATGCGGCGATGGTTGAGATCATGGACCGGAACGTCGGTCGGCTGCTCGACGAGCTGGACCGGCTGGGCGTCGCCGACAAGACGCTCGTGGTCTTTACGTCGGACAACGGCGGGTGGGGGCCGGGCACGGACTCGGCGCCCCTGCGCGGGCAGAAGGGCATGCTCTACGAGGGCGGCATCCGCGTGCCGCTGATCGTCCGCTGGCCCGGCAAGGTGAAGCCCGGCGCCGTCTGCGACGAGCCGGTCATCAACATCGACTTCTACCCGACCTTCTGCGAGGCCCTCGGCCTCGAGCCGCCGAGGAACCAGCCGCTCGACGGCGTGTCGCTGCTGCCGCTGCTCACCGGCAAGGCCGAGACGCTCGGCCGCGACGCCATCTTCTGGCACTTCCCGGCCTACACCAAGCGATGGCCGGACAACACCACGCTCGACACGCCGTTCATCACGCGGCCGGTCGGCGTGATCCGCATGGGCGACTGGAAGCTGATGGAGTTTTTCGAGGAAGGCCGGCTGGAGCTGTACAACCTGCGCGAAGACCCCGGCGAGACGAAGAACCTGGCGTCCGAGCGGCCGGAGAAGCTCCGCGAGTTGCACGAGCGGATGAAGAAGTGGCGCAAGGACACGAACGCGGCCGTCCCGTCTGAACCCAACCCCGGATACGCGCCCAAGGGTTGACGGGCTTGGCGGTCGGCTTGCCTCGCGCTGGCGGCCGCGGTACGCTGCGCGGGCGTCCTTGGGGAACGGCCGATGGATTCTTCCACGCTGCTCGTCATCCTGATCATCGCGAACGCGCCGGTGTACTACTGGTTCTGGCGAATGGTGTTCGGCGACTGGCAGACGTTCGTGGATTGCGTCCGTCTTTGGCTGACGCCAAACATCGTCTCGGTGTTTCGCGGGGAGACGGAGGACGACTGGCTGTCCACGATGAAGCTCTGGTGGTGGCTGCTGCTGTGCGGGTTCGTCGTGGCGCTCGAATACACGGTCATCGACCGGTTCTTTCTCCGTTGACCGCACGCGAACCGGAAGGGAGGCCCGCTGCTTCTTGGCGGTTGGAGGATTCCTGTTGGCTTGAGTCGGCTCGGGGCATAGCATAGGGATACGTGTGCGGCTCTTCTTCCTGGACCATGCAGGAGACATGCTGCCGTGTGCCGTTTCGCCAGTCATCTCGAACGGTCTCCCAGACGCTCGGGATTCAGCCTGGTTGAGCTGCTGGTGGTCATCGCCATCCTCGCGCTGCTGGTGGCGATTTTCTCGCCAAGCCTCAATCTGGCGAAGGAACTCGCCGCGATGGTCCGCTGCCGCGCCCACCTGCACCAGTTGACAGGCGGCGGGATGATCTACGCCCAGGCGAGCTCAGGCTATCTGCCCGGGAAGAAAGGGATCGTGGACAAATGGTGGTACGAGGAGAACGTCGCCCCCGCGCCAGGGCCCTGGGGCGTCTGGCAGCCGTACCGCGGCTGGATGGCGACACTCCCGATCTCGTGCGGCCTGCTGGCGCGGAGCGAGATCGTAACGAATCCCGAGATCTGGTTGTGCCCGAAGGCCAAGCTGGATTCGCCCGGGGATTTCTACCGCGCGAAGGGCCAGCCCAACATCCTGTACGACCCCTACACGTATCACTTCTCAGTCAACGGCCGCACGACGCAGGGCTACCCCGGCGGCCACCGGAGCCTCCACAGCTTCGCCGACGCCTCCCGGACCGTCATCCTCGGCGAGGAGAACACGGGATGGATCCCCGACTCCCTGGAGGCCCTGAACGACCCTGCCTTCACGCAATGGGATGTTTCCGAACCCCGGCATTTAGGTAACTCGCAGGTGGGGTTCCTGGACGGGCACGCCGAGCAGATGCCCCCGTACCTGCCGATCGCACAGCTTGAGGAGTACTGCCCGCCGCCATAGGCCGCGCTGCCCTGACGGTCGCCCGTGTCAGCGGGCGCGGCGTTCGGCGAGGCGCTCGCGGAGAGCGGCGTGGTGAATGCGGTAGACGCGGGCGACGTCCGGGTCGCGCTTCTTGCCCGGTTGGGGGAAGGCCGCGACTTCCTCGAACACCGGCGGCGAGAAGATCCCGGCGAGCCAGCCCGTCCGCGGCCGGGGCTCGAACTTCTCCATATCCTTCTCTGTGATCACCAGCCAGTCGCCCTGCATCGACCACAGCGCGAGCCGCTCGCTTGTGAAGTTGCCGGCCACCACGCGCGGCCCCCGCCGCTCGGCGTAGTGCAGCACGAGCACGTCCGTGACCACGACTCGCTCGTCCGGCCCGGCCGTCGCCGCGAGATGCTCGCCCGCCCGCCGGTAGTGCACCCACGAAGCGTGCAACGGCTCGAGGGCGTCCCAGGCGAGCACGACGGCCATCGGCAGGGCGACCAGCGGCAGGGCATGGCGGCGGATCCAGGCTGGCCACTTCAGGCGCCCGGCCAGCACGCGGAGCCATGCGGCAAGCGTCCACACGCCGGCGGCCGCGAACGGGACGGCGAGTACCGCCTGGAAGAACAGGTATCTGGCCGAGAGCCGGTCCAACTGCTCCGCCCGTCCCACGAGGAACGGCACAAACAGCACTGCCCAGCCGACCACGAGGAAGCCGAGCTGCCATCGCGGCGTGCGGAGGATGCCGGCCGGCAGGCGCGGCCGCGGCAGGCGGGCGCCCACGTACGTCACCAGCCAGATCAACAGAGCGGCACCGAGGACCGGATGGATGGCCTCGGTGAACTTGGCGATGAGTACGCCCGGGATGCCGCCGAATCTGTTGGTCCCTAAGAAGCCCAACGAGCCGATGGCGAGCAGGGGGCTTGAACCGGACGCCGCGTGCGAGAGAAGCTCCTGCCAGTCGTGTTTGTTCGTCAGCCCGCCGATGGTGATCATGTAGGGCAAGGCGCAGGCCAGGGCGGCAGCGGCCATCACCGCAACGCACGCCAGCGCCGATCGCCAGCGGCGCGGGGGCGCGAGCAGCCCGAACAGCCACAGGCCCGCCGCGAGCGGACCGACGAGCAGCATCTCGGGCCGTACGAGATACCCCGCGCCAACACCGAGGCCCGCGAGGGCGGCAAGGGCGAGCGTGCCGGGGCGGACCCGGCGATCGGGCGCACGGCGAAGCCGAAGGCTGACGGCGACCGCGGCGGCCGCGGCGACCGTCGCCGCCAGTATGGCGAGCGGCTCGGTCACCACGTCGGCGCCCTCGGCCGCCCATCGCTTCGTAACGCCGAAAAGCAGCGGGGCGGTCCAGGCGACGCGCCAGCCCAGCGTTAGGCCGGCGAGGGCCCACAGGGCAGCAGCCGCGCCCAGCGCCGCGAGCAGTGAGACGAGTTGGCCCGCCAATTCCCAGCCGTCGCGCCCGGACGAGCCGCCCGCGCGGACCATCGCCCATCGCGCCGCCGCCAGCGTGGCCGGGTAGCCCACGTGCAATGGGCTGGCTTGCGCGGCGCAGGCAACGCCGTCGGTGCAGGCGCGGGCGACCTTCAGGTAGCCCACCCCGTCTCGGCTGATCGTCCGGGCATGCGCGACAAGCCAGCCCTGAACAGAGGCGCACGCGGCGAGGACAAGGAGCAACTGCACGGTCAGTCGTCCGCGAGAGAGCGGGGAGTCGAGGGCATGCGTCCGTTTCGGAAATTCGGGCATCGCGTGTCCCGTTTTCGCCCGGCGAGGAATCGGCGCCGGGCGAGCCCATCATACCCTGACCGGCCGCCTTCGTCGCGTGTCCCGCGGGTTCGTGGATTCCATTCCCCCAGTCCCTCCTGGCAACATCGCTTCGCTCCCTCCCCTAAGGATTTCGCTTCGCTCAACTTGCGGTCCCGCGGCGACCGTGGCTATACTGCGGCCCGGCCGACCTACCAAGCGACGGGTGCGCAGCGCGCGCATTGCCCCCAGCGGAGACCGCCATGAGCGACGGCACATCTCAGGAAACCAGCTCTTCCGCGCCTGCCCGGACGGCAAGTGCGCAGCCTGCAAGCGGACCGCCGGAGCCCACGCTTTTCACCTCGCTGTTGCGCCACTGGAAGCTGTGCCTGGCGTCGCCGGTGGCCGTGGGCATCGCGGCCTACCTGGTGACGTTCGCGCTGCCGAAATCCTATACGGCCGAGGCCCGGGTCATGTCGGCGGCGATCGACTTCGGCGGGCAGCAGATCGGCCTGCGGGCGCTGTCGGCGCGGGGGCTGGAGGGCTTCTTTCGTCGCCCGGAGAACGTGGAGGAGGTGATTCGGCGGTTCGGCCTGGACCAGCAGTATGGCTATGACGCGGCGCGATTTCTGGACGAGGCGGTGGAGATCGAGGTTCCTCGCGAGGCCGACACGGTCATGATCCGGGCCGAACTGCCGGTGGCCGCCTTGTCGCGTGACGTCGCGGAGGCGATCGCCCGAAGGGGCGTCGCGAGCTACGTCACCGAGATGGTCGCCGAGTACGAACGGATGGAGGAGAAGCTCCAGGAACGGGCGTCGTCCACGGAGGGGGAGTACAAGCAGGCCGAGCAGGAGCTGTCACGCCTTCAGGGCGAGACGGCGCCGGAGGTGCTTCGCAGTCGCCTCGATGCCGGGCTTGAGCAGTGGGCCGCCTGGCATGCGCGGCGCGACGCGCTGGAACTGGAGATCGCCGTGCTGGCGGCGCAAGCGGACGTGCATCGGAAGGAGCTGGAGGGCGGGGCCCTGGCCGAGTCGTTCCGCAAATCGCTCACGCAGCGGGCTCGGCTGAACGAGGCGCTGTCGGAACTCGGGAGGATCGAAGAGGAGTTGCTCGAGGAGCGATTGGAATCGCAAGTGGCGGCCGTCGAGCAGCGGATCGCCACGGAGCAGGAGCTTCGCGGCACGTATCTCCGAGCGCGGGCGCAGCAGACCGTCGATCTGGCCGGCGCGAAGGAGAAGGTCGCGCGCCTGTCCGCGGCGCTGGCGGAGATTCCGCAGGTCATCGAGTTGCGTAGCCGGCTGGTGGACGACCCGGCGCTTCAGCAGTTCCTGGCGGGGCTGACGGGCGAGGGAATGGACAGGCTCGCCGGGATCGCCCTGACCACCACGGCACTGAACCCAGCGCACTATGCCCTGGCATCCGCGCTGGAAGGGTCGCGAGGCGAACAGGGCCGCCTGACGGGTTCCCTGGCCGAGACGGACCGGCGCCTGGCCGAAGCTGAGGGCTCGCTCGCCGAACTGGAAACGCAACTCGTAGCGCTTCGCCAGAAGCTTCGACCGGGGCTGAACCGCCGGGAACTCGCCGAGGCCCGGATCGAGGCTGCCCGGAACGCCGCCAAAGAGGCCGAGGATGTCCTGTCGGCCGTGTATGTGCCCGCGGCGAGGGGGCTGCTGGACGTTGAGCGGCAGCGGGCGATGCTCGCGGCCGAGATGGAGCAAGTGGGCGGCGCGCTGAAGGCGGGCGGCAAGAAAGCGGAGCAACTACGGATCGAATTGGCGCAGAAGGAGTCGAGGTTGCGCGAGCAAGAGCGGTTGCGCGACGCCGCGAAGCGGGCGGCGCTGGAAGCGGCGGACCACCTTCGACGTCTGGAGTCGGTGCCGATCTGGCCGCCGCAGCGGCTGACGGTGATCCCGCCGGTGGTTCCGGAAGCCGCCAGCCGTCCGAAGCGTCTGCGGATCGCGGTGGCGGCGTTCGGCGTCGCCTTCGTGCTGGCGTGGGGCGTCGCCGTCCTGATGGACCGGCGCGGCGCCGGCCTGGCTTGATACCGGGAGTTCCTGACGGAAGGGCGCTATGCCGTACCTGATCGTCTTTGCCATCGCGTTGGTCGCGGCCCTCGTGGTCACGCCGGTGGCTTCGCGCCTTGCGCGGGTCATGCGCATCATCGACCGCCCGGGCACGCGGAAGGTGCATTCGTCGGCGGTGCCGCGGATCGGCGGCATGGCCGTCGTGACCGCCGCCGCCGCCGCGTGCGTCAGCGCGGTCTTCATTGTGCCCGGCATCCGGCAGGCCTTCGGTGCCGTGCAGACGGAGATGCTCGCCCTGCTGGCCCTCGGCGGGTTCGTTTTCGGGGTCGGCTTTCTTGATGATTCACTTCGGGTATCGGCCCGGTTCAAGCTGTTCGGACAGATGCTGGCGGCCGGCACGGCCTGCGCGCTCGGGATCCGCATCGATCGCCTCGTCGTTCCGGAACTGGGGGCGGTCTCGCTGGGCTTCTGGTCGTGGCCGGTGACGTTCCTGTGGATTGTGGGCATCACGAACGCGGTGAACCTGATCGACGGGCTGGACGGACTGGCGGCGGGCATTTCGGCGATCGCTTGTGGCGTGCTGGCCGTGCTGACGCAGCGTCAGGGGCAGCCGGTGTTGGGGGTGGCGCTGCTGGCGATGCTGGGCAGTCTGTGCGGGTTCCTCGTCTACAATTTCAACCCGGCGCGGCTGTTCCTGGGCGACTGCGGGAGCATGTTCCTGGGGTTCTTCCTGGCGATGATGAGCCTGTTCGTGTACCGCCCGAGCGGGGAGTTCTCGGGGCTGGCGATTCCGCTGCTGGCGATGGGGCTACCGGTGCTGGACACGTTGTTCAGCATCACGCGGCGCGCGTTGGAGCGGCGCAGCCTGTTCGCGCCGGACCGCAACCACCTGCATCACCGTCTGATCGACCTGGGACTCCACCAGCGGCACGCGGTGGTTCTGCTGTATGTGGTGACGCTGTTGTCTTGCGGCCTGGGCCTGTTTATGCGAGTCACGGACGGGGTGGCGTCGCTGCTGGTGTTCGCGGGGGCGACGGTGCCGCTGCTGCTGATCTTCAAACTGGTGGGCGCCGTCCGCCTGCGCGAGGCGGTCGCCGCCTTGCGCCGCAACCGCGCCATTGCCCTCGCGGCGCGGCGCGAACAGCAGGGATTCGAGGAAATGCAGCTTCGCCTGCGCGATGCCCAAACCCTCGAACACTGGTGGCGCGCCCTGCGACGCGCGGCGCGGGAGATGGGCTTCGCCCGCATGAGCGTTGAACTGATCGACGCCGAGGGCGAAACGCAGCGCCTCCTGTGGCGCCTGCCCAGCCGCGAACTCGAGGGGGATGATATGGTCTCCGCCGCCATCCCGTTGCGCCTGCCGACTGCCGAGCGATGCCTTCGAGTCGCTGTCGAGGTCCCCCGCGACGGGTCCCTGGAATCGGCCGGGCGGAGGCTCGCCCTGTTCGGGCGGCTTCTGGACGAGCACGGGCCGGGCCGGTTCCTTCGACGCCGCGACCTGGCCGAGAACCCGGTCGGCAGCGGCGCGTTCGGGGGAGTCGCCAACAGACGTGGGCGCGCGCCGGGCGCCGAGGACCGCGCCCGCGCCGGTGCGGAGCAGACCCGAAGATGATCCGGCGATTCCTGTCGTCGCAGCTCCGGCGGAACGTGGCCTCGGGCATCGTCGCCGCCGGCCTCGATCTGGTCGTCCTCGCCGTCAGCTATCCCGTGTACCTGCACTTCCTCGGCTACGAGCGGCTCGGCCTGTGGTTCGCGCTGGTCGCCGTCGTCATGGTGGCCCAGCTCGGGAACTTCGGCGTGACTCATGCCGTTACGAAGCTCGTGGCTGAGGAGCACGGCCGGGGTGACCTCAGGGGCGCGCAGAGCTTCGTGTTGACGGGGGTCCTCTTCGTACTGACCCCGGGCACCGTTGCCGCGGTCGCCATCGTGCTGTTCCGGGGGCAGATTCTCTCGCTGCTACGGCTGTCGACGGAGCAGGTGGAGGTCGTGGCGGGATTGATGCCGTTCATCGCGCTGCTGTGCGTATATGCGCTGTCAGTGGATGCGCTGAACGGGGCGCTGGCGGGGATGGGGCGCATGGACCAGACGAGCCTGTGCCAGGTGCTGGCCCGTGTCGTGCTGGCCGGCGTGTCGATCGTGCTGCTGGTGTGCGGGTTCGGCATTGAGGGAATGCTGATCGCGACGTTCGCCTCGTATGTCGTGCGGCACGCGGCGACCCATCTGCTTCTGCGACGGCTGGGCCTGCGCGTCTTCCGCTGGTCGAATTTCGATCTCGCGCGCCTTCGCCGAATCCTTGGGTTCGGCATGAACGTGTTCGGCGGGTCGCTCGCGAGCCTGCTCCTGGCGCCGTTCAACCGGCTCGTCCTTACCCGCTACGCCGGGCCGGCCGCCGTGCCCGTCTTGGACATCGCTTTCAACGGCTGTGCGCGGCTTCGCATGCTGCTGACTGGCGGCCTCGCCGCGCTCATGCCCGAAGTCTCGCGACTGTCGGCCCGGCCATCGGAAGACTGGCTGGAACCGGGCGAAAGCGTGAGCGCCGCAGGGGGGACGCTGCCGGCCTCGCAGGCGAGCCTGCGTGAGCGGATCGTCACCGTGAATCGGCGCGCGCTGCGGCTGATCCTGTTTCTGGGCGTCCCGGGCTACGCGCTGCTGTTCCTGCTGGCGGAGGCTGGCCTGAAGCTGTGGCTGGGGCCGACGTATGTCCCGGCACTGCCGGGCACGTTCCGGGTGATCCTGGTCGGATCGTTCCTTAGCTTGCTGGCGGCGCCGGCCTTCTTCACGCTGCTGGGCCTGGGGCGGTCTCGCGACACCATGCTGGGGCACGTCTCGCAGTCCGGACTCAGCGTGCTGACCATCGCCGGATTGCTGGTGATCTACGGGACAATCTCAGTCACCGGCGTCGCCTCTGCCGTGTCGCTCGGCTGCGCCGGCGCTACGTTACTCCTGTTGCTTCGGTATCGATGGGCGGTCGCGCGCCTGCCCTCGGGAACGGATGCGGCCGATGGCGACGCCCGTTGAACTCGTCGCCGGGCGACCGTAGCATGCAGCAGAACAGGCAAGAGAAGGGCCTTTCCGCGTGGCCAGGTCAACAGACGAACTGCGGTGGTTGTTCTTCGCGGCCGGGCGGCGGCTGAAGTGCCGTTTACAGGCCATTCGGCGAGCGTTCGTCCGTCCCCGCCTGCCTCGCGCGCCGGATGGTAAGGTACGGATCCACCTCGGCTGCGGCGACATCGACGCGCCGGGCTTCATCAACGTCGATCTTCGCCCCGCGCCGCACGTTCACTACGTTCGCAGTGTGACGGATCTTTCGGTATTCCCCGATGATCACGCCGACCTGGTCTATGCGTGTCACGTGCTGGAACACGTGGCGTGGGGTCATGTTCGTCGCGCCCTGTGGGAGTGGCGTCGCGTGCTGAAGCCCGGCGGCGTCCTGCGGCTGTCGGTGCCGGATTTTGACGCCATCATCACGCGGTACGAGGCGTCGGGGCGGCAAATGGAGCCGATTCTGAGCGTGCTGCTGGGCTCTCAGAGCCACCCGCACGACGTCCACCGAAGCGCGTTCAACAGCGCCTGGCTGGATCGAAAGCTTCGCGAGGCGGGGTTCCGCGAGGTGCGGCCCTGGGCCCCGGCGGACGCCGACGACCACGACTTCGACGACTGGGCGGAGCGAACCGCCGAGATCGACGGGCGGCCGGTGCCGATTAGCCTCAACCTGGAGGGCGTGAAATGATCGGGCGACTGCCCCGAAGACGGGAGCCGCGACAGGCGTGACCGAATACCCGTCCGTCCTGATTCCTGTCTCGCTGGTGCTCGGCCTGCTGTTGGCGGCCTCGCGGCCGTACGCCGCGTTCCTGGCGGCCGTCTTCGTGATCGTGGCGGGTGGCGGGGAGTACCTCAACGCGACGCGGACGGAGGCGCTGGGCCCGTACCTCAACCTGCTCGATGTCTGGACGGCGGTATCGCTGGCGGCAATGGTGTTCGACCTGGAGCAGCGGCGGCGGAAGATCCGGGCGCCGGTCTATGTGCCCCTGTTGTTGATGCTGCTCGCCTTCGCGACGGTTCAGGACTTCGCCCGGTACGGTGTATCGTACGAAAGCGTCCGCGCCCTGCGATGGGCCATCCAGTTCCCGCTCGCCGTGCTCGTTGGGGCCAATCTCGTGACCGATGCCCAACGCGCCCGGCGACTCCTCCAAGCGCTCCTGGGCGGCGCCGTCGCCGCCGCCTTGATGCACTTCGCTTACATCGCCGTCCGGTTCGATGCTCGGCAGTTGGCGGCCGGTTCCTACCAGGCGATCCGCACCGTGATCTTCCTGGACGGCGGACTGACACCGGCGCTCCTGGTCACGGCCGTCGCCTGGCCGGTGGGGCGCGGGCCCGAGGGTCGCCCGCTCGGTCTCGCGAAGCTGCTGGGGCTGCTGGTCGCCGGGACGCTTTTCGTCGCGAGCATGGCCCTGTCCCTGACGCGGTCGGTGTGGATCGCGACAGTGGCTGCGCTTCCGGCGGCGGCGATGGTGTACCGCCATCGGGAGCGCCGTCGGCCTGCGGGGCGGAGGGCCGCCCTCGGGCCGCTGCTGGCGACCATGGCGGTCCTCGCTGTGGTGGCGTCGGTCACCGTTGCCTCGCTCTTCCCTCAGATCTCGCTTGGACGGGTGGTGGTCGAACGCGTCGAAGGACTGTTCGACCCGGAGATCAACCGGGTGTCGGTGGGGACCCGCCGAGCGGCGGCCGAGATCGAGCTGGGCGATTGGCTCGACGGTACGCTCCTGCTGGGCCGGGGGCTCTTCTTCTTCCAGGAACACATGAGGGAGCGAGAGGAGGCCACGCTCGCCCAGTACGGTTTCGGGCACCTGGGGTACGTGACGTACCTGAGCCAGTTGGGGCTGGTGGGGCTGCTGCTGTACGGCGTGTACGTGCCAGTCGCCGTGGTGGGGGATTCCCGCCGGACGTGGCGGTCTGCCGAAGCGCCGGCCTCGCGCTACCTCGCCTTGCTGGCGGGCTGCTGCATCCTCTACCATGCGATCATGTTCGCGATGAGTTCCAGCCTGCTGATGCTCTGGACGTTCGCGCCGGGGATCCTCGCGGGGGCGGCGTGGCGGCAGGGCTCGGCGTTCGCTGGTCAGGCCGTGCCGGACCGGGATCGGCAGAAGAGCCCCGTACGGAGCCTGTGACATGGCCGCTGTCGATGCCCTGCCTCGCATCACCGTTGTTACCCCGTCGCTGAACCAGGGCGACTTCCTGGAGAAGACGATCCGGTCGGTGCTGGATCAGGGATACCCGCAGCTCGAGTACATCATCATTGACGGGGGCAGTTCGGACGGCAGCGTGGACATCATCCGGCGGTATGCCGACCGGCTGGCGTTCTGGTGTAGCGAGCCGGACCGCGGCCAGTCGCACGCGATCAATAAGGGGCTGTCTCGCGCCACGGGCGTGCTGATGAACTGGATCAACGCCGATGACGTCCTGTTCCCCGGCGCCTTGCACCGGGTGGCGGAAACGTATCGGCGCCGGCCGAACGCCGACCTCTACGTTGGGCAGCATGCGCGCTCGGGGCCCGACGGGCGGATCATCCACGCCAGCGCCGTGCCGTTGCGGGCCGCCCTGGCGCCGCGTTACAAGGTTACCCCGCTGGGGCAGCAGTCCACGTTCTTCACGGCCCGGGCATACCGGCGGGTCGGCGGGGTCCGCGAAGACCTCCACATGGTCATGGACAACGACCTCTACCAGCGGATCTTCCTGTCGGGCGGGCGGCTGGCGCGGGTGGCGGGCATGGTCGGGCTGATCCGCGAACACCCTCAGGCCAAGACGAGCCGCTTCCTGCCGGCGGGGCGACAGGAGACACGCAGGCTCTGGCGCGAACAGGGCATCCATCCGTGGCAGTGGAGGCTGGGCGCCGTCAAGCAGCGGCTGGTCATGCTTCTGACCGGCACGTATGCGCGCACCCTCCTGCTCCGCCGCAAGTGGGTCGGCAAGACGGCATGGGGCGAGGGCGGTCCGGGGGGGGCGCCTTGTTAGGCGCAGGCGCGTGCGATAGACTCGCGACGTTGTCCAACCAAGCGGGCGGAGCGCGGAGAATGCACGTAGTCCACATTGTCCCTTCGATCGATGCCGACCGCGGTGGCCCGTCGCGGTCGGTGCCGGGCCTGTGCGCGGCCGTTGCCACCGAGGATTGCAGTGTCGAACTCTTGACGAGCGACCTCGGCCGCTCGCAGGTGAATGCCGCTGCTCTTCAGGACCGAGGGGTCCGGCTTCGAGCCATGCCCTGCACCTCTCGGCTGCGGAGGAAGGCGCAGTGGGGGCGCGGGATGGGGCGGGCCCTCCGCGAGGCGGCCCGGCGAGCCGACCTGATCCATTCGCACGGCATGTGGCTTCCGACGAACCACGCCGCGGCCGCGGCGGCCCATCGGCTGGGCCTTCCGCACGTCATTACGCCGCGTGGCATGCTCACCGCCTACGGCCTCGACCGGTTCCCCGGACGGAAGCGGCTCGCCCGCTGGCTCTACGCCGGCCGAGACCTGCGGCGAACCGCGTGCTTCCATACCACGTCCATGCAGGAGACCGCCGACCTTCGTCGGCTCCTGGGGCTGCGGCAGCCCGTGGCGATCATCCCCAACGGGGTGGATGTCCCCGAGGAGCTTCCCGCCCCGGGCGGCGCGAGGCCGGCCTTCCTGCGCACGGTCCCCGAGGGCAAGCGGATGCTGCTGTTCCTCTCGCGAATCCATCCAAAGAAGGGCCTGCCCATGCTCGCGGAGGTCTGGGGCCGGCTGAGGGCGCGCCGTGATGGCTGGCACCTGGCTATTGCCGGCGGCGACGAGCGCGGCCACCGCGGCGAGGTCGAGGCGCGACTTCTCGAGGCCGGCGCCGAATCGGCGACGACCTTCATTGGCGAACTCGACGACCGGCAGAAGTGGCAGGCTTACGCCGCGTGTGACCTGTTCGTCCTGCCGACGCAGGATGAGAACTTCGGGATCGTCGTGGCTGAGGCGCTGGCGGCCGGCAAGCCGGTGGTGACCACGGTGGGGGCGCCCTGGGCCGAGTTGAAGGAGTTTCGCTGCGGCTGGCAGACGGAGATTGACGCCGGCGAGATCGAGGCGGCCCTGGACGAGGCGATGGCACTGACCGACGCCGAGCGTGCGGAGATGGGACACCGTGGGCGGCAACTTGTTCGCGAGCGTTACGGCTGGCGGGCGATCGGTGACAAGATGCGCGCCGTGTATCGCTGGCTGGTCGCCGGCGGCGAGGCGCCACCGTGCGTGAGTCGATCGTGACTGCCACGACGACCCCCCCGAAAGATGCCGCTGCGGGGGCCGCGGTCCCCATTACGGCCGTCGTGCCCGTTCGCAACGAAGAGCGCCAGCTGGCGGATTGCCTCGAGAGCCTTCGCGGCTTCGCTGACGTGGTGGTCGTTGACTCCGGCAGCACCGACCGCACGTGCGAGATCGCGGCCGAGCACGGGGCGACGGTGCTTCAGTTCGAGTGGAACGGGAAGTTCCCCAAGAAGCGCAACTGGTGCCTGCGGACCTACGCGCTTCGCACGCCGTGGGTGTTTTTCGTGGACGCCGACGAGCGTGTGCCGGAGGCCCTCAAGGAGGAACTGCGGCGGGTGTTGCCGAACACGCCGCACGTGGGGTTCTGGCTCTCGTACGACACGCGATTCCAGGGCCGGCTGCTCCGCCACGGCGACCGGCTGCGGAAGCTCGCGCTGTTCCGCCTGGGGGCCGGCGAGTACGAGCGGATCGACGAGGACCACTGGAGCCGGCTGGACATGGAGGTCCACGAACACCCCGTGCTCAACGGCACGGTGGGAGCGCTCGACAGCCCCATGCGCCACGAGGACCCGGCTTCGCTGGAGGATTATCTGGAGAAGCACCGGCAGTACGCCGCGTGGGAAGCGCACCGATACCTCGCCCTGCGAGGGGGGGCGCGTGGGAAGTCGGAGTCTCTCACCCGGCGCCAGCGCGTCAAGTACCGGCTGCTCACCTCACGCGTGCTCGCGCCGGCCTACTTCGTGTTCAGCTACGTGTTCAAGGGCGGCTTCCTCGACGGACGCCCGGGGCTGACCTTCGCCCGTTTGAAGACCCGTTACTACCGTGACATCCGGCGCCGTATTCGCGACCTCCGCCGCGGGGATGCCCGTCGGCGTCGCTGACGATGCCGCCCGCGTGACTCCGCCGGGCTCCGCCACTACAATCCCCCTCAATCGCTCACGCACGGGAACCGCCGATGAAGGTCCTCCTGCTCAACCAGTTCTATCTACCCGACACGGCCGCCACAGGGCAGCTCCTTGCCGATGTGGCCGCCGAACTGGTGCGGCGTGGGCATGAGGTGCATGTCGTGTGTAGTCGCTGCGGCTACGGTGGCGGACGGAAGAAGCATCCCGCCGAGGAAGTACTGAACGGAGTCCACGTCCATCGCCTGAACGCAACCGGGTTCGGTCGCTCGCGCACGGCCGGACGGCTTGCGGACTACGCCTCCTTCTACACGATGGCCTGGCGGCGAGTGCAGGCCATCGCCGGTCTCGACGTCTGCATGGCGCTGACGACGCCGCCGTTCCTGGCGACGGTGGCGGCCGGCGTGGCGCGGCGCCGCCGCGCGCGCCTGCTGCTCTGGATGATGGACCTGTACCCGGAGCTGCCCGCGGCCTTCGGGGTGGTCCGGCACGGCGGGGCGGTCCATCGCGGCCTGTCCCGCCTGGCGCGGTCGCTGTACACGCGGGCCGACCGCGTCATCTCGCTGGGGCCGTACATGACCCAGCGGCTCATTCTGGCCGGAACTCCCGCCGACCGAATCGTCGAGGCGCCGCCGTGGGTCCCCGCCGAGAGCGTTCGGCCCCTGCCGGCCGAGCAGAGCGAAGCCCGGCGGCGCTGGGCTCAAGGCGCGCGTGTCGTCATGATGTACTCGGGCAACCTCGGCCTGGGCCACGAGCTCGAGACGGCCGTCGAGGCAATCGACCGGTTGCGCAGCGAGGACGAGGCGGGCGGGCGCGATGTGCGCGTTCTGTTCGTCGGCGAGGGCAAGCTCAAACCGAAGCTCCGGCGGATGGTCGCCGAGCGCGGACTGGACCGCGTGCAGTTCCATCCGCCGCAGCCGCTGGCGGACCTCAACGACAGTCTCGCGGCCGGGGACTTCCATCTCGTCGCCCAGCGGGCCGGCACGGAGGGCCTGCTCGTGCCCGCCAAACTGTTCGGCGTGATGGCTGCGGGGCGGGCCACGCTCTTCATCGGCCCGGAGGAGTGTGAGGCTGGGGCCATCCTGCGGGAGAGCGGGGCGGGAATCGTCGTTCCGCCCGGCGACGTACCTGCGGCCGCCGAGGCCATCCGCACGTTGTGCGAGGACGCGCGGCTGCGGAAGGAGATGGGCCGCCGCGCCCGCGAGTACTATGAGCGACGACTCGGCCTGGAACGAAGCGTCTCCCGCATCGTCGCGGCCGTTGAGGGCGAATCCGGCTGATCGCCGGCGGAATTGCGTTGACGGGTGAGGCGGCGCGGGGTACAGTTCTCTATGACCGACGTGCGGGTCGGCTGTTCTGCGACGGCCCCGCGTTCTGGATTACAAGATATCGCGACGGGCGGCGCCCGCGGAAAGTGGCCGCGGGGACTGTCGGCTTGTACCCGCCGCTAGACCTCGGCGTTCTGGAGAACCGCCATGATGAAGCATCGCCTCTTTACCCCCGGTCCGACGGACGTTCCGCCGGAAGTCCTGGTCGAGATGGCTCGACCGATCTTCCACCACCGCACCGAGCAATTCCGCCAGATGTTCGCGGAGGTCACGGCGGGCCTGAAGAAGATCTTCCTGACCGACAACGACGTGCTGACGCTGGCCGGCTCGGGCACGGCCGGCATGGAAGCGGCCATCGCGTGCCTGGTCCCGCGCGACAAGAAGGTCCTCGTGTCGGACGGCGGCAAGTTCGGGGAACGATGGGTCAAGATCGCCAAGGTGTACGGGCTGGATGTGGACGAAGTGAAGCTGGAGTGGGGAACGGCCCTGTCGCCTGACCTCGTCAAGGAGAGGCTCGCCGGCGGCGGCTACGGCGCCGTCATCACCGTCCACAGCGAGACGTCCACCGCGACCGCCTGCGATCTGGAGGCGATCGGCAGGGCTGTGGCCGAGACGGACGCGATCCTGATCGCGGATTGCATCACGGCCGCGGGCTGCCTGCCGCTCAAGACCGACGAGTGGCACGTGGACGTGGTCGGCGCGGGCAGCCAGAAGGCGTTCATGCTGCCGCCGGGGCTGGCGATGGTGTCGGTCAGCGAGAAGGCGTGGAAGCTGGGCGAGCAGGTGAAGGCGCCGGCGTTCTACCTCGACCTCAAGGCGTACCGGAAGTCGATGGCCAAGACGGACACGCCCTACACCGGGCCGGTGAGCCTCATCCGCGGGCTGAAGGTGTCGGTGGACATGATCCTCGATATCGGCATCGAGAAGGTCTGGACGCGAACGGCGCTGCTGGCGAAGGCGACCCGCGCCGCGGCCGAGGCGCTGGGGCTTAAGGTGTTTTCGAAGCAGCCCAGCGATTCGGTTACCGGCATCCTCTATCCCGAGGGCGTGGACGACACGTTCCGCAAGAAGCTCCGAAGCAGGTACGGCGCCTCCGTTGCCGGCGGGCAGGACGACCTGAAGGGCAAAGCCATGCGGATTTCGCATATGGGCTACGTCGATCCGCTGGACACGATCGGGCTCATCGCGGCCATCGAGTACACGATGGCGGACCTGGGCGCGAAGATCGAGGTTGGCAAGGGTGTCGCCGCGGCCGTCGAAGTCCTGAAGGACTGGGAGTGAACGATGAAGATCCTGGTAGCTGACAAACTGAGTCAGGTCGGCGTCGACTGGCTGAACGAGCAGGATGACGTGGAGGTCGGGTTGCCGGAGAAGCGTCCGGTGCCGGCCGACGAACTCAAGGAGATGATCGCCGCGTACGACGGGCTGATCGTGCGCAGCGGCGTGAAGGTGAAGGCCGACGTGCTCGCCAATCCCGGCAAGCTTCGGGGCATCGCGCGGGCGGGGGTGGGCGTCGACAACATCGACGTGCCTCTGGCGACGGCGAAGGGCATCATCGTGATGAACACGCCGGGCGGAAACACCGTCTCGACGGCCGAGCTGACGCTGTCGCTGATGATGGCCCTGTCGCGGAAGATCGCCCTCGCGAACGCCTCGCTGCGCAGCGGCGAGTGGAACCGGAAGGCGTTTCAGGGCACGCAGCTTGCGGGCAAGACACTGGGCATCATCGGCATGGGTCGCATCGGGCAGGCCGTCGCGCACCGCGCGATCTCCATGGAGATGCGCGTGCTCGGGTACGACCCGTTCTTCGCCGGGCAGGCGGAGTCCGGCATCGAGATGGTCAAGGACCTGCAGGAGTTGTGCAAGCGTGCGGACTACATCACCGTGCACGTGCCCAAGAGCCCCGAGACCATCGGCATGATCGGCGCCAGGCAAATCGCGGTGATGAAACCGTCCGTCCGGCTCATCAACGCCGCGCGCGGCGGGATCATCGACCCGCCCGCACTGCTGGCGGCGCTCAACGAAGAGCGCGTCGCCGGGGCGGCGCTCGACGTGTACCTTAAGGAGCCCCCCGAGACCGAGGCCGAGCAGGCCCTGATCCAGCACCCCAACGTGCTCGCCGTGCCGCACCTGGGCGCCTCCACGGAGGAAGCCCAGGAGCAGGTCGCCCTCGAGGCCGCCCAGCAGCTCGTCGAGGCCCTTCGCGGCGGCGAGGTGCGGAACGCCATCAACGCGCCGGGCTTTGACAAAGCGCTGCCGCCGGTGCTGCGGCCGTACTCGGAACTGGCCAGCCGCATGGGCGCCATCCTGGCCGGCGTCACGGCCGGGGCGATCCAGAAGGTCGAGGTGATCTACCGCGGACAGATCGCCGACATGAACGTCACGCCGATTACGACGTACTTCCTGGTGGGGCTGCTGCAGCCGCACATGGACATGCCGCTCAACGTGATCAACGCCCCGGTCATCGCCGAGCAGCGCGGTGTCGAGGTCGAGCAGATCACGTCGGGCAAATTGCGGGCGTTCGCGAACGTCATGGAAGTGGTGGTCCACACGGACAAGTTGAAGCGCACGGCGTCGGGCACGATCTTCGGTAACCGGTATCCGCGGGTGATTACGCTCGACGGCTATCGCATGGAGCTGCGGCCGGAAGGGCACGTGGTGATCATCGTCAACGCCGACAAGCCGGGAGTCGTCGGTCGGTACGGGACGATCTTCGGCAACAACAACATCAACATCGCGGACATGACCTTCAGCCGGAAGAAGCGGTTGGGCATGGCGCTGGTGGGGCTGACGCTGGACGAGGCCCCCACGGACGAGGTGTTGGACGAGATCCGCGGGCTTGAGTTCGTCACCGAGGCGTACTACATGAAGCTGGCCGGCCTGCCGCTGGAAGAGCAGGAGGAATAGCATCAAGACGTGAGCACCGGGGCAACCCCCACCCGCCGCGGCGGGTGGGGGCTGCCCCGGTCCGCAACCTACCCTTCCCGCAACTGCTCGACGGTTTCCAGCACCGCCCGGTAGTCCGGCTCGCGCGTCAGGTCGCCGACGACCTCGATGTGCCGGATGACGCCTTCGCGGTCGATCACGAGCGCGGCGCGGGCCAGCAGGCTGCTGTCCGGCATGAGCAGCCCGTACTTCCGGCCGAACTCCCGGTAGTGGTAGTCGGACGCCAGCGTGATCCGCTGCGCGTTCCGCTCGCTCCGCCATCGCGACAGGGCACTGGGCAGGTCCGCGCTCGCGCTGACCACGACCACGTCGCGCGAGAACGTCCGCGCAAGCCGGTTGAATCGCAGCGTCTGATCGTTGCAGACCGGGGTGTCCAGCGACGGCGCGATCGACAGCACGACGATCTTGCCTCGCAGGTCGGAGATGCTGAGGTCATCCATGTCGCACGAGACCAACTGCGCATCCGGGGCCTCGTCGCCAACGTGCAGCGCGGTGCCCGTTAGCTTGACGGGCGTTCTTGCCCCGGTGACCTTGGCTTGCGGGCCGGTGAAGTCTGCCGAGGGCGTGTCCCACTTCGCCGCGTGATCGTGCGTTCCGGCGGGCTCCGTCGCACACCCCGCGGCAACAAGGGCGACCGCTATCAGGGCCGCCGGCCAGTTCAGTCTCATGAGAAGCTCCCTTCGAGCCAGGCGCCTTCGGATTCCACTCGCATTCTAGGCGCAGGCCTCGGCGGCTTCCCGGGCTGTCATGGGGGCGCGCTGTTCAGGAACTCCAGTGTCACGATCTTCTTCCGGCCGACCGAGAGACGGACGAAGCCCTGCGCATCCATCCTTCGCTTCCTGGCCGGGCGTTCCTCAAGTGTCAGCTCCCGCACTGCCTTCCAGCGGGCGGCCCGGGCGGCCGGCAACTCGTACTCGTACTGGGCGCGCTCGACCGCCGACTGCGACGCGCGTTGGCCCTGCCGACCGCCGTTGAGCCGCACCCTTGCGCGCACGGAGCGGGGGAGCGGGTTGAACAGCCGCACGATCCAGCCCGTGTCGGCTTCATTGCGCTTCAGCGCGCTGACGTGAAGCGTGCGGGGTGTCAGTTCCAGGAACGACCCGGTCATCGGCTGGGAGCCGTGGCGCGTGGGGCCGACCTGGGCGGGGAGCAACGGCAGGTTGAACCGCTCGGCCGTCTGCCACACGCCCGCTGCTTGCCAGTCGCCTGGGTGGGGGCAGACGGCGTAGCGGAACTCCCGGGGCCCGGGACACTGCCCGCCTCGGTCGTGCCGCGTGTAGTCGGTCCGCTTGTCCATCGCGCAGATCTTCAGCGGGAAGCAGCGGAGCAGCGTCAGCTCGATCGTCCGAGCCGGGTCGTCGTGGGCGGCGTAGGCCTTCAGCCCCTCGTTGAGAATCGCCAGCCCCGCCTCGCCGTCGCTGCTATCCACGAACGAGTTCATCGGGTGCTCGGGCGGCGGCTCCTCGCAGTACTCTGTGTAGTCCGGTTCGCCTACCGGCCGTTCGATGACATCGAACTGGCCCTGCACCGCGACCGTGTCCGCGACGATGCCCGTGGGGAAGCACACCCGAAGGTAGTGATTCTCGGCCGTGTTGTCGATCCGCGTGTGGACCTCGACCCACGGGCGGCCCTTCCGCAGCGTGACGATCTGCACGATCTGAACGGGCACGTTGTGGGGACTGCGGCGTTTGTCGTCGGCGGTGCTGGTTTGCGGGAGCGGCCACTCGATCTCGATCCGAAACGCCGCCTCGACCTCGCCGTCACGGAGCAACGTAACGGTGGCCCGGGCGTCGAGGGTGGTGAACACTTCGTCCTGCTCGACCGCGACATGGAGCCACGGATCGCCGACTTCGCTGGAGTCCTTGAAGTATGCGAGCCGCGGATAGCGCCGGCCCGTCGCCTTGTCGGTCACATCCAGCGTGCCGTCACCGTTGATTGCCACGGCCAGGTGCTCGTTCTCCATCGAGCGCGGGCCCGTCAGCATGCTCTTCGGTTCCGTCAGGAGCGTCTCGGACGAGACCACACGGGTAGGGACGACGCGGAAGGTACGGTATCCCATCGCAGGAATCCCCGGCAACTCGGCGATGACGCGGTACCGGTCGGACGGCACGACGTTGACCACGTCGTGGTCGTTGAAATAGAGCGGGTGCATCGGCGACTCTGTTTCATTTACCTGGCAGGGCAGCCTCCGTCCGGCCTCGTCCCGAAGTTCGAAGCCGTCGCACTTCCATTGCCGCGGCAGGTCGATGACCATGGGCATCGACTCCGTGCGCTTGAACGGGGCGGGGTTGTAGACCACAACGGCCATCTCCTCCGGCGTGAAGCCCTCGAAGCGGATCGACCGGCAAAGCTCCATCATGCCCTGCTCGATGAGGCAGCCGGCGATCTCCCTCGACTGGCGGAAGCGGTACATCATGTCGTCGTGGACGACGTCGCGGCTGCACCCGCCGATGCTGTCGTGCCCGTGGTTCTGCAGCAGCCAGTTCAGGGCAATGCCCAGCAACTCCCTCGGGTAGCCCGCCCCGAGCAGCCCGCCGACCACCGAGAGCGGCTCGGCATACCGGAACAGGTCCCGCTCGGCGCGGAAGTTCTCCTGCTTGATGTACATCCGCGCCGAGGTGATCATGCCGATCAGGTCGCTGGAGCTGACCGGGGCGGCCGGGTAGCGCATCTCGCCCGTGAGCCTTGGCAGGCGTGAGCGGTCCGCCTCGGCCTTGACCGCGTCCTGCCAGGCGGCCACGGTGCTGTGGAAGACCTCGGCCGTGTCGCCGAGCGCACGGTCGCAGTCTCTGAGCATCCGCACCTCGCGGACGTTCGGCACGGAACTGTCGTGCCCGCAGGACCAGAAGCGATGGCGCGTGGTCCATCGCCCGTCCTGCTCGCGCAGGGCCTCGGCCGCGCCGCGGGCGGCGAGGTCGGGGTGGTAGCCGAACTCCGGGTGCAGGTACTGGCCGTCGAGCGGGTCGTTGGCTTCGTCGATCAGCCGGAACGGGCCGCCGACGTCTTCCCACGCGAGTTCCCGGTTGCCGACATCCTCGAAGCCCCAATAGGCCGGCCGCTGAACGAGGTACCAGACGTTGTACCGCGGGCGGGGGGCCAGGCGCGAGACGAGGATCTCCGTCCCGTCGGGACCCTCCCAGAGGTACTCGGACCCGCCCGGGGGCAGGGGGTAGGTGCCACGGTAGAACGACATCATATCGATGCCGAACCCGCGGTAGAGTTGCGGCATCTGGGAGACCTGCCCCCAACCGAAGGGCGAGTAGCCCGTCTTGGAGACCGCGCCGAAGCGACGGGCGATGGCATGGCCGAGGAGCAGGTTGCGGATGAGGGACTCACCGTCCACGCAGTACTCGTCGGGCAGGCAGAACCAAGGGCCTACCGCCAGCCGGCCGGACTCGACGAGCCCGCGGAGGGCGGGCTCCTTCCCCGGGCGGACCTCCAGATAGTCCTGCAGCGGCAGCGTCTGCGAGTCGAGGTGGAAGTGCGCGAAGGCGGGCTTCTTCTCGAAGATATCGAGCAGCATGTCCATCATGTGGACGAGCTTGTACCGCGTGCGCTGCATGGAGAAGCGCCACTCGCGGTCCCAGTGCGTGTTCGAGATCCAGTGCGCCTGGACCTTCGCTTCGCCCTTGGGACGCTTCCTCGCGGTCTTCGCTTCTGCCATGTCGGTCTCTCCAATCGCCAGAGGCGCTGAGCGCGCCCCGGCAAAAGTCTTGTTCGCTTACGTCCGCGAGCCGTAGTAGAAGCTCACGAACGAGCAGAGCAGCACCATGATGATCGGGGCGATCCGCTCGTACGCTCCGGTGAGGAAGGTGAAAGCCAGGATGCCGGCCGCCCCCAGGAGGAGCACGCCCTTGCCGTGGTGGGCCAGCAGGTAGAGGCCGTGCCCCTTGATGCGGCGGAGGCCCCGAGCGAACAGGTGCCCGGCCACGAGCCCGGCCAGGATCAGGCAGAAGCTCAGCAGGTCAAGGTCGAAGCCGGCGCCGCGGGCGAGGGCAGCGAGGCCGGTGACGGCGAAGCCCGCGACCAGCATGATCTGTATGACGCGGCGCGGCTTGGCGGTCGGGGCAATCTGGTGCTTGGTGGGGTCGTAAGCGGTGGGCTTGCGGCCGGGGCGCGAGGCGAAGTAGAACCCGGCAATGGCGAGCATCAGGCTCAGCAGGTACGTGGGCACGGCCTGCCCCGAAAGCAGCAGCACCCAGCAGGAGAGCGCCAAGGCGACGGCCGTGACGCCGCGCAGCGTGCCGCGCGGCAGCCAGAGCGGTTCGGTGACGTCGTCCGACTCAGGCACGAGCAGGACCATCTCGGTGCGGTTGTCGCGGAGGACTTCGAAGCGGCTGGAGCAGTTGCCGCAGGCGAACGTCTCGCCCTCGCGGAGTTCCTGGTGAATCGGGAACCCGCAGTGCGGACACGACGCCAGGTTCTGCTCGAACATGCCCGTGGCTCCCGGGTGTGCGTCGGCTCAGTCGGGCTTCGGTTTGCGGGGCCAGTCGAGGACGGCGCCGGTGTCGGCCGAAGTCGCCTGCGCTGCGTAGCGGCCGAGCGCCCCGTGTGTGATCTGCGGCGGGCGCGGCTTGTAGCGCTTCCGGCGCCGCGCGAACTCGGCGGCCGAGACCTTCGCGTTCAGCTTGCCCGCCAGCACGTCAATCTCGATGACGTCCCCGGACTTGAGCAGCCCGATCTCGCCGCCGGCGGCCGCCTCGGGCGAGACGTGCCCAATGGCGGGACCGCTCGTGCCGCCGCTGAACCGCCCGTCGGTAATCAGGAAACACTTGTCGTACAGCCCCAGCCCGCGGATGTAGCTGGTGGGCGCGAGCATCTCCTGCATGCCCGGGCCGCCGCGCGGCCCCTCGTTGCGGATCACCACCACGTCGCCCGCGGTCACCTTGCCGTCGAGGATCACGCGGCAGGCGTCCTCTTGGCTTTCGCAGATCACGGCCCGCCCGGCGAATTGATACATCGACGGCGCGAGACCCGACAGCTTCACCACCGCGCCGTTCCGGGCGATGTTGCCGTATAGCACCAGCAGCGCCCCGCGATCGGTGAAGGCCCTTTCGACCGGCCGGATGATGTCCTGGGCGTCGAGCCGCCCGGCGTTCTTCGTCGGCAGCTTCTTCGGCTTCCGGCGGCGGTACATCGCCCGCACGTCTTCAACGCTGCGGCCGGTGGCCTGCCAGCCCCGGCGGTAGAGCTTCTTGCCGGCGGCGCACAGCTTGCGGCTCCGCAGGGACCATTTCTCCAGGTTACGGCCCAGGGCCTCGCCCGTCACCGTCATGCAATCGGCGTTGAGCAGTCGGGGCCGGTCGGTGTGGAGCTGGTGGAGGATCGTGGAGATGCCGCCCGCGCGGTGGCAGTCCTGGATGTGATAGATCCTGCCCTCGGGCGTCTCGGAAGGTGCCACGCGGCAGATGTTCGGCGTCCGCTTGGAGACGCGCTCGATGTCCTTCAGCGTGAACTTCACGCCCGCCTCGTTCGCCATCGCCAGCAGGTGAAGCACCGTGTTGCTCGACCCGCCCATCGCCATGTCCAGCGTGAACGCGTTCTGGAACGCCTTCCGGGTCATGATCCTACGCGGCAGCAGGGGGTACGTACTCTTGCAGCCGCCGCGGGCCCACTCCCGGGCCATCTTGACGATCCGGGTCGCGGCCGCGTCGAACAGGGCCAGGCGAGCCGGGCTGGTCGCCAGGCATGTCCCGTTGCCCGGCAGCGCGATTCCGATCGCCTCGCACAGGCAGTTCATGCTGTTGGCGGTGAACATGCCGCTGCACGAACCGCAGGTGGGGCAGGTGTTGTTCTCGTACTCGGCGACCTGCTTGGCGGTCATCTGCCCGGTCTCTTTCTGGGCGACGGCGTAGAACTGGTCGATCAGGTCCACGTCGCGGCCCGCGACGTTGCCGGCCTCCATCGGCCCGCCCGAGACGAACACCGTCGGCACATTGATGCGCAGCGCGCCCATCAGCATGCCGGGCACCACCTTGTCGCAGTTGGGGATGCACAGCATCGCGTCGAACTGGTGGGCCTCGACCATCGATTCGACGCAGTCGGCGATGAGCTCGCGGCTGGGCAGCGAGTACTTCATGCCGGTGTGGCCCATGGCGATGCCGTCGCAGATGGCGATCGTGTTGAACAGGATCGGCGTGCCGCCGGCCGCCTCGACCTGGCGCTTGGCGTACTCGCCGACCGCGTCGAGGTGCACGTGCCCGGGCACCACATCCGTGTAGCTGGACGCGATGCCGATGAACGGGCGGCGGATGTCGGCGTCCGTCAGGCCGGTCGCCTTCATGAGGCTGCGGTGCGGCCCGCGCTCGAGGCCCTTCTTCACATTGTCCGAACGCATCATGTTGTCTCCCGGGCAGGCGGCACGATTATGCCCGAAACACCGCCCGTGCGTCCAGTGTTGCCGCCGTACTGAGCCGCGAGCACGCAACCCATTGCCCGCCCCGCGACCCGGCCGGCAGTCGTTGATGAGCCGTGAGCCCAGGAAGCGAAGGCTCTGCCGTGGCTGGGGCTGAGGTCGGCTGGCACACGTGAGCCCTTCAGGCTCAGACCAAGGGTCGTCGCGGTTGGGCTGCAGGCCCCGCCTTCAGGCGCTCTTCCGCCGAACGCCATGGCACCCGTTCCTCCTCGCGCCCGTAAGGGGGCGCAGAGATGGGGGCGCCGGCTTGACCGCCGCTGAAGCGGGGGCCTGCGACACGGCCACGCGGCGGGATATCGAACATCAAACGTCGAACACCGAACGTCGGCCGCTGGTCCTCCGCGAGGTGGCTGCTCGGCCCTTCGGAGATCGCAGCCCACGGCTCCCATCCCGTATATCCTGCTATCCCGTCGAAGGTTCTCTCCCGGCCGGTGGATTTTGTGCTTGCAAGTGAGGGCATATGTTATATAAGCATTGAATGAACAGCGATGCTGTTGATCGGCAGCCGACTCGCCGATCTTCGGAATCTCGGAATCACCAGCACGTCCGTCTGAGCGGGCGCAGGGGGCCTTTGACACGCAAATAGCGGCGAGGCATTCAGACCGTCGACTTCGCTCAGGGCAAGCACTCGGCGCTCGGCCCTTCGGCCTTGCTCAGGACAGACGGTCAGAACTGAGCGGCCGTTGGGCAGGCGATGGGCCTCGGGCCTCAGGGCCTTCGCAAAACGCGCCGTTCTCCGGATTCCCCCCCCTAACGTTGGGGGGATTCGGAGGGCGGGAAGGCGCGCAAGACCTTGTGAGACAAATCGTTACGCGGCAAGGGGGCTTGGCAGAAGACGGCAACGGAAGGCAATGGAGGGATTTGAACGGCAACGGAAGGAAACCGGCGGCAACGGAGGGCAATGGAAGTCAAAGAGAGGCAGGAGACGGGAGCTTTCAGATCACCCCAGGCGATCGAACGCCAGGCTTCGGTCTGTCCGCTACGCTTCGGGGCCGTTCTCCAGGTACTCGACGGCGTCGTTCAGCGTCTCGAAGTCCTCGACGGCCGTCAGGACGTAGTTCGTCGTCGATTCATCCCGCAGCCGGCGAATCTCGGCGAATTCCGGGTCGTGCGAGAGCTTGCGGAGCGCATCGAGGTTCGGATAGGCGATGAGCCCGCAATACTGCTGCGTGCAGTTGCCCATATGGACCATGCGCGTCAGCCCGTAGAGGACGACCTTCGCCCCGTGACGCTCCAGCAGCGGCTGGACTCGGCGGAGATACTCGGCGTAGTCTTTCTCCCGGCCGGCGAGGATATCGAAGAGGTTCAAGACGACGATCACGCGAATCTCCGGCGCCCGGCGGCGGGGCGACGCGACAACAGGCTACGCGCCGGGGGCGGGATTGACAACAGGATTCGCGTGGAAGCGGTCGATAACGGGCAAGAGGATGCCGCGGGCGACCCCTTGACAAATGCCGGGCGGCACCCGACAGTACCACGCTCCCCGCGACCGGCCGTCCGCTCGAAGGAGCCGGCAGGCTGTGGCCGGCGGGGAGCCGTGTCCCCTCAGGGGACAGGGAGACCGCGATGATGCAACGAACATGGATGATCGCTGGGCTGTGTGGCATGGCGTTGCTCGCGTTGACCGGTTGCGAGAAGCTCGGGATCGGCTCGTCGAGTAGCGACGCGTCCGCGCCGCCGGCGCGCGAGCCGCTGCCGGTGCCGATGGTCGAGCCGCCGATTCCGGACGTTCCGGTGCCGGTTGGCTTCAAGCTGGATAACCCCGAGAGCCGCAACTACGGCTTCGAGGGCGCCCGGATCATCGACCACGTGTACACCGGCAACGAGGATAAGTTCGCCCTCAAGCGGTTCTATGAGCACTACATGGCCTCGTCCTATCGGTGGACGCAGACGATGGACCGCTCGCCCGAAGGCGGCGTGATCCAGTTGGGGTTCCAGAAAGGCCCCGAGGACTGTACCGTCACGATCACGGAGGGCGGCTTCCTCAAGGCAACCAAGATATCGATTTTCGTACGCCCGAACCGGCCGCTGCAGGTTCAGGGCGGCGGCTAGACGCGGGATTGCACACGAATGAAGGCGCGACGCCGGCACGAACTCAAGGAAAACGCCCTCAAGCACGCGTTCAACCAGGCGCGCGACTTCGTCAAGCGCAACGGGACCAGGATCTCCTGGGGGGTGCTGATCGTCGCCCTCATCGTGGCCGTGGTCCTCTTCGCGATCAACCGCCAGCGCCGGCGGGCTTACGAGTTGCAGAATTCCTACGATGCGCTCATGGCCAAGAGCGAGCGCGACGCCGATTGGGTGGCGCAGATGAAATCGCTCGCCGACCAGGACGGCGACGAGCGGCTGGCGGCGTGGGCATCGCTTGCGGTCGGGGACGAGTACCGGCGTATCATGGCGGTGGGCGGGGTGACCGAATTGCCGCCGGCGGAGGCGGCGAACTCGTACTACGAGCGGGCCCTGTCGCTGCAGCCGGACAGCGCCCTCGTCTTTGGGCGGGGCCGGTACGGGCTGGCGAAGCTGGCGGAGGCGACGGGCGATTTCGACGATGCCGCGCGGCGGTACGAGGTCGTGATCAGCGGGGAGCGGCTGGTCGGCTACCCCGTGGTGGCCCTCGCCGAGATGGCGAAGAAGGACCTGAATGCCATCCGCGAGCCCGTGGCGATGGTGGCGCGGCGAACCACGACGCGCCCGGCTTCGCTGCCTACGACGACTGCGGCCGCAACGACGAGCCCGGCCGAGGACGATTGACAGGACGCCGGAGCATCGCGTAAGTTTCTTCGAATTTGACCCCCGAAGCTTCGCCGCAGGCGAACCGGATTCTCAGACAGGAGCGAAGTAGGATATGGCGGACTTGCAGGCATTGGCGGACGCCCTGATTGCGGGCGACCGGAACAAGGTATCGGAACTGACGAAGCAGGCCATCGAGGAGGGCATGCCGGCCGAGGAAATCCTCACCGATGGGCTGATTGCCGGCATGACGGTGGTCGGCAAGCGCTTCAAGGCCAACGAGATTTACGTGCCCGAGGTGCTCATCGCCGCGCGGGCAATGCACGGCGGGCTCGAAGCGCTACAGCCGGAGTTGGTAAAGGCCGGCGTCCAGCCGTGGGCGACGGTTGTGCTCGGCACGGTGAAGGGCGACCTGCACGACATCGGCAAGAACCTCGTCGGCATGATGCTGACCGGCGGGGGGCTGAAGGTGGTCGACGTGGGCACGGATGTGACGCCCGAGAAGTTCGTCGAGGCGTGCAAGGCGGAGGGCGCGGCCATTTGCGCGATGAGCGCGCTGCTGACCACGACCATGCCGCAGATGGCCGAGGTCGTCAAGGCGCTGAAGGACTCCGATCTCGAGGTCCGCACGCTGATCGGCGGCGCCCCCGTGACGGAGAGCTACGCCGCGGAGATCGGCGCGGACGGGTACGCTGCAGACGCGGCCAGTGCCGTGGACGAGGCCAAGCGGCTCGCCGGCAAGGCCTGAGCGGCCGGCTATCCCAGACGATGCGACAGCCCGTGGGCCGGCGCCGCGGGCTGTCTCGCATTCGCGGACAAGGGGCCGTGCACGTGAACGAAGCGGATCGCCATCCCGCCGCCGACGCGTTTGACTCGGGGGGCGAAGACGTCGCCGGGCCGGCCGAGGTGGAGACGGCCGTCGAGGCCGAAGAGGAGGACGCGCTGCGCCATGTGCGGATCTTCATCCGCCGGGCGCTGGCGAACCGGCGACTGGACAAGTACGTCTCGGGGCGGCTGGGTAAGCGGATGTCCCGGACGGCCCTGCAGCGATACATCCGGGAGGGGGCGGTCACGGTCAACGGGCGGCTCGTCAAGCCGAGCTACGTCATCCGGACGGGCGATACCATCGACCTGCTTTTGCCGGAGGACAAGCCGAAGGAGATTCCCCCCGAACCGATCCCGCTGGACGTGGTGTACGAGGACGACGACGTGCTGGCGGTCAACAAACAGGCGGACCTGATCATCCACCCGGCGCGCGGCAACTGGACCGGCACGCTGGTCAATGCGCTGGCGTACTACTTCCGGAAGAACTGGCGGGACATCAAAGAGCTGCCGACGTCCGGCGAGGTCTTCCGCCCCGGCATCGTTCACCGACTCGACCGCGACACCACGGGCATTCTGCTCGTGGCCAAGACTGAACTCGCCCTGTGGCGACTCGGGCGCCAGTTCGAGTTGCGGCATATCCAGAAGACCTATGCCGCCATCGTCCATGGAATCGTCGCCGCCGACGAGGACGTGATCGACGCGCCCATTGGCAAGCACCCGAAGATCAAGGAGAAGTACCACGTTCACCGGCTGACCGGTCGGCCGTACCCAGCGACAACGAAGCAGGCCGTCACGCGGTTCAGAGTCCTCGAGCGACTGGCCAATGTGGGGAGAAGCCGGGCCGGCTTTTCGCTGGTCGAGTTGTATCCGAAGACCGGGCGGACGCATCAACTCCGTGTACACATGAGCTTCCTCGGCCACCCCATCGTCGGCGATAGGATGTACGGCGGCGGCCCGGTGTATCACAGCCAGTTGGAGGGGCGAGCGCACATGGCCGAAGGGCCGCTCATCACTCGGCAGGCGTTGCACGCGCGGTCCATCGCGTTTCGCCACCCGCGGACAGGCCAGGCAATGCGATTGGAGGCCCCGTTGCCCGATGACTTCACCCAGACGCTGAGCATCTTGCACGAACTGTCCGGAACGGTATAATGCGCGGCAGCCGGGCGGTTAGTTCAGTTGGCTAGAGCGGCCCTCAGGGCAGGTCACAGGTGCAAGGCTTGCACGGCCGCGCGGCAACGAACGGTTGAGAATTCGGGCGATTAGCTCAGTTGGCTAGAGCGTGCGGATCACACCCGCAAGGTCACAGGTTCGAGCCCTGTATCGCCCAGTCATGGGGTTCACGGTCTACATCTTGCGCTCGCGGCGGGACGGCTCTTTGTACGTCGGATACACACGCGACCTGGCGCAGCGTCTGGCCCGTCACAACAACCCTTACGAAGGCAGCTATACTTCCAAGCGCGGACCATGGGTCGTCGCGCACAGCGAAGAGCATCCCGATCGCTCTGCGGCCATGGCGCGCGAGCGGTTCCTCAAATCCTGCGCTGGCGCCTGCGAAGAGCGCGGCACGCCCAGCGCGGAACCACTTACCTTCTAAGGCTTCCGGCCGCGCTGCATGAGTTCGGCGATCCAGTCTTCGAAGAAGAGCGGATAGACGTTCACGGCGAGGGCTTCCCCCTGCACCTTCAGGCCGGTCCGCGAAAGCGCGGGCAGCAGCCGCTCCCCTTCGTCGGGTGTGATCTCCGCGATTCTCTGCCTGAGGATCTTCTGGAGCTTATGGGTTCTTCGCTCCTTGGTCGCCTGCCGGCGGGCCGGGGATGTGGAGGCTGCCCGGAAGTACCGCCGCACCTCCGCCACGCTGAGGTCGTCCCGCTTGAACCATTTGGCCAGGCGTTTGGGAATGCCCCGGGGCAAGCCGTGTCGCCCATCCAGCCGCAGCCCGGGGCGGTCCCCGTGCGGATAGTGCCCAAAGGGGTCGAAGAAGAACACGGCGGCGTGGAAATCAATCCGGAAGCGGGCGAGTTGGTCGGCCATGACATCGAAAGAATGCCTGGTCGCGAAGAGCGCGGGCGGACCGTCGCCGATGAGCGCGGTATAGCAGGACTCGTTGAAGTCGCGGCGGTTGTAGCCGACGGCCCGGTTGTATGCGTTCATCAGTCGGGGCAAGGCGAAGCTGCGGACATCCAGGATCAACACGCGCGATTGCACCGTGCCCTTGGCCAGGGCATCAATGTCGGGCACGGTGATCTCGCGGCCGGGCGGGGCAACGCGCTCCATGTCGGCCGTGCGTGGGTCGTTCGCCAGGCGCGCGCAGACATCCTCGGCCAGCACGGGGTCCAACGTCAGAACGTGCAAGCGGTTCTTGCGGTGGGGGTGGCTTAGCAGCGATCCGTTCATCGACGTCCGGTCCAGCGGGTCATGCCTCCGGTTGCGCGGGCAGGATCTTAGCCGGTTATGGCCCGCAAGTCCAACCCCTGATTAGTACATGTTAGGCACGAGCCGCCGCAGAGGGGCAGGAGTTGTGGCGGCTGGTGTTCCCAATCTTGTCTCAGAACAGGCCTCGCGCTATCCTTCCGGGGTTGAAGGAGAAGCGGCTGGGGCTATCGGCCGCGCCATGGCGGCCGGAAAGGACCAAATGGGACGAAGCAGGCAGAGCAAGCTTCCGCGTGAGGCCCTCATCCGAACGGGGGCAGCCGTCCTGCTAGCGCTGATCTGGGCTCCGTCGCCCTCACAGGGCGAGGAGCAACGCGCGCCCGAGGAGCCCGCAACTCCGTCCCGCGGGACCACCGGGACCGCCCGGGCCACATCGCAGCCGACGACGCGGCCCGCCGTGGACACGAAGAAGCAGGAAGTCCTGCTGCCTGCCACGGTTGCCAAGCAGGGAACGCACGCCGTGTTGGGCGGGGCCATCGAATACGTGCTCGTGTCGGAGGGCGGGAAGGAATATGAGACGCTCTTTGTGACGGCGTGCCTGCCGGATGAAGTCGACGGCGCGCTGCGACAGACTGGTCTCCGGCCCGGGAAGCCGGCGGCTAGTCGTGAGTTGCCGCGCGGGCCGAAAGTACAGGTGCTCGTCGAAGTCGTGAACGATGGGAAGCCCGTGCGCCGGCCGGTCGAGGACTTCCTCGCCCATCTCAAGGGCGACGAGCCGGTTGAGGTGGAGCCGTGGGTCTATAGCGGCTCCGGCGAAGCGATCGATCCGGCAACGCGCGAGACGGTCCTGCGGGCGATGCTGACGCGAAGCCTCATCGGCCTGCACCCGACGGACGGCACGCCGCTGCTGCAGAACCCGCGCGAAGAGGCCCGCAAGGAGAACACGTACAGGGCGAAGGCCGATAGCTTACCGCCACCCGGCACGGCCGTGCGTATCGTGCTGCGGCGCGTTCCGCCGGACGTCCCCAAAGGCACCCGGCGCGTCCACATCCTCCTCAACGGGCGCGTGCAGGGGGTCGGCTTCCGCAACTTCACGCAGCGTGCCGCGCGGATGCTGAAGCTCTCTGGCTGGGTGCGGAACTTGCGCGACGGGCGCGTGGAAATGGTCGCCGAAGGCCCGTCCGAGCTCGTGGGGAGGCTGCTGGAGCAGGTCCGCGTCGGCCCGCGAGCCGCGCGAGTGACGGGGGTGGAGATCACGGACGAGCCGCCGCAGGGGGAGGCGGGCGGATTTGAGGTACGCAGATGACGAAATGCGTTTCGCGACGCGCCGGGCTTGTGTTCATGGCGATGGCTCTGATGGTGGCGACAAGCCCTGCCTTGGCGTTCATCCATCTGATGTACCCGCTCAGCCGCGTCCTGGACGAATCGACGAATGTTCTGGTCGGCAGCATCTCCAGCGTCGACGCCGCCGGCACGACGGCCGTCGTGAAGGTGGAGAAGGCGCTCAAGGGCAAGCCGGAGTTCCGCGTCATCAACATGAACATCGGCCTCGGGCCCGGGCACCACGCCCGGTACATGATGAGCCGGCTGAAGGAGAGGAGCCCGGCCATCATATTCTACGAACGCAAGGGCCGGGAGATCGCCAGCCTCGTCCATGCGGGGGACACGTGGTTCCAGCTTTTTGCGGCCGACAACCCGAAGAAGCGAGACAAGATCTGGTGGCGGTTCACGCACGTGGAGCTCCACTTCGGGCGAACGTTCAACGGCACAACGCCGGAACTCATCAAGCTGACGGACGACGTACTGGCCAAGCGACGCAAGCCGCCCAAGCCGAACCCGAAGGTGCCGGCCGTGGACCTGAGAGTTCTGCCCGCGCGGAGCGTTGCGGCCCAGAAGTCCGGCAAGGCCCGCGGGGGATTTCACCGGCAGACCCACTTCGATCGGCCGGGTGGGGGCGAGATCCGCGGGGTGTCGTTTGCCGACGTCAATGGCGACGGCTTGCTCGACGTCCACGCCTGCCGCGCCGGCGGCAACGTGCTGCTCGTCAACGAGGGCGGCGAATTCCGCGAGATGGCCCGCAAGCTCGGCATCGCCGGCGGATCGCGATCGGCCGTCTGGGCCGACTACAACGGTGACGGCCACCCCGACCTTCTCACCCAGGACTTCCGCCTGTACACGAACGTGGGCGGGCGGTTCCGCGACGATTCCTCGCTGCTGAAGCCGCCCGGCGGACGCAACCCCGAAGGCGCCGGCTGGATCGACCACAACGGCGATGGCCAACCCGACGCGATCATTGCGAACGGGGAAACCGGGATCTACCTTTACGAGAACACGGGGCAAACGAAGGGGCGCTTCCGGGATGTTTCCGGCCGCGTGGGGCTGGGGCGGAAGGGGCTCGGACGCGGCAACGGCGACTTCCTTGCGCTGCTCGACTGCGACGGGGACGGCTACACGGACTTCTACTACAACCTCGGTCCGGGAGTGCTTGCGCGGAACCGCCGCGGGAAGGGCTTCGATCTCGACGCCCGGGCCGACCTCGAACTCGTCCCCCCTGTGGGCAACGAGGGGAAGCGCGGCGTCGCGGTCGGCGATTTCGACAATGACGGCGACCTCGACGTGTTCGTGCCGACGCCGCTGCCCACCAAGGGCAAGTGCCGACCGGCGCTGTACCGCAACGAGAACGACGGCACCTTCAAGGACGTCTTCGGGCAGTGCGGCGACCCCACGAAGGAGGAGGACCCGTGCTTCGCGGGCGCGTGGGGCGATGTCAACGGCGACGGCCACCTCGACCTGTTCGTCTGCCATACCTACGGCTCGACGCGGCTGTACCTGGGCGACGGGGCGGGGCGGTTCCAGGATGTCTCGGAGCAAACGGGCGTTCGGCCGTTGTCGCCGGCGTTCGGAGCGGGGTTTGCCGACCTCGACGGCGACGGTGATCTGGACCTGGCGGTGAATCTGGAAAGCGGAGTGGTGATCGCGTTCAACGACATGTCCCCGCCGTCGGGTCGGCGGCCGGTGACGGTGTCGCTCAGCGTGCGGAAAGGGGCCCTCGGGGCGGTCGTCCGGGCGCTGGCGGGTGACGGCGAGCTGCTCGGGCTGCGCGAACTCAACGGGGGCGAAGGCCCCGGAGGGCAGGCGTGCCCCGTGGCGCACTTCTCGCTGCCGGCCGAGGCGTGCAAGGTGGCCGTGGCCCTCAGCGACGGGCGCGTCGCGATGAAGGCTCTCCCCGCCGACCCCAAGGCCAATCGCGTCAAGCTCACGCTCCAGGACAAGGACTTCGAGTAGCCACCCCGCGCGGGTCGAGGCACCACGAGCCGAGTGGGGGTGCCACGGCCTGCTTGCAGCCCGTGTGGTGCAGGGCTTGACAGGCGAGCCGTGGCACCCAGGTCCTTCCTCACCCTGCGCGGAGTTCGCGCATCATTTTGGCGTCTCGGGCGGACAGGTCGGGGTAGTTCGAGTCGCTGCCGACGTCCGGGCGGCGCTTCCAACTGCGGGCGCAGCGGGCGTACTTCTCCCGGGCGTCGTATACCTGCACATTCACTACCGTGCCGTCGGGCAGGTCGGCCGAACGCTCCAGCCGCGCGTATCCCACGCCCAGGAGATCCTCGAGTTCCGGGAGGTACGACTCGACGAACTCGGCCGCCCGGTCGTTGCCCTCAGGCACACGGAAGACGGCCTCCGCGTCGAGCGGGTTCTTCACGCCCGCGTTCCGCAGCGCCTCCAGCTTCGCAAGCCCGTCCGAGCGGAACTCCAGCAGCCGGTCCCAGACCCACGCCGGCCCGACCTGCAACTCATCCGCCAGAAACGAGCCGATGTCCGGATTCACCGGCCGAAGGTCCTCCGCCAGGCGCAGGACCTCCTCGTCCCAGTCCGGCAGCGCCGCGGCGTGCACGCTGTGCGGCTCGTCGGCGTCGCGGAAGGGGATGTGCTCCCACGCCTCGTCGGCCGTGTGCGGCAGGATCGGCGCCAGCAGCTTCACCAGCGACACCAGCATCTCGTGGATGACCGTCTGCGTCGCGCGGCGGCGGGGCGAATCGGGCGTCTCGCAATAGAGACGGTCCTTGACGGCCGACAGGTAGATGCTCGACACCTGCACCGTGCAGAACTCGTACAGCGTCCGGGCGGCGCGGTGGAATTCGTAGCGGTCGTAGGCGTGGCGAACGTCCCGGATAAGCTGCTGCAGCTCCATGCGCATCCAGCCGTCGAGCGTGTGCTCGGCCGGCTGCACCGCGTGGTGGGCGGGGTCGAGGTCCGCGCACGCGCCCATGCAGAACCGCAGCGTGTTGCGGATCTTGCGGTAAGCGTCCTCCGCCTGCTCGATGAGCCGGTCGGAGCAGCGGACGTCGTCCTGGTAGTTCTGGGAGGCGACCCACAGGCGCAGGATGTCGGCCCCGCGCTTCTCGAGTTGCTCCATCACGTCGATGGCGTTGCCGAGCGACTTGCTCATCTTGAGCCCGTCCTCGGTGACGACGAATCCGTGCGTCAGCACCGTGCGGAAGGGGGGCGCGCCCTGGCATCCGAGCGCCGGCAGCAGCGAGAGCTGGAACCAGCCGCGGTGTTGGTCGGAGCCTTCCAGGTACAGGTCCACGGGAATATCGGAGACCAGCTCCCGGGCGACGGCGACGGCGAACCAGCTTGAGCCGCTCTCGAACCAGACGTCGAAGATATCCGCCCCGGCCGTGAGGTGGTCCGCCGCGAACGCCGCGGCGTTCTCCACGTTCTCGTCCTCAGCCGGGTCGTAGTCGCCCAGCAACTCCTTCGGCGACATGGCGAACCACGCGTCGCTGCCGTGCTTGCGGACGGTGGCGGCGACGGCGCGGACGCTGGCGGGGGTCAGCAGCGGCTCGCCGGCGGCATTGTAGAACACCGGGATGGGCAGCCCCCACGCCCGCTGGCGCGAGATGCACCAGTCGGGGCGGCTTTCCAGCATGCCGACGATGCGGTTCCGCCCCCAGGCCGGGATGAAGTCCACGCCGCCGTCCTCGGCCGCGTGACGGCAGGCCTCCATCGCCAGGTCCCGAAGCGATTCTTCGCGCCCCGCGAGCGGGCGGTCCACCGAGATGAACCACTGCTCCGTCGCGCGGAAGATGGTCGCCGTCTTGCTCCGCCAGTCGTGCGGGTACGAGTGCGTGACGGTCTGGGACAGGACGAGGAGCTTGCTCGCGGTCAGGTGCTCGACGACCAGCGGATTCGCATCCCAGACCGTCTTGCCGCGGAGCCAGGCAGGCGCGGTTTCGTCGAATGTGCCGTCCTCGACGACGGGGCAATAGACCTCCAGCCCACACTTGAGGGCCGTACCGTAGTCTTCCATGCCGTGCCCCGGCGCCGTGTGGACCAGACCCGTGCCTTCCTCAAGCGTTACGTAGTCCGCCGGCACGACGGGACAGCGATTGCCCTCGATGAGCGGATGAGCGTATTCGACCTTCGCGTCGAGCAGACGCTGGCCCGGGAACGTCTCCAGCACTTCGTGGCCCCGTAGCCATTCCGACCGGGCTTCCGCGACAGCCGCCATCGTCCGCTCGACCAGCTCGGCCGCGACGACAAACGTCACAGGCCCGTCGAGGGTCTCGGCATGGACGGCCGCATACTCGAACTTCGGGTGCACGGCGACAGCGAGGTTCGCCGGCAGCGTCCACGGGGTGGTGGTCCAGATCAGCAGCGCCAGCCGGTCGCCTTCCTTGCACGGCAGGCCGTGACCGTCGGGCCCGACGACCGGGAACGCCACGTAGATGCTGGCGTCCTCGCGATCGTGATACTCCAGTTCCGCATCCGCGAGCGCCGTTTGGTTCTCGATCGACCAGTGCACCGGCTTGAGTTGCCGGTACACGACGCCGTGCTCGACCAGACGAGCGAACACTTCCAGCACCGACGCCTCGTACTCCGGCCGCATGGTGATGTAGGGGTCGTCGAATTCGCCGATGACGCCCAGCCGCTGGAACTGCTTCGATTGCATGGCCGCGAACTTGTCGGCGTATTCGCGGCAGCGACCGCGGATTTCGCCGGCAGGCAGGGCGCCGGGCGTGGCCTTGAGCTCGTCCATCACCTTTTGCTCGATGGGCAGCCCGTGGCAGTCCCAGCCCGGGACATACGGCGCGTCGAAGCCGGCCATCGTCTTGATGCGGACCACCATGTCCTTGAGCACCTTGTTGAGGGCGGTGCCCATATGGATGTTGCCGTTGGCGTAGGGTGGGCCGTCGTGGAGGATGAACCGCGGCGCCCCGCGCCTGGCCTCGCGGAGGTGCTCGTAGAGCCGCTCGTCTCGCCACTTCTCCTGGAGGGCGGGCTCCTTCTTTAGCAGCCCCGCGCGCATGTCGAACGAGGTCTTCGGCAGGTTCAGCGTGTCCTTGTATGTGTTCTTCTCGCTCATGGGAGGAAAGTCTCCAGCAAAACGAGCCCTGAGGTATGGTATCCTCAGGGCCCGACAATGCACGCGAAAACGTCGTCGCCTAAGGCACGGTGGGGAACTGGCCCCCGATAATGCCCGCGCGGACGTCAAGATGTCCCTCAGGGACCGGCGAAACCGCTGTTTTGCCTCTTAACGTCCGCATCGTCTCCTCAACTCTTCGCCTGCAGGCCAGCATCCCACAGACCGGCCTTGAGTATATCGGCAGCGGCGGCACTGTCAATTCGTTTGCCCCCGCCGGGCGCCTTCGCGGCGGCTCAGCGGCGAGCCGCGGAACACGCGGCGCAAGGCGTTGCGGACCGGGATGAACCGTCGCTTGAATGCCTTGATCCGCCGCCGTCTTCGGTTCCGCCGTACACAAGCGACAGCGGCGCGCATCCAGCTTTGGTTGCCGCGGCCGTGGGCTTTCGCCCATTGAACGATCCACAGCCACTGCCCCGGAAACGCCTCGTCGTCCAGCCGGGTGTTCCGGATCTGCCGGTCGGTGACGTCGTGTTCGAAGGATTCGGGCAGCGGAACCCCGGCCGCCCGAAACGCCAGGATGGTCCGGATGCACTTGGAGCAACGGCAGCAGTTGTGGTGGCTGTCGCGGTTCTCAAAACAGACGCGCAAGCGCCGCAGTGCTTCGGGCCATTCGGCCAGGAGGGCGATCTTGTCCGGGCGGATGACCTCGTATCCGTCATCCAGAACCCGGAAGCGGTCGCTGCCCAGGAGCGGCTTGGTGAACGGATGGTTGCCCCATCGCACGTTCAGGACCGGCAAAGGAACGCAGCCCGCCGCCAGGGCGCGGTCGAACGCCCGCTGAAGCAGCATCAGCCCGCCCACGAGGTGGGTCCCCACGCTGTGCCGCCACCCCGTCGGCAGTTCGTGGAAGTTGCTGACCATCGGCGTCGGCTCAAGGCCGATGTTGCCGAGGATCTCCCGCGCATCCGCCAGCAGGCCCGCGTATTTCTCATCCGCCCGCGGCTCGTCCAACCAGATGTCAAACCCGTGCATGACGACGGCCGCCCCGATCCGCTGGCTGCGGCGCCCCATCAGGCCCCCGTGGTGGCGATACACCGTGAAGCACGCGTCCACGCCGCACGAGAACGCCACGACGGCTTCGCCCGGACGAGTCGCCGGCGGCGGCTCGACTTCCTCGGCGGCCGTGATGGGTACCGGAACGTACTTGTCCGGATACCACGCGTGCGTGATGGCCATGAATGCCTCGAGGTTCACCAGCAGCGACGGCGAGACCTTCCCCTCGACAAACACGGGCCGGCCCCACCGCATCATGGGGAAGAGGAACGAGACGACGAACGGGTCGGCCCAGGTCGTCACCGCGTGCCGCCACTTCGCCGGCACGCGCCACCAAAGGCGATGCCGCTTGCCCTCGGGGTCGTCGAGCGACGCGGCCAGGGTGAGCCATTGGCCCTCGGCGACGGGCGGCTCGAGCCGGAGCCGCGCCGTGCGATCGGTCGTGTCGTTCGTCTCTTCCATGGCCGCTCCGTGGCCTATGCCGCGTACGAGCGCCCTTCGTCCAGCATGGCCAGGTAGTTCTCGAGCGGGACGTAATTGGCGACGCTGTTGCCCGTTCCCAGGCAATACCCGCCGCCGGGCATGCAGGTGTCCAGCGTCTCGCGGACGCGGTGCCGGATGGCGGCCTCGTCGGCCCGGCAGAGGAAGTCTACGTCGATGCCGCCCAGGAGGGCGATGCGACGCCCGTAGGTGTGCTTGATCTGCCGCACGTCCTCGATTGTGTCCTCGAAGCTGTGCTTGGCGTCGACTCCAACGTCGTCGATCAACTCATCTATGATCTCCGTCAGATTGCCGCAGGAGTGCAGCAGGTAGGGCCGACCGGCCGCGTGGGACATCTCGGCCATTCGCTTGTGGCCGGGCAGGACGAACTTCCGCATGTCGTCCGGCGCGAAGAGCAGCCCGGTCTTGTGGCCCATGTCGTCACTGCCCCAGGTGATCTTCACGCGTTCGAACCGGAGGATGTGCCTCAAAGCGATCTCGAAATACTCGAACAGCCGCCGCGCGATATCGGCCACCAGATCCCGGTCGTCGTGTAGCGCGTAACAGAGCGTCTCGTATCCCATCAGCCACGTCAGGTACTCGCAGAAGTGCGCGAAGCCCCCGGAGCCGATGATGCACATGTCTTCGGGAAGGTTCTCCGAATACCACTCCAGCTCGGCCGTGGCGTCGGGGGCGTTCGGGTCCGGCCAGGGATACGCGTCGAACTCCTCGCGGTTGGTGATCGGGCCAGCATGCTCGTCCTGGTAGCTGCGCCCGCCGTTGCGGGCCAGGGCCGCCGTATCGGCAACGTTGGCCCTGTTGAGCGGCCACTCCTGCCCCGCAAGCCCCACCCGGACGTAGTCGAACCCGCAGAATCGCTGGACGGCGATGTACTTGCGGCGTGCGAAGTCGCGGTGGCCCTCGGGCACGCCGGCCGACAGGTTGAACCGCTCGTAGATCGCGTCCTGGATCTCGCCGTCCTGGAACAGCTCAATGTGATAGGCACGCTTCGGCGTCCCGCGGCGGAGGACGTTGTCCACCAACCCGGGCCAGTCGGGCGTTGCGGGCTTCTCAAGCCCTGGGTATCGGTTCACGTCCTGACTCCTTTCCGTAACGTCTCGGCGGCGGATTGGCACTCGACCGTTGGTCGGCCCAGACGCCGGCGGACGTCGGTCTGCATCTGGACGATTCGATCGCGCAGACGGTTGGCGAGGGCCTGGCCGCCGAGCTTCCGGGCCTCCGCCTGCGCGACCGGCTCGCCGTACTGGACAACGATCCGGCCGGGCCGGGGGAGGCGTTTTTCCCGCGGCCACGCCTCGAACGCGCCGTCGATCAGGACGGGCACGGTCCATGTCGCGGCACGCTGGCTTAGCAGGGCCACGCCCGGCCGGAACGGTCCGATCCGCCCGTCTCGGGTGCGCGTGCCCTCGGGGAAGACCAGCACCTGAGCGTTCTTCCGCAGCCGCCGCATCGCTTCCTTCAGAGCGCCGGTGTCGGCGGCGTTGCGCTTCACGGGGAAGGCGTTGAGCGACTCGATGAGCCATCGGAACGGCCCGGAGCGGAACAGCGAGTCGCGGGCCATGAAATTGAGTGGGCGACGCAGGCCGAAGCTCACCAGGACCGGGTCGAGGAAGCTCTGGTGGTTGGCGACGTACGCGACGCCGCCGCCCGTGGGCTCGTGGTGGCGGCCGAACACGCGAGCTTTCCAAAGGGCCGTGAAGCCCAACTGTGCGACGGGCTGCAGCACGCGGTAGAGCCAGCCTGGCGTTTCCACGTCGGCGGGCAGCCACAGGCCGAAGCGGGGGTTCGGGTGACTGCGGGGGGCGGCCGTCAGCTTGGCGGCGGTCACGGGGCGGTCTCCACATGGCGGCGGAGCGTCTCGACCATCTGCTCGACGGTCAGATCGGACGTGTCGACGACGATTGCGCCCTCGGGCTGCACGAGTGGGGCGACGCTGCGCGTTCGGTCGCGCTGGTCGCGCCGCTCGATGGCCGCGAGCACGTCGAACTCGTTCACCTTCTCTTCGCGCTCGGTGAGTTCCTGCGTCCGCCGCCGGGCGCGGACCTGGGGCGAGGCGTCGAGGTAGAACTTCACGTCCGCTTCGGGGAAGACGACCGATCCCTGATCGCGTCCCTCGGCGACGAAGCTTCCGAGCGACTCGCCGATCCTCCGTTGAAGCGCAACCAGCACCTCACGAGCCGCCGGCGAGCGCGCGATGAAGTGCGAGTTCTCGCTCACCTCGTCGCGCCGGATCGCGTCCGAAACGTCCTCGCCGTCGAGCAGCACCCGGACGCCGGCGGCGGTGGGCTCCAATCGGATGTCCGCGGACCGCACGGTCGCGACGAGGGCCGCCTCGTTCGCAAGGTCCACGTCTTCGCGAAGAGCCTTGAGTGTGGCCGCGCGGTAGGTCGCCCCGGTATCGAGAAACGCAATGCCGAGGGCTTCGGCGAGCCCCCGGGCGGCCGTGCTCTTGCCCGACCCCGCCGGTCCGTCGATGGTCACGATCATGCCAAGAGTTTACCGCGAGCGTGGGAGACACAATAGGGGGTGCCCGCACGCCGGGGGTCCCTGATCCCTCGGCATTGTCCCACGGAGGATCGGGCCTGGCAGGGAGGGTTACTCGATCGTCGCGGTGCGGCCGAAGCTGCTGAGGGCCTTGATGTAGTTCGCCCGTTCGAAGGCCCCGGGCTCGGCGCACTTCTGCTGGCTCATCACGCCCTTCATCTCGCTGACGGAGTTGTAGCCCTTCTGCTCCATGAGGCGGATCAGTTCGCCGCGGATGCCCGCCAGCGCTCCGACGCCGTTCTTGAGCAGCGCCGAGCAGAACATCGCCACGTCTGCCCCGGCGAGCAGCACCTTCGCCGCGTCCTCCCCCGTGTGCAGGCCGGTCGTCGCCGCGAGCGACGCGGTCACCTTGCCGTACGTGATGGCGATCCACCGAAGCGGCAGACGGTTCTCGAACGGGAGCGAGAGCGCCAACGTCAGCGAGACCGCGAGGTCCTTCACGTCGATGTCCGGCTGGTAGAAGCGGTTGAAGAGCACCAGGCCGTCCGCGCCGGCCTCGTCGAGTTGCTTCAGCATGGCCGCCGTCGAGGAGAAGTAGGGCGACAGTTTCATCGCCACCGGAATCGACACGCTCGACTTGACGGCCTCCAGCACGCCGAGGTACGCCTTCTCAATGTCCGCGCCCGCGACCTCGGGGTTCGTCGGCAGGAAGTACACATTGAGTTCGATCGCGCTCGCTCCGGCGTCCTCCATGTTCTTGGCGTACTTCGTCCAGCCGCGGGACGACACCCCGTTGAGCGATGCGATGACGGGGATATCGACCGCTGCCCGCGCCTCGCTGAGGTGCTTGAGGTACTCATCCGGGCCCAAGCGGAACTCGTGCGCCTCGGGGAAGTAGCTCAGCGACTCGGCGAAGCGGTCGGCCCCGTAGTGCAGGTAATGCTCGATAGCGGCCGCCTCGTGCTCGATCTGCTCCTCGAACAGCGACCAGAGAACCACGGCCCCGGCGCCGGAATCTTCCATCTTGCGAATGTTCCCGATGTCGCGGCTCAGCGGCGAGGCGGACGGTACCAGCGGGCTTCCGAGTTCCATCCCCATGTACGTGGTCGTCAGGTCCATGCGAGGCTCCTTTGGCTGGCGGTTCGCTCAGTCTGTGGAATTGTAGCCCCTCGCGCAACAGAAGGCCGCCTGCGGTTCCGGGAACCACCGGCGGCGTTGATGCGGCCGAAAGGATTCGAACCTTCACGTCCTTACGGACACAGGCACCTGAAGCCTGCGCGTCTGCCAATTCCGCCACGGCCGCGGATGCTTCCTTCACTCTAGCAATCCCGCGGGTCAAGTCAACCCTGATCGCCGCACAACAGCATCAAGCAGGGATGAACGCGGATAAACGCGGATAGAGGGAAGGCCAAGGCGCATCAATCTACGAGCCACGACCGCCAGGGAGCGGGAACTCGCTGCCCTGCGATGAGCCCCGCTCGGTCGCGCCTCGCCAGGGAAGCCCCTGGCGCAGTCAGCCAGACGGGTTCAGCATCCGAATGCATCTGCGGCCGAGGCCGTTTCGGAATACCGGGAACCGCAAGAGGGGCGAGGCGTCTAAGGCCGTGGAACTTCGAGTAAGGAGCTGATTATGAAAGCGATTGCGCGACTGACGATTGTGGCGGCGGTGTGCGGTCTTCTGGCGGGCGGGGCGTGGGCGGCCGAGCCCACCGGGGCGGATGCGGCGAAGATCCGCGTGCCCGACCCCAAGGCGGTGGACCTGGCGATCTGCCTCGACACCTCCGGCTCGATGAGCGGTCTGATCGAGTCGGCCAAGCAGAAGCTTTGGGCGGTGGTCAACGAGTTGGCGATGCAGAAGCCTCGGCCGGTGCTGCGGGTGGCGTTGTACCACTACGGCAACAGCGGGCTCGACCCCAGGACCGGCTGGGTCAAGCAGCTCTGTCCGCTGACCAGCGACCTCGACGCGGTGTACGGGGCGCTGTTCCCCCTGCGGACCAACGGCGGCACGGAGTACGTCGCCCGCGTGGTCCGGGCCGCCACGCAGGAACTCGAATGGAGCAAGGACAAGCGGGCCCTGCGGATCATCTTCGTCGCCGGCAACGAGCCGGCCACCCAGGACGAGGCCACCTACAAGCTCCAGGACATCTGCAAGGGGGCCGCCAGCAACGGCATCATCGTCAACACAATCCACTGCGGCGACGACGCGACCGGCCGGCGGACGGGCTGGTCCGACGCGGCCGCCTGGGCCGACGGGCAGTACGCCTTCATCGACCAGGACCGCGGCACGGTGGTCATCAACACCCCGCACGACAAGCGGCTGGCCGAACTCAGCGCGAAGCTGAACACGACGTACCTGGGCTACGGTGCGAAGGCCGAGGCGGGCAGGGCGAACCAAGTCGCCCAGGACGCCAACGCGGCGAGGATGGCCCCCGCGGCCGCGGCGCAGCGGGCCGGGGCGAAGGCCTCGGGCCTCTACACGCAGGCTGGCTGGGACCTCGTGGACGCCTCGAAGCAGGAAGGCTTCGAGCTGGAGAAGGTCAAGGACGAGGACCTGCCGGAAGAGATGCGGAAGATGACGCTGGAGGAGAAGAAGGCCCACATCGCCGAGATGGCGACGAAGCGGGCCCGGATCCAGAAGGAGGTCCAGGAACTCAACGCCAAGCGCGACGTCTACGTCAAGGAAGAGATGGCCAAGAAGGGCCTGAACGAGAATGCCTCCCTCGACAACGCCCTCCGCGAGGCGATCCGGACGCAGTACAACAAGTAGGAGCGCCGAGCGGTCGGACGTGGATCGCGAAGAGGAACGGGATTTCAGGATTTCTGGGATTTGAGGGATGGTGACTGATGAAGAACTCCCATCTCTGAAAACCTCGAATCCCTGAAATCCCTTTCCTTGCCCAACGCATTCGGCGAACGCGGCGGCGCCGGCGTCAGACCTTGACCTTCAGCCGTTCGCCCTTCTTGAAGTCGGCGCAGAGCGTCCCAAGCAGCTTGGCGGTGTTCTCCGCGTCGCGGAGGTCGAGCATCTCCACCGTCGAGTGCATGTAGCGGTTCGGGATGCCGACGATGGCCGACGGGATGCCGCCCTGCTTCGTCCAATACGCATACGCGTCGGTCCCGCCGGTGATGCTGAACGTCTCCGTCTGGAGCTTGACCTTCGCTTTCCGGGCGGCCGAGCGCAGCCGCTCGATCAGCAGCGGGTGATTCTCCCGACCGACCGACACCGTCGGCCCCTCACCCATCTTGATCTCGCCGTGCTGCTTGACGTTGATGCCCGGCGTCTCCGTGGCGTGCGTGACATCGACGGCGACCGCGATGTCGGGTTTCACGTTGAAGACCTGCATCTGGGCGCCGTTGAGGCCGGTTTCCTCCTGAATCGAGCTGCACGCGTAGAGGGCGCACTTGAGCTTCGCCTTTTGCCCGGCCGCCAGGCGAAGGGCCTCGATTACCGCCCACGTGCCGATGCGGTTGTCGAACGCCCGCGCGACGCCGACGTTCTTGTCCAGCATCTCGAAGTCATCGGCGAAGGTAACAGGGTCGCCCACGGCGACGCGCTTCTCGGCGGCCTTGCGGTCCTTCGCGCCGATGTCGATCCAGCACTCGTGCATCTTGGGCTGCTTCTGGTCCTTGTCCTTGTCCTTCAGGTGGATCGCCGTCGCGCCGACGACGCCGCGAACGATACCCTTGCTCGTGTGGATGTTGACGCGCTTGGCGCGAACCAAAGCTGGATCAACGCCACCGATCCGCTGGAAGTAGATGTACCCCTTGTCGTCGATGTTCTTGATCATGAGGCCGAGCTCATCGACGTGCCCGTCGAGCACGATCTTCGGGTCGCCGTCGGGGTTCAGCACGGCGACCGCGTTGCCGTAGGCGTCGGTGCGGACCTCGTCGGCGAACTTGCGAGCGTAGGCACACCAAACCCTCTGGTTGGCGGCCTCATACCCGCTGGGCGATGGCGTCGAGAGCAGCTTCCTGAGAAAGTCCAGGGAATCCTTCCGCATGGGATGTCCTTTCGGTCTCGGGCAGTCGCGGAAGCATAGCCCATTCGCCCCCCCGAATGCAACCCGCCGGAACGTGCCCGGTGAGCCAGACCGCTCTGAGAACAACGCGCGATCACTTCGCCCCGCTAGCCGCGACCGTAAGGGAGCGGGGCGCTGCGAGGCGCGTTTCGTGCCCGACTCCCGCTCCCTTGCGGCCGCCGCTCGCCCTCGCAGTCCGTCGGAAGCTCGACAGTTCGCGGAACTGGGAATAGACTTGAGCGCCATGGCCAATCCCTACCTGGAACGCCGGTACCTATTGAGTTTCGAGAGCCGCCGCCTGCCGCACATCTTCACGGATGTGCTGGTGATCGGGGCGGGCGTGGCCGGGCTGCGCGCCGCCATCGAGGCCGCCCGTCACGGGCAGGTGATCGTGACTGCCAAGGGCGAGCTGCGCGACTCGAACAGCTATCAGGCACAGGGCGGCCTGGCGGCCGTGATGACCGCCTCGGATACGCTCGAAAGCCACGTGACAGACACGCTCGCGACGGCCGCCGGGCTGGGTGACGAGCGGGTCATCCGGCACGTCATCGCCAAGGCCCCCGAGCACATCCGCGAGCTCGGCGAGTGGGGCGTATCGTTCGACACGGCCGAGGGCGATGCGCTCGACCTCGGGCGGGAAGGCGGACACAGCGCGAATCGCATCGTCCATGCCGACGGGGATGCGACGGGCCGGGCCGTGACCGATGTCCTGATCGCGCGGGCTCAGGCAACGGACGACCTGAAGATCTTCGAGAATTGCTTCGCGGTCGACCTTCTCACCGATCCGCCCGGCGGCGGGGCGGGCGCCACGTGCCTGGGAGCACTCACGTTCCACCCGCGCTACGGGCTGCAGGTTCTGCGGGCACGGCAGACGATCCTGGCGGCGGGCGGCGCGGGCATGTTGTGGCGGGAGACCTCCAACCCGCCGGTCGCCACGGCCGACGGCATCGCGCTGGCCTTCCGCGCCGGCGCCACCATCGCCGACATCGAGATGGTGCAGTTCCATCCGACCACGCTCTACATCGCGGGGGCTACGCGGTCGCTGATCTCGGAAGCGGTTCGCGGCGAGGGGGCCAAGCTGATCGACCGCGACGGTCACCGGTTCATGCGTGACTACGATGCGGCCGGCGAGCTGGCACCGCGCGACGTGGTCAGCCGGGCCATCCAGGAGCAGATGGCGAAGACCAAGGCCACGCACGTGTACCTCGACGTGCGGCATCTGCCCGCCCGGGCGTTCGCGGAGCGGTTCCCGCAGATCACCGCCCTCTGCCGCTCGTTCGGCCTCGACCCCTCGTCGGACCTGATCCCGGTTCACCCGGCGGCCCACTACATGGTCGGTGGGGCGAAGACCGATCTCGATGCCCGCACGTCCGTGGCGGGGCTTCTGGCCTGTGGTGAAACGGCCGCCACCGGGCTGCACGGGGCGAACCGGCTGGCGTCAAACAGCCTGACCGAGGCGCTGGTCTTCGGGAAGCGAGCGGGTGAACTCGCCGCGGGGGAGCATGCCGGTGATGACGCCCGCATGAACGCCCGGCACATCGACTGGGCGAACCCGCCGTCCGAGCGGACGGTGCTTGACCTGGGTGACATTCGAAACTCGTTGCGAAGCGTAATGTGGCGCAACGCCGGCATCGTCCGTCGCGGAGAGCGTCTGGTGGAGACCCTCGAGATCGTCGAGTTCTGGGGCCGGTACGTGCTCGACAAGGAGTTCTACGACCCGGCCGGCTGGGAGGCACAGAACATGCTCACGACCGCGTACCTCGTGGGGGAGGCGGCCCTGCGGCGGACGGAGACCCGGGGCGTGCACTACCGGGCGGACTTCCCCGACACGGACCCAGTGTGGCAGCGACATCAGTTGTTCCGCCGGACGGAGCACCAGCTCGTCGTCGAGTAGTCGTCGGCCGTAAGCCAATGAGTCACGGGAGGGGTTGCGGCAGGGGGCGGAGCCGGGTAGCATTCGCCGCCTGTTCTACCTCGTAAGGAGAGAAGCGTTGGCCATCCAGCCGGTTCGGGAGAGATGGAAGGGCACGATGACGGACCGCGAGCGGTTCGTCGCCCAGATGCACCACCAGCCGTTCGACCGCTGCTTCAACATGGAGTTCGGATACTGGGACGAGAACTTCCACGAGTGGCCGATCTTCATCGAGCACGGCGTGAAGAACAACGCCGAAGCGGACCGGTTCTTCAACTTCGACGTGATGCACGGCGCCGGCGAGCCGTTCGGCTGCTGGATTCACCCGGGCTTCGAGTGGATCGTTCTGGAGGAGCGCGAACACACGCGGGTCGTGCGCAATCGCGAGGGGCTGATCGGGGAGGAGCCCAAGGACGGGCACAGCACCATTCCGCACTTCACCGATTCGTCCGTCAAGACTCCGGATGACTGGAAGAAGGTCAAGGAGGAGCGATTCCGGCTCGACGACCCGGAGCGGAAGGTGGACGCCGACGCCATTGCCGCCAAGCACCCGCCCGACCGGGACTATCCGCTGGCGGTGCACTGCGGCTCGATGATCGGCAACGTCCGCAACCTGCTCACGATTGAGGGGCTCGCCTACGCCGTGTTCGACTACCCGGACATGGTTGAAGACATGGTCGAGACGTGCTGCCGACTGGTTGAGCAGTTCCTGGATCAGGTGCTCGGCAAAATCGACTTCGACCTCGCCAGCGGCTGGGAGGACATCTCCTGCAATACCGGGCCGCTGGTCAGCATGGACTTCTTCAATCGCGTGATCGCGCCGCGATACAAACGAATCGGCGACAAGCTCCACGCCGGCGGCGTGGACGTCTGGTACACCGATTCCGACGGCGACATCCGCGCGCTGATCCCGCACTTCCTCGAGGCGGGGCTGAACACGATGTTCCCGTTCGAGGTCAACGGCTGCGGGCATCCGGGGCCGGTGCTCGACGAGTACGGCCCGGATCTGCGCATCATGGGCGGTTTCGACAAGATGCAGCTCCGGGCGGGCAGGGATGCGATTAAGACATACATGGAATCGCTCATGCCGTACGTGGAGAAGGGCGGGTTCATCCCGCACTGCGACCACCGCTGCCCGCCGGACGTCGATCCCGACGACTACCTGTATTACCTTGACCTGAAGGAGCAGATGCTCGGGATTTAGCGGCGGCAGGGCGGGCGTCGTTCCCCGCCATGCGAGCCAAGCCGCTGCGATGCGGCATTGCGACAGACAACGGCCGCCATGCCAGCCCGCGTGGGAGTGAACAATGCGCGACGGGACACAACCCTTGAGCGTCGTCCTGATCTGCACTGACCAGTGGCGCGGCGACTGCCTCGGCATCGACGGCCACCCGGTCGTCGAAACGCCGTACCTCGACGGCTGGGGGTCGTCCGGTGTCCGCTTCCGCCGGGCCTACAGCGCGACGCCCTCGTGCATCGCCGCGCGAGCGGGGCTCTATACGGGCCTCTCGCCGCGGACGCACGGCCGTGTGGGGTACCGCGACGGCGTGCCGTGGAACTACGAGACCACCCTTGCCGGCGAGTTCACCCGCCACGGCTACCAGACGCAGGCCGTGGGCAAGATGCACGTCTATCCCGAACGGTCGCAGCTCGGATTCCAGAACGTGATCCTGCACGACGGGTACCTGCACTTTGCCCGACGGAATCCCGCCTCGGGGCTGGTGGACGACTACCTCCCGTGGCTTCGGGAGCAGCTCGGGCGGCAGGCGGACTACTTCGAGCACGGCGTGAACTGCAACTCGCAGGTCGCCCGGCCGTGGGACAAGCCGGAATACACGCACCCCACGAATTTCGTCACCAGCCAGGCGATCGACTTCCTCCGCCGGCGCGACCCGCGAAAGCCGTTCCTGCTGTACGTCTCGTACCACCGCCCGCACCCGCCGTACGACCCGCCGGCGTGGGCGTTCGAGCAGTACCTGCACAAGGACATGCCGGATGTACCGGTGGGCGACTGGGCCGATATGTTCGCGCCGTACACCCAGCCGCACAGCCCCGAACCGGGCGTCGGGCCGCTGGGCCCGTGCGACTTGCACCGCGCGCGCGCCGGCTACTACGGGCATATCACGCACATTGACCACCAGGTCAACCGGCTGGTCGAGGTGGTCCGCGAGTATGGGCTGGCGGACCGGACTCTGTTTTGTTTCCTCAGCGACCACGGCGAGCAGTTGGGCGACCACAAGCTATTCCGCAAGCAGCTCCCGTACGAGGGCTCGGCCCGCGTGCCGATGATCTTCTGGGGGCCGAAGTCGCTGGGTCTGCAGCGGGGCGAAGCGCGGGATGAGGTCGTCGAGCTGCGCGACGTGATGCCCACGCTGCTCGACGCGGCCGGGCTGGAGATTCCAGAGTGCGTCGAGGGGCGCAGCCTGCTGCCGCTCGCCCGGGGGCAGGGCGGGCCGGTCCGCGAGTACCTGCACGGTGAGCACACCGCACTGGGGCAGTCCGTGCACTACGTCACGGATGGGCGGGAGAAGTACCTCTGGTTCAGCGGCGACGGAACGGAGCAGCTCTTCGACTTGGGCCGCGACCCGCAGGAACTGCACGACCTCGCCCGCGACGGCTCGCCCGAGCGGCGCCTTGCCCCGTGGCGGCAGCGCCTGATTACGGAACTCACCGGCCGGGAAGAAGGTTTCACCGACGGCAAGCGCCTCATCCCCGGCCGCCCTGTCTCGCCGGTCCTGTCGCACATCCTCTGACAGGGCGGCCCCGCACAAAACACGTGTGCCCGTGAGGCGAGTCACACGCGATTCAGCGTGATCGGCTGGGTGCGTGCGCGTGGGTGCTTCTCGCGGAACGTCCCCTCAAGCTCCCCGTCCTTTATCTTCAGCGCAAAGGCGAGGTTGTCGTCGTCGTCCTGTTCGCCGGCCAGGACTACGGTGAAGCGGACCGTGTCGCCTTCCTTCTCCACGTTCACGATGGGGTAGGGGTAGTCCATTTTCACGTCCGAGTAGCGGTCGAGACCGCCCACGATGGTGAACGTGCCGCCGTCGCCCGTCAGATCGAGGCGGATGCGGATGACCTTGTCGCCCTCGCGGATTTCGCCTTCCCACTCGCCTTCGTAGCCAGATCCCCCACAGCCGGCGGCCGTCACGAGAATGCCCACCAGTAGAACCGGTGTCGGCCCAAGTGATCCCTTGTGCATGCGGCTCGTCTCCCGCTGCTGCGTGGTTGCGACGCTGCGCGCCGCAAACCACGGCACCCAGCCATCCCGTCGATCCCGCTATCCTGTCTCGCCGTTTCCGGCCGCTACGTCCAGTCGAAGACGACGCCGAGGAGCTTGCTGGGCTCCTTGGCGAGGATGTTGTAGATTCGCGGCGCCTCGGCCGCGGGGACGACGTCGCGAATCAGCGGCTGGATGCGGATGGTGCCTTTCTGCACGAGGCGGACGACCTGCTCGAGGTCAATCTGCTTGAAGTGCCCGGTGTGCAGCAGGGCCACCTGGTTGCCACCCGCCCGCAGGTAGCTGTAGTGGACCTCGCGCTGCCCGCCGATCATCACCACGCGGCTGCGCCAGCCGACCATGCACGGCGTCGGCTTGCCCGGCTCGCCGATGATCCAGCCGAGCACGTCCGCGCCCGTCGTCTCCATGACGACGGAGAACGGGGCGAGTTCCTGAAGCCGATCCATAGCGCCGGGCTCTTTGGTGTTGACGGTGACATCCGCGCCCAGCTCGGCCGCGAGCTTCAGCCGGTCGTCGTGGTGCCCCGCGACGGTGACGCGGGCGCCCATCGCCCGGCACGCCTGGGCGGCGAATTGCCCGATCAGCCCCGCGCCGACCACCAGCACGCTGTCGGTGGGGCGGACGTCGCCGCGCATGGCGTCGTGCCACGGTACGCACGCCACGCCGAGCTGCGCCGCGGCCGTGCGATCGAAGCCGTCCGGCAGCTTGATGATGAGGTCGCTCTCCTTCGCGACGTGGTACGGCACGTGGCCGGGGAACGTCGCGGTGAACACGACGTCGCCGACGGCGAACTTCGTGATCTGCCCGCCGCACTCGACGACCTCGCTGACGTGCTGGTAGCCGATCCGCTTGGGGTAGGGGGCCTCCCAGCCGTAGTGCAGGCTCATCAGGAAACTCCGCTCCGTGCCGTTGCTCAGGCCGGAGTAGAGCGTTTTGAGCAGCACGGTGTCCGGCTTGCAGACCGGCTCGGGCTCCTCGACGAACGCGGCCTTGCCTTTCTCGATGAACGTAATGCCCTTCATTGCTCGTCCTTTCGTTCCGGCGCTTCGCCCAGCGCTAGGCGTGAGAGAACACAGATTACACCCCATGATGTCGGACTTCACTGGAAGAGGCGAAGCGGAGCCACAATTCCCAGGCCGCGAGGCAGAATTCGTGAAACCCTCTCCGTTCCCGGGTGGTCCGCAGTTTCTTGCCGCCCGACGATCTGCTACCCCTCCCACGGCGGGTACTTGGGCAGGCACGCCAGGAAGTCGTCGATGAGGGCCTGTTCGTAGTCGCCGGCGTATTGCCCGGCGAAGAAACGCTCGGCCGCCTCGTCATGGAATCGCCGCCAGCTTTCGACCTCGCAGCCGGGATTGACGGGGAAGAACAGAAAGCCGTTGTCCCTGGCCGCCTTCATATCGCCCGGGGCGTCGCCGATCATCAGTACCTTGTCGGCGTCGTACTTGCCGCTGGCGCCGTAGCGCAGGTGTTCGGCCTTCCTGCCCATTTCCTGCCCACAGATCATCCCGGCGTAACGGGCGATGTCGTGTTCGGCCCACTCGCGCTCCAGGGCTTCGCTGGGCGTTGCGGAGACGACCATCACGTCGGCCGCGTCGGCGAGCCGTTGCAGGCAGTCCGCCACGAGCGGGAAGGGCGGCACGTCGTGGACAATGCTCGCGACCTGCTCGTTGATCGCCCGCGACCAGCGGAGGGCCTGCTGGAGCGCCGCATCATTCATGGCCGCGACCTTCACCTCCAGGGCCGGATTGCCGAGCTTCGTCTCTTCGGCCACCCACTGCCGCAGCGAATCGACCTTCGGGCTCTCGTAGCCGCGCTCGACCGCGTCGGGCCAGTCGGCCAGCCAATCGAAGGTGTGCAGCAGGGCGTGGAAGCGGTTACAGCCGCGCGTCCGGCCGTACAGGTTCACGAAGTCCCACACGTCGCGGACGTACTTCGCCACGCCCGCGAGCTCCCAGTGCTGCACCGTCATCGGGTAAAAGCACGCCTTGTGCTTGGGCTCCATCGAGTCGAACGCGCAGCCGTCGGAGTCGACTCCAACGAAGAAGCTCTTGGTTTTCGGGAACGCTATGAGTTGCGAAGCGTGGTCCGTCATCTAGTGTCTTCCACGGTTCGGGTTGGGATATCAAACGCCTGAATAGGCGCTGAACCCGCCGTCGACGGGCACGACGATGCCCGTCACGAAGCGCGACGCGTCTGACAGCAGCCACAGCAGCGTGCCCAGGAGGTCGTCCGGCCGGCCGTAGCGGGCCATCGGCGTGTGCTCGATGATTTGCCGCCCGCGGGGCGTCGGCGTGCCGTCCTCATTCGTCAGGAGAAACCGGTTCTGCTCGGTCAGGAAGAACCCCGGGGCGATCGCGTTGACGCGGATCCTCGGGGAGTGGTTCTGGGCCATGTACACCGCGAGCCACTGGGTGAAGTTGCTGACGGCCGCCTTCGCCGCGCTGTAGGCGGAGATTCGCGTCAGCGGCCGGAACGCGTTCATCGACGAGATGTTCAGGATGATACCGTCGCCGCGCTGCGCCATGTGCCGGCCGAACACCTGGCTCGGCAAGAACGTACCGAGGCAGTTCAGGTCGAATACCCAGCGGATCGCGTCGTCGGGCACGTCGAAAAACGTCGTGTCGGGCGGAATGCAGGTGGCGTCTTTCTTGTTGCCGCCGGCGCCGTTGATGAGGACATCCACGCGCCCGAGGCTCTGGACGGCGCACCCGAACGCCTCCTGAATCTGCTTCCTGTCGAGCACGTTGGCCTCGACGGAAAGGGCGAAGCCGCCGGCGTCCTCGATCTCCCTGCAGACCTCGTTGCCTCGCAGGGAATCGCAATCGACCACGCAGACTTTGGCGCCGCGGGCGGCGAGGCCCTTGGCCATGGCGCTGCCCAGCACGCCCGCGCCGCCGGTGATTGCGATGCACTTGTCCTTCACGCTGAACAGGTTGTTCGTCTCGGTCATGATGTTCTCGTTGTCTTCGGTCCTGGGATCGGCCGCAGAGGCAGCAGGGGAAGCAGAGGATACAACAACTCGATTGGCGTGTGGAGCTATTCCCGAGCGAATGGCGCGGCGTGGCGGGCGAGGTGCTTCTCGAGGGCGGCGTAGTGGGCCTCTTCTTCGGCCTCTAGGGCGGCGTAAATTCGCGGCCGGAAGCGTTCCCCCTCATCCGCCGTCAGCACCGAGCCGAACGTCACGTGCAGCGCCTGCCGGGTGTCGAACTCATCGAGCACCGCGGCGAGTTCGTCGTCTGCCAATTCCGCGGCCGGTCGGACGTTCGCCAGATCGGCCGAGACGTGATACGTCGCCTTGTCCGTCTCGTATCGCTCGCGGGCGAATTCGTAGATCTCGCGGAACAGCCCCGGCTCGACGGCGGCGATTGCCCGCAGCGCCTCCAGATAGCTCGTGCCCGCTGTCTTGAGGTGCACCAGCCCGTCCGTCAGCTCCGCCACGATCGGATACACACTGAACTTATCGCTGCCGGAGTGAATGGAGATCTTGTACGGCCCCAGCGTTCGCATCACCGCCGCGTGCTCGGCGAAACTCGCGCGGAACGCGTCCAGGTCGCCGATGTAATCGACGCCTTTCTCGAACCGTCCGACGAAGCGCGGGGCCATGCTCACCCACGCAACGCCCAGGCGCTTCAGTTCCGCGGCGAAGAAATAGTGCTCCGCCGGCGTGGTGGGCGTCTTCGTTTCGTCCACCGAGACCTCCAGTTCAGACTCGCCACCGGCCGCGTTGCACAGGCGGCGATACATCTTCACCGTGTGGGCGACGGCGTTGCCGTACTTGACGGCCGCCCGCAGCATTGTCTCCTCCGGCAACTCCACGCGCCCACCGCCGTCGAGCGCGAACTCCCGGTCCGCGTACAGGCGCGTCAGGTCGCTCGGCGAGATCGCGAGCGTGTCGAAGTCCAGCTTCTCGAACGAGGCCGCCAACGCGGCGGCGTCCATCGTGTCAGCGGCGTTCTCCACATGGGCCCCGGGGTCGATGGTGAACAGCGTGAATCCCGCGGCCGTCGTGGTTTGGATGTCGTCGGGCTGCTGGAGGTGGTCGGCGTCGCTGCCGAAGCCGTCGGCGTAGCCTTCCTGGAACACCCCCCAGGTCGCTGCGTCCATCACCTCCTGTGGCGTGCGATGGGTGCGGGCCATCTCGCGGATGGACTGCTGCGCGAAGATCGGCCTCAGCCCCGCGCCCCCGGCTCGCAGGGCTCGTACGTGGCCAGGTGTGGCCAGCCCCAGCCGGTCGCCGAAGCCGATGCTTGTCGCCAGCCCCAAGCACTTCGGTGCCGTCCAGGGGAGGGCCTCACGCAGACCGGCGGCGTTCTGCTCGTCCGTCTCGCCGACGATGACGCTGCGGCCGCCGAGGTCGCCGATCAGGGCGCCGGCGATCCGTCCTTTGCCCACCGAGCCGACGAACCTGCCGGGACCGAAGCTCGGGTGTTCCCCGCGCGCGAGGAAGTACGTCACGCCGGAGGCTTGAGCAACGCTCCGCTCATAGACCTTCAGCCCCGTCAGCTCCTGCAGTTTCTCGATCATGCTCCGCCCACTCCGGCTGCGCCTCTGGCCGGAGGTGCCACGGTCCCTGAGGGACCATGCGATCCTGCGGCGCCCGGTCAGGCGTCGTATGTGCCGGCGGTTGTCTCGCCGCCCTCACCGGTCCAGTTCGTGTGGTAGTGCTCGCCGCGCGGCTTGTCCACGCGCTCATACGTGTGTGCGCCGAAGTAGTCCCGCTGGGCCTGCAGCAGGTTCGCCGGCAGCCGCGCCGTGCGGTACCCGTCAAAGTACGCCAACGCCGCGCTGAACGCCGGCACCGGCACACCCAGCTTGACGGCCTTGTGGATCGTCCGCCGCCACGCAGCCTGCGCCTTGCGCACGGCCGACCGGAAATACGGCTCCAGCAGCAAGTTTGTCAGTTTCCGGTTCTTGTCGAACGCGTCCTTGATCCGCCCCAGGAACTGGCTGCGAATAATGCAGCCGCCGCGCCACATCAGGGCGATGCCGCCGTAGTTGAGCGACCAGCCGTACTCCTTGGCCGCCGCCCGCATAAGCTGGAAGCCCTGGGCGTATGAGATGATCTTGCTGGCGAACAGGGCTTTGCGGAGGTCCTCGAGGAACGACTCCCGGGTAATTCGGAAGCCCGGGCGCGGGCCCCGGATCCGCTTGGACGCCGCCACCCGCTCATCCTTCAGCGCGGACAGGCACCGCGCGAACACCGCCTCGCCGATGAGCGTCAGCGGCATGCCCAACTCCAAGGCCGTGATCACCGTCCACTTCCCCGTGCCCTTCTGCCCAGCGCGGTCGAGGACCATCTCCACCAGGGGCTTGCCCGTTTCGTCGTCGGTGTGCCCGAGGATGTCGGCGGTGATTTCGATCAGGTAGCTGTTCAGCTCGCTGCGATTCCATTCGGTAAACGTCTGGTGCATCTCTCGGGCAGACATGCCGACGGCCTTCATGAGGTCGTAGGCCTCGCAGATGAGCTGCATGTCCCCGTACTCAATGCCGTTATGGACCATTTTGACGAAGTGGCCGGCCCCGCCTTCGCCCACCCAGTCGCAGCAGGGAGAGCCGTCTTCGACCTTGGCGGCGACGGCCTGCAGGACATTCTTGACGTGGGGCCAGGCGCCCGGGGTGCCGCCCGGCATGATACTCGGGCCGTGGCGAGCGCCCTCCTCGCCGCCCGACACTCCCGTGCCGATGTACTGGAGGCCCCGCCTCTCCGCCTCGCTGCAGCGGCGAATCGTGTCGTGGAAGTTGCTGTTGCCGCCGTCGATGATGATATCGCCCGGTTCGAGCAGAGCGGTGAGCTTCTCGATGAATGCATCAACGGCGGGGCCGGCTTTCACCAGGAGCATCGCGCGGCGGGGGCGTTTGAGCGTCGAGACGAACTCCTCCAGCGTGTGGCAGGCGAGGATGCCGGGGCGTCCGGCCGCAGGGCCGTTGACGAAGTCGTCCACCTTCGACACCGTGCGGTTGAACACGGACACGCGGAAGCCGTGATCGTTCATGTTCAGGACCAGGTTCTGGCCCATGACGGCCATGCCGATCAGACCGAAGTCCGCTTGTGCGTCGCCAGCTTCTGCCATCCTTGACTCCCGAAAGGCGGTCTCGAGGGTGCGTTCGACCTTGGCGTGATAGAGTTCCGGAAGAATGGTAACGTCGCATTTCCGGATTTCAAGGAAACAGTGCCAGCACCCGGTGCTTTTTCGGCGCATAGACAGGCGCCCCGTCCCGAGGGACCGGGGCGCCCGCGCGAATTCGCGAAACTCGGGCCGCCGTGCGTCGGGCGGTTACGCCCGGGCGCGACGCCTTCGGCGGACGACGACTAAGGCGGCGCCGCCGGCGAGCACGACCATACTGGCCGGCTCCGGAACCGGCGTGTCCGTCGGAATCAGCATGTCCTGCTTGCAGGGGCTGTCCAACACCAGGTTCACGTAGGTGGGCGCGTAGCTGCTCGGCACGCCGGCCAGCAGCGCGTTTGCGCCGGAGACGGCGTCGGCGTTACCCGTAATGTACAGGTCGCCCGAGCCGGCATCCCACGGATTCCCGCCGTCTTCGTACAACAGCTCCCAGAATGCCACCTGCAGGCTCGCCGCCTCGAGGTTTGTCGATACGTTCGGGGCCTCGTTCTCAAACAGGTAGGCGATCTGTTCCCAGTTGTTCAGGACCGAGATTGGCTTCTCGACCACCTCGCTGCTGCCGGCATAGACGTAGATGTCCACGCAATAGGAGTCATAGTCGACGTCCTTGTACGTGATCTGCATCTGGCCGGCTTTGGTGTTGACGTTCCGGCCGGGGGCATGCAGCCCGACGGACTGGTTCAGTCCGACGCCGTGGTACGTCATCACGTCAGCCGGGGATGCGGCGGCGAGGGTGAGGACCGTGAGAGCGGCAGCAAGTGAACTTAGAGTCTGTGCGCGTGTCATGTCGGCCTCCTTAAGCCAAAAGACGAGATTTCCTCCGAAGCCCCTCCGAGGGACTCCTACACGGTGGGAAGGTAAGATTCAGAACGCCGAGACCCAAACCGGGTTCGAAATCCTGCGGGCCGGCGCGTGCCCCAGCGAGCCGCATGGCTGCCGGGGTTTTGCCATGAAACGCCGTCCACTTGGGCGATAATGACAACACAGGCCCGGTGGCGGAACTGGCAGACGCTGGGGACTTAAAATCCCCTTGCCCTTCGGGGCAGTGCGGGTTCGACTCCCGCCCGGGCCATCCACTGGCGTCGCCGGGGGGAAACACGCGCCGGTTAGCTGGGCGGCGCGAGGCGCGTTCGCACCAGGCGTCCATCGTGACGGTTGACTTCGCCGCTCGCCGGGCCTACGATTCCGTGCGGCGACGGGCGCGGGCCTGCCGCCGTTCGACCGGCCGTCAGGAACCAGGGAGCCACGAATGAGTGACAATGTGTTGGAACTGACCGACGCGGACTTCCAGAAGGAGGTGCTTGAATCGGACGTGCCGGTTCTCGTGGACTTCTGGGCGGAGTGGTGCATGCCGTGCAAGATGGTCGCCCCGGTGGTTGAGGAACTCGCGGGCGAGTACGCGGGGCGGGCCAAGTTCGCCAAGATGGACACCGACAGCAATCGCCAGGCCGCCATGAAGCTGGACATTCGCGCGATTCCCACGCTCTTCGTGTTCCAGGACGGGCAAGTCGCCCGCAAGTTCGTCGGCGTCCAGCCGAAATCGGAACTGAAGGCCGCCCTGGACGAGCTGCTCGGCTGAACGCCCCCGAAGCGAACCACATGCGATCGTTTTCCGGTGACGAAATCCGCGCCCTCGATGCCTACGCCATCGAGACGCTTGGCATCCCCGGCGTGATCCTCATGGAAAACGCCGGGCGAGGCGCGGCCGACGCCATAGAGCGGATGCTCGGCACGGCCGCCGGGAAGCAGGTCGCGGTCGTCGCCGGCAGCGGCAATAACGGCGGCGACGGGTTCGTCGTCGCCCGGCAGCTCGGTCTTCGCGGGGCGGGGGTGGTCACGTTCCTCGTCGTGCCCGAAGCGAAGATCAGCGGCGACGCGGCCGTGAACCTCCGCGCCCTGCGGGCGCTGGGCGGCGAGGTTCGGGAGTTATCGGACGAGGCGCTCTCGCGGCTGGGCGAGTCGCTTCGGCAGTTTGATGTCGTCGTCGATGCCGTTGGGGGCACGGGCATCCAGGGCGCGCTTCGCGGCGGGCTCGCGACGGCTGTTGAGCAGATCAACGTCGCCGACCGGCCGGTCGTCGCCATCGACGTCCCCACCGGCCTCGACTGCGACACCGGCGAGGTCGACGGCCCGGCCGTCCGCGCGAGAATGACGGTCACCATGCTCGCGCGGAAGCAGGGATTCGACGCGAGCGGATCACGTCAGTTCACCGGCGAGGTGGAAGTCGTCGATATCGGCATCCCCGCGACGGCCGTCGCCGAGATGGCCGGAATCGACTAGCCGGGTCATCACGGCCCCACGCCGCGCACCCTGATGATGCCCATTTCGGGCGGTACCTGCCCGCGCCTTGCAGCGTCGGGCTTCTCTTGCGGCTTCTTCTTCGCCCTCGGCGGGATGACCAATCGACCAAGGGTCCGCTCCGCCGCCGGCGAATTCACCACCCGCAGCACATGCGCCGCCCGCACCAGCCGCAGCCGGTCCTGAGGCTCCATCTCCGCCGACGCCACCTCCCGAAGCAGCTCCTCGATCCGCACGCGGACCTCCAACGACTCCGTCTCGCTCAGCGCCTTTTTCAGCGCCGCCTCCGCCCCGCGGCCCATGCGCGAAAGCGCCTCGCTCGCCGCCTCGCGCTTCCGCCAGTCCGCATTGTCCAGTTGCGCAATAAACCGCGCCACGGCCGCCGGGTCGGCGGCGTAGCCGCCCAGCTTCGTCCGCACGAACGTCACGGCCGGCTCGCCCGCCGAGATCAGACGCCACGTCGCGTCGAATGCCTGCATGCCATCCTCGGCCGCGAGCGCTTCCCACAGCCGCTCCATCGCCTCCGCGTCGAGCGGCTTGCCGTCGGGCAGCGCCTCCACTCGGACGCGATCCAGACCCCACGTCTCGGCGCCCTTGGCCTCGAGCCCGGCGGCCGAGAATTCGAGCGACACCTCGTCGCCGGTGTGCGGAAACACCAACTCGAAGCGGTACACCGAATCGACCACGCGCGTGCCGATCTCCACCGGGCCTTCGTACTCGTAACCGAGCACGTCCCGCGCGGCCGACCCGGTCCGCGGCGGATGGTCGCCCTCGCCGGCCCAGTCCGGGAACGACTGCCGGTGGCCCGCGTAGAAACCCACGTTGCTGAACGTCGTCCGCAGCAGGGCCGGCCCGTCGGCCACCCGGAGCTGCCAGACGTCCGGGCCGTCCTTGGCATGGTTGCCGTCCCACGTGCGGATGAGCAGCAGGTCGAACGACACCCGCAGGAAGCGGTGGGGGGGCAGGCCGTCGAGCTTCAGCACGGCCGTTTCGTTATGCAGTTGCCCCAGAAACGTCCGCCCGCCCGCCGGCGATGTCTCCACCTTGCGAACCGACCACTCCCTGCCCGGTTTTTCGTCGAAAGCCTCGCGGTAGACCCGCACGCCGCCCGCCCTGGCGGGCAGGCCCGACGCAGGGGCGGTGGTCGGCGGAGGCGGTTCGGCCGCCGCCCCGGCCGCCGCGGCCAGCATCACTAAAAGCGCCCAACGCACGTTGCGATCTCCAGGGGTCCCGTTCTTATAGCACCAGTGTTTCCACGACGCCACCGCTCGTGTCGGGCGCCAAGCTCCTGCGTCCCCGTAAAGAGCGTGTCTCCGCACGCTTCTGGGCGGACTCAGAAATGTGGCACCTCGCGCCATCACGGACGAGGGTCGGGCACGCTTCTGCAAGCGCAGAAGCGTGCCACGCGG